>Ga0208297_1000577_pt1 | contig 65229 bp, 64 predicted proteins | sample LMS_cellobiose_e_FD_187367 | JGI IMG/M metagenome (GOLD analysis project Ga0208297, IMG submission 187367) | Rumen-fistulated moose microbial communities from Alaska, USA - LMS_cellobiose_enrichment (SPAdes) (version 2) | ecosystem: Host-associated > Mammals > Digestive system > Stomach > Rumen...
CTGCTGGTGTGGCTCCTTTTCCGCCTCGCGCGGAAAAAGATGGGCGGCGGCGTGCTGCCTTACATCTTCCTCGCGGCGATGTGGATCGCCTGGGAGCGGCAGTACTACAACGTGCAGATCTCCTGGCCCTGGCTCAACCTGGGCGGCGCCTTCGCGCAGAGCACCCGCACGGTCCAGTGGTATGAGTACACCGGCCTCATGGGCGGATCGCTCTGGATCTGGGTGGTAAACCTCGGCGTCTTCGGGCTGCTGGAGGCCGTCTCCGACGGCTACTGGCAGCGCTGGAAAGGTGCCGCGCGGATCTGCGCCCTGCTGGGCATCACCCTGGCCGTGGCCGGTCCCGTGGTGGCCTCGAAGCTGATCTGGAACGCTTATGAGGAGCGCTCCGAGGGGACGGTGGACGTGGTGGTCGGCCAGCCCAACTTCGACCCTTACGAGAAATTCACGTCCATGACGCAGGCGCAGCAGACGGACGTCCTGCTGGACCTGTTCGGCGAGGCGCTCGCCGGGCGGCCCGCCGGCCCCGTGCTCCTGCTCGCGCCCGAGACCTTCACCGCCGACATCTACCTCAACGACCCGGACCGTTCCCCGACCCTGCAGAGCTTCCGCCGTTTCCTGTCGGAGCACCCCGGTGCGGAGATGCTTTTCGGCGCCAGCACCTACGAGGTCTTCTCCACCCACGCCGCGCCGACGCCCCTGGCGCGCCACTACGGCGACGGCTGGATCGTCGGGCACAACAGCGCCCTCACGGCGACCGCGACGGATCCGGTGGAGGTCTATCACAAGAGCAAGCTGGTCGTGGGCACGGAGCTCACGCCTTATCCCAAGATATTCGTCCCGCTGGACAACTGGCTGTCCAAGCTGATGGGCGTGGGCGGGCTGATGGGCCGCTGCGTGGGCCAGGACGGCGTGTCGCTGCTGCACTACGGCGCCGGGCGCGTCCCGCTGGGCTGCGCCGTGTGCTATGAGTCCGTCTATGGGGAGTATTGTGCGGAATACGTCCGCAAGGGCGCCCAGGCCCTGACCATCATCACCAACGACGCCTGGTGGGGCAACACGCCGGGCTACCGCCAGCACCTCAGCTATGCCCGCCTGCGGGCGATCGAGCTGCGGCGCGACATCGCCCGCTGCGGCAACACCGGCATCTCCGGCTTCATCGACCAGCGCGGCGAAGTCCTCTCGGAGTCCGGCTGGTGGCAGCGCCAGGTCATCTCCGGCCAGGTCAACCTCAACTCGGCGCAGACCGCCTTCGTGCGCCACGGCGACGTCATCGGCCGCATCTGCACGCTCGTCTTCCTCCTGCTGGCCGCCTTCCTCCTCGTCCGCCTCTTCGTCCCCGGGAAGAAGCACTAGCCCTCAGTCCCCGCAGGCACTAGTCCAGCTGCGACTCGAACACTTCGTCCGGCTCGAAGAGGCCGTCGGCGTCGGGGTCGTAGGTGTAGCCGCCGAGCGGATAGTCGAAGCCGTCTTCGCTGTCGTAATAGAAGCGGATGGCGACGTCCGTCATCCAGATGCCGGCAGTCTCGTGTCCGGCCCTGGCGGCTTTCCAGGCGTCCACGATCATGTGCTTGGCGGGCTTGAGATTGTAGCCGTCGAAGTCGTAGGCTTTCAGCTCGCGCGTGCCCGCTTCGTAGTCGAAGACCTTCCAGGCCGTGGCCATCCCGAGTTCGTCGAATTGCGGGTATAAGCGCACGAAGTGGTAGTAGCTGGTCCGGGCCTCCTCGTCCTCTTCGGGATCGATGATGTCGAAGCCGCCGTCCTCACGCTCGACCTCTTCCGGCGTGAATCCCAGCATCTTGACGATGGCGTTCATCTGGACGTCGTCCAGGGCGTCGAAGTCCTGGCGGACGAGACGCTGGCCGTTCCAGCCGTAATCCACCTCGAGTCCTTCTCCTGAATAGGCGCCGTCGGAGCCCTCCTCCGGATAGAACAGATAATCCAGGTCCAGACTGACGGTCAGCAGGCCGTCCTCGCCGGAGCCGAAGGCATAGTTATAGTTGGCGCGCGGATAGTCGATGTAATCCCACTCGCCGCTTTCCTTCAGCTCGTCGTACAGCTCCGCGTCCACCAGGTCGGTCTTGTCCGGCGTCGGCAGGAGCCAGACCTCTTCCTTGGTGAGCTTGCCTTTCACGTAGTTGTAGGCGCCGCTCCGGTCGAAGCCGCACAGGCCGTCGTAGCCGCCGTAGGCCGCCCAGTAGGCCCGCCAGCCGCCGCCCTTGAGCGGATAGCACTTGACGTTGACGTAGCCGTAGAAACCGGAGTCCATGCCTTCGATATTATGCCCCTCGACGTTGCCGGAGAAGAAGGTCGGGTCGAATTCCGGGACGTCCGCCGGGTCGTACTGGCTCCAGTCCATCTCCTCCACATGCGCACAATAATCCGGAAGGTCCTCCTTCGGGATGAGCTCGAAGATGGTCTTGGCGATGTAGTCGTCTTTTCCGGCGGGCGCGGATGCCGCCGAGCCCTTGTTGCCGCCCTTGCAGGCAGCCAGCGCCAGGCCGGAGCAGAGCAGGGCGGCCAGGGCGAAATAGCTGAGCTTTCTCATTATGATACCTTTTAGAATAATTTCGGGTGGCTCTCCTCCAGGCCGGTGAGCACGCGCTCCATCACCGCCTGGCGGATCAGCGCCGAGCGGGACGAGACCTTGAAGCGTTTGCAATACGTGTCGATGGCGGCAAGCTCCTGCGCATTGAACAGTACGGACTTGCGGTGGATGCGCCGGAGCGAGGCCCGCTGCTTGTCGAGGTAGGCGGGGTCCACGCCGGAGAACTTCTTGTTAGTCTTCTTTTTCCTGGCCATAGAGCAGATTGATATATTGGATGATTTCTTGCAGGCTGTCCATCTCGAGCCGGCGGCCGAGGATCTCGCCCTCCCAGACCATGAAGATCTTGGGCGTGGAGAACACGCCGTAGTCCAGCAGCAGGGTGGATTCGTCCTCCGGGTCCCAGAGGTGGATCATCTTCACGTGCTTGTTGGTGGTCTTCAGCGCCTTGCGGAAGGAGCGGAACTCCCGGCGGTCCTTGTCCACGTCGATGGCGTAGAAATCCATCGGGAACTCCACCTGCGCGAGCACGGCGGGCAGGGCGTAGGTCTCCAGGCGGCATTTCGCGCAGCCGGGCGAATAGAAGAAGAGCACGGCGGCGCGGTCGGAAGGCGGGAGGGTGCGGCGGCCGCCGCAGGGGGTGCGCAGGGTCAGCTGCGGCGCCGGCATGCCGAGCAGCGTGGAGCGGTGCTCGAGGGCGAAGCGCTCCGCCTCGAACATCTCGAATTCACTGCGCGGCTCCACCTTGCCGGGGGCGATCCATTCGTCGAAAATGTGCACCGCCACGGCCTCCTCGCCCATCACCCGGCTGAAGCGGTAGTGGTCGAAGACGGCCAGGGCGACGTGCTGGCGCGTCAGCGAATCCCGGCAGGACTCAATCAGCGCGTCGAACTCGGCGTTCTTGACGGAGACCTCCTCGCGCAGCAGCGCGCCGTAGAACTGCGTCAGCAGGCTGTCCAGGCCGGCGTAGCGCCCGGTCGTGTCCACCTGAGCCGCGGCCTTCAGGCCACAGCCCAGCAGGAGCAGGACCAGGAGCCACTTTCTCATATCACTTCGGGCAAGACCACCCCGTCGGGGAGGAACTGGGACGTGTCGCCGTGGTGGCGCAGCAGGTCGCGCACGGCGGAGGAGGAGATGTGGGCGAATTCCTGCGCCGTCGGGATGATGATGGTCTCGATCTCGGGGGCGAGACGGCGGTTGGCGTCCGCGATGGCCTTCTCGTTGTCGAAGTCCATCATGTTGCGGATGCCCCGCACGATGTGGCGGATGCCGAGCTGGCGGCAGATGTCGATGGTCAGGCAGTCGTACTCGAGGATGCGCACACGGTCGCCCAGATGGGCCGTGGCCTGGCGGATGATGTCGATCTTCTGCTCGCCGGAGAAGAAGCCGCGCTTGTCCTGGTTGATGCCGATGGCCACGACGACCACGTCGAACATCGTCAGCGCACGGCCGAGGATATTGAGATGGCCCGCGGTGAACGGGTCGAAAGATCCCGGGAATAGTGCTATTGTGTTCATAACAAACAAATATAGGCAAAAAATGCGTATATTTGGATGATGACCGTAAAAATCGAACCCTCCTGGCGCGAAGCGCTCCAATCCGAATTCGACCAGCCCTATTTCGCCGCCCTGGCCCGGCAGCTGCATGCCGAGAAGGCGGCCGGGCGCACCATCTTCCCGCCCGGCGGGCAGATCTTCCGGGCTTTCGAGCTCTGTCCCCTGGATGCGACCAAGGTCGTGATCCTGGGCCAGGACCCCTACCACGGCTACGGCCAGGCGATGGGCCTTTGCTTCAGCGTGCCGCAGGGCGTCCCGGCGCCGCCTTCGCTGAAGAACATTTTCCGTGAGATCGAGACCGACCTCGGCGTGCGGATGTCCGGAAGCCCGGACCTCACGCCGTGGGCCCGGCAGGGCGTGCTGCTGCTCAATGCGGTGCTGACGGTGCGCGCCGGCGAGCCGACCTCGCACGGCGGCATCGGCTGGCAGACCTTCACCGACGCCGTGATCCGCACCGTCAGCGAGCGGCGCGACGGCGTGGTTTTCCTGCTCTGGGGCAACTATGCCCGCAGCAAGGCGCCGCTGGTCGACGGCTCGCGCCACCTCGTGCTCGAGGCGGCGCACCCCTCGCCGCTCGCGCGCGGCGCCTTCTTCGGCTGCCGCCACTTCTCGCAGTGCAACGCTTACCTGGCCGCCCACGGCCAGACCCCGGTCGACTGGAAACTGTAATCCCCGCACCCCGCGTTGTATCGTCCTGAAAAAAGTTTACCTCAAAAGGTAACAAAAATGGAGTACAAAGTGTATCGCGCATCGCAGCGCGCCAAAGGAAAAATGCTGCGGGAGTACTTCTCCGGGATGCCGTGTTTTGCGCAACTCTCTATTAATCATTACTTTACAAAAATAACCTGCTGATTTTGAGACGGGTTAATTATGTAACTTGCTGATAAACAGTATTTTGTGTAAAACGCATTCCTGTTTCTAAGCATTTTCCAGGGACGAGCCACACGGGTGCGCTTCGAAGGTTGTTGGTCCTAGGGAGAGCGGGCGGCGGTGCCCCATACAAAAATGACGCGAAAAAGACTATCTTCGCGTCACCGATGAAAACTGATATCAGGACATCAATGTCCGATCTATTTAATTCTCAATATCGGTAAACCTATTTCAGGACTAGACAATCCTCTTCCGGGGTGGGGGAAGAAAGGAGGGGAATAATGCGGACAGGGAGCAAACCTGTCTTCCTCCGGCAGCTGGACTAGAAGATGAAGGAGATGACGTCCTGGATGGTCTTGACGTAGTGGAACTCCAGGCCGCGGACGTAGATCTCCTTGATGTCTTCGATGTCCTTGCGGTTGTCTTCGGAGATGACGATGGTCTTGACTCCGGCGCGCTTGGCGGCGAGGATCTTCTCCTTGATGCCGCCGACGGGCAGCACGCGGCCGCGCAGCGTCATCTCGCCGGTCATCGCGATGCCGTGGCGCACGGGCTCGCCGCGCAGCGCGGACACCATCGAGCTCACCATCGTGATGCCCGCCGACGGGCCGTCCTTCGGCGTCGCGCCTTCCGGCACGTGCACGTGGAGGTCCTTTGCGGCGAACTGCTCGGAGGTCATCTTCGCCATGTCCGGATGGGCCTTGATGTACTGGTAGGCGATGGTCGCCGACTCCTTCATCACGTCGCCCAGATTGCCGGTCATGGTCATCACGCCCTTGCCGCCCGACACGGAGCTCTCCACGAAGAGGATCTCGCCGCCCATCTGGGTCCAGGCGAGGCCCGTCACGACGCCGGGGGCTTCGTTGCCCTTGATCAGGTCGTGGAAGTTGGTCGGCAGCCCGAGGTATTCCTTCAGGTGCTCCTTCTTGATGGTCGAAGGATACTCCTGCCCGAGGGCGATCTTCTTCGCGGTGACGCGTGCCAATTTGGCAATCTGCTTCTCGAGGCCGCGCACGCCCGATTCGTGGGTGTACTCGTCGATGATGGCCGCGAGGGCCGCTTTCTCGATCTTGAGGGCGTTCTTCGCGATCCCGTGCTCCTGCAGCTGCTTGGGCACGAGGAATTTCTTCGCGATCTCCATCTTCTCCTCGGCGAGGTAGCCGGTCACGTTGATCAGCTCCATGCGGTCGAGCAGCGCCGGCTGGATGGGCGCGGTGCTGTTGGCCGTGGTGATGAACAGGACGTTGGACAGGTCGTAGTCCAGGTCCAGGTAATTGTCGTGGAAGGTGCCGTTCTGCTCCGGGTCGAGCGCCTCGAGCAGGGCCGAGGACGGGTCGCCCTTGAAGTCGGCGGAGAGCTTGTCCACCTCGTCCAGCACGATGACCGGGTTGGAGGTGCCAGCCCGGGCGATGCCGTTCAGGATGCGGCCCGGGAGGGCGCCCACGTAGGTTTTGCGGTGGCCGCGCAGCTCGGCCTCGTCGTGCATGCCGCCCAGGGCGATGCGCACGTACTTGCGGCCGAGCGCCCGCGCCACGGACTTGCCGAGCGAGGTCTTGCCCACGCCCGGAGGGCCGTAGAGGCAGAGGATCGGGGACTTCATGTTGCCCTTCAGCTTCAGCACGGCGAGGTACTCGATGATGCGGTCCTTGACCGAATCGAGCCCGAAATGGTCCTGGTCGAGCACCTTCTGGGCGTGCGCGAGGTCCAGGTTGTCCTGGCTCATCTCGCCCCAGGGGAGGTCGAGCATGAACTCCAGGTAGTTGTACTGGACGCTGTAGTCCGGCGAGGACGGGTTGTATTTCTCGAGCTTCGCGAGCTCCTTGGCGAAGGTCTCGCCGATCTCCTTGGGCCATTTCTTCTTGGCGGCGCGCTCGCGGAATTTCTCGAACTCCTGCTCGTCGTCCATGCCCAGCTCCTCCTGGATGGTGCGGAGCTGGTTGTTGAGGTAGTACTCGCGCTGCTGCTGGTCGATCTCGCTCTTGACCTTCTGGTTGATCTCCTGCTTGATCTTCATCAGCTCCACCTGGGAGTCCAGCACGGAGAGCAGCTTGAGGGCGCGCACCTTGACGTCGTCGTACTCCAGCAGCTGGATCTTCGACTCGAAATTCTCCACCTCGATGGTCGTGGCGATGAAGTTCACCAGGAAGCGGAAATCGTCGATCGCCTTGAGGGCGCCGACGGTCTCGCGCGTGCCGAGGTTGCTGGCGCGCAGCAGGTGGATCGCCTTGTCCTTCAGCGCTTCGCCGATGGCCTTGATGTCCGTGTTGTTCTGGTCCTCCAGCAGGAGGTCCGGCAGATAATGCACGCGGGCGGTGATATAGGGTTCGTAGCCGAGCACCGCGTCCAGCGCCAGGCGCTTGAACGCCTGGAGGATGGCGGTGATGGTGCCGTCCGGCATGTCCAGGGTCTTGAGGACCTTGCACACGGAGCCGTAGCGGGCGAGGTCGGCCTCCTGCGGCTCCTCGACCATGACGTCGTTCTGCGGCACCGCGCCGATGAAGAATCCCTCCTTCTCGGCATCCTGGATGAGGCGCACGGACTTCTCCCGGCCGATCGTGATCGGGAACACCGCGCCCGGGAAGAGCACAGCATTGCGCAGCGCCAGGACGGGCAGGATGTCGGGGAGTTCGGACTCGTCGAACTTCAGCAGGCCTTCGCCCTGCATGACGGGGATGATGCTCACTTCGGCCCCGGCGGGGAGGGTAAACTCTTTATCTTCTCTCATATTTTGCCAAATTGTCAGTAAAATGCATATAATAATCCGGCGGGGAATAATGTCAATCTCCGTGCCAAGGAAAAAACTGCAAATATCATTTTGAATAATAAAAAAATAAGTCTACATTTGCACTCCAAAATCGAACTATCAACGTATTAAATATTTAAACCATGACTAAAGCAGAAATCGTGAACGAAGTGGCGAAGGCCACCGGCATCGAGAAAGTAGCCGTCCAGACTGTCGTCGAGGCTGCAATGGAAAGCATCAAGGCATCCCTGATCAAGGGCAACCCCGTTTACCTCCGTGGTTTCGGCAGCTTCATCATCAAGCACCGCGCCCAGAAGGCCGCCCGCAACATCACCAAGCAGACCACGATGACCATCCCGGCCCACGACATCCCCGCTTTCAAGCCTGCCAAGTCCTTCGTCGCGGCTGTCAAGACCAAGTAATTCAATTTCTTCACCATGCCTAACGGAAAGAAGCATAAGAGACACAAGATGTCCACGCATAAGCGCAAGAAGCGCTTGCGTCAGAACAGACACAAGAAGAAGTAAGTCGAGAAAAGCCTGACGGGAGATCCGGCGGGCTTTTTCTTCATTTATATGATGACAATGGAAACCGCGAAAACAGACAAAGACCTGGTGGTGGACGTAGGGTCCGCCGAGGTCCGGATCGCTCTGCTGGAGAACCACCGGCTGATCGAGCTGAACCGGGAATCGAACCAGGGCCAGAGCTTCACGGTGGGAGACGTCTACCTTGGCAAGGTCAAGAAGCTGCTCCCCGCCCTGAACGCGGCTTTCGTGGACATCGGCGACAGCAAGGAGGCCTTCATGCACTACCTTGACCTGGGCTTGTACTTCAACGCGTTCGACACGTTCGTGCGCGAGAGCAATCCCAACAGGGACCTCGCCAAGCTCTATTCGGGCATGCGCATCGGTCCCGCCCTCGCCAAGGAGGGCCGCATCGAAGACCACCTCAAGGTCGGGCAGATGGTCATCTGCCAGATCACCAAGGAGCCGATCTCCACGAAGGGATCCCGGTTGACTGCGGAGATTTCATTGGCAGGACGCAACATTGTACTGCTCCCCTTCGCCGAGAAGGTGAGCGTTTCCCAGAAAATCTCCTCCAAGGAGGAGAAAAAGAGGCTTGAGACCCTTGTCCGGAGCATCCTTCCCAAGAACTACGGCGCCATCATCCGGACCGCCGCGGAAGGCAAGACGGCCGCCGTCCTGGTGGCCGAGCTGCGCCTGCTCATCGAGAAATGGGAGGGTTCCTGGAAGAAAGTGGCCGCATCCAAGGGGGTGAAACTCCTCTTCACCGAGTACTCCAAGACCACCACCGTGCTGCGCGATCTGCTCAACGACTCGTTCACCAACATCCACGTCAACGACGCGAAGGTGTTCGAGGAGACGCGCAAGTACATCTCCCTGATCTCTCCCGAACAGGAGAAGATCGTCAAGCTCTACGAAGGCCGGGAGCCGATCTTCGACCATTTCGAAGTGACCCGCCAGATCAAGAGCTCCTTCGGCAAGGTAGTACCGATGAAGCAGGGTGCGTATCTCGTCATCGAGACCACCGAGGCGCTGGGCGTCATCGACGTCAACAGCGGCATCCGGGCCAAGACCACCGACCAGGAGGAGAACACCTTCGAGGTCAACAAGCTGGCAGCCGAAGAGATTGCCCGCCAACTGCGTCTGCGCGACATGGGCGGCATCGTCATCGTCGACTTCATCGACATGGCCAAGCCCGAGCACCGCAACGACCTGTACAAGTACATGCGGGATCTCATGGAGAACGACAGGGCCAAGCACAACGTGCTGCCCCTCACCAAGTTCGGCCTCATGCAGATCACCCGTCAGCGGATCCGCCCGGTGACGGAGATCAACACCACCGAGAAATGCCCCCTCTGCCACGGCACCGGACGGATCACGTCCACCGTGGTCATCGACGAAGAGATCGAGCGCAAGATCGCCGACCTCGCCGAGAAGGGACAGAAGACGATGACCGTCCGGGTAAGCCCGATCCTCGGGGCCTACCTGACGCGCGGATGGAACTCCTTCCTCCGCAAATGGAAACGGAAGTACAAATGCAAGCTGGACGTGGCCGAAATGACCGAACACAGCATCCTGCAGTATGAAATCGTGGACGAAACGGGAAAGGCGCTCGACTAGGGCGCCTTTCTTTTTTGCAAAAGCTTTGTTATCTTTGTTAGGCTAACCCTCATAAGCGACACGAATATGTATTGGTTCCTGATCCTGGCCGTGATGCTCGCCTCGTTCATCGTGCAGCGGGTGCTCATGAGCCGTTTTGACAAATATTCCGGCGAGCCCTCCCCGCACGGGCTCACCGGCGCCGACGTGGCGCGGCTGATGCTGCAGCAGAACGGCATCACCGACGTCAAGGTGCAGTCCGTGGAAGGCCGGCTGACCGACCACTACAACCCCCAGACCAAGACGGTCAACCTCAGCGACGGCGTGTTCGGCAGCGCCTCCATCGCGGCGATCGCCGTGGCCGCGCACGAGACCGGCCACGCACTCCAGCACGCGCAGGGGTACGCCCCCCTCAAGCTCCGCTCCGCGCTCGTGCCCGTGGTGACCTTCGCCAACAACACGGTCCAGTGGGTGCTCCTGGCAGGTATTATCCTGATCAACGTCTTCCCGACGCTGCTGTGGATCGGCATCGCCCTGTTCGCGGCGACGACCTTCTTCAGCTTCGTCACCCTCCCGGTGGAGATCAACGCCAGCCAGCGGGCGGTGCGCTGGCTGGAGGGCGCCGGCATCGTGGACGCGACCACGCGCCCGATGGCGGTGGACGCCCTCAAGTGGGCGGCCTACACCTACGTCATCGCCGCCCTCGGCTCCCTCGCCACCCTCTTCTACTACATCTCAATGGCCAATCGGAGGTAATGGCCGCCGGACGTCATTCATCCAAACCGTCATTCGCCGACTTGATCGGCGAATCTCCAAGCAAGTATGGATAGCGTTAGAATCGACAAGTACCTGTGGGCGATCCGGGTGTTCAAGACCCGGAGCGACGCCACCGACGCCTGCAACGGCAACAAGGTCAAGCTGGCGGGCGTCAATGCCAAGCCGTCCAAGGCCGTCAAGGCCGGCGACGTGCTGGAGATCCGCAAGGGCCCGGCCCTGTTCACCTACCGGGTCCTGAAGGTCACGGAGAGCCGGATGGGCGCCCCGCTCGTGCCGGAGTATGCCGAAGACCTCACGCCCGAGTCCGAGCGCGCCAAGATGCACGCGCCGAAGGAGACGGTCGTGCTCCAGCGCGACCGCGGCGCCGGCCGCCCCACCAAGCGGGACCGCCGTCAGCTCGAAGAATTGCTGGATTCCTTGGAATAATACGGGACGGCGGCGGCAGGCTGCCGCGCGCCGTCAGAGATACATCGCGTGCCGCACCCGGTCCGCTTCCGCTTCGCCCTTGATCCCGCGCAGGATCTCCAGGGCGAAGGTGACGGCGTGGCCGGCGGAGCGGCCCGTGACGATGCGTCCGCATCGCACGGCGGGCTCCGGCGTGAACACGGCGCCCTTCGCGGTCAGCGCATCCTGGAAACCGTCGAAGCAGGTGAACGCCACGTCCTGCAGATGCGCCGGCTCCAGCTGGCTGAGCACCAGCCCCGGCGCGGCGCAGATCGCCGCCACGGTGCCGCCGGCGGCATAATGCTCCCGCATCAGGGCGATCAGCGGCGAGCAGGAAGCGAGCCCTTTCGAGCCGGGCATGCCGCCCGGGAAGATCATCACGTCCTCCGCTGTCGTGCCGTCGTGGTCCGTGTCCAGCTCCGGCAGGAAGGCCTCGGCGGTGACCCACAGTCCGTGGGAAGATTCGACGATGGGGTCGTCCGTCAGGGCGACCAGGGTCGTGTCGACGCCGCCCCGGCGGAGCACGTCGTTGGTGGCGAGGGCCTCGACATCCTCGAAGCCGTCGGCCAGGAATATGTACACACCTTTCATCTGGAACGCGTTTTACTGCGTAAAAATACGAAAAAATTCGTACCTTTAAACCTCAATTATGAAAAGGACTGTCCTATCGATTCTGCTGATTCTGTGCTGCGCGGCCGCCCTGCCGGCGCAGGAGCTCACCCTCCGGGGATCCGCCTGGTACCAGCTGGGGCAGCGCGAACTGTCGCTCGTCACCCCTTCCGTCATCTTCCCTTCCTACGACCTCAAGCTGGGCTGGAAGCTCCCGCACGACGCGGACTATTTCGACCGCTACGGCCAGCCGGTCGGCGGCATCGGCTTCTCCTTCCTGAACGTGGGGAGCATGGAGTTTCCCGGTCTCAGCCGGCTGGGGGACGGGGCTGCGCTCTACGGCTTTTTCACGGCCCCGGCCGTGCGGAGCGGCATTTTCTCCCTGGAATACACGATCGAGTGCGGCGGCGCCTGGCTGGCGCATCCCTACCACCCGGTGACCAACCCGGACAACCACTTCTACGGCGGCAGCGCCGAATTCTACCTGGGCGGCGGCCTGGCGGCGATGTTCCGGATCTGGGACGGCCTTTCGCTGGGCCTTGAGGCGAATTTCCGCCACATCTCCTCCGGGACCCTGTACGTCCCCAACAAGGGCCTGACGGCCATTGCCCCGGGGGCGAATCTGCGTTATTCCTTCTCCGACCATTCCCGCGATGCGCGGCGCTACGCCATCGAGGACGGCATCCCCGAGAAGCGCTTCCGCTGGGGCGTTTCCGTCGGCGGCGGCCTGCACGCCAGCGACGGGGAGCGGCGGATGTACAACTACATCTACCGCCGCCCGGAGGAGCGCCCGGACCACTTCCGCCACTACCTGCGGGCCAATGTCGGCCTGGAGTTCTTCTGGCGCTACGCGAAATGCTTAGCCACCGGCGTCGGCGCCGAGTTCTTCTACCTGGGCGGCGCGGAGAATCTCAAGGCCGTCGACGAGACCCTGTACGGGGAGGCGGAGGCCTCCTACAGCCCGCTGGCCGGCGGCGTGATCCTCCTGCAGGAGATCTACTACCGGCGCTTCGCCATCCACGGCGGCATCGGCGTGGACCTGGCCCGCCGCACAGGCCGTTTCGAGAACGGGGGAGGGCTGTACCAGAAGCTCGGCCTGCGCTACTACGCCCCGCGCCTGGACGGCGCCTTCGTCGGTTTCAGCGTCCGGCTGCACAAATTCGTCCAGTCCGACTACATGGAGCTGTCCTTCGGCAAACACTTCTGATAACACGATAAACTGAGTGACCCTATGAAACGCATGCTTGCCTTTTCCCTGGCCCTGGCGCTGTCGGTGACCGCCGGCGCCCAGGTCTTCAACCACCTGTCCGTCGGCCTCGGCGCCGGCACGGACGGCGCCAGCCTCGAACTGGCTTCCCCGCTCGGCAGACACGTCGAGCTGCGCGCCGGCTACGGCTTCGCCCCCGGCCTGGTGGGATTTACCTTCAAAGGCGTGGCGGTGCCCGAGCACCCCGGCAACTCTTCCGGATCCTATACCAACGTCCCGCTCAATGTCAAGCTGGGCATGAGCGATGCCCGCCTGCTGTTCAACTTGTATCCGTCCGGCAAGGGCGGTTTCCATTTCACCGTGGGTGTCTATATGGGCTCGCAGCGCGTGGTCCGCGCCGCCGCCACCGGCCTGCCCGCTGACTACAACACCGCCGGCATCGAAGTGGACGGCTACCTTGTGAAGGCCAGCGGCGGCGTGCTTGGCGCCTACCTCGGTGCCCCCGGCCTCGGCAGCCCGGCCTTTGCCGTCAAGCCCTACGCGGGCATCGGCTTCGGCCGCGCCGTCAACCCTGACGGGCGGGTCAGTTTCGTCTTCGACCTCGGCGCCGCCTATCAGGGCAAGCCGACCCTCTGGGCCACCGGCGAAGGACTCACCGGCCGTCTCAAGGACGTGCAGATTCCCGTCAAGGACCTGGGCGACGCCGCGACCGACATCGACAAATACGCCGGCTACCTGGCCTTCTGGCCCGTGCTCAACTTCCATGTCTACGTCAACCTCTTCTAACCCCCGCGCAATATGAAAAAGATTCTTCTCGCCGCCTCGCTGGCAGCCCTGCTTGTCTCCTGCGGAAAAGTCAGCGAAAACGAAAATGAATTCAAAGAGCCCCGCTTCGTCCAGCACGCCGGACAGCTGATTCCGAGCTACCCTGATTCCTCCCCGTCATCCCGCGCCCTGACCAAGGCAGGTGCGGGAACCGCGATCCTGTCCCGCATCGAATTCACCGAGAGCGGAGTATATGTCGTCGCTGAAAAAGACGCCGACGGGACCGCCTACCGTACCGGCACCTACACCGTCAGCGGGGACACTTACAACCTCGGCGGTTTCGGCACGGTCACATTCCCCCACGCCACCCCCGGCAAGGTGGAAGTCGACGTCAACCGCGGCACCGCTTCCACAGAGCGCATCCAGGCTGAATTCAAGAAGAGTCCCGTAAGCGGCAACCCACTCCATTCCGGCTGGACCATCGACAAGACGCGCGTGACCGTCAGGGGTTGGACGACGGCCAGCGCCGATTTCGCGGGCTGCAACATCGCTGAGATTATCAAGTTCCTGAAACAGAACGGCCACAACGTTCCTGATGATGTCTCTCCCAACCTGGCGATCCGCTCGATTTCCTTTACCGGCACGGGTGCCATGATCTTCGCCTACTCCGACGCTTCCTGCGATATGGCTTCGTACACGCTCGCCAACGGTTCGAGTCTCAGCTTCAAATGGGAAGACGATCAGATGGGATACACCTTCCTGACCGAGTCGGGAAATGTCGAGTACATGGACGGCAAGTGCATCCTGACGATCCGCGTCCAGATCCAGGATTCTACGGTCACCGGCTCGGTGACCTTCGTCCTCTCACAGATGGATTAAGCGCGCTTACTCCGCGTCAGGCAGGGTCGGTTCCGCTGCCGGGTTGATGTACGGATCCGCGTCAGCACGTACGACCGAGGTCTCGAGCAGGAGGGCGTCGGACGTGCCCGGCACGAGCTGGAATTCCAGGCATTCGGCCGGGACGAGGATCGTCTCCCCGGTCTCCAGCGCATAGTCGCCCGTCTGCGGGACGCGCAGGGTCGCGCTGCCGCGCACGCAGCAATAGAGGAGGAACGGGCCCGCTTCGCGCGTAATCTCGATCGGCGCCCTCAGCGCAATGCGGTCCAGACGCATCTGCGGCAGGTCTGCGAGCCGCTCCGAATCCGGCGCCGAGCCGGCGGAAGTCCGGCCGGAGGCAGGGGAGAAGGGCCTGTAATCAATGAAATCGAGCGAGTCAACCAGGGTCAGCGAGGGGTCGAACTCGTCCGGGTGCACCTCCTCCCCCCAGCCGCATAGGCAGAAATCCATCGGCGACGACTCGGCGATCTCGAGGATCTCCACGTCGCCGAACGCCGCATGGGGCGTGCCGGCCGGAATGTGCAGCCACTGCCCGGCATGGGGGGCGATGGTATTGAGGAGCCCTTCCACGCTGCCGTCCAGGCATTTGGGGTAGAACTCCGCGGCGTCGGTGCCGTGGCGGAAGCCCACCAGCAGGCGGGCGTCGAGCCCGGCGCGCAGCACATACCAGATTTTTACCTTCCCCAGGAAATCATACCGCTGGGCGGCCACCTCGTCGCCGGGATGCACGCGCAGCGGCATCCGTCCCTTGCAGCGCAAAAGCCGCACGCACACCGGGAACTGCCGTCCGTAATAGTCATAGACATTGTCGCCGACCACGCGGTCAAGGTAGGTGTCCATGACTTCGGACAGGCTGTTGCCCGCCAGCCAGCCCTCGCGGACCAGCGAATCGCGATACCCCAGGTCTGCAACCTTGAATATTTCGCTGCCCCAGGGATAATCGTCCTGCAGCGTGCAGAACTTGAACGGATACAGTTTCTTCTCTTCTTCCATACGGTGCAAAGTTACGAAAAAAGCTTATCTTTGCACTTACGGTTAGACATTAGCGCATGAAAGAGAACCTCCATCCCGACACCCTGTGTGTCCAGGCCGGCTGGGAACCGGCGAACGGCGAATCCCGGCAGATGCCGATCATCCAGAGCACGACCTTCAAGTACAGCACCAGCGAGCAGATGGGCCGCCTGTTCGACCTCGAAGAGGCCGGCTATTTCTATACCCGCCTGCAGAACCCCACCAACGACCGCGTCGCAGCCCGCCTGGCGGCCCTGGAGGGCGGCGTCGCGGGCATGCTGACTTCGTCGGGGCAGGCCGCCAACTTCTTCGCCTGCTTCAACATCTGCGAGGCCGGCGACCACATGATCACCACCTCGGCGATCTACGGCGGCACCTACAACCTCTTCGGGGTCACCTTCCCCAAGATGGGCATCGAGGTCACCTTCATCGACCAGAACGCCTCCGACGAGGAGATCGAAGCGGCCTTCCGGCCCAACACCAAGCTTCTCTTCGGCGAGACGCTCACCAACCCCGGCGTGCGCGTGCTCGACATCGAGCGCCTCGCGAAGATTGCCCACCGCCACGGCGTGCCCCTCATCGTGGACAATACCTTCCCGACGCCGGTCAACTGCCGTCCCATCGAGTTCGGTGCCGACATCGTCACGCACTCCACCACCAAGTACCTCGACGGCCACGGCACCACGGTCGGCGGCGCCATCATCGACAGCGGCAATTTCGACTGGGAGGCCCACGCGGAGAAATTCCCCGGCCTCACCACCCCGGACGAGTCCTATCATGGCCTGACCTATACGAAGAAATTCGGCAAGCTCGCCTACATCACCAAAGCCACCAGCCAGCTGATGCGCGACCTGGGCTCCATCCAGAGCCCGCAGAATGCATTTTATCTGAATCTCGGCATCCAGACGCTCGCCGTCCGCATGAAGCACGTCTGCGAGTCGGCGCGCCAGGTGGCGCAGTTCCTCCACGACCATCCGGCCGTGAAATGGATCCGCTACCCCGACCTCCCGGACGATCCCGACCATGCCCTCGCGCAGAAATACCTCGCCGACGGCTCCTGCGGCGTGATGGCCTTCGGCCTCGACGCCGAGCGCGCCGCCGTGGAGCGCTTCATGGACAGCCTGCAGCTCGTCACCATCGAGACCCACGTGGCCGACTGCTACAGCTGCATCCTCCACCCGGCCTCCCACACCCATCGCCAGCTCAGCGACGAGCAGCTCCGCGAAGCCGGCGTCGACCCCGAGCTGATGCGCCTCAGCATCGGCCTCGAAGACGTCCGCGACATTATCGCCGATCTGGAGCAGGCGCTGAAAGAAGTGAGATAAGGAAACCGACGGCGCCGACGCCGAGCACGGTCCAGAGGATATCGGCGGCGTGCAGCTCCACCGGGTAGGCCTGCAGGAAGAATCCGCCGGGCATCTTGACGATGCCGAAATGCTGCTGGAGAAGGGCCAGGCCCACACCGACGACGAGCCCGGTGACGAGTCCGCAGAGGCTGACCAGCCAGCCCTCCAGCACGAAGATCCGCCGGATGAGCCGCCCGTTCGCGCCGAGGGCGCGCAGCGTCTCCATGTCCTTCTCCTTCGCGATGCGGAGCATGGACAGCGAACCATAAATATTCGAGGCGATGATCACCACCACGAAGAGCAGGATCAGGTAAATGGCCAGCTTCTCGTAGCGCATCATCTTGTACAGCGCGGGCGACTGCTGGTAGCGGTCCTGCACCCGGAAATCGGGCCCGAGCAGCTCCTGCAAGGAGCGGAGGACCCGTTTGTCCGGCCCGCCGGCGATGCTCAGCTCCAGCCCGCTGACCTCGTCGTGCAGCCCGAGCAGGCCGCGTAGCTGGTCGATGGGCAGCACCACGAGCTCGTCGTCCACGGTGGCGTTGATGCTGACGGTGCAGGCCGCCGGGATGTGGATCCCGCCCAGGGCCGACGCCGGCCCGGCCAGCGGGATCCGCGCCCCCCGGCGGGGATAATACAGCGTCATCGGCTCCACGAACTGCGGCATCACGCCCAGCTTGCGGGCCAGCGAAACGCCCACCGCCGCGTGCGGAAGGCCGTTTTTATGCAAATCGAAATTGCCGTCGATGGTGTGCTGGCCGAGGCGCGACTCCTCCTCGTACACCGCATCCACGCCCTTCGCGCGGGCCAGCTCCTGCCGCCCGTCATAGGCAAGCAGCACCTCCTCCTCCACGACGCTGCAGATCCGCGTGATGCGCGCATCCTCCATCAGCGCGTCGAAGGCCGGTCCCTCCGGGACGAAATACTTCCCCGTCACGGGCGTGACCAGCACGTCCGGGGTGAGGTCGCCCAGGTTGTTCTCGATGATGCGGTTGAAACCGTTGTAGACGGACAGGATGAGGATCAGCGCGGCGGTGCCCACGGCGATGCCGACGGCGCTGATCACCGAAATCACGTGGATGACCCCGAGCGACTTCTTCGCCACGAGGTACCTGCGCGCGATATAAAGGCCGGTGCGCAAACCGCTTATTTCTTGAGGAGCTCTTCGATGTGCTCGGCGTAGTCGAGGCTGGTGTCCAGGTGGAAATCCAGCTCGGGAACGATGCGCAACTGCGAGGCCACCTTGCGGCCCAGCTCGCCGCGCAGCGTGCGCTTGCTCTCCTCCAGCATGGCCATCACGCGGGGGGCGTGGTCGGAGGGGAAAATGCTCACGAACACCTTCGCGATGCTCAGGTCGGGGCTGATGCGCACCTCGCTCACGGTCACCATGCTGCCCTCGAAGGCCGCCATCCCCTTGCTGCGGATGATCTCGGAGAGGTCGCGCTGCAGTTCGCGCGCGACCTTCAACTGTCTGGTAGATGCTGGTTTATCCATATTTGACTGTCACTCTGTTTTTGACTGTCATTCTGAGGCCGCAGGCCGAAGAATCTAAACGACTTTGATGATGAAATAATCCTTCTTCCCCTTCTGCGCCAGGATGTACTTCCCATCGATGATGTCCGTCTCGGACAGCTTGTAGTCGATGTCCGTGAGCTTGTCCTTGTTGAGGCTGAAGCCGTTCTGCTGGATCATCTTGCGGGCTTCGCCCTTGGAAGGGAAGATCTGCGTGGCGACGGCCAGGGCGTCCAGGATGCCCATCGGCAGCTCCGTGCGGGCGATCTCGAAGGTCGGCACGCCGTCGAACACGGCGAGGAAGGTCCGCTCGTCCAGGGCGCGCAGATCCTCGGAAGTGGACTTGCCGAAAAGCATCTGGCTGGCGCGGACGGCATTGTCATATTCCTGCTGCCCGTGCACCATGATGGTGACCTCGCGGGCCAGCAGGCGCTGCAGCTCGCGGCGCTCGGGGGCCTCGCGGTGCGCGGCGATCGCGTCCTCGATCGTCTTGCGGTCCAGCATCGTGAAGATCTTGATGAAGCGCTCCGCGTCCTCGTCGCTGACGTTCAGCCAGAACTGGAAGAACTGGTACGGGGAAGTGCGCTCCGGATCCAGCCACACGTTGCCCTTCTCGGTCTTGCCGAACTTGGTGCCGTCGGCCTTGCGGATCAGCGGGCAGGTGAGGGCGAAAGCCTCGCCGCCGTCCATGCGGCGGATGAGCTCGGTGCCCGTGGTGATGTTGCCCCACTGGTCGGAGCCGCCCAGCTGCAGGATGCAGCCGCGGTGCTTCCACAGCCAGTAGAAATCATAGCCCTGCATCAGCTGGTAGCTGAATTCGGTGAAGGACATGCCCTCCGAGGAGTCGCGCTGCAGGCGTTTCTTGACGGAGTCCTTCGCCATCATGTAGTTGACGGTGATGTGCTTGCCGATGTCGCGGATGAAGTTGATGAAGCTGTAATCCTTCATCCACTCGTAGTTGTTGACGAGCTCGGCCTTGTTGGGCGCGTCGGAGTCGAAATCGAGGAACTTGCCCAGCTGGGCCTTGATCCCCGCCACGTTGTGCGCCAGCGTCTCCTCGTCCAGCAGGTTGCGCTCCTGGCTCTTCATCGACGGGTCGCCGATCATGCCGGTGGCGCCGCCGATCAGGGCGAACGGCTTGTGCCCGCAGTTCTGGAAATGCTTGAGTATCATCACGCTGACGAGGTGCCCGATGTGCAGGCTGTCCGCCGTCGGGTCGATCCCGACGTACGCCGCCTGCGGGCCTTCCATCAATTTCTCTTCCGTTCCGGGCATGATATCCTGGATCATGCCGCGCCATTTCAGCTCTTCAACAAAATTCTTCATCGATTCGACACTATTAAGTCTGCAAATTTAGTCATTATTTAGTAAATTTGCATGCTTCGTAAATGGCTGGGAAGGCAGCAGCCGGCAAAACTTCGCTTCGCTCATCCCTCCCACGCCTTGCGGCGCGGGCCCCTCCCGTTCACGAGGCCACGGGCGGCCACGGTTTTGCCTGCCTTTGCTGCCTTCCACACCTGGAAGAATTGCAGCATGCCGACAGGACCCGAATATGTTGGTCTGAGGTTTTTTGAAAGTTAATTATTTATTATTTAATTATTTATATATGAGAAAGAAAATCGTTGCAGGCAACTGGAAGATGAATACAACCAGACCTGATGGTATCGAACTGGCGAAGGCCGTGGCGGCCCGCGCCGCGGAAGTCCCGGCCGGCGTCGGCCTCATCATCGCCCCGCCGTTCACGCACCTGTGCTGCTGCGCCAAGCAGCTCGAAGGCACCAAGGTGGAGCTCTCCGCCCAGAACTGCGCCGACCACGTCAAGGGCGCCTACACCGGCGAAGTCTCCGCGGACATGCTGAAGGCCGTCGGCTGCCAGTGGACCATCCTGGGCCACTCCGAGCGCCGCCAGTACTACGGCGAGACCGACGAGAAGCTCGTCGAGAAAGTGAAACTCGCCCTCGAGGCCGGCCTCGGCGTCATCCTCTGCGTCGGCGAAGTGCTCGAAGAGCGCAAGGCCGGCAAGCATTTCGACGTCTGCGAGACCCAGATCAAGAACGTCCTGTTCAACTTCACCGCCGAGGATATGAAGAAGATCGTCATCGCCTACGAGCCCGTCTGGGCCATCGGCACCGGCGAGACCGCGACCCCGGAGCAGGCCGAGGAGATCCACGCCTTCATCCGCAAAGTCCTCGCCGACAAGTTCGGCGCGGCCGTCGCGGACGACGTCACGATCCTGTACGGCGGCTCCTGCAAGCCGTCCAACGCCAAGGAGCTCTTCGCCCAGCCCGACATCGACGGCGGCCTGATCGGCGGCGCCTCCCTCAAGGCGGACGACTTCATCCAGATCGCCCTGTCATTCTAAGATGCGGACCACCAGGCCGATACGGCCTGCGTTGCTCCATAGCCAGAATTGATCACCCTCGCTGCGCACAACGGTGAGGGTGAGATTTTTTCGCGTCAGCACCTCCCGTTCGGTGGTCCAGACCAGGTCCGCCGTGAGGCTCTGCCCCTCGCTGGCGGGGATGTCGCTGAAGTCCACCACGAAGAAGTCCGACATGTTGTCGGTGTGCGCCCGGAATTCCTTCTGCGCCCGGCTGAACGCCAGCTGGCAGGTGTTGGGCTCGTAGGTGAAGACCACCTGCCCGCCCACCATCAGGCGGAGCTCGTCGCCCTCCTCGAAGGCGTCGCGCATGCGGTCGCCGGCGCAGCCGGAGAGCAGCAGCGCGCAGAGCAGCAATATGACCGGTCGGCGCGTCATAACACATTGATTTCTTTTAGGATAACTTCCGTCGTGCCGTCGGTGTGGATGATTTCCGCGCGGAGCGTGCCGGAGCGCGTCAGCGTGAAATTGCCGTCCGCTTCCGGCTGGACGGGCCGGCCGTTCAGCGTCCAGCGGACCTCCTGCACATCGGTGGCGTTGAACACCCGCAGCGGGATCTTGCTGCCCGGCGGGAAGGACCCGTCGGTGCCGCGCGGGACGTTGTTCAGGTAGATATAGGGATACGTGCCCCCGCGGTACACCTTGGTCACGAAACTGCCGCCCACGGAGTATCGCCCGTGTTCGGAGGTGCGCACCAGCACGGTGAAACGGTAGCCCGTCTGCGGCTTCAGCCCCTCGAGGGTGCAGCTCTGCGCGCCGGCGCCGAGCTCCATCGAGAAGTCCTCCTCGCCGTCGGTCCAGTGCACTTCGCAGCCCATCACGCCTTCCAGCGCGGGATCCACCGCCCAGCGCACCACCGCGGCGTCCTGGTAGACGGAGATGTCCGTCAGGCGCAGCGGCTCCACCACTTCGAAGGCGACGCCGCCGTCCGGCAGGAGGCGGATCCCGGTGAGGGCGAGCCCGGAGGCGCGGCCGCTCCAGGAGCGGAACGCCGACGGGGTGTCGGAGCCGAAGCTGTCGAAGCCTGCCTGCGGGTAGGGGACCAGCGCAGCGTCGGGATCCGCCGGCAGCAGGCGCAGGCACATGTGCTCCGGGGCGTCGTTGACCGCGCCGCTCTCCCAGCGCTCGCGGGCGCTCAGCGCCGCGTCATGGCGCTGGGAGTACCCGGCGGGATTGTCCGAGCGGTCCATGTGCCAGACAAACAGCCCGCCGGGGCCGGCGGCGAACAGGAAGCACTCGTCCTCCTTGTCCGTCGGGGCCTTGAGGTATCTCCGCCCTTCGGGCAATGGCGCCAGCTCGTAGTGCCCGGGGGCGAGGGGATCGCAGGTCCCGAGCCCCAGGAGCTCGAATTCCGGCGCGCCGAAATCGGGCGGCTCCGGCAGCCGGCAGCCATCGTCCATCAAGGACGTGCGATACAGCCCAGGCGTCTGTCCGCCGCTGCCCGCGCCGTCGGTATCGTAGAAATCCGGCAGCCCCAGCACGTGCCCGAACTCATGGCAGAAGAGGCTCTTTCCGCCCTCCGGGCTCACGGCGAAGGAGTCGATGCGCCGGCCCTTTATCGTCAGCGTTCCGCCGTTGGCGGAAAGCCGGCCCTGCTGCGGCCAGATGTCATTTTCGTCGCCGCTGTCCTGCTCGCCCGGCCCGGCCGTCAGCAGGAAGACGTTATCCACCGCGCCGTCGCCGTCATTGTCATACAAACTGAAATCAATCTCGTCCTTGATCTTGCCGCACGCCTCCCGCACGGCATCCTGGATCCGGATGTCCTTGCGGTCGGAATAGTTCGCGCCATAGTACGCCACACCGCGCTGCAGCGTCACCGCCGGCCCCAGTTCGAAGACGAAGCTCATTCCTTCCATCCCGGCCGCTCCGGCTTTGCTCGAAATGCCGTCCGGTCTGGCGGTGGCGCCGAACTGTCGGTTGAAATAGGCCTCCGCCTCCTTCACCAGCGCCTCCTGCTGCTCCCGGCTGGCCGCGAACGTCCTGTCCTGAAACTCCACGGGCAGGACAACCATCCGGAACACAGTCAGCAGCAGCGTCAGAATCATATATGGTTTACTTCGTTTTGCCTGGCAAGCAGGCCACCGTCTGCCGCCATTGCAAAAGATAAAGGTACGGAGTTTCTCGCAAAAAGCAAAACCCCTCCCTTCCCACTCCTCATCACGCAAAAAAAGGAAAAGGCGGCGGTGCCTGACGTCGGAGATTTTGACCACTCTCTTTGGAGATAAGCGATAAATCCCTATCTTTGCAGTCGGAACAAATATGCCACGATGCTGGCATTCGATCTTAAACGACTATGAGAGCATCACTCCCGCGATGGGTCTGATGCTCTTTTTTCTATTTAGACGGACGAAGTACATTTCCCACAAGAGCCGCAAGTTATTTGTGAAGGCTCACTGGCGTTATTATGTTGTTCTTCACTTTCCCGGGGCGTGATGAGTACCCCGTCATTTTCGGCAACTCAACCGTGTCGGGCAGCAAGCAGCCGGAGCGGAGAGCCCCCAAAGCTCTCCGGCGACGGCTGTCTTGCAGCCGCCGCGCTCCGCTATGCGCGGCGGCGGTGCCTTCTCACTGCCTCAAAGCCAGGTATTTGCGCCTCCAACGGCTACCGGACGAACTGTCGCGCCCCGCTATGCGCGGCAGCTCGACCGCCAAGGCACCACTGCGGTTTTGAACTCGCCCTTTTGAGATACACGATAAATCCCCAGTTTGTAGCGTTACGCATAAGTCGCAATCAATCATTATCTTACACAATTAACCCGCTGATTTTGGAGCGGGTTAATCACACAATTAATTGATAAACAGTATTTTATGTAAAACGCATTCCTGTGATCACTATACTTCCCGAACTGCCGTTTTTTACAACTGATTATCAACCAGTTTATTATACAATAAACCTGCCTTAAAATCCGCGGGTTAATTACACAACTAGTTAACAAACAGTATTTTATGTAAAATGTATTCCCTTGTAGTCCTAAGTATTCCTAAGCATTTCCAAGGACAAGCCGCACGGGTGCGCTTCGAAGGTTGTTGGTGCTGGGGAGAGCGTGTAGAGGGCAGTCGCCGCCGCGCGTAGCGGGGCGCGACGGCTCCGCCGGGGTCGGAAATGGGGTTGGTGGTTGGTGAGGCATCCGGGCTGAAGGCACCCGCGCCGCGCGGTAGCGGTGCGCGGCGCGTACGGGCAGGCTGCGCCCGAGCTCGTAGGGACGGCTCGGCGCAGCCTGCCCGTTGCCGGAGACAGACGGCTGGCGCTCGGCACCGAAAAAGGCGGATATTGGTCCCGACCCCATTCGAAATACCTATGTCAGTGCCGAAATCCGCCAAAATCGGTTCCGACCTGGTGTTAAGTGTTTGGCGTAGAGTGGCCTTTTGCTATGTGACCGACTGGAAGATAGCGGTTTCGGAGCGAAGCGACCGGGGGAGTTTGCGGGGTTCTCCCCTCAATGAATTGGAGCCGAAGGATCTTTGTTTTGGGACCCGCAGGGGAAAAAAGCAAAGAGCCGGCAACCTCGCGGCTCGCCGACTCTTAGACGTGTACTAAAACCTAAACCTACAACATAGATGCGGGTGGTTTTAGAAACGTTGCAAAAAAAGTGAAAAAAAATTATTTCGCCTCTGCAACGGAAACTTTGCGGAACTCCTTGAGGTCCTTCATGAGCTCGAGAGCGGCCTTGCGGGCGCGGGCGCCGGCGGCCTTGTTGCCCTTAACTACCTGAGCCTCAGCGTTGACTTTGAAGAGCTCGATGTTAGCTTCGATTTTCTTGACAAGATCTTTCATGGTGTTGTGTGTATTATAAATGATTAAACTGGTTAACTGCCTTAACGATTGCAAGATAAGAAAGAATTGAAAAAAAAACAATTTTTTCGTTCTTTTTTCCTGAAAATAAACGTTTATGCAGGATTATTGGGCGCTTTTGGTCGCGAATTGACCTGGGACATCGCCTGGTCGATCCCCACGAACGCCCACGTACGCATCCCGGCGATGATTTTTTTCGCGAGAGCGGGGATCTCCTCCCGTTGCTCGGGGGAGAACTCCCCGAGCACGAAGTCGATCTGCTGCCCCTCCGCGAACTCGTGCCCGACGCCGAGCCGCAGCCGCGCCCAGTCCTGGCTCTCCAGCTGTTCGACGATGTGCTTCAGCCCGTTGTGCCCGCCGTCGCTGCCGGAGCGGCGCAGGCGGATCGTGCCGAAGGGGAGGTTGATGTCATCGCAGATGACCATCAGCCGCTCCTGCGGGAGGCCGAGCTTCTGCAGCCAGTAGCGCACCGCGTTGCCCGACAGGTTCATATAGGTGGAGGGTTTCAATAGATAGAACTCCCGCCCCTTGTCGCGCACCACCGCCATGTCGCCGTAGCGACCCGGCTCGAAAACGACATTGGATGCCTGGGCCCAGGCATCCAATATCATAAAACCGATGTTGTGGCGCGTGGCGGCGTATTCGGCACCGATGTTGCCGAGCCCGACCACCAGGTAGCACTTGTCCGGCACGGTCTGAGCGGGTTTATTCCTCCGCAGCAGCCGCAGTAACATTGCGCGTGGTCTTGACGCCGCAGATGATGGTGTCCTTGTCGGAAACGACGGTGACGTTCTTCATCTCGATGTCGCCGGCTTTGATGCGCTTGTCCAGACCGAGGGAGGTGATGTCCACCTTGATCTCGTCGGGGAGGTCCTTCATCAGGGCGCTGATCTTGAGCTCACGGGCGTTCTGATAGAACTTGCCACCCTGCTGCACACCCTTGGCATGGCCCTCGATCACGAGGGGGACGCTGATGGCGATGGGCTTCTTCTCGTCCACGGCGAGGAAATCGACATGGAGGCAGTTATCCGTGACGGGATGCCACTGAAGTTCGTGAAGGACAGCGGTCTGCGCCTTCTTGGCACCATCGAGCACGAGGTCCACGATGAAGGACTTCGGGGTGTCGGTGAGCGCCTTCAGCTCCTTGGCGTCCACGGTGAAGAGGATGTTTTCCTTGATGTCGAGGCCGTACAGATTGCAGGGAACGAGACCCTGGCGGCGGAACGCCTTGATGACAGCCTTGTTGCCGACCTGACGGGTCGTGCCTTTCAGTTCAAAATGTTGCATTTGTCTATTGTTAAAATGTGTTACTCAATCTGATCCGCGGTCAGCGGGAGCCCCCGCGTCCAGATCCCATTGCACCAAAACCGGCACCCGGTTTTCGAAATGCGCGCAAAGATACACATTTATTTCTGAATCACAAACTTCCCGTCCTTTATTTCGTTCGGCTGCGGTGGGGTCATGGCACCATCTCCAACACCTGTCCGGTCTGTGGTGCGAGGGCCAGGATTCTTTTCAAATGTGAGACGGAGGTTCTACTGCTTATGGCTGCAATCTTGTGTGGTGCTGTTTTTCGTAACATTCTCTCGATCAATCTGTTGCAAGATTAACCTGCTCCATTTTCAGCGGGTTTATTTTGTAACCAACTATGTTCCAGCGGATTGCGAAAAACGGCGGAAGAAACGGGGCCGGGTTGTTTTTCGAAATTTATTGTTAGTCAAGTAATTACAGAATAAACCCGCTGAAAATGGAGCGGGTTTATTCTGCAACTGGTTTACTGTCAATGAAATGCGAAGAACGGCAGTGGGTAGAGAGATGTGGGACTACAGCAGCAACGCGAGGCAGCGGCGGAGGCCGTCCTGCCATTCGGGGATCTCCAGGCCGAGCGCGGCCTTGATCTTCGACTTGTCGAGGACGGAATAGGCCGGGCGCCGCACGGGGCTGGGGAATTCCTCCGACCGGCAGGGGAGGATCTCGCACACGCGGCCATCCTGAATCTGCTGCCTACCATCCTGCACCTGCTGCTTGCCATCCTGCACCTGCCGCCTGTCATCCTGCACTTGCCGCCCGCCATCCTGCACCTGCCGCCTGTCATCCTGCACCTGCCGAAGGATCTCCCGCGCGAACGCGTACCACGTGCACGCGCCCTCGTTGGTAAAATGATAGATGTTGGGGGATTCGCCGGTCAAACCGGAAACTGACGAAGCGGAGCCGGCGTCTGACGAAGGGGTACCATCGAATGATGCGGAGGTGTCGGCAGCACGTGCAGAGGCGTCTGAGGTCGAGGAAACTGCCGATCCGGCATAAGCCGACAGAACAGCCAGGATCACCCCGGCGAGGTCGGCGGCGTAAGTGGGCGTACCGCGCTGATCGTCAACGACTTTGACCTGCGGCCGTTCGGCGGTGAGCCGCAGCATCGTCCGGACGAAATTGCGTCCGAACTCGCTGAAAAGCCACGCGGTCCGCAGGATCACGTGCCGGCAGCCGACCCGCAGGATCGCCTCCTCGCCGTGGAGCTTTGAACGCGCGTACGCCCCCAGCGGCGCCGTCGGAAAATCCTCCGGAATGGGACGGTCGCACGGCTGCCCGCCGAACACATAATCGGTGCTGACGTGCACCAGCAGCCCGCCGACCTCCTTCATCGCGACAGCGAGATTCTCCACCGCCTTGGCGTTCAGCAGCTCAGCGACTTCCGGCTGGCTCTCGGCCGCATCCACATTCGTGAAACCGGCACAGTTCACGATGGCGTCCACCCCCTGCGCCCGCACCTTCCTGCGGACCGCATCGAGGTCGGTGATGTCAAGGGGCGAAGTGAGATAGCAAACCGCGTCCCCGCCCAGCCGCTGCAGCATCCGGATCGACTCCGGGGAGAGCTGGGAGATGTCGGAGAACAGGAAATTGGATTCGCCGGTCAAGCCGGCGAATGACGAAATGGACCCGGCGAATGACGAAATGGACCCGGCGAATGACGAAGCGGGGCCGGCGGACGACAAAGCCTGGCCGGCGAGGGACGGGGCGGCCACCGCCAGCCTCATCCAGCAGCCGAGCTGCCCGTTGGCGCCGGTGACGAGGACGTTCATAGCGCGACGGGATTGTCCGCGAGGCAGGCACGCACGCGGTCCTTCTCGCTGAGCACCATCTCGTTAAAAGGGATCCGCCAGTCGATGCCGAGTGCGGGGTCCAGCGGCTGGATGCCGCAATCCGCCTCCGGGTGGTAGAACTCGTCGCTCTTGTACTGGAACACCGCCCGCTCGCTGAGCACCGCAAAGCCGTGCGCAAATCCCTTGTCGATAAACACTTGCCGCTTGTTCTCCTCCGACAGCTCCACGGCCACGTGGCGCCCGTAGGTGGGCGAGCCGCGCCGCAGGTCCAGCGCCACGTCGAGCACCGCCCCGCGCACGCAGCGCACCAACTTCGCCTGCGAAAACGGCGGCAGCTGGAAATGCAGCCCGCGCACGACGCCGCGGCAGGACATCGACTCGTTGTCCTGCACGAAGGTGACCGGATGCCCGATCACGGGCACCGCCTGCGCGTCGAAATCCCGCTGGGAGAACGACTCGAAGAAGTACCCGCGCGCGTCCTCGAACACGCGCGGCTCCAGGATCAGGACGCCGGGGAGGTCAGTAGGAATAATCTTTGTCATCCTGAGCTTGCCGAAGGATCTAATTACGCAAAGATACGAAGATTCCCTCAAAAACACTATATTTGCACAATTATGCGCCAGATCAAAGCAATCCTCCTCATCCTGGCGGCCGTCCTCCTGGCGGCCTGCGGCGACATAGAGCGATACCACCAGGGGCCCTACGAGAAAGTCTTGATCTACGTCGGCCTCGGATACAACAACCTCAGCAGCAATCTCCTGAAGAATTTCGAAGACATGCAGGAAGGCGTCCTCCCCGGCAACGCGAGCGACCGCGCCATCCTGGCCTTCTGCCACAATACCGGCGCCTCCGGCGACTACAAGACGGCCAACCCGCCGCAGCTCATCCGCATCCTGCGCGGCGCGGACGGCAAGCCCGTCGCGGACACCCTCAAGACCTACCTCAACATGGCCGTGAGCCCGACAAAGGAGTCGCTTCGCGAAGCCCTGCAGGACATCCGGGAACTCTTCCCCTCGCGCTCCTACGGGATGCTTTTCTCCTCCCACGGAACGGGCTGGATCCCAGCGGGTTACCAGAGCAGCACCGAACCCTCCAGCATCCGCCAGTTTGCCGTCGATCGCTCTCCCGACTCCCCCTGGCCGGCCACCAAAGCCATGGGCAACCAGTACGACGGCGGCCCCAAGAACGTCCGCTGGCTCGAATTCACCGACTTCGTCGAAGCGATTCCCATGCGCCTGGACTACCTCATCCTCGACGCCTGCCTGATGGGTACGGTCGAGGTGGCCTGGGAGGTCAAGGACATCTGCAACTACCTCGTCGCCTCGCCGGCGGAGATCCTGACCGACGGGATGATCTATAAGACCCTCTCCTGGGACATGTTCAGCGGCGTCGAAGCCGACCTGCTGACCTACTGCCAGGAGTATTTCGACTATTATAACAATGAGAGCGGCTCCCGCCGCGCCGGCACGATCACGCTGGTGGACTGCTCGAAGCTGGATGCGCTCGCATCGGCCTTCCGCGCCATTGTGGACGCGAATCGGGAGCAGATGCCCGGCTGCCTGGCGAGCACCCAGCGCTACTATTATTCTTCGAGCCCGCTGCGCTTCTACTACGACCTGCGGGACTTCGCCGCCAACCTCCTCGCCATCGACGGGGCGCCGGCGGGCTGGGTCGCCCCGGAGCTCGCGCAGCTGGACGCCGCGCTCGCCGCCGCGATTCCGTACCACGCCGAGACCCCGGCCTTCTTCGACCTCCCGCTCGAGCGCTGCTGCGGCCTCTCCGTCTACATCCCCGACCCGCTCCGCACCAAGCTCAACGCCTTCTACCGCACCCTCGGCTGGAACCAGGCCGTCCATCTGGTGGAATAAGACCACCGCGTCATTCGCCGGCTTGACCGGCGAATCTCCCCATTTATTTTTGGCGGTATCCCAATTATTGCCTATCTTTGCATATTCAGTATGCCGTCCTGGATAGGACGCATGCCGAAGGATTTGCAGATCCGGCTCTTGGATAGGAGTGCGACTGCCGCGCGGGCCGTTCCCGCCAAATCCGACTTTTCCCGGACCTTCGCCTCAGGAGGGCCGGGGAGTGGAAGAAATACCCTCCACCGTGTCGCTTCAACTCACAGACCCGTCCCCCACCGGACTCCATTGGTACGCCCTCAAGGTTTTCTACAACCGGGTGGTCCATGTCAAGGCCCTCTTCGAGCATGAGGGCGTCCAGACCTATGTCCCGGTCCACACCGTGGAGCGGCTGGACACCGGGCGGCTGGTCTACGAAGAGAAGCAGCTGATCCCCTCGCTGATGTTCGTGCGCTGCGAGCAGAAATGGCTCGTGGACTTCAAGGGCAAGCACAACGAGGACTTTATGTACTACGCGGACCCCGAGCGAAAGGCGCCCGGACCCGTCCGCGACGAGGAGATGCGCTCGTTCATCCTCGTCACTTCCGCCGAAGCAGGCCGCAACGTGAAATACTTCGGCGCCGACGCGCCGGAATACCACACGGGCGACCGCGTGCGGGTGCTCGACGGCATCTACAAAGGCGCGGAAGGCTACATCAAGCGCATCAAGAAGGACCGCAAGCTCATCGTCGCCGTGACCGGCGTCGCCGTCGTCGCGGTCAGCTACATTCACCCGGATTTCCTCGAGAAAATCTAGTCATCCCGGGCACCGTTCATATTCATACCCGACCTTACTACCGTCATACCCGACCTTACTACCGTCATGCCCGACCTGATCGGGCATCTCAAACCAACAGTATGAAAATCGCCATCGCCGGCACCGGCTACGTGGGCCTCTCCATCGCCACGCTCCTCGCGCAGAAGCACGAGGTCGTCGCCGTGGACGTGATCCCCGAGAAGGTCGACAAGATCAACCGCCGCATCTCGCCCATCCAGGACGAGTACATCGAGAAATACCTAGCTGAGAAGCCGCTGAACCTCGTCGCGACCCTCGACGGGCGCGCCGCCTACCGCGATGCTGACTTCGTCGTCATCGCCGCGCCCACCAACTACGACCCCAAGAAGAACTTCTTCGACACCACCCATGTGGAGGAGGTCATCGAGCTGGTGCTGGAGGTCAATCCCGACGCCGTGATGGTGATCAAGAGCACCGTCCCGGTCGGCTACACCCGCTCGGTCCGCGAGAAGTTCAGCTACCGCGAGCGCCAGGCCGACGGCACTTTCCGCACCGTCGTGCCCAACATTCTCTTCTCGCCGGAGTTCCTCCGCGAGAGCAAGGCGCTCTATGACAACCTGTATCCCAGCCGCATCATCGTAGGCTGTGATGAGATTGCCGGTCAAGCCGGCAAGGACAATGGTTGTCATGAGCCCGGCAATGACGAGAGCTGTCATGCGCCCGGCAATGGTTGTCATGCACCCGGCAATGACGAGAGCTGCCATGCGTCCGGCAATGACAGTGGTTGTCATGCCCGACCTGATCGGGCATCTCTCGCCGCCTCCGCCCGGACGTTTGCTGGCTTGCTGCAGGAAGCGGCGCTGAACGAACCGGAGGTGCTGTTCATGGGCAGCACAGAGGCGGAGGCGGTGAAGCTTTTCGCCAACACCTACCTGGCGCTGCGCGTGAGCTACTTCAACGAACTGGACACCTACGCCGAGATGAAGGGCCTCGACACCCAGTCCATCATCAAGGGCGTGTGCCTCGACCCCCGCATCGGCGACCACTACAACAACCCTTCCTTCGGCTACGGCGGCTACTGCCTGCCGAAGGACACCAAGCAGCTCCTGGCGAACTTCAACGACGTCCCGGAGAACCTCATCAAGGCCATCGTCGACAGCAACCGCACCCGCAAGGACTTCATCGCGGACCGGGTCCTCGACCGCGCCGGCTACTACAGCTACACCGGCGTCAACGCCTACTCGGCCGCGGAGGAGAAGGAAGTCGTCATCGGCGTCTACCGCCTCACGATGAAGTCCAACTCCGACAACTTCCGCCAGTCCGCCATCCAGGGGATCATGAAACGCATCAAGGCCAAGGGCGCCAAGGTCATCATCTACGAACCGGTCCTCGAGGACGGCACCACCTTCTTCGGCTCCCGCGTCGTCAACGACCTCGCCGCCTTCAAGGCCCAGTCCGACGCCATCATCGCCAACCGCTACGACCCCGTCTTGGACGACGTCCAGGGCAAGGTGTACACAAGAGATATATTCAAACGGGATTAACGTCATACCCGACCCCACCTCCGTCATGCCCGACCTGATCGGGCATCTCATACCATGAAAGGAATCGTCCTCGCCGGAGGCTCCGGCACCCGCTTGTACCCGATCACGAAGGGGGTGAGCAAGCAGCTGCTGCCCATCTACGACAAGCCGATGGTGTACTACCCCATCAGCGCGTTGATGCTGGCGGGCATCCGGGACATCCTTGTCATCAGCACCCCGCAGGACCTGCCGGCCTTCCGGCGCCTGCTGGGCGACGGCTCCGACTACGGCGTCCGTTTCGCCTACGCCGAGCAGCCCAGCCCCGACGGCCTGGCGCAGGCCTTCCTCATCGGGGAAGAGTTCATCGGGGATGACAGCGTCTGCCTGGTCCTGGGCGACAACATCTTCCACGGCATGGGCTTCACCGACCTGCTTCGCAAAGCGGTGGCTGATGCAGAGACCCCCGATCAGGTCGGGGGTGACGTTGATACCGTCATGCCCGACCCCACCTCCGTCATGCCCGACTTGATCGGGCATCCCAAGGCCACCGTCTTCGGCTACTGGGTCAGCGACCCGCAGCGCTACGGCGTGGCCGAATTTGACAAAGACGGCAACTGCCTGAGCATCGAAGAGAAACCGGCACGGCCGAAGAGCAACTACGCCGTCACGGGCCTGTACTTCTACCCCAACAAGGTCGTGGAGGTCGCCAAGAGCATCAAGCCCTCGGCCCGTGGGGAGCTGGAGATCACGAGCGTCAACCAGCGCTTCCTCGCCGACGGCGAACTCAAGGTCCAGGTCTTCGGCCGCGGCTTCGCCTGGCTCGATACCGGCACCCACGACTCCCTTGCCGACGCCTCGATCTACATCGAGACCATCGAGAAGCGTCAGGGCCTCAAGGTCGCCTGCCTGGAGGAGATCGCCTACCGCAACTGCTGGATCGACGCGGAGAAGCTCCGCGCCCTCGCCCAGCCGATGCTGAAGAACCAGTATGGGCAGTATTTGTTGAAAATAGCAGAAGAATAACCCGGTCATCCCGGACCCCAGTATAGTCCTCCCGGGCACCATTTATAGTCATTCCGGGCTTGACCCGGAATCCTCTAGAGAGTTAACGAGATTAACTAGAAAACTAACTAGAAAACTAACTAGAAAACTAACTAGAAAACTAACTAGGTTATCTGCCGATAATTAATTGAATAATAATTGTTCAGCTCATTCATGGGTTATTCGATGATTAACTAATGATTAACTAGGATTGAGTAATCAATTGCTAATATGATTTCGCAAGAAGATGTTCAAATACTGTTGAAGGAGCCGGAGTCGTTTCGTATAGAGAAGACGACATCGGTTTCAAACACAGACAAGTTCTGTGAGGCTATTTGCGCTTTTGCCAATGATATGCCTGACAGTAGGAAGAATGGATATCTTCTTATAGGAGTGAATGATGACGGCTCATTATCTGGATTGCGTGTAACCGACACGGTTCAAAAGAATATTTCGGACATTCGCACGTCGGGAAACATCCTTCCGCAACCCAATATGTCGGTGCAGCCTTTTCATTTCGATGGAGGAGATGTGCTGGTTGTTGAGGTTGTCCCGTCAACTGAGCCGCCAGTACGATACAGAGGCCGCACATATATTAGAATTGGGCCGAGAAAAGGCATTGCTACACCTGAAGAGGAAAACATCTTAACGGAGAAACGTCAGTACTTTGTTCGGAGCTTCGACGTGTCGCCTTGTCGAGATGCTACATTGGAAGATGTTGACCAATCATTGTTCCTGAATGAGTATCTTCCTCTAGCAGTCTCCCCGGAAGCCCTCCAAAGCGATACCAGAGATATCAAGGATAAGATGGCCTCGTTACGGCTGTATGACAAAGCACGGGATTGTCCTACAAATGCAGCGATTCTCCTATTTGGGAAAAATGTTGAGTACTTCTTCCCCGGTGCCTATGTGCAGTTTGTCCAATTTGCTGGAGTAGACAACGCCGCTGAGATCACTAATCAGAACGAGTTTCGCGGGAATCTGATGTCTGCGTTGCCGGTATTGGAAACTTTTGTCGAGACATCCGTTGTCAAGAAGTGGCCGGTGCCGGTCTCTGCGTTGCAGGAGAAGATCAAATACAACTATCCTGAGTGGGCAATTCGCGAGTTGCTGATGAATGCCATCATGCACAGGGATTATAGCGGGAATACTCCAATTAAGTTTTATATTTATTCAGACAGGCTCGAAATTACTAATCCGGGTGGTTTATATGGTAATGCGCGCCCGGAAAATTTCCCTGATGTGAATGATTACCGGAACCCTGTTATTTCAGAGGCCCTAAAGGTCCTGGGATATGTCAATAAATATAATAGAGGGGTTGCAAGGGTCAAGCAAGAGCTGAAGGAGAATGGTAATGGAGAAGCCGCTTTCACGTTAGACAAGATAACGGTGTTTGCCGTCAGGGTGTATGACAATAAAGCGAAGAATGACGTCATTTCTAAAGGTATGGCATCTCCGGCTCTGTTGGATCGGATTTCAAGAAGAGGTGCGGATATCCTTCGATTTTGTCTTGCGAAAGAAAGAACAAGGCAGGAGATATTTGACCACCTTGGCCTCTCCTCTCAGACGGCCAATGTTCGAGCGCATCTGTATCCGCTAATTGATGCTGGATTGATTGGGTACAAGAAGAAAGAAGTGGCTTCACGGGGACAGCGTTATTTAATTACAGAAAAGGGAAAGCAGTATTTAAGTTCTCTTGAGGCGGAGGGATGACCCCGTTATTCGCCACACATTCAGACAGTTTTACCACATTTCTTTCATTCCCCTCCGGAATAAAAGAGATCCAGTGAAGGACCTGCGCCAGCGAAGAATCTAGAAACAGAACATTGAACACACACAATAACGCACTCCTGACAACCCTCCTGGCCCTGGCACTCTCCCTGCTGGGCGCCAGCCCGGCCCACGCGCAGTTCGCGGACTGCAGCACGGGGCTGCTGAATGCATACATGATCGCGAACGATTTCCAGAAATTAGCATGCTAAAGAAAATCTCCATTAAAGGTTTCAAGTCTATCCGAGCGATGGATTTGGAACTAAGCGACATAAACCTCTTTATTGGAGCCAATGGTGTTGGCAAGTCTAATTTTTTGTCATTCCTTGGGATGGTCCGGTCTATTTATTTTCAGCGACTACAACAATACGCAAAATCCTTTGGAGCAGATTCGTTATTGTATTATGGTCGAAAGACAACTGAAGCAATCGATGGTTCATTAGATTTTGGTAATAACGTCTATGAATTCAAGTTGCAGGCAACACACCAGGACGGGCTCTTCCTTGAGCATGAGTCTTCAATTTACAAAAAGGGGACGAGAAAAGACTTTACTTTTTACAATTTGGATGAGAGTCAGATTAGGGATTCCACTTCATATCGGGATGAGTATTTGAGGAACCATCTTTCAAGTTATGTAAAGTACCATTTCCACGATACTAGTTCTGGTTCTTCCATGCGCCTGCCGTGTAATATTGCTGACAATCAAGTATTAAGGACGAACGGGTCAAATTTAGCGGCTTATCTTTATCTCCTTCAGGAAAAGTACCCAAAGTCATTACGGCGAATTGAATCTGCCGTACAAACCATCATGCCTGCATTTGACCGCTTTAATCTACACCCAGATAATTTAGATCACAATCATATTCGAATCGAATGGATTGAGCAAGGGCATGAAGATAAGTATTTTAGCGCCGCAGACCTTTCAGATGGTAGCCTTCGTTTTATTGCGCTTTCTGCGTTGTTATTGCAACCAAGTCTTCCTGCGATTATTCTTCTTGACGAACCGGAACTTGGTCTCCACCCCGCAGCAATTGAAATGCTGGCAGGGATGATTCAATCAGCGGCCGGAAGGGGATGCCAACTTATTATTTCGACTCAATCGGTGGATTTGATTAGCTGCTTTAAACCAGAGAATGTGATTACGGTAGATCGGGAGAACGGCCAGTCTGTCTTCCGTCGTTTGAGGTCAGAGGATTTCGCTGAGTGGCTCGAGGATTACTCTTTGGGTGATTTATGGCGTAAGAGCGTTGTTGGCGGACAACCCAAATAGAAGGTTAGAAATGAAGAGATTACTGATTGTCGCCGAGGGACAGACAGAGGAGTTGTTCGTAAAGAAGCATTTGCAACCATATTTGCAGAGTCAAGGTTTGATGAATCTTGTTCAGTGCCATCGAATTAAGTCCACTGGAGGAGGGTTGGTTAGATTTCATCAGCTTGAAGCGGATTTGTGCAGGGACTTGCGGGGAAAAGATGTGGTGGTCTCCACCATGATAGACTTATATGCCCTACCGGGGAACTTCCCGAACTATCATGAAGCAATGCAGTTGTCCGATCACCTGGAACGAGTCGAGTTCTTAGAGAATAGACTTAAAGATTATTTACAATCGAAGATGGATATTGCTTTATCCCATTTCATCCCAAACATTCAATTGCACGAGTTTGAATCGTTGTTGTTCGCCTCTGAACGCGGATTTGAATTATTTGACGAGCAGGTAGTTGCTTTCCCTGCGCTTCAAAAGGTTATGGCTGCCTACCCGAATCCGGAAACAATCAACGACGGCAAAGAGACGGCCCCTTCTAAACGCATGCAAAAACTTGTTCAAGGTTATAACAAGGTTGTGGATGGGAACGCGATGATTGAGAGAATCGGAATGAGAACTGTGCTGGAAAAATGCCCCCACTTTTCAAAGTGGGTTAATAGCATTATTGCTTCGCTTGCCCAAGAAGATTAAAGATTACACGAGTTTCCTGACCTAACCAGGATCTTGAAGGTTATGGAGCAGAAGAGTTTTTTAGAAAGATACGAAGGAAATACAATAGCAAGAATAGTTGTCAATGCGATTCCCTACGTGGGTGGCGGCATAGATGTAGCATTGTCAAGCAGATGGTCAAAGATCCAGCAAAAAAGGATAGAAGAGCAACTTAAAGCTATTTCTGAGGCCCTGTCTGGATTGGAAGATCGACTTGCTCATCTTGAGCAGGATGAGGTGGGCGCAGAGCGGTTATATGACCTGATGTACCAGATATTTGATAACTCTATCAAGAGTCGTTGTCCTGAAACTCGCCATGGTTATGCAGAAGTGCTTCGCGACGCGGTTATTGATAATGATAGGATTCCTGACTTGGAGGAAGTCATTTATCAAATTTCTGAAATGAGAGAACGTGATTTCATCTATCTAAAAATTGTTAAGGATTTATTCGAGAAGGATCTACTTGTTTCTGGGACTACAGTCTCGGCGAAAACACCATGGGAAGGTGACACTCCTAAGACTTGTGAATGGCAATTGCTTCGGTTTGAAAATATAGGCCTTTTGGATCATCCGAGAAACAGAATGACAAAGGTTGGAGAAATCGTGTTCGAGAAGACGAAGTTTTTTAATCGGATAGTGGATTATTTGTACTGAGTATGGATTCTGACGCATTATTGATGATGTTGTTCTTATCTACATAATTATTATGTTCAATTATGCACTGCGTTTTTTCTTATGATTTAGCCGCTGAAGGGGAAAGGAGACATGAGATTGAAGAGAGAATAATAGCCATCCTTTCTACACATAGGTATGCGAAACGGCTGTCGACCTTTTATATAGTTTATATCCAGAATCAGGATGATTGGAATAATCTATTACGAGAGTTAACCGATTATCTTAAACCGATGCCTGAGCGCGCCCATTTTATCATGTCTCCACCCATGATTGGTGGATTATATAACGGCTTGTTGGGGACAAATGACTGGGGAGAGATCAATGAGATTACTCGATTGTAATGGGAGAGAATGCAAACAGCGCGAATGTGCCGCCGATGAATGAATCAAATCCACTTGCAGCCAACTTACACGTAAGGTTGTCTATGCCGGATTCATTTGATATTGAGATTGTCGAAGCTTCACAGTTTAAAGAGTATGAGTTGTGGGCAATCGTGACTTCTCTAATGCTTAATCTTTTAGTTGGATTCGTTGTCGCTGCTGCAACGAATGTCGTCCCAGAACGAAGAGCTTTGCTTTGGGTTATCAGTTTGGTTTTTTTCTTTTTGTTTTGTGGTGCATTTGTTTTAACAATCATGTTCCGAAATAAGATAAAAAAAGCAAAGCAAACTGTCAAAATGGTCGCCAGTCCAGAACAGTAATGTCCGTTTGTTTAAAAGACCAGTATCCTAGAAACTACACATGATGTTGGACCGCTTTGCCATTGTTTTTGTGGGTATGTTATTACCCGTAATTACGCCCTCCCCCTGCACCACAAGCCGACGGCGGGGATATAAGGAGATTTAAGCGGAATCCATCGTTGCGATTGCAAAGAGAAGCAGACGGCCTCACGATGTGGGGGGATCGCTTTCACAGGCGACACAACCACGCAACAGCCGGCAATAGACTATTACAAACTCCAAGCGCAGAACTTCGCTACACTTCCTTACTCCATTTCGATTTAAAAGAGATGCGACGGCATACCATTCATAAACTCATCATGACTGTAGCGGTGCTCTTGGCGGGCGCCGGGGCGGCCCACGCGCAGTTCGCGGACTGCAGCACGGGGCTGCTGCAGATGCCGACGGCGGAGATGCAGGAGGATGGGACGTTCATGATCACGAACAACTTCCTGAACAAGCATGCGACATCCCCAAAGTGGAATTATCACACCTTCCAGTACGGCTTTGCGGTGTCTTTCTGGGGACGGGTAGAGCTAGGATATGTCTGCACGATCTTCAACGGCGCATGGGATCCCCGGCCGGACGAAGAAAAAACGGAACGCCAACGCATCCTGCGCAACCAGGACCGCCATTTCACCGGTCGTGTCTGCCTGCTCCGCGAAGGAGAATTCGGCGTAGACTGGATGCCGGCGCTGGTGGTAGGGATTAGTGACCCAACGACGGGAAGTGGAGGAGGTGAGTATTCGACAGGGGATGTAACCGGAATAGGCAATGGATACTTCAATCGCAACTTCATTGTCCTCACCAAGCACTTTCATACCCCATGGGGCCAACTGGGCGCTCACGCAGGCTACCAGTTCAACCGCCGAAAAGACTATTACATCAACGCCCCCTGTTTGGGTGTCAACTGGAAACCGATCTGGCTCCAGAATAAAGGCATCATGGACAGCCTTGATTGCATCGCGGAGTTCGATTCTCGGACGGTTAACCTTGGCGTAATCGCCTCCATCTGGGACAATCACTTCGAGGCGATGTTCGAGCTCCAGAACTTCCAGTGGATCAACTTCGGACTTCGATACAAACTTAGAATCAAAAAGAATATATGAAAATCACCGTTGCAGGCGTAGGCTATGTCGGCCTCTCCCTCGCTGTGCTGCTTGCACAACACCACAAAGTAACCGCTATCACGACCACCCCCAAGAAAGCAGACAAACTCAACAAGTTCATCAGTCCCATCCAGGATGACGAGATCGAGCGCTTCTTCGAAGAAGCCCGCGCTGGCAAGCGCAAGCTCGACCTCTTCACCACCGTCGATAAGGACGCCGCATACGCCTCGGCCGAGCTGGTCATCATCGCCACGCCGACGAACTATGACGACGAGCATCATTTCTTCGACACTTCTGCCGTAGAGGATGCCATCGAGCATGTGCTCAAGGTGAATCCCAAAGTCCTGATGGTCATCAAGAGCACCGTCCCGGTGGGTTACACCGACAGCGTCCGAGCCAAGTATGGCATCGACAACATCATCTTCTCGCCGGAGTTCCTCCGCGAAAGCAAGGCTCTTTACGACAACCTCCACCCGAGCCGCATCGTGGTGGGCGCCTATGAGCATCAACAGAAGGAGGCACAGATGTTCGCCGACCTGCTCGCAGAAGGGGCTGAGGACAAGGATATCAAGACCCTCATTGCCCACCCGACGGAAGCTGAAGCCATTAAGCTCTTTGCCAACACCTATCTAGCCGTCCGCGTGAGCTACTTTAACGAGCTCGATACCTACGCGCAGGTCAAGGGCCTGAACACGCAGCAGATCATCGACGGCGTCTGCATGGATCCGCGTATCGGGAGCCACTACAACAACCCGTCCTTCGGCTATGGCGGCTACTGCCTCCCGAAGGACACCAAACAGCTCCTTGCCAACTACAAAGACGTCCCCCAGACGATGATCGAGGCGGTCGTGAAGAGCAACGCCGTTCGCAAGGAGTTCATCGCCGACACCATCTTGAAGCGCAAGCCAAAGACCGTAGGTGTGTATCGCCTCACGATGAAGAGCAACAGCGACAACTTCCGCGCTTCCGCAATCCAGGACATCATCAAGCATCTGAAGGCGAATGCGGTCAACATCATCATCTACGAACCAACGCTGGAAGACGGTAGCGAGTTTGTGGGCAACACCGTCGTGAACGACATCGCGAAGTTCAAGGCCGAGAGCGACGTCATTCTCGCGAATCGCTTCAGCCCCATCCTGGATGATGTGGCGGAGAAGGTTTATACTCGCGACTTATTCAGAAGAGATTAGTTCTGTTGCCTTGGAATAACGGCTACCTTTTCCCGGTGTACCCGGCATAGCCTGGATCGGACTTCAGAACGTATGATTTGGAATTCATCGCCTCGATCTGGGAAAACCATTTCGAGGCGATATTTGAGTTGCAGTATTTCCGGCGGGAAAATTCCGGGTTGCGGTATAAGCTGCGCCTCAAGAACGAAGAACGAGAAACCAATGCGAGGAATAAACAAGTGGTTGTTTCACGAGGCTAGAAATGAGCATTCGTATCATTATGCCAGGCGGTCTCTACTTGAAAGGAACCTTTCACAGCATCGTTGGTGTAAAGGGATCCGGTGAGAATGGTTTTACGGTTGCGCTTGAAAGGTACGTTCGGGACCGTTTTTGAGAAGAGCGTGTTGCCGTCTGCATCCAGGGACTCAATAGTAACGTCAATTTCCTGTTCATCCGTGGTTAAGAAGATGTAACTGACAGAGTTAGAGGTTGCCCCTGCCTCTGCACTGATGGGAACCACGTTGGAAAATCCGGTGTCGGAAGTAGCAAGGCCGCTGGTAGGGTTGAAGGCCTTGGCCCCGGCCGAGAAAATCATTCGGATGTTGGTTACATTGGCAGTACGGCCGTCGGAAGAATGGACTTCCAGTTTGGAAACGATACGGTTAAGTACAGCTCCTACATCCACAGCGCTGGTATTGTCGATGTCTACCGCCTGGGTAGAAGCAAAGGTTTCATATACGTGATCTCCGATAAAGGCAGCGGCGGTAGGACTGGTTAGCGAGAAGGAAGTGTTCTCCGAGGTCTTGTAGGCCAGCGCCACCATGGTGTAAGAGCCCATGGGAAGGGTGAAGGAGAATTCTCCGAAAGTTTCGTACGATGTGGCGTCCTCCCTTGTCTGGGTAAGCTTTGCTACCAAGATGAGCTCCGACGTTCACCAAATAAATACAAGAAAATTCGTTCAAAAACTATCATATAAATTTCGCGAATATAAATTGTAACATTTCGCACAACAAAGATAAGCAACATAAACCAACCCACCAAATGAAGATAGAGATACATACTCCCGACGCTAAGAAACTAAAAACCAAGATTCTTAAAGACGCTAAAGATGGCGACTTGAGTACCTGGGACTATAGGTCAAACAATGACGATAGCTTCATCACCCACTCTCCAGAACAATGGGCCGATAAAGTAATATTGGTATTCACACCATCAGATGACAATAAGACGTTATCGGTTGAACCCAGTTTTTGGAAAGGAAAGTATAAGCCCGTTGCCGATGAGGTGGGAACAATAATGGGGCGCTTTGCCGAGCGGCTTTGGATCCAGTATCGTGGCGATTATACATCTTTTGAATCTTTTGCATGATGAATAAACTCGTCATTGCTAACCGTGGTGCTGGGTATATAGGTAAATCATCCTCCGTCAGGTCCGTCTATCAGCTATTGAAGGACAATGGCCATAAACTCCTTGTTGAGGAGTGGCAAGGCAAGGATATCAAAGCCATCTTCGAGATCAATGGCGTCAAAGTCGGTATCGAGAGCCAGGGAGATCCGGATAGTCAGATGGAACCGACAATGGAGGCTTTTGTGGATGCTGGTTGTGAAATCATCGTGACAGCTTGTCGAACCAATCTTACACTTACGAAAAGGTTTGGAAGTATCTTGGAGAAGAGCACGGCTATAATGTCCTCTGGGCTGTCCATTATGTGTTCACGGCTCCTGGAGCCGATGACACCAGAGCCCTCCTCAACTCCCGCTACGCTCACCAAGTGTATCAACTCATTCAGGACAGAATTAACGAGGTAATATAGTAACCTATGCTCACTGAAATCAAATTGAACGGCTTCGCCTCTTTTAAGCACGAGACTTGTCTCCAAACGGACAAGCCGATCAATTTCGTGTACGGTCTTAACGGCACTGGCAAGAGCTCCCTCACCAGATATCTTGCCCACAGAGACGATCCCAAGTACGCCCAGTGCAGCATAACCCCGGCGATAGACCCGGACAAAGAAGAAATACTTGTCTATAATCAAGACTACATCAGCGAGACCTTCGTAGATAAAGACCGTCAAAACGGAGTATTCACCCTCTCCAAGCAAAATAAGAAAGCTTACGCCGCCATTCAAAAAGCCACTCAAAAGCTAGCTGAACTGGATGTGCAGGACAAAGCGATAGAGGAAGCCCAAAAGAAATCAGATGCCACGTTAGCTACAGCAGAATCCCAAGCCAAAGATAAACTCTGGGAGCTGAAGACTAAATATTCAGGCGGAGACCGGGTCCTCGACTACTGTCTGGAAGGCTACAAAGGGAGTAAAGTTTCACTTTTCACCAAAGTCAAAGAAACGGAGATTAAGCCAGATGAAGCCTTGAGACCTATCGAGACCCTCAAACAAGATCTCATACAGCTTATAGCAGTAGAAGGGCAGTCTTATCCGTTGCTCCAAGAGGCCCCTAATCTTCCAATCAAAGAAGAAGACATTAGTCTTCTTAAGAAAGTCATAGTTGGCAATCAGGAAAGTACCATCTCCGATGTGATGGATGAATTTGCAAACGCAGCTTGGGTAAGAACTGGAATCCAGTATATTGATAAAGATGGCCATCGCTGCCCATTCTGTCATCAAGAAACTATTACAGAAGACTTCCTCAATGAGCTGAAGAACTACTTTGACGAATCCTATGAGCACGATATCCAGGCTTTGCAATTGCTAGAGCAAACTCTGAACGACACCCTTGCTCGCGTAGTACCAGATACCGGCTTCGAAGACATCCCCATTATTGCGCCTCTCCGCGAGAAATACCTCCTAGCCTTCCAAGACTTCAAGGCAGCCATTACTGCAAGTCTCGCAACCGTTCGTTTGAAGATTGAACGCCCCAACATTGAGCAGGAACTCTCCTGCTGCCAGGCGGAAGTTGATGCGGTCAATACAATCATAAAAGAAGCCAATAAACAAATTGCTGAGTTCAACGCTCGTGTGGCCAAACTTCCAGAAGTCAAAGAATCTATCAAGGAAGAGTTTTGGAAGTTCCAGCGTAGAGAGTACGATACAACTCTATCTACATATGAAGCAGCAGCGAAAGCACATAAGAAGGATACGACAGATAATAATAAAAAGAAGGAAGATGTAGAGAAGCAGAGGAAGCAGCAGCGCTCCATTATTGCCGCCAACCAGAAGGAGGTTATCAACATAGATGAGGCCATCACTCATATTAACAACAACCTTCAGAGTATAGGCATTACGGATTTCCACATAGTAAAATGTGAAGGGGAGAGTGCTTACCGAATCTCTCGCGCCGAAGAAGGAGAGGAAAGAGTCTTTAATACACTGAGCGAAGGAGAGAAGATGCTTATTAGTTTTCTTTACTTCATTGAGACTTGCACTGGCCGCAAAGCCGCAGATGAGCCGGAGAAGAAGAAGATTATTGTCATTGATGACCCTATCTCCAGTTTGTCGCATATTCATGTATTCAATGTGAGTTGTCTATTACGCGAAAAGTTTATTGATAAGGTCAAGGATAAGTTCCCTTTTGAGCAGGTGTTCATCCTTACTCATAGTTTGTACTTTTTCTACGAAGTTGTATACCGAAAGAAGGAAACCAGAGAGGAGTGCGAGAAACTGTTTAGGATGGCAAAGAATGCGGAGGGCTCGTACATTGAAGAGATGAAGTATTCCGAGATACGCAATGACTATGAATCTTACTGGTCTGTCGTAAATGATCCCAAGGCTCCAAAGGCTTTAATGGCCAATTGTATGCGGAATATCCTTGACTATTTCTTTGGTTTCGTGGCCAGATTAGAATTCAACAATATATTCAATATACCTGATTTGAAGGATGTTCGTTTTACGGCTTTCAATCATTATATGAATAGAGAATCGCATAATGGTCCAGAGAACATTTCAGACTTCAAAGAGTTCGACTATGATGCTTTTCAAAAAGCTTTTCAACTAGTCTTTGAGAAGAACAATTTTGGAGAGCACTACAATAAAATGAGAAAGATTGGTGTTATATAAAATTTGTGTTATCACATAAGCTCATAATTCAGCCCATGTCCCTCAACGACTACGTCTACCGCACCAAGACCTTCATCTCCGGCGACTGGACCGGCGATCAGGACCTTATCAGCAAGCTTAAGGAGTGGAACTTTAATAACAACCTTGGCCTCTCATTCGTCGATGTCCATGACCTTACTCAGTCCAGCGATGATTCTTTGTATTGTAGCATAAAGGCCAGCCTTCGTCAGAGGCTAAACATCTCGAAAACCTTTGTCTTGATAGTGGGGAAGAATACAACATCCCTCACCAAAGGTGCTTGCCGATACTGTTCAAGATACAACGCATGGTCAACTTACTGCACTTCCGGGAAGGCCTTCGACAATCGCAGCTATATAGAGTACGAATGTGAGATGGCGTTGAAAGACTATAATGCCGGCGAACTCAAAAAGATTGTTGTGATATACAACGGCCTCATCTACACCGATCGTTCAAGATGTCCCGAGGTGTTGAGAAATGTCGGGACTCATATAGGCTCCGATTGCTGGGACTCAATGGGACGGCGAGCATGGGACTACGCTGCCATCAAAAAAGCTATTTGCGGCTAACTATGGATGTCTGTACACGAATAAAGGCCGATGACCTGAGGACATTCCTCAGTACTAAGGTCATTGACTCCAAATACCTCGATAACTATAGAGTAAACAATGTTTACCCCGCGCTCAAGAAGTTCGTTATCGGTGACGGTGAGACGCTGGATGGAGAAGCTCTTCAGCAAGAGGTGTTCCCCACATCCAAGTATCATTATGACGTTTTTATCTCGCATTCGCATAATGATCTGGAACTTGTAACTAAGTTTGCCGCGTATCTGGAGAAACAGTGTGGTCTTTCTGTTTTTCTGGATTCGTACGTCTGGAAGAGTGCAGATGGTCTGTTGCGTCGTTTGGATGACAAGTACTGCAAAGACAAGGACGGCAAGCACTATATTTACAAACGGCGTAACTATTCCACTAGTCATGTACACGCGATGTTATCTATGGCGATTTTGGAAATGATTGATAAGACCCACTGCTCTATTTTTGTTGAAAGCGAGAACACCTTGAAACTTCATAACCTCAAACCTACGACTAAGGCAATGACGCTATCTCCGTGGATCTACGAAGAAATCTGTATGATGAAGTATATTCGTCCGAAGCATCATATAACAGATACTATTCAAAAGAGCTTCAGCTTGAACGAAGAACTCCAAATAGCTCATTCTGTCGATGTTAGCAAACTATTTCCTATTTCTCTGGATCAGTTGAAGTATTTGGATAAGACTAGAAGTAGGTGGTTGGAGGCGTTATATAAAGCAGTTTTTGCGATCGGATAATTGTAAACAATTAACAATCAACATATTATGTCCATCTTCAAAGACAAAACCCTTCTCATATCCGGCGGCACTGGATCCTTCGGAAATGCCGTCCTAAAGCGTTTCCTGGCCACCGACATCAAAGAAATCCGCATCTTCTCCCGCGACGAGAAGAAGCAAGACGATATGCGACACGAGTACCAAGCCAAGTATCCGGACGTCGCCCACAAGATCAAATTCTACATCGGAGACGTAAGAAGCTTAGAATCATGCCGTTCCGCCATTCCTGGGTCTGACTTTATTTTTCATGCGGCCGCCCTCAAGCAAGTGCCCTCTTGCGAGTTTTTTCCCATGGAGGCGGTGCGTACCAATGTCATTGGCACGGACAACGTCCTGACCGCTGCGATAGAGGCCAAGGTCAAGGCTGTCATTTGCCTGAGTACCGATAAAGCTGCCTATCCCATCAATGCGATGGGTATCACCAAGGCCATCGAAGAGAAGGTGGCAGTGGCCAAGAGTCGTTACTCGGGGGAGACCAAGATCTGTTGCACGCGTTATGGCAATGTGATGTGCAGCCGCGGCAGCGTCATTCCGCTTTGGCTGGACCAGATCAGGAACGGGAACCCTATCACGCTTACCGAGCCGTCGATGACTCGATTCATTATGAGTCTTGATGAGGCTGTAGATCTGGTGCTCTTTGCCTTTGAGCACGGTCAGAACGGTGACATCCTGGTTCAGAAGGCGCCGGCGTGCACCATCCAGACTCAGGCCGAGGCTGTTTGTGAGCTATTTGGTGGGGATAAGTCCCAGATTAAGGTCATCGGCATTCGTCACGGTGAGAAGATGTATGAGACGCTGCTCACCAAGGAAGAGTGTGCGAAGGCTGAGGATATGGGTGACTTCTACAGGGTGCCGGCCGATAACCGAGACCTCAACTACGATAAGTTCTTCAAGGAGGGGGATACGAAGAGGGTTACGATCGATGAGTTCAACTCGAATAATACCAGGAGGCTTAATCTGGAGGAAACGAAGGCGAAGATTGCGAGTCTGGAGTATATTCAGAATGAGTTGAAGGGGATTCCTAATGTGGCGAAGTAAGTCGTTTTGACCAATATCACGCATTTCAAATCCAGTTAAGTCATTTTATATGTCACTCCCAGACAACCAAACCATTTATGCAAACCTCATTAAGGCTCTTTCCGAGAATCAGTTTAAGGAGCTCGTTCAGGTTTTGAACAAGTGCAAATACGAGACGAAAGATGTCTTTATCACTGATGGCTGTTACGATGGAGGTAATGACCTACGCATCATAAAGAGCGGCAAGGATATTCGCCGGAACATCCAGGTGACGGTTCAGACTACTGGCTTTGAGGCAAAGGTTATGGATGATGTAGCAAAAGCGGCCAAGAATGTCAAACAAAATGCATACCTGGCCCAATTAGATTATTATGGTGACAGCCCAGCAGCGTGCAGCCGTGCGCGGATTGAAGGCGATTTATTCCGGGCAGCTTATAGAAGATATCAAACACGATCTTGCAAGTGGTAATGTAACGATGGAGACTGTGGAGAAGCGTGTCCAATTGGATATCGATGCATGCAAGGCAGTGATAGATTTGTTGAATCCAAGCCCGATGGGAAAGATTCTTCTCGAGCTTATTCTTGCCGAGCAGGCAAATGTAATGCGGACGAATTTGAAGAATCAAGTACTATGTTGTAACGAAGCAATTAATAAAGTCTCAGAATAGAATTCGATTTTCATTATGAACTCAATGAATAACCAAGTAGTCATAATGGCAGGGGGAGTAGGAAGTCGTTTTTGGCCTTTAAGTACTCCTGAGTATCCAAAGCAGTTTATTGATATATTGGGCTGTGGGAGAACACTTATTCAACTCGCGGTGGATAGATTCGCTGGAATCTGTCCTATTGATAACATCTGGGTAGTTACCAATGCCAAGTACGTTGATATTGTTAAAGAACAGTTGCCTGGTATCTCTGCTAACCATATCCTCGCAGAACCCGAGGCAAGAAATACAGCTCCTTGCATCGCATGGGCATGTTGGAGAATTAAGGCTGAAAATGAGAATGCTAATATTGTGGTGACTCCCAGTGATGCAGTGGTGATGAACCCAGAAGAGTTCCGTCGCGTCATAAATAACGCTTTAGTTTACACGGGTGAGAAAGATTCTATTGTTACCATTGGCATAAAACCTTCACGACCTGAAACTGGCTATGGCTATGTGCATTTTGCAGAGCAAGTTGATGGAGAGATTCATAAAGTGGATGTGTTTAAGGAAAAACCAAATTTAGAAACAGCAAAAGAGTATTTCGCAGATGGACATTACCTTTGGAATGCTGGTATTTTTGTTTGGAACGTTCATACCTTAGTGAGTGCAATCACTAAGTATAATCCTCAAATTGCAGCGATAATGAACCGTATTGCCATGTCATTTGGCACATGCAAGGAGAGAGATGTCATTGAAGGTTTATTCCCTATCTGCGAGAAGATTTCAATTGACTATGCGGTTATGGAACCCGCTGCCGTAGACGGTTTTGTTTGTACACATCCTGCCGATTTTGGATGGAGCGACCTTGGAAATTGGGCATCACTCCATGAGATGATAAAAAAAGATGAACAGGGCAATGGTACAGTTGGTAAGATTAAGCTTTATGAGTGTAATAATTGCGTTGTTCATGCTGAAGATGCTAGTAAAGTAGTGCTCCAGGGCCTTAGTGATTATATTGTCAGCGTTAAAAACGGGCAGTTTTTAGTCTGTAAGAGGAGTGAAGAACAGCGAATAAGAGAGTTCTCGAGTGATTAAGTGAAGTATGTACTCCTGACCCGATATATGTAAAAGTCTTTTACTAGTTTTTCGTCAACTATTGCTACTTTTTTTCTTTTGATAACAGACAAAACAGTTATGAAAAAACTCATTTCCATTTGTATACTGCTCGTTATGGTCTCGTTATTCTCTGCGTCCACTATGCTAGGTAGAACAAAGTTAGTTGTTAAGCAAGGTATGGATTTAGAGACTGTATTTGCAGGGACAAATATGAAATATGTAATAAGAGAAGATATTGATTTGGGTGGGAAAAAGGTGTGCATTGGAGCCGGAAGCCTAATCGCGTTTCAAGGTGGCAGTTTGTCAAATGGAACCGTAGTTGGCAATCATACAAAGGTAAGAGCTAATAATTATGAGGTTTTTAAACGTGGATACACTCGTTATAGAGCGTATATTAGTAATGATGCGAGTCAAGGCGCGCCTCCTTCATTAGTCAAAAAGTATCATAATTGTATTTTTATTGAAGGAACTTGGGATAATAAGAAATGTGGATCAAATTGGACAGGATTGCTTAATGATAGTTATGAAGATATTATGATATCTCTAAAAAACTATATTATGCTACACAGGGAAGGAATTGCGGTTCAATGTCCAAGGTTTAATGCATTTGGATATGAAACGACGTATTTTCCTAATGGCTATAGTATCGATTTTAACAACTCAACTATTAGTTATCCGGATTGTCTAAGTATTTGGGAAGACTCTACAATCCCTCTACCTGACAATTCTAAACCATGTAATATCGAAAGCGGTTTTGGTTTGGTTTCTTTGAGGAGTGATACGGTAATTTCCAATTTGTCGATAGATGGTAAATCTACAAAACGTCAACATGAAACGATTAGGCTTGGAGTCTCATGTGCAATTTGTATAGGTCGTTCTACGAATGTATTGCTTAAGAATATAAGGCTATCGAACGTTTTAGGTCCTGGAGTGGATGTGAATTCCGGTGCAAAAGATATTACTTTTTTAAATTGTACTTTCTACAATATCGGAGAACACGTTTTTTATTCTCACCAGTATCGTGGTTACTGTCGTTTTATAGGATGTGAATTCGATACTTGGGATTCAGAAAGGTTATCAACATATAGAAATGGTTTAAATTATTTATTCAAATATGCCCCACCTGTTAATTCCGAGGATTTTTTAGATAATGAAGCATATCTATTCGATCTTTCCTTCACGAATTGTTCTTTTAATAATCCGAAAAGAATCACCAGTCAGGGGAGGACACTTGGAGGGTTCCTGACAGGGTATTTCCCTGTGATTGTTAGAATTGAGAATTGTCGCTTTACAGGTGTTCTCCCTCCTTTCAATCCAGGGATTAGTTCGATGAGTTACGCATCAACCCGGAAACCATATAGGATGATAGTCAAGAATTGTGACGGGGCGCCTTATGCTTATGCTGCAAAATCAAATTATAATATTATTGCAGAATTCTATGATTGTAAAAACATTCCTTTTAGAACTGTATATGCCAAGAGGTATGAGAACTGTTATCTAAGTTTGGATGTATATGAAAACAATGATGAAAATGTTTCACCGTCTTTTGAGGATGAGTTTTTGCTCCCTCTGGTAGTTAAAAATTGTTCTTTTTCTGATAACGGTCAGTTTTCAAAAATTAACCATCCTATTTGCCATCGCCCGGTCATTTTTGACTCTTGTGTTTTCTCAAGTTCGGTTTCAAGAGCAGGAACTGCATATGTTATTAGTATTCAGAACGAATCAATTCCTGGAGTTTCTTTTACGTCATGCAGGTTTGATGCGCCGAAAATGAGTTTGATAGGTGGGCCGGGAACAGTAGAAACGGTTTCGATTAGTAATTGTTCGTTTATTAATTCTGAGAATCAACTAATTACGCCTAGAACAAAGCAAATTGAAATCGTTAATAACACTTTTCACAATACAAAGCCTAAATTCAGTGTTAACGAGAAAATCACAAAGATTATCGTTAAGAATAATAAAAGTATTGACAATAGCAATATTGATGATTTTATTATAAGGAAGTTAAAATAGTATGATAAGTATTCGTAATAAGGTAGAATGTTGTGGATGCAACGCTTGTGGTGACATTTGCCCTCATAATGCGATTTCATTTCAGAGTGATAATGAAGGATTCTGGTATCCCGAAGTTGATAAGTCGAAATGCGTTGATTGTGGATTATGTGAGAAAGTCTGCCCGATTCTTAATCCCTCACAACATATAAAGCGTTCTTCGGAGCCACGCGTATTTGCTGCATATACCAAGGATGAGTTCATTAGACTTGATAGTACTTCTGGGGGCATATTCTCTATATTGGCAAAGTCTATTTATGCGGAAAACGGATATGTCGGCGGCGCTATCTATAATGATGATCATACTGTTAGCCATATTGTTTCAGAGGATCCGAATAGATTGGAAGAAATCAGGAGTTCCAAATATCTGCAAAGCTCGATGGAAGGCCAATACCGGGAGGTTAGAAAACTCATAAAGGAAGGGAAACAGGTTCTTTATTGTGGTTGTCCTTGCCAGATTCATGGCCTTTACAACTTTTTGGGCAAGGAATATGATAACCTTGTTACCTGCGATTTCATTTGTAGGGGCGTCAACTCGCCCAAGGTGTTCCTGAGGTATATTGAGATGCTTGAAAAGCAATATGGCGCACGGGCAACTAAGATAAAGTTTAAGGCAAAAAAGTGGGGCTGGCATAACTTTTCCCTACGAGTAAATTTCGCCAATGGGAAGGAGTACTGTCAAGATCGTTGGCATGATTTGTTTTTCATTGGCTACCTTCAAGTTGGTAGTTTTACTCGCCCTTCTTGTTATGATTGCCGATTCAAGGGGTTCCCTCAAAAGGCGGATATTACACTTGCAGATTTCTGGGGTATAGAAAAGATTGACCAGACAATGGATCAGGACAAGGGAACTTCGCTGGTAATGGTCAATTCACAGAAAGGTCAGGAGTTGTTCGATAGTATAAAAAAGAACATTGAGTGGCGGGAATTTTCGATGGCAGATGCGAAAGCTGGAAACCCTGCAATGGAGAGTTCGCTAAAATCTGTGCCAGTGAATCGTGAGGCCTTTTTTAAGGACCTTGACAAAATGAGTTTTGATCAAGTTGCCAAAAAGTATTTTCCAAAAAGAAATGTTATCACAAAACTTCAAAAGAAAGCAAAGCAAATATTCGCTCCTTTTTTCAGCATAGGTTTTTCTCTTCCATTATGGATAACTTTCGTAAAAACAAACTTTTTCTCTAGGAATGTGAAGCAGAAAGGGAAACCTATGTTTCTTAATGTCAGCAGGACGGTTTTACAGATGGACAAAGGATCGAAATTAATCCTAAAAGAAAGGTTGACAACGGGGATGAAACAAGTTAAGCGTTCTCGTACAGAAACACGTATTTTACTGGAACGGAATAGCGAGATGCTTGTTGATGGAAGGTTTAATGTATTCGCTAACAGTTATATCCGGGTAGTAGAAGGAGGAAAGCTAATTTTGCACGGCGGCTTTGTTAATGAAAATGTTCAAATCACTGCAGGTGATGTTGTGGAAATCGGGAAAGACGCTACGATTGGTCGAGACGTAGTGATACGTTCATATGATGGTCACACTATATGTGAATCCGGGTACAAGAAATCCGAGCCTATTACAATCGGAGAGCATGTTTGGATTGGTCAAGGTGCGACGATTCTTAAGGGTGTAACAATCGGCGACGGCGCTGTTGTTGCATCGGGTGCAATTGTTACTAAAGATGTTCCAGCTCATGCAGTTGTTGCTGGAATACCTGCTAAAGTCATAAAAGATAATGTAAAATGGATAAAATAAAATTGTTGATAATAGGCGGAACCGGTGTCTTAAGTTCTGCTGTTGTGAATGAAGCGTTGTCAAAGCAGATAGACGTAACAATAGTCAATCGTGGCAAAAAAAAACAGTCTATTCCTGAGAGTGCTCATCTGATAAAAGCTGATTATCGCGACAGAGAATTGATGCGTTCAAAATTGTCCGGTCAGCATTTTGACACTGTCATCGATTTTATCTGTTATAACAAGAAACAGATAGCCTATAGTATTGATTTATTACATGATGTGGCAGATCAGTATGTATTCATCTCCACGACTTGTGTTTACGATACTCGTGAACCTGGTATTAAAAATGAAGAGTCGAAGAAAGTGTTGCCTGATTGGGATTACAGTGTAAATAAGTGGGAATGTGAATGCTATTTGAAAGAGCAAGCGGGCAAGTTGGGCTTTAATTACAGCATCGTTAGGCCATGCGTTACCTATGATGATACACGCATTCCTTACGGAGTTATGCCTCTGTATGGATACCATTGGTCTTTTTGTGCACGAATACTCAACGGAAAACCTATATTGAGATGGGGTGGCGGAACCACTCGTTGGAATATGATGCGAGTGGAGGATTTTGCGATAGGGGTTGTAGGTATTGTCGGAAACAAAAGGGCTTACGGAGAGGCCTTCAATTTAAGTGGCGATACCCCGTACTCTTGGAATGATGTTTTATCTATCTTGGAAAAAGAACTAGAGAAAGAGCCGGTTATCTTTGATATTACAACCGAAGAGTATCAGGCTTGTTATCCTGACAGAAAAGGAGAGATTGCGGGACGATCATTGGATGCAATTGTCGACAATAGTAAAATTAAGGCTTTCGTTCCTGAATATAAGACGAAATACACACTTGAGACAGGGTTAAAGAAAACGGTAGAGGCATACAAGAGGGATAACTATCAGTTGGGGATTGATTGGAGGTATGATGCGGCCACTGACCGTATAATTAAAGTACTTTGTAAGAAGAAAGGTATTTCGCCGGATAAATATAACTTGGGCTTTATAGATTATTTAGGTACGGCTACTAAAGCGGATCGAAAGGCTTACTTGCTTGAATTCCACAAAGACAATCCGTTTGTGAGAATGTATTGCTTGGCACTTCGAGCGATGGATAAGATTAAACGAACTATCTCAAAATAAGATAATGGCAGAGGTTACTTCCAGCAAGACGATTGCGAAGAATACCATCTTCTTGTACATCCGGATGTTGTTTGCGATGGCGGTGTCGTTGTACACCTCACGCGTGATTCTGGATGTACTGGGTGTAGATGACTATGGCTTGTATCAAGCCGTCGGAGGGGTAGTAGCTATGCTGTCTTTCTTGAATGGAGCACTTTCGCATGGCACATCCAGGTTCCTGACTTTCGAACTAGGAACGGGTAATTATGAAAAGTTGAAACGGACATTCTCGTCCGTTATGACTGTTCATATCATATTGGGCATTTTTGTGGTGCTTGTGGCTGAGACGGCTGGGCTATGGTTCGTAAAACATAAACTTGTCATTCCTGACGAAAGAATGGATGCAGCGATTTTAGCTTACCATTTTTCGATCCTGACAGCAGTCATACATATTATTCAAGTCCCATATAACTCTTCGATCATCGCCCATGAGCGAATGAATGTATACGCTTATGTCAGTATTTTGGACGTAGTGTTGAAACTTGGCATTTGCTATCTGCTTAACATTGGCGGACTTGATAAACTGATTCTTTACGCAGGTTTGTTATGCACGGTTCAAGCCTGTATCGCTATGACCTACAGAGTGTATTGCAAACGCAAATTTGCTGAAGCCAGCTATAAACCGATATGGGATTGGAGTATTTTGAAAGAAGTGTTGGGATATTCTGGCTGGAACTTGTTCGCAAACACTGCGATAGCCTTAGTGACGCAAGGTGCCAATATCCTTTTGAATATGTTCTTCACGTCTGCGACTGTTACTGCTATGTCTATCTCAAATCAAGTTAATGCAGCAGCTCAACAGTTCGTTAATAGTTTCAGGACGGCGGCAAATCCACAGATTGTGAAGAAATATGCGGTAGGCGATTTAGAGGGGAGTCAGCGCCTCCTACTTACTTCTACGAAGTTCAGTTTTTATTTGATGCTTCTGTTGGCAATGCCTATTTTCCTGGTATCGGAAGAATTGCTTGCCATTTGGTTGAAGGAGGTACCTACATATACCAATATCTTTGTCCGCATCACGATAGTTACCTGTCTTTTCCAGGTTTTTGACACTTCGTTTTATACGGCTTTGTATGCAAAGGGTAGGATTCGTGAAAACGCCATGATTTCGCCAACAATCTTGTTTCTGCTTTTTCCGATAGTTTATCTATTATACAAGAATGGCGCACCGCCGACTATACTCTCTTGGGGGTTGTTGGTGTCATACGCAATACTTGGTCTTATCGTAAAGCCTTTGTTGATTATCAAGATTGCAGGATACAAAAGAAAGGACATACTCAGTGTGTTTTGGGATTGCTTTAAGGTCGTTGTTATAGCTGCCATAGTACCATTTATTCTGGCCTACTACGCGAACGGTATGTTTGATAGTGTTATTTTGAAATTTATTGTTTTGGTAATTGTTTCCTTAACAAGTGTTGGCGTTACTGTATGGTTCATAGGTTTTACACCAGCTTTGCGTTCAATGGTTTTATCATTTATTCGAGGTAAAATTAAGCTTCATCCAAAAAATCAATAGTATGAAAATAGGAATATTGACTGTTCCGTTCAATAACAATTATGGCGGTTTTCTCCAGGCCTATGCTCTCAAGACTGTTCTCGAGAAGATGGGGCATAATGTCTTATTCATTAATAGGCAGCGTAATCCTTCAAAGAGTTTGAAGTTTCTTGGGTATAGGTTGTTGGTAAAGTTGCATCTGATTAAAGATTTTATCGGAGACAAGAAACGAGAGATTAGTGCGAATACGGATGTTTTTAAAAAAAAGTATCTGTCGCCTATTTCGCCAGCGTACTATTCATCTAAAGAATTGAAGGATTGCTTGAAATATGGATTAGATTTGCTTATTGTGGGAAGTGATCAGGTATGGCGTTATAAGTATTCACTAGATAGCATAGACGATTTCTATTTTGGTTTTATAAGTGGCGATAATCCTATTCCACGTATTAGTTATGCTGCCTCATTTGGGACAGATATTATCGATTATCCTAATAATAAAATAAGAATTATAAAACCTCTTCTAACTCGCTTCCGTGCTATTTCAGTTAGAGAAGAGAGTGGAATAGACTTATTGACCAAATTCTTTGGTGTTCCCGCCTCGAAGGTTCAGGCAGTACTTGATCCGACACTTTTGCTGAATGTATTTGATTATCTGACTCTATTCCAAGATATAAATAATGAAGCAGGGGATTATGTTTTTACTTATATTCTGGACAGGGAAATAATAGGTGAAGAGGTTTTAGACCAATACATAACTAAAAAGTGCCTAAGAAGAATTGATGGGAAAGCGCAAACAGGTGATTTAACTTCTTTGAAAATGATAGAACCGGTAGAAAAGTGGTTGTCAAACATTTATTATGCGGATTTTGTTATAACAGATTCTTTTCATGGCACTGTCTTTTCGATTCTCTTTAATAAACCCTTCATTTCAATCGCTAATCCAGTTCGAGGAATTACAAGATTACAAGATTTGCTCTCTCGATTTGGACTAAAAGAAAGACTAGTCACGAACCTTGATTCTACATCACTGTGTTTGCTTGACAAACAGATAGATTGGGAATCGGTTAATTGCATTTTGAATGAACGTAAAGAGGAATCACTTCATTTTCTGATAGAATCTATTCGCTGTTAATTACGCATGGTAAAAGCATAGGGATATGGTTTCGAGCATTGTTTCATTGTTCATTTATATTGTAACTATTATCTGGGGACTCTTCCTTGATTATGTTATTTATTCCAAACCTGGTAAGTATTCCGCTAAGAGGATCAAAAGTTTAAGACATTTTTACCTCCTGTGGCTATATGTATTCTTGTGCTTTGGTTATATGACAGGATCTGATTGGAGGAACTATGAATTAACTTACAAATATGGCGATGGCATTGATCGATTCTTATCAGAACCCATATCCTGGTTTATTTTTACTATTTTCCCCAAAGTCATTCCGGACTTTGTCCTTTTCATGGGGGTAGTGAAGTGCTTTTACTTGTATTCTGTTTATAAGTTAGTATCTACTATAACAGATCGATGGGTTTCTGTACTGGCTCTACTGATTCCTTTTAAACTGAGTTTCATGTTGATTCAGAACCCGTTTAGGTTTATGATTGCATTGATTTTCGTTAATTTAGCTTTTCGTTATTATTATTTGTACTTCTTAAGCCCTAATAGAAATAAAAAAAAGACAGCGATGGTAGCGGTGTTTGGGTTAACGTTAGTTTCAGTCTTTGTTCATAATTCTTGCGTTGTTTTTTTGCCATTGTTATTGGTTTCCCTTTTGTCGCCTCACATTAGCAAGATTAATCCATTCCTTCTATTTGTATTGTATATAGTTTTTTCTGTTTTTACAAGTAACCTTTCTTTTATAAATGAATTAAAAGAGAATGCAATTCTTTTTGTACAGAACTATATGGAAATGAGTGATTATGCATATTATGAAAGTGAAGATAATGAAGCGATTTGGTCGGTTGGCAATCTCTTGCGGTTTTTATTCTTTTTCTTTATTCTTCGCTCTCGGAATCAGATTTGTGGTTTGTACGAGAATGGTGCTATAGTTTATGGGTTTGCAATTTTATATTTATTCCTTTCACGATTATTGATTCTTATCCCTACTGGTTTCAGGTTAACTCTTCCGTTTATGGTTTTTTATGTTGTTGTTATTATATATATGTGGATGTGCAAACAGAAGTATAAAGAAACCTTATCTTTATTGTCTAAATCCTCAGTAGATAACTATTCAATGTCCTGGCGTCTAAAGAGGCTAGGATCATATTCTTATATCCCGTTATTTGCTTTAATGATCATTACTTATTCTTTTTTGTCTTTTGGGAAAAAAGCTTGGACGTCATATGATATCCTCCCCTATTCAAATAGCATTCCCTATCTTGTCGTGGGACATAAAACATATGAAGAAAGATCTCAAAACAATTTGAATGCTTATCAAATTAGATTAGGCATACCCTATGAACATGAATAAGCGTGAGACTTTAAAAGAATCATCTACTATGCACATTAATCTTCTGTCAAATCTTAAAACGAGTGACATAAGTCAATATCGCCAAACATTAATGGGAGTCGCAATTGTGGGAGTGCTGTTTTCACATTGGTTTGGTTTTCAGTCGATTAATTCAGGTGTGCCATTTGTTCTATCAACTATTGTCGTAAGATTGGTATTTACGGAGGGTTTTTTGTTTCTCTCTGGATTTGGCTTGTATTATTCTTTCTCGAGGAATAATGATAGTTTATCATTTTACAAACGTCGTCTAATCAGACTATACATACCATTTCTATTGTTATCCTTTCCTTTGTATTCTTTTTTCCTGATAACACGCGAAGGATATGGAATAATGGACTACTTGACCCAACTTACAACGGCCTATTTTTGGTTTCATGGCAATTATGGCGGAATGTGGTATGTGTCTTTATCGATAATGCTTTATTTGTTGTTTCCCTTGCTTTTTTATTTTTTATTCTCAAAATCATCAACGAAATCTGTTTATCTTAGATTTATACTCTGTTTAGGATTGTTTTATTTAATTGTCGTTCCTTTAAAATCATTAAACTACGATTATTATAGTTTAATCAAAATTGGCATTGAAAAGATTCCTTTTTTTATTGTAGGAATATTGTTGGCTTTTGTGGTTAAAAATGAGTTATTGACTCATATTACCTATCGTCTTTGCTTCTTTCTTATGGGGGGAGCGTATTTATTTTTTACAATTATAAACCATTATTTGCCTGGTTATTGGATACAACATTTTGCCGGTTTTTTCCAGAAGTTGTTTTTTATGCCATTACTTTGTCTTCTATTCAATTCTGTTGTAAAATTCAATTTAGGGCAATGTCTTATATCAATTCTTAACTGGTTTGGTAAGTATTCTTTAGAGCTTTATATATTGCACTTACACTTCTATATGTTTTTCCGATATAGCTTTTTTAATACTTTATTATCTCCTATGTTGGAAGCATCGATCGCTATAGTGTTAGCTATAATTCTATGCCAGCCGGTTAATAGAATGATTAGTCAAATAACAAAAAAGAGAAATTAACACTTTTATCTACTACAATATGGTTCTTTATATATGCTACCATAATCCATTTGGAACAAAAGGAGGAGGTTCCCTCGCTTCACATGCATACCTTCGTGCTTTTGGCGCAATTTTTAAAGGAGAGTTAGATATAATTTGTTCTAGTTCAGTGGAATCTGAAAACACTGATATTGAATGCAAGAATGTATTATATGTTCCCGAACGTAGTCGCATAGAAAAATGGAAAAGTGTCTTTACTGGGTATATGAACAGATATGTCCCTTATACAAAAAAGTGGCTTAAAGAACATCCTCAAAAATATGATTATGTCGTATTTGATCATAGCAATATTTCTGGAGCATTAGTTGGGCACGTAAAGGCTCTTGGAATAAAAACAATCACAATACATCATAATTATGAAAAGGAGTATTTTAGTGATAACAATCACGGGTTATATAAATTGCTATTTCTTCATCATGTAGTTAGATGGGAACGGATTGCTTATAGATATAGCGATCTTAATCTTTTTTTGACAAGACAAGATATGGCCATGTTTCGGAGAGTTTATGGCCTCGAACAGGGAATGAGTTTCGTGGGTGGCGCTTTTGAGTATAAAAATTATAGCGCTCCTCAAGTTTATTCGCGATTAGAGAAAGAGTTGACATTTGTAATTACGGGTTCACTATCAAACTATCAGACAACTGATGCGGTTGGTTATTTCTTTTCTGAACTATATCGTTATTTGCCCGATGATTGTAGAGTAATAATTGCTGGCAGGAATCCTACAAAGAAGGTGCTAGATTTATGTGGAATGTATAAGAATGTGAGAGTTATTCCCAATCCGGTAGATATGGATGAGGTCGTTTCCCAAGCAGATATCTATATTTGCGCAACACGGATTGGTGGTGGATTGAAATTGCGTGTTATGGACGGTCTTAAGAATGGTATTCCTGTCATTACTCATGCGTGCTCTGCTCGTGGCTTTGACGCGTTTGAAAACGAGCCTGTTTTTAAAGTGTTTGATTCTCCTAAAGAATTCGAAAGTGGCCTGAAGGACTTAATCGCATTGTGTGAATCCGGGAACTATGGTAAAGAGCGTATTAAAGAGATATATCGAAATCATTTTTCTTTTGAATCAGGATTAGAGAGGTTAAAACAGTCATTAGCACTATTATGAAAATTTGCTTAATCTATAACTTTGCACAGCATTACCGCACGAGCATATTTAGGCTTATTGATCAAGAATTTGATTGCTCGTTTGTGTTTGGTGACAAGTATCTGAACGTCAAAAAAATGGATTACTCGTTATTGAAAGGCGAGGTTATGGAAGTGTCCACAAAGAAGTTATTAGGTGGGTGGTTATATCGTCCTGGCATACAAAAATTGCTGAGAAAGGATTTCGACTTATACCTGATGCTTGGAGAAAGCCGTGTATTAAGTACTTGGCGTTTCTGCATTAAGGCAAGACTGTTCCATCGTAAAAAGAGGATTTATTTTTGGACACATGGCTGGTATGGGAAAGAGAGTAGGACAGAAAAGCTGCTAAAGAAACTTTTTTTTCGGCTCCCCAACGGTGGTATTTTCTTATATGGCGACTATGCACGTAATTTGATGATTAAAGAAGGGTTCAACCCTGATAAGTTGTATGTTATTCATAATTCATTAGCTTATGATGAGCAGGTGTCAGTTCGTCAACAATTAGCCAAGAAGCCCATTTATCAAGAGCATTTCGGTAACGACAATCCGAACCTCTTTTTTGTTGGTCGTTTAACTAGAATTAAGAAACTGGATATGGCGATTCGGGCAATAGCTCAATTAAAGGAGAATGGGTTGAACTACAACATGACTTTTATTGGAGGTGGTGATATTCAGAGTGAACTTGAAGCACTTTCAGGTGAATTAGGTGTTCATGACAACGTGTGGTTTTATGGCCCTTGTTATGACGAAAAGGTTTTGGGCGAGATGATATATAATGCAGATCTTTGTGTATCACCTGGAAATATTGGTCTTACGGCAATGCATGCTTTGGTATTTGGGACACCAGCTATCACGCATGATGATTTCCCTCATCAGATGCCAGAGTTTGAAGCTATTCGTGAAGGTGTGACTGGAACTTTCTTTATGAATGGAAACGTGGATTCGCTGGCTGAAAGAATTGCCGGCTGGTTTGAAAAACATAAAGATGACCGTGAGGTAGTCCGCAAAGACTGTATGAAGGAGATAGATGAAAGCTGGACTCCACAGTACCAGATAGATGTCTTAAAACAGTATTTAGTGTAAATGATAGTAATAAACGATATGCTTAAGTACCTTTTGGGCCTTTTGAGAAACCTGTTTAACCCAGCGGTGTCGCTGTTTGTTAAAATAGACAATATCTCTAGGATTAGTCGTAAGGCAAAGATTTATAGTCGTGTGCAAGTTAGTGATTCCTCCATGAACGATTATTCCTATATCGGACGCCGTAGTCGATTAATTCATACTAAAGTGGGTAAATTTTGCTCCATATCTAGTGATTGTGCTATTGGAATGGGAACGCATAGCTTGCAAAATATATCAACATCATCCATTTTTACAGCTCGTCGGAATGGGACAGGCATTTCTTGGACTAGTGGTTCTTCGTTTGAAGAGTTTAAGATTACTATTATAGGAAATGATGTGTGGGTTGGTCAACGTGCTATGGTAATGGGAGGCATCACAATTGGCGATGGTGCAGTGATAGGTGCTGGAGCTGTTGTAACAAAGGACGTTCCACCTTATGCTATAGTAGGTGGAGTTCCAGCTAAGATTATTCGCTACCGATTCCCTAATGAAGTGATTGAAAAACTTGAATCATCTGAATGGTGGTCGCTCCCAGACAAAGAGTTGAAAGACAATATCAATCTTTTCCAAAAGCCATTGGAGAAAGATAATCTGGATAAACTAATCTTACTTTGTAAAAGTAAAAGAATAAATGGGTAAAATACTAATAATAGCATCAGTTTTTCCACCAGATGCGGTTACATCCGCATATCTGAATATTGACTTGGCTAACGCCTTAGCGAAGGATGGTGAAGTTACTGTAATACGACCTTTTCCATCGCGCCCCAAGGGTGTGACTTATACGGATAAGGACATCAAGCAGTACGACAACTTTGAGACCGTTCTGGTGGATTCGTATAGATGTCCTTCATCAAAGGTTTTGGGACGTTTTAGGGAGAGTATCAGTTTTGGCCGTGCTTGTCAAAAGTATATTGAGGAGCATCACGACGAGATTGGCTTTATCTATAACCATAGTTGGCACTTGTTTGGATATAATATGGTGGCCAAGACTGCAGTACGTTTTGGAATACCATACATGACTGTTGTTCAAGATATCTATCCTGAGAGCTTATTTACAAGCAGGCATTTGCCGCCTTTTATCCAAAAGCTAATCATGAAGACATTGGGACGGTTGGACAGATACACTTTGAGGAATGCTGCCCGTGTGCGTACAATCTCAGAAGAAATGCGAGCGTACCTCATCAAGACCAGGGGACTGGATGCGAAGAAGGTGTTTGCTGTGGATAACTGGCAGGATGATTCCAACCACTTATACAAACCGAAGGACGGTAAGTACAACCCATTTGTGTTTGAGTATTTAGGGAGTATCAACTCACATTCTAATGTTGAATTGATTATCCGAGCTTTTGCAAGGGCACAGTTGTTTGATGCTGAGTTAAGGATATATGGTGGTGGAAACAAAAAAGACGAATGTGTTCAACTGGTGAAAGACTTAGGTCTGAACAATGTGCGCTTTGACTATGTGCAGCGGGATGACGTGCCTCAAGCTCAGGCAGAGGCGAGTGTGCTGGTGCTGGCACTCTCGAAAGGGAATGGTGCTTTCAGTCTGCCATCAAAAGTGACATCCTATATGCTGTCTGGTCGCCCTATTCTGGCCAGTGTGGATGTGGAGAGTGCCACTACAAGATACATTAATAAGGCAAAGTGTGGTGTTGCAGTCCCCCCAGCCGATGAAGAGGCTTTGGCTCGGGCTATTAAAATGCTCTATTCGATGCCATCGGAGGAATTGGCAGAGATGGGAGCCAATTCCAGAAAGTTTGCAGAAACACACTTGACAAGAGAATACAATTTAAACATAGTTACAAACCATATTAAAGATTTTTTAAAGAATGGCTGAGAAGAAAATGTCAGGATTCCGTGCTTGGCTGGATTATCAGTTAAAGCACAACTATGCTTTCAACAGGGTATTCATAACATTTTCCAGTCTGGGGCTGCGTGTGTGGGGCTGGTTTATCCCCATGGATAAGAAACTGATTGTTTTCAGTGCCCATACCAGAAAATATAATGATAGCCCACGAGCTATTTATGAATATATGATTTCGCATCCTGAGTATGCGGGCTATAAATATATTTGGGCATTGGAAGACCCTAAGAACGTAGAGGTTCCTGGACCTGCAACGAAAGTGAAATCTGACACCATTGCCTATTTCAAGGAAACGCTGAGGGCAAAGTACTGGATCACTTGCGTGAATATTGAACGAGGGCTGCACTACAAGAAGAAAAAGTGTGTGTATTTGAACACTTGGCACGCAACGCCCGTAAAGACAATGGGTAATTCAGCAGCAGGTAGAAAGGATTACGATTTTGCTCATGTGGATTATTTCTGCATTGCCGGTGAATATGAGAAAGAGATTTACAAGAAGGACCTCTGCATCCGTGAAGAGGCTATTATCAGGACCGGTCTGCCCCGGAATGATGAATTATATAATTTCACAAAAGAAGAGACGGATGCCATTAAAAAGCGTCTTTCCATCCCTTTAGATAAAAGAATCATTCTGTATGCCCCCACTTGGAGAGATAGTAAGGATGGTGGAAAGACCTACGCAATGAAACCTCCTATTGATGTGAAGTTTTGGGAGGAACAGTTGAGTGACGAGTATGTTTTGTTATTTAGAACGCATCAATACACGAATAAAGTATTAGGAATTCAGTTCAATGATTTTTGCAGGGACTATTGTTCTTACCCTGTGGTGAATGATTTGATTAAGATTGCAGATATAATGATATCTGACTATTCTGCCATTATTTTTGACTATTGTATAACAGGGAGGCCTCTGCTCTGTTTTGGATATGATTATGATGAATTTGCTAAGGATAGAGGTTTCTATGTGAATATCGAAGATGTTCTGCCAATGGGAGTACAGAGGACTCAAGAAGAGTTGATACATGTTATTAAAACGATGAATTATGCCGAGGCGTCAAGAAGAACAAAAGAGTTTAAAAACAAATTTATGGAATATGGTGGGAATGCTACAGAGGCGTGTGTAAGTGCAGTATTCAGGTAGATTATTTAGTATTTATGGAGCGCGGAATAATCGTTTCGTTTTATTTATAGCACTTATAGCACTATTGATTCCTGCTATATCTCAGTGTGATACTAACTACGATGATGAAAGGATAGAGCAACAGCTGGAAGTAAATGAACAACAGCTTGCACATCTTAAACAAAACCTCTCTGATCTCTCTGTCTATGAATCAATCTTTAAGATGGGGAAACAGATAATGGATGTGAAGGATAATGGTGATGAGTCTTTTACTCTTGTTTTTACTGATATGACCTTTGTTTCTATCGCTTTTCATTCAGGGGAAATCGGTTTTTACGATAGGGGTGAAGTTGAGGAGAAGGATGTTATCGTACCGGATTTTAAGATATATAATTTTTTATGGTATGTTTCATATGATGGAAGCTCATCTTGGCATGAGATGGGAAGTGCAACATCTAGCGACAGTTTTTTCTTTCGCAACATTTACATCAGTGGAGATTATCTAGTACTACGTTTGATAGATGGCTCTCTTGTTAAAATTAGTTTTGTTTCCGAGAAGAATTTTTTCATTGAAAATGCTGCCGTACGTCGATACCGCGAAGAAGTTCTCTATATTGATTACAGAGAGTCTTTCATAGAGAATTATGCACAGGAAAGTGGATATAGGATGGATTATCCAGTTGGTTATATTCTGAAGGATGATTGTTTTAAACACGGGCAAAAGTATATTATAAGTGTAGAAGGTCTTTTACAGAATGCTGAATCGTTTGTTGTACATGTCACCTGTCAGGAGCAAGGCTTGGAAATAGCGAATCTTACTCCAGGTAATCGATATAGAGTTCTTATCAGTGAAGAGGAAACCGGTTTACAATGCCATTCTGATACAATATATACCAATGGTCAAGTTAGGATGTTAAAAACTGCCAATGCAAGGAACATGCGAGATATTGGCGGCTGGCATTGTACTGATGAGAGAATGGTAGCATACGGGAAAGTATTCAGAAGTGGGGCTTTTTACAATTGTAACGAAAGAGGACAGGATGTTATTACATGACGGATTGGGAATCAAAACAGAGATCGATCTTAGAAGTGATAGCGAGCTTAAATTGGATGATGATGATAAGAAGAATGATTTAGATCACTCTTTGTTTAGTGAGATGGTTGATTATTATCATTGTCCACTTCCCTTGAGTAATTATCTTATGAGTCGTTATCATTCGTAAAAGCGTTTAATTTGACATTGAATAGTTTACGCGAGGGAAAACCTGTGTTTATTCACTGTGCTGGTGGTGCTGACAGAACAGGAGCTGTAATTAGGGACTATCGCGAAATTGTAAAAGTTCTTTGAAAATTTATAACAAATTGATTGATAAATTGTTAGAAATTTTGTATCTTTGATATGAGGAATAAAAATTCCTCCGAACACCGTAGGAAAGTGAAT
>Ga0208297_1000578_pt1 | contig 65044 bp, 49 predicted proteins | sample LMS_cellobiose_e_FD_187367 | JGI IMG/M metagenome (GOLD analysis project Ga0208297, IMG submission 187367) | Rumen-fistulated moose microbial communities from Alaska, USA - LMS_cellobiose_enrichment (SPAdes) (version 2) | ecosystem: Host-associated > Mammals > Digestive system > Stomach > Rumen...
ACCAGTGCGTTTGCGAAGGCGCTGGCGTCGGCCTCCGTCAGGATCGTTTCGGCCTTGTCGGCCGCGCTGCCCATGGCGGCCTGCCCGGCCGCCGTCACGCCGGAGCCCCAGACGATATTGGAGAGGACCCTCTGGGAGCTGGCGTTCAAGGAGAGATCGCCGGTGAAGATCTGATAGACCTCAAAGGTGTGCTGCGTAGCGCCGGTATTGTTCAGGGTCAGCGTGTAAGTCGCCGCCATGGCGGTGAGGGACGCCTGCATGACCAGAACGAAAGCGCACAGCGCCGTCAGCAGTTTTGTCGTTCGTTTCATCGTGATTTGATCCTTTCTTGTTTTTTATCTATGAAGAAGTGTGACACAGGTCAGCGCTTTTTCCTGCGAAGACGCCGGAGATATATCATCATCCCGGCCGACAGAAGAACCGCGCCGGACAGGAGGAAGGGCGCCGCGCCGGGGCCGCCCGTATTGGGCAGCAGGTAGACGACCGGCGCATCGGAGACCACCAGCGGGGAATCGGAGAGCAGCACGGGGACGTCGGGGAGGCCGCCGGTCGGCTTTTCGTCCGCGTAGAAGCAAATCGGGTCCGCGAGGAGCTCATACCCCACCGGGGCGGTGATCTCCTTCAGCGCGTAGAGGCCCTGGATGGAAAACAGGGGGACGCCGTGCTCGTTCGTCTCAATATCCACCATGCCGTCCGCACCCGTCGTGTAGGAGGTGTAGTACAGGAGCGTCTGCCCGTCGACGGTCAGGCTCGCCGGCGTACCGGCCGGCGGGGTGCCCTGCCGCTCGCTGTGCGGCGGGCCGTAAAGCGCGAAGACCGCGCCGGAGAGCGGGGCGAGATGGTCGGCGGACTGCTTGCGCAGCGTGAACTTGAAGTTGTCCGAGTGGGCGGCGCCGCCGCTGTCGTTGACCGTGAATTCAGTGTCGATCACGGAGCTGTACTCGGCAAAGCCCTCGAGCTGGATGTTGTTCCCGACGGCGACGCCCGTGCCGGTCTCGGTGATGAGCGTGGTGTAGGTGATGCGGATCGGCACGTCGTCCGGCAGGGTAAAGGTCAGCTTGTTCAGTACGTCGTCGTAGGTATACGGCGGCGTCGGCGTCGCCTCTTCCCATACGCCCGCCGTCTGGTAATAGACCTTGATGGTCCGGAGGATCGGCTGCAAATTGAGCGACATCGTATCGACGATGGTCATTTGCGCGGCGCTCTCCACCAGATCGACGCCGGCCGGGTTCAGCGTGATTGTGAAATCCGCGCGGTTGCTGCCCTCCGTATGTTCGACCTCTTTTGTCACGATATCCGTGTCATAGTCGACCGTGCAGTCGGCGGGGCCGGTGTCGAAGGGAGAGTCATCGGGCATGATACCCGTCAGTCTCGCCTGGTTGGAGAGAGGGACCGTCAGGGCATTCGTGTCAAAAACAGGGTCGTTTTTGTCCACGGCGACCTGATAGCGGAACACAAGCCGGGCCGAGCTGTAGGAGGGGTTGCCGACAAGATCGCTGTGCTGCGCCAGCTCGTAGAGCGTGGTGTAGGAGGTGGCGTCCCCGCTGTACCAGTGAAAGTCGGCGGCGGAGGCGTTCAGGGAGGGGCTTGCGCTGATGGGGATGGACGGATCGTACCGGTACGTCATGCGGATGCGGGTCAGGGTGTCGTTGTAGACGTCGCAGAAGAGGGAGCCGTCCACATAGCTCATCGCACTGGAGAGCAGCTCATCCTGGAAGACGATCGATTTCATATTCCGTTTCAGGACGGTCTCGTTGCTCGCGTCACGGTTGAAGAAGGAGACCGTATATTCTATATTCCCGGCCGCGTTCACCCTGCCGGTCTTCTCGAGCGGCGTGTCGTTTATCTCGCGGAAGGTAGCGTCGGCGTCCACGTATTGCAGCGCTCCGTTGTAGTAGAGGCGGGCACGGTTATTGATCCGGAACTCCCCGGCGACCAGATCCCCCACCGTCAGAGTATCGGAGAGGACGTAATTCACGCCGTCCGGCCGGAGATAGACCGGCGCGTCGAGCGGAAGATCGTATTCGATATGCAGCGTCACGTCTTCCATCTCGATCCAGTTGGAAAGGGCCGCGTTGACGGTGGCTACGTTGAAGCCAAAGTAGAAGGTCCTCGGATTGCGGTCGTCCTGCGCATAGAGGAAGGTGTAATCGGTCGAGCCGCCGGCATAAGGGGCATAGACTTGCGTTTCATCCGAACCGTTCACGGTATACACGCTCAAATTCGTGCTGCCCCAGCCGAAGAAATACTCCGTGCCGATATGCGTTATCTTCGTATAGGAGTCCGCCAGATAAAAGCCCGCGGTCCCGCCGTAATAGCCGGGCACCTCGATCTCCACGGCGTAATGCAGCGCCGTGCCCTCCGCGTTCTTCTGTACGGTCTTGACAGACGTCGGAGGCACGCCGGTCTCATGGCCGACGGCCGTCTGCGTGACGGAAACGGGCCCGTGTATTGGGTCGGAGGCGCTGACGGTGTTGGAAAACTCCTGCGAGGGAACGCCAGGGGGCAGCGTGTAGCCGGTGAAATAGGTGAGCGTGTAGCCATAGGCGTTCATGCCGGTAGGTAGCGTGATCTGCGTCGGGTCCGCGCCGAAGGGGATGTTGAAGGCGGTCCCTGCCTGCGGCTCGCCGTCCGGGCCGTAGTACCAGGGAGTGGCCGTGATGCCGGAGACGGTATCGAAGGTCAGCCCGCTGCCGGGGAGGTCCGTGAGCGTCAGCCCGTCCACGATCGTCGAGCCGTCGCCGACGGTGACGGTCCAGTGGATGCGGCTGTTGGCAGGGTCGTCGCTCCCGCGTTTCCGGAGGAAATAGGTACTGATGTGCTGCGAGGCGGTATCCTGCGCCGAAATCGGGCCCTCATCATTGGTACCGGTAACGAGGGCTGTGTTTCTGGCCGTATAGCTGACATGGTTCTTGTTTTGATAGACGATTGGGTCCAGCGAGGCGGTGTAATGTACGAGGAAGCCCTCTCCCGGGTCCAGCGAGGTCGGACAGGAGGGGAGGGGCGTGCCGTCCAGGGTGGTGTATGCGATGGTGGAGGCGTCGATCGTCAGGCCGGAGGAGGGCGTGTCCGTATAGGCGATGTTATTGACGGTGCCGTACCGCGCCTTCACCTCTACGACATAGTCTATGGAATGAGTGCGCGGGTCATAGGAGCCGGCGGTCTTCTGGACATTCAGCCGCCCCTCGCGGGAGACGACGACATCTATGGTATAGTGGCCGAAGTCGATGGACTGCGTGCCGCTTGACAGTGAGCTGTTGGCGGTGGCATTCAGCGTGATGCTCATCGACGTATTGGTGGAGTTGATGTAGCCGGGGATGAACTGGACGCGCATCAGGCCGCTGCTGTCGATGGTATAGCTGCCGACGACATTCCCAAGAGGATCAAGGAGCTCGCCGTTCGTCACGGGAGTGCAGACGAAGAAGGACGGGATACGATATGTGAGATAGCCGTCCGCATCGTATTGGAACTGCTTTTCCTGTCCGGCAATGTTGTTCTCGGAAAAAGAGATAGTGATATCGTAGCTCTCCCCGAGATAGACGGTGCCATCGGGAGGGACGAGGTTTCCGTCCGCGTCATGGATGACGACCCCGGTCACAAAATCCTCGAGCTCGCTGGAATAGAGGGTACCGGAACGGAGGCCGGCGCCCATCAGACGCTCGGGCTGTTCGCCCTTCTTTTCCTCCTCGCCTTCCGCTGCTTTTTTGCCTTCCCCCGTTTCATCCGGACGGAGGGGCGTTTCAGCTTTCTCCGGCGCTTTTTCCGTCCCTTCCACGGACGGGGCGCCGTCGGGCGTCGTCCCCTCCGGCGTTTCTGTTGCGGCGTCCGGCCGGGAGGCCGGCTCTCCGTTGCTGTCGTCAGAGGGGGCCGGCTTTTCATCGGAGGGCTCCGGGAGAGCCTCGGCGGGAGGCTCCCCGTCGTTGCTTTCCGGCTGGGAGGCGTCGTCCGGCGTCTCCTCCGGCGAGGCGTCATTGTCCGCCTCCTCCGGCTCCTCGTCCTCCGTATCCGCCGGGACTTCGCCTTCCGGTTGTGCCGGGAGCTCGGAGAGGAGGCCGTTTTCCAGCTGATACTCCGTGTTTTCCGACGTGACGGCAGGGAGCGTCAGGGCGGAAAGAGTACAGAAAACCACCAGACAGGCCAGCAGCCCCACGAGGCTCCGCCGCACCGTCCGCTTTCCGTCCAAAGACAGGACGCGCCTTATTCTGTTTAAAAGGCTTCTCTTCATAGCTGCCGTTTCTTCTCTGTTTACCGGATCGTCCCAAGCCTGCCGAGCGGCCAGAGCCTGAAAGCGACCTTGCCGATCATCTGCTCCGACGCGATGCAGCCGACCAGAGTGTTTCTCGAGTCGATCGATGTTTTCCGCTGATCGCCCATCACGAAGCAGCGGCCCTCGGGGACCTGATAGGGGAACTCGACATCGCTTTCGCCCCGGTCCTTCTCGGTCAGGTACGGCTCCTCGAGCATCTCGCCGTTGACCGATACGTTTCCTTCCTCGTCCATGTCGATAATGTCCCCGGCCGTGCCGATGCAGCGCTTCACGAGGACTTTGTTGCCGTAATAGAAGGCGACGAGGTCGCCGGGGGCGGCGCCGCCCGTTTTCACGGAGACGACGACATCCCCCTCGGAGAGCGTCGGGGCCATAGAGGCGCCATAGATACGCAGCACGGGCAGCAGCATGGTGGCAATCAGCACGGCTATCGCCGCCACGATCGCCAGCGTGAAGGCCGTGCTCATAAGGGTCCGGCGAAAGCGTATCCCCGATTCCACCCGCATGAGTTCCTTTTCCAGAACGGCCGCGGATACTTTTTTCGTTTTCTGCGGCGCTTCCGTCATGCGTGCGGCTCTCCTTTTGTATGTAGGATCCTGTTCAGAAGCTGCTTCCCGCCCTGGAGGAGCGGAGAGCGGGGGGCGGCGCGCGGCGCCGGTTGACTGCGCGCGCCGGCCGCCTGCTTCAAAAGCGCTATCTGCGCGTTGGCCAGCTCCTTATGCTCAGCCAGCCTGGTGGCCCAGACGCGGTCCTTTTCCTCGGACTCGCGTCGATGCCTCTCCTCCGCTTCCTGCATAGCCTGCTCAAGCGAGGCGATCTGCCGGGCCTGCTCCAGCATCAGCGCCAGGAGGTCCCGCCGGGTGAGGCGGCGCAGCTCTTTTTCTGTCAATTCCTCGATCTTGCTCAAGGCTGAACCCCCGTTCCGCAGCGCCGCTCGTGGAGCCCGGCGAGCCGGGCCGACAAGCGGTCGTCGCCTTCGCGCCGTTAGTCTTAAACGCTTATTATTTATGCTACCAAAGGCAAACCAACGCTTCACCAACAAAGACGGCAAAAGATCGACCCTTCAAGAAATAAAAAAAACAGCGCGCCCGGATCCTTGTCCGGGCGCGCCGCCTGAAGGTGGTCAGTCGTCTTCGTGATTGATGATATAACCGAGGATATATTCGCCCCAGGAATACTCGGGGAGGAATTCTCCCGTGAACCTGTCCCGCTGCTCCGGGTTTTTGTCCTCCCACGCGTAATAGTCGCAGTCGAACAGGGAGGTATCCACCATCTGCCCGCGCGAGGAGGAGATCAGCAGCTTTTCCAGCGAGGCTTTTTTCAGCGCGAGCCGCAGGCGCCGCAGCGCGTTGTGGAAAACGCTCATGTTTGCGTTGCTGTAAGGTCGCCCCTCCCATATCGTGTTGTAGAGCTCCAGGTTGCTGATCTCGCGGCCGCGCCGCGTCACCACGAGCGCCAGTATCTCTTTGGCCTTGCCTGTGAGCGGGATGGGCTCGCCGTTTTTGAGGACGACGAACCGCCCGAAGGTCTGGATATAGACCTGTTTTTTCTGGCGCTGCGATATGAGCCGGAGCCGTTCCATCACCATTTCCAGGTTTTCCCGGCTGTACGGCTTCATCATATAATAGTCGCCGCCGATCTGGGTCGAATCCCAGACGTAGCTGTCGTAGGCGGTGATAAAGACGATCAGCATGTCGGGACGGAGACGGCGGAGCTGCTTGGCCAGCTCGATCCCGTTCATGATCGGCATTTCCACGTCCAGAAAGGCCAGCTCCACCGGATGCTGCTCCGCGTATGTGAGCGCGGCCTTCGCGGACTCGAACTGCCCCGTCAGATGAAGATCGGGTATATCGGCGCTCATGCGCCTGAACCGCTTGAGCATGAGCGGCTCGTCATCAACAATGATCGTTCTCATAAACTACCCCTTTAGGTATGGTTATCGTGACTTTCGTGCCGGTCCCCGGAACGCTTTGGATATCCACATCCGCGTGCATGACCGTGTTCAGCCGGAACATGATGTTCTTCAGTCCCGTGGAGTCCCTGTCTCCGGTGGCCACCGCCTTTTTCAGGAGGCTCACGTCAAAGCCGACGCCGTCGTCCTCCACCTCCACGAGCCAGTGGCTCTCCGTTTCGCGGGTGTGGATGCGGACGGTCCCGCCCTTTACGCCCCGCTGGTAGATGCCGTGCCGTATGGCGTTTTCCACCAGGGGCTGGACGCTCAAGGGAAGGATCGTAAAATCGGTGACGGGGACGTCATAGACGACACGCAGCTTCCGGCCGAAGCGCATCTGTTCGATATTGACGTAGGCTCTGATGTTCGCCAGCTCCTGCTCGAAGGGGAGCGGCGCGTCGCTGGACATGGCGCGGATACAGCTCCGCAGATGGACGGTGAAATCACCGATCAGCTCCGCGGCGTAGTTCGGATCGTCCAGCACGATCTCCTGGATGGAGGCGAGCGCGTTGTAGAGGAAATGCGGCTGCATCTGACTGGTGAAATTCCGGATGCGGCTCATTTGCAGGGCGTGTTCCAGCTCCGCCAGCTCCTTTTCCTTTTGCTGCTGCTCCGTCAGGTCATAGATGACGCAGAAGGACATGATATGGCCGGACGCGTCGTCCCGGTAGAGGTAGAAGACCTCCCGGCACGGCTGCGAGCCGCCGTTTTTTCTGTGGACGGAAAAGGAAACGGACGTGCGCCTGTCGCCCTTCGAGAAGCAGTCCGCCAGGTATTCCCGGCTGCTGATCTTCGCATACCGCTGCCTGTTCTTCGCAATGATCTGCGCGCCCAGAAACTCGTTCAGGTCGCTGTAGCGGAGCGTTTTCCCCGGCGGCGGGAGGAAGGCGGATGTGTCGAAGTTGTCTGCGGTTTGACGCGGGGACATCTCCAGCACCGCATCCTGTGTCAGATCGACCTCCAGATAGCCGGCCGCGCTGCCCAGAATGGCCTCCAGATGGTTCTTTTCCTTTTGGTACATGGAGGCGAGCGCCTCTTCGTGAGCCTGCTCCTGCCGGACCGTCTCGTCCACGTCGCGCACGCCCAGGAGGATATGCCTCCGGCCCCGGATCGAAGAGAGCGTGGCGCGTACCTTATGGTACGTCGGCTTGCCGTCTATCAGCAGGCGATAGACGATGGAATAATATTTTTCCTTTTCCAGCGCGGAAAGTATCTTCTCCTTCCGGAGCATGTCGGCGACGTAGGCCTGATCCTCCGGGTGGATGACGCGGGGGATGTCGGAGGACAGCGCCGCGAAGAAATCCTCTCCACTGCCGGCTATGCTGAGGCCGCTGTAAGCGTCGCTCTCGTGATAGCACTGATAGGCGAAGGTTTCCGCGTCGATGTCGTAAAGACTCTCGTAATTTTCAAAAAGAGCCAGCATGATCGCCTCATAGGAGGGCTGGTCTGTGGGAGGATTCATCATAATAGGAATGCGGTTGGTATCAGGCGCTCGGGTTTCCGGTCCCGCGTTTTTTTGTGAGGCGGTCATCGCTGCGTCCCCTCTTTCCACTATTCGATGAAGGAACTATACCACGATACGGTCATGCTGGCAAGGGCTGCGGGCCGTAAGCGCCAAAAAGAAGGAAGCTCATTAAGTAACCCGTAGTATACTCCATGCACAATAACCGGTCACAAACGCCGCGGACCCGCTTGGAGAGCGCGTCCGGATGTGCTATAATACTATAAAAGTGCAGATTTGATTTGAGGCACGGGAGGTGGAACAGACAGCCATGTACGATCAGCCGACTTTCTTTGAAAAAACCACGGAGCAGCCGCTCCCGGCGAGGCTCCGTCCGCAGACGCTGGATGAGATCGTGGGGCAGCAGCATCTGCTTGGGCCCGGCAAGGTCCTGCGGCGCATCATCGAGCAGGACGCGGTCTCCTCCATGATCTTCTGGGGGCCGCCCGGCGTGGGGAAGACCACGCTGGCGGGCGTGATCGCCCATCATACGAAGGCGGCCTTCATCAACTTTTCCGCCGTTACGAGCGGCATAAAGGAGATACGCGCCGTCATGCAGCAGGCGGAGGAGAACCGCCGCTTCGGGGATAAGACCATCGTCTTCGTCGACGAGATACACCGCTTCAACAAGGCGCAGCAGGACGCCTTCCTGCCCTTCGTGGAAAAGGGGAGCATCATCCTCATCGGCGCGACGACGGAAAACCCCTCCTTCGAGGTGAACGGGGCGCTCCTCTCGCGGTGCCGGGTCTTCGTGCTGAAGGCGCTCTCCGAGGAGGATATCCTGTCGCTCCTCCGGCGGGCGGTCACGAGCCCGAAGGGGTTCGGCAGTCAAAAGCTCGTTATCTCGGAGGAGGTCCTCCGCATGATCGCCGTATTCTCGAACGGCGACGCGCGCACGGCCCTGTCCACCCTTGAGATGGCCGTCCTCAACGGGGAGAGCGATAAAGGCGTCACCACGGTCTCCAGGGAGATCGTGGAGCAGTGTACCTCCCGCAAGTCGCTCCTTTACGACAAGAGCGGGGAGGAGCACTATAATCTCATCTCGGCGCTCCACAAATCCATGCGCAACTCCGACCCGGACGCGGCGGTCTACTGGCTCGCCCGGATGCTGGAGGCGGGGGAGGACCCCTTATACATCGCCCGCCGCCTGACACGCTTTGCAAGCGAAGACGTGGGTCTCGCCGACCCGCGCGCGCTGGAGCTCGTGATCGCCGCCTATCAGGCGTGCCATTTCATCGGCATGCCCGAATGCAGCGTCCATCTGACGCAGGCGGTGGTCTACCTGTCGCTCGCGCCCAAGTCGAACGCGCTGTATATGGCCTACGAGAAGGCGAAAAAGGACGCGCTGACGCAGCTCTCCGAGCCGGTGCCGCTCCAGATCCGCAACGCCGTGACGAGCCTGATGCGCGACGTGGGCTACGGGAAGGGCTATCAGTACGCCCATGACACGGAGGACAAGCTGACCGATATGCGCTGCCTGCCGGAGTCGCTTATGGGCAGGGTCTACTACGAGCCGACGACGCAGGGCCTCGAATACAAATTTAAAGACCGTCTGGAGCAGATAAAGCGCTGGCGGGAAGAGCACGGGAAAAAATCGTGAGCTCGCGCCCCAGGACGCGCCCCTGCGAGGTCTCGGCCTTATAAGTATATTTTTTATATTGACTCTGAAAAAGATATGGTATATAATGCCCTTGAAAAAGAATGGCGTCGCCGGAAAGGAGAGAAGCGATGGAAACAACGATAAGCACCCCGGAGACCGTCTGCCCGTGCGATGCGGCATGCCCGATCGGGCAGGCGCTGGCCGTCATCGGGGGGAAATGGAAGCTGCGGATACTCTGTACTCTATATGTAGACGGGACGCAGCGGTATAACGACCTCGTGAAGAAGACGAAGGGCATCACCAGCGCCATGCTCTCCTCCTCGCTGAAGGATCTGGAGGCGGACGGCATCGTGACGCGGACGCAGTATGAGGAGATACCGCCGCGGGTCGAGTACGCGCTGACGGAGCACGGCCGGGAGCTCTGGCCGATCCTGCACCGCCTCGCCCACTGGGCGAAACATGAGCCCTTCGACAGCGACACGGAGCTCGTCCGCAGGGAACCGGCAGCAAAGGGAGAGAACATATGAAGCGGCAATTCGACTTACAGAAGCATATCGAGCAGGGCGTGGAGAAGATCGTGGCCGACACGATCAGGGCCACGCTGAAAAATCCGAGAGAGAGCGCCTTTATGGCGAAATTCGCAGCGGCCAGCCGTAAAGCCTCGAAAACGCGCATGAAGCTTGAGGAGGAGGGCCTGCATGTGCCGGGCTTCCTGCTTGCCAGCATCACCAGCCGCTGCAATCTGCACTGCGCGGGCTGCTACGCCCGATGCATCGGCTCCGCGGCGGACGGCGAGCCCGTGCAGCAGCTTACCGGCGAGGAGTGGCAGCGCATTTTCAGCGAGGCGGAGGCTTTGGGCGTCAGCTTTATCCTGCTCGCCGGCGGCGAGCCGATGATCCGCCGGGACGTCATCGAGGCCGCGGGCCGTATGCAGAATGTGATTTTCCCGATCTTCACCAACGGCACCTTTCTTGACGAGCGGTACTTTACCCTGCTGGACGAGTGCCGCAACCTGATCCCCGTCTTGAGCATCGAGGGCGGCCGGGAGGTCACGGACGCCCGCCGCGGCCGCGGCATTTACGACCTCGTCACCGCCAATATGAAGACCTTCCGCGAGCGGGGGCTCATTTTCGGCGCGTCCGTCACCGTGACGACCGAAAACATGAGGGAAGTCACCTCGCGGGAATTTCTGGACGGGCTGGCGGAAGCCGGCTGCCGGCTGGTCATTTACGTGGAGTTCGTCCCCGTGACGGAGGCGGATAAGCCGCTCGCCCCCGGCGATGAGGAGCGGGCGTATATGGAAGAGACGATGGAGGCGCTGCGGGTGCGCTATGACGAAATGGTCATGCTCTCCTTCCCGGGAGACGAGCTGGCCATGGGCGGCTGCATGGCGGCCGGCCGGGAATTTTTCCACATCAACTCCCACGGCGGCGCGGAGCCCTGCCCCTTCTCGCCGTATTCGGATATCAGCGTGAAGGACACGTCGTTAAAGGAAGCCATCGCCTCGCCCCTTTTCCGGAGGATACAGGACGCGGGGCTTCTGACCGGCGCGCACGCGGGCGGCTGCGTCCTCTATGAGAAGAAGGCGCAGGTCGAGGCGCTGCTGGCCGCGGGGACGTGAAGAAGCAAAAAACGCAAAGGAGGCAGCGAGAAATGAGCGAAAGCAATATGATCGACGCGATCCGCCGCAGGCGGAGCGTGCGGACGTTCGACGGCACGGCGCTGCGCGCCGAGGACGGGCAGCGCATCATGGAATTTGCGCAGCTGGTCGAAAACCCCTATGACCTCCCGATCCAGTGGCGGCTGCTCGACGCCGACAGGGAGGGCTTGCATTCGCCCGTCATCGCCGGTACGACGGCGTATATCGCGGGCAAGATGCGCCGCGTGACGCACGCGGAGGAGGCGTTCGGCTATACCTTTGAAAAGATCGTGCTGTTTGCCGGGACGTTGGGCGTGGGCACAACCTGGATCGCCGGGACCATGGACCGCCCCGCCTTTGAGCGGGCGATGGTGCTGGCGGAGGGCGAGGTCATGCCGTGCGTCAGCCCGCTGGGCTACCCGGCGAAAAAAATGTCCCTGCGGGAGACGATGATGCGCAAGGGCATCAAGGCCGACAGCCGCATGGACTTCGGAGAGTTGTTCTTTGACGGTTCCTTTTCCGCGCCGCTGCCGCCGGAAAAGGCGGGGCGTTTCCGCCTCCCGCTCGACATGGTGAGGCTCGCGCCGTCGGCCGTGAACAAGCAGCCGTGGCGCGTCGTTTTGAGCGGCGGCAGGGCGCACTTTTACGAAAAACGGAGCCGGGGCTACGCAGACGGCGGCTGGGATGTTCAGAAGATCGACATGGGCATCGCGCTGTGCCACTTCGAGCTCGGCGCGGAGGCGGACGGGATGCGCACCGCGCTTACGGTCGAGGACCCCGGCATCCCGGCGGCCGACGACCTCACCTACGTGGCGTCGTTTGAGCTGACGGCGTGAGAGAAGTTTACGGAAAAGGAGAGAAGATTTCCATGAGCGTTGCTGTGAGATACTATTCAAGATCGGGCAATACCAAAGCTCTTGCCGAGGCCATAGCGAAGGCCGCCGGCGTGGAGGCCGTCTCCGTGGACAGCGGGGCGGCGGGCATGAGCGAGCCGGTCGACGTGCTTTTTATCGGCGGGGCGCTGTACGCCTACGGCCTCGACAGCCATCTGAAGGCGTACCTGAAAACGCTGAAGAAGGGGGACGCGAAGAAGGCGGTCGTCTTTTCGACCTCCTGGCTCTCCCGCCATGCCATCGACCTGATCCGGAAGGGCCTCGAGGAAGCGGGCATCCCCACGGAGGAGGCGTCCCTTTACGCCAAAAACCGGCCGGGCGAGGCGGAGCTGGCAAAAGCGGCCGCTTTTGCCGGACAGTATGTATAATACTAATTCCTGATTAAAAGCTTGAATTCTTCAAGCTTTTAATGCGCAGCTTTGCTGCGCTGAACAAAGCGAATGCTTTGTTCGGAATCAGTATTGCACGGTTTTTTTCCTGTGAGCTATGCTCACAGGAAAAAAACATTTTAAATGTTTTTATTGAAAAAGAGTATGAGAAAAGGCAGGATACTTGAGACCGTAAAACGAAAGACGGAGGACGCGGCGCTCGCGGAGAGCGGTACCGCGTCCTTTTTTCGTGCCCGTCCCATGCCGCCGGATAGGGAAAACGAGTTGAATTCACGGCGGCGCCATGCTATAGTGATATTCGGACGAATATCGAATTTTGCGTACGAGAAACAACAAAAAGAGGAGGCCAGGCGGGCATGGCGGACAGATTATTTGAGCTGAACGAACAAACGCTTTCCGTTGTGGAGGAGATCGGAGGGTATATGCCCGGCGGCTTTTTCATCTACCGGGCGGAGGCCCCGGAGGCGCTCTTGTACGCGAACAGGTCCGTGCTCGACATTTTCGGCTGCGCGGACATGGAGGAATTCAAGGCCCTTACCGGCTTTACTTTCAAGGGAATGGTGCATCCGGAGGATTACGGCAGCATCAAGTGCTCTATCGACCAGCAGATAAGCAGCCGGGACGACCGGTCGGATTATGCGGAATACCGTATCATCCGCAAGGACGGCGCCGTGCGCTGGGTGGATGACTACGGCCATTACGCGGAGACGAAGGCGTTCGGCGGAGTTTATTTCGTCTTTATTTCCGACATCACCGAGAAGCGCGAGCGCATGGAGTCGGATATGGCCGTCCGGCGGGCCGTCATCGAGGCGCTCAGCGAATCCTATCACACCGTATGGCTCATAAACGACGTGGAGACGGAACGCTTTTCTCTCTACCGCGGAGACGTGGAGGGCGGCACGGCCCACGCGGCCCCCATCAAAGACGCGCTGGGGCAGATGAAATATACCCAGGCGAAGGAATATTATATCCGGACGACGGTGGCGCCGGAGGATCAGCCGCGCCTTCAGGCGGAACTGACGATCGAGCAGATCAAGCGGCGGCTGCAGGAAAAGCCGCAGTTTTCCATCAATTATCTCCGCGTGATGGACGACGGAGGACGGCGCTATTTCCGCATCGAGTTTGCCAAGGTCAATATGCCCGGCGGAAAGATGGGGGTCGTCTGCGGTTTCAAGGACGTGGATGACGACGTCCGCCAGGGCCAGAGGGTCCGGAAGGCTCTGGAGGACGCCAAAAAGGCGGAGGAGGAGAACCGCAGGCTGATGGAGGAGGTGCAGTCGGCTGCGAAACTGGCGGAGCTGATGGGCTCCGTATCCTCACTGCTGACGAATATGCCCGCCATGAGCTTTTCCAAGGATGTCGAGACGGGCAAATACCTCGCCTGCAATCAGGCGTTTGCCGATTACGCGCACAGGGGCGCGCCGGAGGGCGTGGTCGGCCTGACGGATCGGGAGATATTCGATCCGGTCACGGCCGAGCATTTCATCGAGGACGACAGAAAGGCCGTCGGGATGGACGACGCCTATATCTTCTTTGAGGACGTGCCGGACGCGGCCGGCGTGATGCGCAATCTCCAGACGACGAAGACCAAGTTCCGGGACGCGTCGGGGCGGCTCTGCCTCCTCGGCATGTGCGTGGACGTCACCGAGATGACGAGGATCAAGACGGCGGAGGCGGAGGCCAACGCCAAGCAGCAGGAGCTGGAAAAACGGCTCGCTCTGCAGGAGCAGCTCCTCTGCCAGGAAAAACACAGGGAAGAGCTGGACAGCATGATCACCGCCATGGCGTCGGATTACCGCAGCGTGTATCACGTAGACCTCGACGCCGACGACGCCGTTTGCTACCGCGCCGACCCGAACGATCCCAATCAGATGCGGGAGGGCGTCCATTTCCCGTACCACGCGCGGTTTACGGAGTACTGCGACGCTTATGTGGACGAGGAGTATAAAGAGGGCTTCCGCCGCTTCATCGACCCGCAGAACGTCCGGAAGGTGCTGGCGACGGAGTCCATCATGGCCTACCGCTACCTGGCCAGACGCAACGGTGCGGAATACTACGAGATGCTGCGCATGGCGGGCGTCCGCCATCCGATGGACAGGGACGATCATATCGTCCATGCCGTCGGCCTCGGCTTCACCGTGATCGACGCGGAGATGCGGGAATCCATGGCGAAGAACAGGGCGCTGGGCGAGGCGCTGGCGGCCGCGGAGGAGGCCAACAAGGCCAAGACGGCCTTTCTCTCCAATATGAGCCACGAAATCAGGACGCCGATGAACGCGATCATCGGACTCAACACCCTGGCCATGAAGGACGAGACGCTGCGGCCGGAGACACGGGAATATATGCAGAAGATCGACGGCAGCGCCAAGCACCTTTTGGGGCTCATCAACGACATCCTGGACATGAGCCGCATCGAATCGGGGCGGCTGACGCTGCGGAAGGAGGAGTTCTCTTTTTCCGCCATGTTGGAGCAGATCAATACGCTCGTCATGTCGCAGTGCAGCGATAAGGGCCTGAAGTTCGAGTGCCGCATCAACGGCCGGGTGGACGATTATTACATCGGCGACGATATGAAGCTGAAGCAGGTGCTCATCAACATCCTGTCGAACGCGATCAAATTCACGGACGCGCCGGGCAGCGTAACGCTCTCGGTGGAGCGGACGGCCGTGTTCGGCGATCAGTCCACGCTGAAATTCATCGTCAGGGACACCGGGATCGGCATGGATAAATCGTTTATCCCGAAGATATTCGACTCCTTTTCGCAGGAGGACAGCGGCCGGAACAACAAATTCGGCAGCACCGGCCTCGGCATGGCGATCACGAAGAACATCGTGGAAATGATGAATGGCACGATCTCCGTCGAGTCCGAGAAGGGGGTCGGCTCGGAGTTCACCGTGGCCGTCACGCTGAAAAACTGCGACCGGCCGGTCGCCGCGGTCCAGACCATCGCCCCCCGCGACATGCGCATCCTCGTCGTGGACGACGACCCCGTCGCCTGCGAGCACGCGCGGCTCGTTTTGGACGAGGCCGGCATCCGGGCGGACACATGCATGAGCGGCGAGGAAGCCCTGCATATGCTGGAGGTGCGCCACGCGAAGCAGGAGCCCTACAATCTGGTGCTCCTCGACTGGAAAATGCCGGAGATGGACGGTCTCGAGGTGGCCAGGGAGATACGGAAACAGTACAGCAACGAGACCACGGTCATCATCCTGACGGCCTATAACTGGGACGAGATCATGGACGAGGCGCTTCACGTCGGGGTGGACAGCTTCCTGGCCAAACCGCTGTTCGCCTCCAACGTCCTGGAGGAGTTCGAGCGGATCGCCCGGCGGAACAGCCTGTCCTTGTTCAAGGAGAAAAAGAGGGCGGAGCTGAAGGGCCGGCGCATCCTGCTGGCCGAGGATATCCTGATCAACGCGGAGATCATGACGCAGCTCATCCTCATGAAAGGGGCGGAGATCGACCACGCGCAAAACGGCCGGCTCGCCGTGGAGATGTTCGAGAAAAGCTCGCCGGACTATTACGCGGCGATCCTGATGGATGTGCGTATGCCGGAGATGGACGGCCTCGAGGCGACGGCCGCGATACGCGCGCTTCCGCGGGCGGACGCAAAGCGCATCCCGATCATCGCCATGACGGCGAACGCCTTTGACGAGGACGTTCAGCGCTCCCTGCAGGTGGGCATGAACGCGCACCTCTCGAAGCCCGTAGAGCCGGAGCACCTGTATCAGACGCTGGAGGAGCTGATCTGGGAGGCGGACCGGAAGGAACCGTAACGGGAGCACATGGCTATGGATAACATCAAGCAAAATCAGACCAGGGAGCTGGACCGCTATCTGTCGCCGGTGGACGTATGGGCGATGGCCTTCGGCTGTATGGTCGGCTGGGGCGTGTTCGCCATGCCCGGCACGACCTTCCTCCCGGTAGCCGGTCCGGCCGGGACGCTGATCGCCATGCTGATCGGCATGGTGATCATGCTGCTCATCGGGCGCAATTTCTCCTACCTGATGGGGCGCACCTCCATCACGGGCGGCGTTTACTCCTACACCAAGGAGGCCTTCGGGCGGGATCACGCCTTTTTGAGCTCGTGGTTCCTGTGCCTGTCCTATCTGACGATCGTTTTTCTGAACGGCACGGCGCTGTTTTTCGTGGTGAGGACGCTTTTTACCGACGCGATACAGGGCGGGGCGCACTACACCATAGCGGGCAATACGATCTATCTGGGCGAGACCGTGATCTCCGTTCTGGTGCTGGCGGGCGTGGGCGCGCTTTTCGCGGTGGCAAAGCCCCTGCTGCAAAGACTCCATACGATCCTCGCCGCGGTGCTTTTGATCGGGGTGGTCGTCACGACGGCGTTCTGCCTGCCTCACGCTGTTTCGAGCGGGGCGCTGACCTCGTTCGGCGCCGGCGGCGTCAGCAAAGGCTACGCCGTGTTCAGCCTTGTCATCATGGCGCCGTGGGCGTTCGTGGGCTTTGAAGTGACGTCTTTCGACACGGCGCACTTCAGCTTCCCCATCAAAAAGTCCGGGCGCGCCATCGTCCTGTCGATCCTGGCGACGGCTTTTGCCTATACCTCCATGACGCTTTTGAGCGTCGCCGCCGTCCCGGACGGGTTTGCGTCCTGGCAGGCGTATATCACGGGGCTGGAGGGCCTGAGCGGCGTCGCTGCGGTGCCGACCTTTTATGCGGCGCGCTCGATCATGGGGCCGGCGGGCCTCATCATCATGACCGTGACCGCTGTGGCCGCCATCATGACCGGCATCATCGGCGGGTATCGCGCGACGACCCGCGTGCTCTCCACCATGGCGGAGGACCGCATCCTGTCGGAAAAATTTACCAAAACGACCTACAGCATCCTGTTCATCATGGTGCTGTCCATCATCCTCTCCCTGTTCGGCCGGAACACGCTGAACTGGTTCGTCGACCTGACCGCCTTCGGCGCGATCGTCGGCTTCGGGTACACCTCGGCGGCGGCCTGGAAGCTCGCCAAAACGGAGGGGAACCGGAAAACGATGACGACGGGCCTGATCGGTACGATCATCTCGCTGATCTTTGTCGTCGTGCAGATAGTCCCGCGGCTGTCCGCCATGGAGGCGATGGGCAGCGAGGCGTTCCTGCTGCTCTCGATATGGTGTCTGCTGGGCTTTGTGTTCTATTGGCGCACCGTCACCAAGAGCACGCTGGCGGAGTACAGCGGCATGTCCGCGTCCGGCATCGTGCTCTTTGCCCTGCTGCTGTATTCGGCGCTGATGTGGCTGGCTAAGCGGCTCATGGCCGGAGAGAGCGTGGGGCAGATGCAAAGAACGCTCGTCGGGGGCGGCGTCATCCTGTTCGTGATCGTCTTTCTGGGACTGGCCGTCATGCTGTACGTGCAGAAGAAGGTACGGGAAAAGCACGAGGCGGCCGAGCGCGAGCGGATACACGCGGTCGAGAGCAGCCTGGCCAAGAGCCAGTTCCTCTTCAATATGTCCCACGACATCCGCACCCCGATGAACGCGATCATCGGCTATACTACCCTTGCGCGCAAGGAGGCGGACGTCGAGGCGCTCCACCGCTATCTGGAGAAGATCGACGGGGCGAGCCAGCATCTGCTCGCGCTCATCAACGATATTTTGGAAATGAGCCGCATCGAGAGCGGGAAGGTCGAGCTGGAATTCGTCCCCGTGGACCTTTGCGCGGTCTTTGACGGGATGCGCGACCTCTTTTCCGAGCAGATGAAGCAGAAGAATATGGATTTTCGCGTCCATACGAGCCAGGTGCATGACCGCTATGTCTGGTGCGACAGGAAAAACCTGAACCGCGTCCTCCTGAATATCATCAGCAACGCCTACAAATTCACGCCCGCGGGCGGAACGGTCACGGCGACGCTCTGGGAGGTCGGGAACGGAGAAAACGGCTACGGCTCGTATGAGGTGCGCATACAGGACAGCGGCATCGGCATGTCCCGGGAGTTCGCCGAGAAGATGTTCAACGCCTTTGAGCGCGAGCACACCTCCACCGTCAGCGGCGTGGAGGGGACCGGGCTGGGCCTCTCCATCACCAAGAGCATCGTCGACCTGATGGGCGGGACGATCGACGTGATGACGGCGCCCGGCAGCGGCACCGAGTTCATCATCCACCTCCGCTTCCAGCTGGCCGCGGAGAAAGACGTGCCGGTCGAAGAGAGAGCCGCCGGGGCCGTCCGCGAGGAGCGAACGGCGGAGCCGGAGATCGACTTTACTCAAAAGAGGCTCCTGCTGGTCGAGGATAACGCGGTCAACATGGAGATCGCCGGCATGATCCTCCAGCAGGCGGGCTTCACGGTCGAAACGGCGGAAAACGGCAAAATCGCGCTGGATATGGTCGTATCCTCGCAGCCGGGGTACTACGACGCGATCCTGATGGATATCCAGATGCCCGTGATGGACGGGTATGAGGCGACGCGGGCGATCCGGGCGCTGGACGATAAGGCGCTGGCGGACATCCCGATCCTCGCCATGACAGCCAACGCCTTCAAGGAAGACGTGGAGGCTGCGGAGGAGGCGGGGATGCAGGCGCATATCTCCAAGCCGGTAGACGTCGGCGTGATGCTGAAAACGCTGAAGGACGTGCTGCTCGCGGCCGGGAAAAAAGAGAATGCATAAAGGCGAGGGCGCATGGCAAAAGGCCATGCGCCCTCGATCTTTTCGTTTTTAACGGATCGCGTCCAGCACCTTTCCGATATCCCCGTCGAGGCAGATCGAGCGGTCGCGGAGGCCTTCCGGGCAAACGGCCTCGCCGGAGTTCAGACAGGCATAGACGGCCGCCGGATTTTCGGCCGTCATCTGCCAGAAGGGGTATTTGATGATGGCCGGGGTGTTGTAGCCGACGCCGAGCTCCAGGAAGAGCACCTTGCCGCCGCGGGTGCGGAGAAAGTTTCCGTACCGCTCCGCCGCCCGGTGCCAGCCCTCGTCCTCGACGAACGTGTCGTCGGAGCGCAGATTCATCGCAAAGGGCTTCCCGCAGACCGGGCAATGGGGCAAAAGCTCGGTCGGAACGGTCATCTTGAGCGCGGCCCCGTCGGGTACGGAAAGCCCGCCTGCCTCTCCGATCTCCCAGCCCTGCGAGCGCACCATGGCCCGGACCGCGGCCTCGTTTTCGTAGGTCCCCTGATGGCACGGTTCGCTGCACTGCCATAGACCGTAATCGCCCTGCGTGTAGAAAAGGCGCTTTTTATCGAAGCCCGCTTTCTGGAAGCAGTGGTCGACGTTCGTGGTGATGACAAAGTAATCCTTGTCCTTTACCAGCGACAAAAGCTCGTCGTAAACCGGCTTGGGCGCGTCCATATAACGGTTGACCCAGATATACCGGCTCCAATACGCCCAGAAAGCCTCCTGCGCCGGGTAAGGGTAAAAGCCGCCGGAATACATATCGGAAAAGCCGTACTTCTCCGCAAAGTCGGAGAAGTATTTTTTAAACCGCTCGCCGGTATAGACGAAGCCTGCCGACGTGGAAAGGCCCGCCCCCGCGCCGACGACCACGGCGTCGGCTTCGGCCAGCGCCTTTTTCAGCCTTCGGATATTATCCGAGTAAGTTCCGGCCGGTCTCGTGATCGACATCCTGTTTATCCCTTATCGCGCGAGCGCCATGCCCATCTGGCGGGCCTTCGCCATTTCCTCCGGGAATACCGTTTCGCGGCGTTTTTTCTTATCCTCCGGATCGAACATGGTCCACGGCCAGTCTGTTTTACTGTAATCCTTGAGCTGGAGCGTGTTGCCGCTGACGAGGACCTCCGTGGGCCCGACAAAGCGGGTAAGCGTCTGCTGGTAGTTCCGCAGCAGCCCGAGATACCCTGTATCCGGCGCGTTGCTGGTCATAATGAGCAGCACGGGGATGGGGCGCTCGTTGCAGCAGGGCGTCTCCAGATTGTAGGTCAGGTTCTGGAAAATGAGCCGTTCATAAAGCGCGCGGAAGGACGCCGTCATCTCCGAAAGATAGTTCGGCGAGCCGATGATCAGCCCGTCAGACGCCCGGATGGCGTCGAGAACGGGCGTAAGGCCGTCTTTGCAGATACAGTGCCCCTTGAACCTTTCCTTCTTGCAGCCGAAGCAGGAGATGCAGCCGGTGTACTTCTCCAACCGGAACAGATCGAACCGCTCCACGACGGCGCCGGCGGCTTCCGCGCCCTTTGACGCTTCCGAGATCAGCGTTTCCGTGTTCCAGCCCATCCGGGGGCCGGCGTTGACCGCGATGATTTTTTTGTTCATATTCTTATCTCCTGTTCTCAAATTCTGGTTTCACACGGATGGCGTCCCGCTGGCGGTAAAATAACATACCGTCATCGCCTTACGCCCGGTTGAACTTTTCCTTCGGCTGCCGGCAGCGGGGACATTTCCAGTCGTCCGGCAGGTCTTCAAAGGCCGCGCCGCCGTGCTCGGCCGGGTCGTACACATAGCCGCAGACAGAGCAGACGTAGACGCCGGAGGCCTCCTGCGCCGTGAAATCGACCTCCGCATAGACGGTGGGGACGGGATGGTCGAGGTCCATCACGCGCCCGGCTTCCAGATTTTCATATCCCTGCGGGGTATGGGTGCCGCAATAGACGGTCGGGTTTTCGCGGATGAACGCGCGCACGCGATCGAGCGTCGCGCGGGCGGCCGGCAGATCGTCGAACACCACGGAGAGCTTGTTCTCATACAGCGCCTCGTCCACGTAGGTGATGTCGCCGTGGAGCATGTAGAAAAGGCCGTCGCTTTCCGCGATGACGATGCTGTTGCCGTTGGTATGGCCCTTCGCCCTGATGTAATGGACGCCGTCGCAGATCTTCTGACTTTCCGGGAAATTGTGATACGCGCCGTCGGTGAACGTCACCGGCACGATGTTCCCGAGGCCTTGGAGCTCGTCGGCGGAGAGCTCGTCGGCGTTGACGTAGATCTTCGCGTTGGGGAAGGACTTCAGCTCGCCCGAGTGGTCGACGTGCTTATGGGTGAGCAGTATCCTCGTCACCTGCCCGGGGGTGTAGCCGAGGGCGGCCAGGGCCTCCATATAGGTGCAGATATCCTTTCCGGTAAAGGCCGCGCTGTTTTCATCCGGCTTTTCCTCCGGCGTACCGGCGGGAAGGCCCGTATCGACAAGGATCACCTCGTCGCCGGTGTCGATCAGATAGTTTTGCAGGCTGCCCCTGTAGCGGACGTTCCCGTCGAAGGCATCCATGCCCTCCTCGCCGCCAAAGGCGAAAGGCTGCGAATAAAAACCGTCCTTCCTGAATTTGACCGCCTTGATCTCCATTTCCGTTTTCCTCCCTTTTGGCGAGAATGTTGAGTATGATATGATTATAGCCGCAAAACCCGCGTATTGCAACGGTGTTCTGGTGGACATCCGGACGGCGGAAAACGGCTGCCAAAAGCCGGTTTGCCATGCTGCATGGACGGATGTGAGGGCCGCGGGGCTTAAAATAGCGGGAAACTATTTCTTTTCCTCCTTAGCGAACGTTCTGCGCTGGATGCTTCCCCAGGAGGATTTGTTTTTCCGGTAGCCCGCCATGGCCTCCACTTTGTAGATCGTATTGAGCTGGCGGTAGCCGAAGTTGTCCAGAACGGCGTAAAGGAACAGCTTCATGATCTGGCTGATGCGCGGATATTTCCGGAACGTGTTTTCCTCCATCAGCAGCGCGCCCACGGAGAGGATGATACCGTAGAGCACCGCCACCAGGAAAAAGCTCAGCATGAAGTGCAGATCGACGACGCCCAGTATAAAGGAGACCGGCACGGATATATAGCCCATTACCTCGAACACCGGGCCGATGAGCTCAAAAATCCAGAAGTACGGCAGACAGAACATGCCCACCCGGCCGTACTCCGGCCGAAAAGCCATGTCCCTGTGGCGCAGCAGCGTATCGATCAGGCCGATATGCCAGCGCTTGCGCTGCTTTTTCAGATCCCGCAGGGTATCCGGCGGCTGCGTCCAGCACACGGGGTCCGGGAGGAATTTGATGGAATAGGCGTGCTTCCCCCGGAGCATGTGCCGGTGGAGCTTGACCACAAGCTCCATATCCTCTCCGATGCATTTGGGGGTATAACCTCCCGCCTCGATGACGAGCTGCTTATTGAAGGCCCCGAAAGCGCCGGAAATAATCAGCAGCATCCCCATCTTGTGAAAGCCGATCCGCCCCGTCAGAAAAGCCCGCAGGTATTCGTTGGTCTGAAGCATCAGCAGAGGCTTGTTGGACAGATTGATCTCCCGCAGCTCACCGTTCACGATCTCACAGCCGCTGGCGATCCGGATGATGCCGCCGACAGCCACGCATTTGGGGTCGATCATGAAGGAATAGATGATTTTGGCCAGGGAAGAGCGCTCTAAAATCGAATCGGCGTCGATGGAGACGAATATCGGATACATGGAGACGTTGATCCCGGCGTTGAGCGCGTCGGCCTTTCCGCCGTTTTCCTTGTCCACCACGACCAGGTTCGGATATTCGGCCGAGCGATACAAGGCGCGGATCTCCTGCGTGGGGATCGACCGCTTATAGGGCTGTTCGATCCGGATCAGATGAAACGCGTCCTTGAGCAGCTCCAGGGTGTTGTCCTTGGAGCCGTCGTTGATCACGATGACCTCGTAGTTCCCGAAATCCAGCGACAGCAGATTCCGCGTGTTGTCCACGATCGTCGCCGACTCGTTGTAGGCCGGGACAAGCACGCTGATCGGCACCATGTTGTCGGAGAAGGTATAGCGGGAATAGTCCGAGTATTTCAGAGAGCGGCTGTATTCCCGAAGGCCCGTAAACGCGCTGATGAGCTGGATCAAATAGATCGTGCTGATGGCCAGCACATAAAAGAGCGACAGGTAGTTTATCACCGTTACCGCGGTATAGAGGATATCCCTTGTCATGCGCACACCTCCTGACGCAGCAGCTCGCTCCGCTCCCGGATATAACGCATCATTTCATAGGCGAAGCGGTCGCCCAAAGCCTGCACGTCCTCCATAAGGGCGGGGTGCCCCGGCAGGCTGTACAGCGCCTCGGCCGCATGAAAGCGGACCCACCACTCCCGGTCGCAGAGACAGCGCAGCAGGTCTTCATAGCAATCCTCCGGGGCGATCTTCGACAGCGCCGTAACGGCGGTGCTGCGCACGCTCCACTGCGGATGCTTCGTATATTCCCGTATTTCTTCGACGCCGCCCGCATAATGCAGCCTGCCTAAGGCGCGGATGCTGTCGATGAGCACATTGGCGTTTTCCGAATGCAGAAACGGAACGACCAGCGGGCAAAGCTCCGTCATTTCCTCACTGCCGATCTCGCGGATGCAGGCGCGCGTGATATAGCTGTCGCCGCTTTTGCCGATCAGCATCCGGCACAGCTCGGCGTGATCGCCCGTATAGCAGGCAAAAAGCTCCTGCAGCGAGCGGAAGGACAGGATCAGATGAAACGAGCTGTCGGAAAAAAGGTCGACCAGTTTGTCCCGGCTTCCGCACATGAACAGCGCAAGAAGCCCGATCTCCTGATTATCCGCCTTTTTCGGCCAGCGGTATAGATTGGCAAGGACGTCCTCGCTCAAAACCGAGAGCTGAAGCTCTGCCGTCAGCTTTGTGAAAACGCCCACCCAGTCGCTGTTGCGCGCATGCAGCTTTTTCCGAATGTGACCCATGTACCACTCGTCATTCAGGATGATCGTCCGCAGAAGCTCGCGCTGGGAGCTCGGGATCTCATCCACCACGATCGTCATGGCGATGGCGCCGCGGTTGGACTGGATGCCCCGTATCTCGCGCAGCGAGCGGATCTGGCCGGTTTGCTCCAGCAGCTGATGGATCTGACCGCGCAGATATTCCAGGTCCTGCGTGACGCTCAGCATGCGTACGATGCGCCGCTTGATCTGTTCCACGCGCTTGCTGTTGGAGGTGGTTATGATGTGCAGGACGATCAGGCCCAGGGTGAATAGGACCAGAATGGACGCCATTGCCACGATCAGCACGTCCACCATGGTCTGTATCCAGGCATGCATACGATCTCCCCTTTCTGTTGTCGGTCGTCAGTTTTCCGAAAAGTAGGCGCGAAGGATATCATAGGAACGCTTCAGTCTTTCATGGTATGCGGGCATATCCCAGTTCTCCCAGGAGAAAAGCGCCATGGGAACGGTATCTGCCGCTCCCGCCCGGGCGATCCCCAGACGCACGCCGTCGGTGGAAAGGGGCAGGATCTCCGTGCCGGAGAACAGGTCTCCCATCACCTGCCGGGTGGAGGGGTCCATAAAGCCGATCAGTCCCCACGGGAGCCGGAGCTCGACGAGACTGTCTCCGGCGCAAAAGTCCGCGAGCGAGTCCTCCGAAACAGCTCCGTAGTGCAGGCGGCCGGTCTCTGCGCGCGTGAACGGCGTCTCCGTCCCGCTCTCCGGCAGATACAGGGGTCGGTTCAGCGCCAGATAGATGGGGTTGAAGAAGCCGGAATCCCGCTCGTACTGTCCGGGCAGCGGCTCGAAGAAGGGATGAAGGTGGGAATAGCTGAACTGAAAGGCGTCGTAATTGGCGTCCACGGTCAGGACGCTGTCTTCCCGGCCGTGGATACGGAGCAGGTATTCCGCCCCGTCGGCAAAGCGCAGAGCCTCCGTATGCGTATTGCCCCGTCCGGGAGCCACGCCGATGGGCAGGTACAGGGTGTCCCGCTCAAAGTCATAGTCCTCGCCTCGCACCAACAGATAAAGGTATCCCGCGTCCTGCCGGGCATAGACGGACAGACCGTCGTTCTCGATCACCGGGGCGTCGCCCTGCCATTCTCCGGCGTCGCCGTCAACCAGGGCCGCCGGCGCCATTTCTCCCGGCTCGAGCGCAAGAAGGCCGAAGCACTCCTCCGGGCACTGGGCGTTGTACCAGAAGGGGCGGCGGTCCGCCAGCTCATAGTCCATCGTGTTCCAGTTGCGCTTGAACCATTCGTCCTGCCAGGTGAAGATCAGCCCTCCGGCGCACCCCGCTTCCCGGATATCCCGGTTGAGGGAGATCAGCCACTCGGCCTGCTGCGCTTCACTGACATGCCCCTGGCTCATCCCCGTCACGACGTTCTGGTGCGCAATGCCGCGGGAAGCCGGTATCCCGTATTCGGAGATCAGCACCGGCATGGTGTGATGGGCGGTCAGCTCCTGCAAATACTGTAAGTACGGATCGGGATTTTCCCCCTGCAAATATTTGCTGTCATAGCTGAGGAATTCCGGATAGTAGGGGTAGACGTGATAGGAGGCAAAGAAGCCCGCCTGAAAGGCGTCCGTCGCCCGGATATGTTCGGGGTCCACCGAGGCGCTGTCTTCCTTTTCCGGGTTCGGTTCGTTGGGATGCTCCAGCGGGTCGGTGGTGCACCAGTTGCACAAAGCGACCGGCCGCTGCGTTCCGTACTCCATATCCCGGGCGATCGCCGCCTCTGCGGCCTCCGCGAGAAAGACCTCAAAGGGGAGGGCGTTCTCCGTATAGGCATAGGCACCGGCAAAAGCGCTCGTCTCCGGCTCGGCGGCATTGGTGCCGGTTACGAAGTCCGCGTCCCATTCTATTCCCAAAATCCAGCCGATCACCCAGCGGGACACGTCCGCCGTATAGCTTCCGCCGGCGTTGCCGGGGCGTTTTTCGATCTCGGCGCTGCCGTGGATCATGTCGACCGCGTTCCGGATATCGTCCAAAAAGCTCTGACGGAATTCCGCGGCGAACGCGTCGCCGTATTCCGCGATCAAATCCTCGTTGGCGTAGACGCCGTGCAGCAGCCAAAGCGGCCGCTCCGCCTTGCGGTTGAACTCCGCCAGCGCCTGATAGAAATCAGGCATCTGGTTGACATAGACGCGTATGACCTGTACGTTCATCTCGCTGATATAGCCAAACCAGCGCAGATAGGTCTCCTTATCGATGCCGAACTCCCCGGGATAATTCCCGGCGGAGGCCGCGCCGAGGTTCACGCCGTTTAAGAAAACCTCTTCCGGCGTGCCGTCGGCGCGGGTCAGACAGAAGCTGTCCCCGACGACCACCGCCGGCATGGCTTTTTGCGCCTCTGTCCCGGCGGCCCTGTCCGCCGCGCAGCCTGCCGTCAGCAGACCGGCGAGAAGCAAAAGAAGCGCGATGAGCCCTCGTATCGGCTTCTGTTTTACTGTAGAAATCATGCTCTTCTCCTATGTCCGGAAAATCCGGTTTTTCAGCGCGTCGCCTCGGAGAGGCGACATGCGCATTATAACATATGCGAGAAAGAACAATCTACTGTTTGAGAAGAAAATTCACCAGTTTTCTGCAAGATCGCTGCGCCCGGGGCCCCTGTGTGAAAAACCGCCTTCGGGAAAGATGGCCCGGTATCCGGCCGGTCCCCGCGCTATACCGCCGGTCTCCGCGAGGGCGCGGCGGGGGAAACGGCGGAAGGGAAAAGCCGCGGGCGACAGATCGCTTCCTGTCAATAAGCGAAAAGCCCCCGCTTTTGAATCCGAAGACAATGGGTTCAAAAAACGGGAGCTTATTCAGTCAAAAACGGGTATTGACACAGGAAGCGATCTGTGTTAATATTCATACAATTTCATATCACTTCAAACCGTTGACGCGGAGATAACGGCAATGATGCCTTTACAGAGAGCCTGCGATGCTGAGAGTCAGGCAAGAAACAAGTTGTCAAATGGACCGCTGAGGGCGCAGTCAAAGGAGAAGGTCTTCTCCGAGTATTCTGCGACGTTGCAGGCAGACGTCATTTGCCGGGGATATGCAGGTATCCCGCTGAGCGCACGGGGCGACTCGTGAATCAAGGTGGCACCGCGGATAAAGATTTATTCGTCCTTGACGGAAGGTTTCTTCTGTCAGGGGCTTTTTTATCTCCTTTGGCAGAAGTCAAAGGAGTCTTTTTTTTGCGGGAGGTAAAAAATATGAAAGTTTCACCTGATTATACCGAAGTGGAGAGGATCGCGGCCACGGGGGCCTATGACGTGCTGCCGGTAAGCTGTGAGATACTCTCGGACTTCATCACCCCGATCGAGGCGATGAGGGTGTTGAAGAACGTCTCCAGACACTGCTACATGCTGGAGTCCGCGCAGGCGGACGAAACGTGGGGAAGATATACCTTCCTCGGCTTTGACCCGAAAATGGAGATCACCTGCGTCGGAGGGACGATGAACGGCGTTTTGGACGCCGGGAGAATGAAATATGTCACGGGCAACCCGGCGGACTATCTGCGCAGGGTGCTATCCGAGTACAGGAGTCCCCGTTTCGATTATCTCCCGCCCTTCACAGGCGGGCTCGTGGGATACTTTTCCTATGATTATCTCGGCTACAGCGAGCCGAGCGTAAGAACGAACGCAGAGGATACGGAGGCGTTCAGGGACGTCGATCTGATGCTTTTCGACAAGGTGATCGCCTTTGACAATATCCACCAGAAGATCATTTTGATCGCCAACATGAAGCTCGATGAGCCCGAGACGAATTATCATAAAGCGATATGGGAATTAAAGCAGCTCCAGGACCTGCTTCGACACGGGGAAAAGAAAAACGAGCCCGGCGGGAAGCTGCTCGGAGAGGTCACGCCCCTGTTCAGCCGGGAGAAGTTCTGCGGCATGGTGGAAAAGGCCAAAATGCATATCCGCGAGGGCGATATTTTTCAAATCGTGCTCTCCAACCGCCTCAGCGCCCCTTTTGAGGGGAGTCTGCTGAACACCTATCGCGTGCTGCGCACGATCAATCCTTCGCCGTATATGTTTTACTTCTCGGGTACGGATGTGGAGGTCGCCGGCGCGTCGCCCGAAACGCTGGTGAAGCTGGAAAACGGCATCCTGCACACTTTCCCGCTCGCCGGTACAAGGCCGAGAGGCAAAACCGCCGAGGAGGACAAGACCCTTGAAGCCGAGCTGCTGGCCGACGAAAAGGAGCTGGCCGAGCATAACATGCTGGTTGACCTCGGACGAAACGACCTCGGGAAAATCAGCCGATTCGGCACGGTGCAGGTGGAGAAGCTGCACTCCGTCGAGCGATTTTCTCATGTCATGCATATCGGCTCGACGATCAGGTCGCAGATCGAGGACGGCAGGGACGCGCTGGACGCGATCGAGGCGGTGCTCCCCGCCGGGACGCTCTCCGGCGCGCCCAAGATCAGAGCCTGTCAGCTTATCGGAGAGCTTGAAAACAATAAACGGGGCATATACGGCGGCGCTATCGGGTATATCGACTTCACCGGGAACATGGATACGTGCATCGCGATACGCATCGCCTATAAGAAAAACGGAAAGGTGTTTGTGAGGAGCGGGGCCGGCATCGTGGCGGATTCCGTTCCCGAAAAGGAATACGAGGAGTGCCTGAATAAAGCGAGAGCCTCGCTGAAGGCCCTTGAGCTGGCGCAGGAGGAAGAATTATGACCTTACTTATCGATAATTATGACAGCTTTTCCTATAACCTTTATCAGCTTATCGGAGAGATCGAGCCGGATATCCGGGTGATCCGCAACGACGAGATGACGCCGGAGGAGATAAGAGGGCTCGGAGCGGACCGGATCATTCTCTCGCCCGGTCCGGGCAGGCCCGAAAACGCGGGCGTGATCATCGAGGTCGTCAGGCAGCTCGGGCCGGAGGTCCCGATCCTCGGCGTCTGCCTCGGGCATCAGGCGATCTGCGCGGCCTTCGGCGCGACGATCACTTACGCCAAAAAACTGATGCACGGCAAACAGTCTGAGGTGACATTCGATATGGACTGCCCGCTGTTCAAGGGTTGTCCGAAAACCGCTCCCGTGGCGCGGTATCATTCCCTTGCGGCAGACGCCGATACCATGCCCGAGGCATTAAAGATCACCGCCGTTACGGCGGACGGCGAAATCATGGCGGTGCAGCACCGGGAATACCCCATATTCGGCGTGCAGTTCCACCCCGAGTCCATCATGACGCCGGACGGCAAGCAGATGCTGAGAAACTTTATAAAGGAGATATGACCCATGATCAAGGAAGCCATCGTCAAGATCGTCAGCAAAGAAGACCTCACCTATGATGAGGCATACGCCGTGATGAACGAGATCATGAGCGGCGAAACGACCGCCACGCAGAACGCCGCCTTCCTCGCCGCGCTCTCCACCAAGAGCGCCAGAGCGGAGACGACCGATGAGATCGCAGGCTGCGCGGCGGCTATGAGAGCGCACGCGACCAGGGTCGAAACAGGCATGGAGCTTTTTGAGATCGTCGGCACCGGTGGCGACAACGCGCACAGCTTCAATATCTCCACCACCTCGGCGCTCGTGGCCGCGGCCGCCGGCATGAAGGTAGCCAAGCACGGCAACCGCGCGGCGTCCTCCCAGTGCGGAACGGCGGATTGCCTGGAAGCGCTCGGCGTCAACATCCAGCAGAGCCCCGCCCGATGCGTCGAGCTTTTGAACGAAGTCGGCATGTGCTTCTTCTTTGCGCAGAAATATCACGCCTCCATGAAATATGTGGGCGCTATCCGGAAAGAGCTGGGCTTTCGCACCGTGTTCAACATCCTCGGCCCCCTGACCAATCCCGGCACGCCGTCCATGCAGCTCCTCGGCGTGTACGACGATTATCTTGTGGAGCCGCTGGCGCAGGTCCTGGTGAGCCTCGGCGTCAGGCGCGGCATGGTCGTGTACGGTCAGGACAGGCTGGACGAGATATCCGTGAGCGCGCCGACCACGATCTGCGAGATCCGTGACGGCTGGTTCAGGTCCTCGGCGGTCGCGCCGGAGGACTTCGGCTTTGCGCGCTGTACGAGGGAAGACCTGAAAGGCGGCACGCCGCAGGAAAACGCCGCGATTACCCGCGCGATCCTGAACGGGGAGAAGGGGCATAAGAGAAACGCCGTGCTGCTGAACGCCGGGGCGTCCCTCTATATCGGCGGCAAGGCCGAAAGCATGAAGGATGGCGTCGCGCTGGCCGCGGAGATCATCGATTCCGGTAAGGCGCTTCATACGCTCGAAAAGCTCATCGAGGTCAGCAACCGTCCGGAGGCGGAGGCGGTATGACGATACTCGACCAACTGGCCGGGCACGCCCGCGAGCGTGTGGCTGCGGCAAAGAAGAAAACGCCGCTTGAGCAGGTAAAGCAGCAGGCTTTTTCTGCGCCAAAGGGGAGCTTCGCCTTTGAAAACGCAGTCAAAAAACCGGGTATCTCCTTTATCTGCGAGTGCAAAAAGGCGTCCCCCTCTAAAGGGCTGATCGCGCCGGACTTTCCTTATCTGCAAATCGCGAAGGAGTACGAGGCGGCGGGCGCAGACTGTATTTCCGTACTGACAGAGCCGAAATGGTTCCTCGGAAGGGATGAATATCTGCAAGAGATCGCCGCCTCCGTATCCGTCCCCTGTCTGCGCAAGGACTTCATCGTGGATGAATATATGATATACGAAGCCAAGCTGCTGGGCGCGTCGGCGGTGCTGCTGATCTGCTCTCTGTTGAGCGAAGCGCAGCTCGGGGAATATATCGCTCTTTGCGACGCTTTGGGGCTTTCCGCTCTGACAGAGGCGCATGACGAAGGCGAAGCGGCCATGGCCCTTCGTGCCGGCGCGCGCCTCCTCGGCGTGAACAACCGCAACCTCAAAGATTTCTCCGTGGATACGGATAACAGCCGCAGGCTCCGGGAGCTTATCCCCGGCGACGTCCTGTTCGTTTCCGAGAGCGGCGTTCGCAGCGCCGGGGATGTGAGAAAGCTCCGTGAGATCGGCGCGGACGCCGTCCTGATCGGCGAAGCGCTGATGCGGGCGCGGGATAAAAAAGCCGCGCTCGCGGAGCTGCGGGGCGCCGTATGACGAAAATCAAGCTCTGCGGCCTCTCCCGGGCCGGTGATATAGAAGCGGCCAACAGGCTGAAGCCCGACTGCGTGGGCTTCGTCTTCGCGCCGAAAAGCCGCCGCTGCGTTTCGCCCGATAAGGCGACGGCCCTGAAGCGGCTGCTTGCGCCGGAAATCAAGGCGGTCGGCGTGTTTGTCGACGAACGGCCGGAACAAATCGCCGATCTTTTGAAAAAAGGCGTCATCGACGTCGTTCAGCTTCACGGCAACGAAGATGAAGCCTATATCGGATACTTGCGACAGCTCGCCGACAAGCCGATCATCAGGGCTTTCCGTATTGAAACGGCCGGCGATGCCGGAAGGGCTGAACAAAGCGCGGCGGATTATGTGCTGCTCGACTCCGGCGCGGGTACGGGGACGGCGTTTGACTGGAGCCTGATACGGGGCGTGAAGCGGCCGTATTTCCTCGCCGGCGGGCTCACGCCCGACAACGTGGCGGAAGCGGTCAAAACGCTGCGGCCCTTTGCGGTGGACGTCAGCTCCGGCATCGAGACGGGCGGCGTAAAAGATAAAGCAAAAATGGCGGCCTTTGTTGCCGCCGTTCAGGAGGCGAATAAGTGATGACAAATCCCAACGGGCGTTTTGGCGTCCACGGCGGTCAGTATATCCCCGAAACGCTGATGAACGCGGTCATTGAACTGGAAGAAGCGTATAATCACTACAAAAGCGACCCTGCCTTCCGCAGGGAGCTTACCGGGCTTTTGAATGAATATGCCGGAAGACCGTCGCGGCTTTACCGCGCCGAAAAGATGACCAAAGATCTCGGCGGCGCGAAAATTTATCTCAAACGTGAAGATCTCAATCACACCGGCGCGCATAAGATCAACAACGTGCTCGGTCAGGCGCTGCTGGCCAAAAAAATGGGCAAGACCCGCCTGATCGCCGAGACGGGGGCCGGTCAGCACGGCGTGGCCACGGCCACCGCCGCCGCGCTGATGGGGATGGAGTGCGTGGTGTTCATGGGAGAAGAGGATACCGTCCGTCAGGCGCTCAATGTGTACCGCATGAGGCTGCTCGGCGCAGAGGTGATCCCGGTCAAGACGGGCACGGCCACGCTCAAGGACGCCGTATCCGAGGCCATGCGCGAGTGGACCTCCCGCATAAGCGACACCCACTACTGTCTCGGCTCTGTCATGGGCCCGCATCCGTTCCCGACTATCGTGCGTGATTTTCAGGCGGTCATCTCCGAAGAGATCAGAGCGCAGCTCCTGCAAAAAGAAGGCAGGCTCCCTGACGTGGTTATGGCCTGCGTGGGCGGGGGCTCCAACGCCATCGGCAGCTTCTATCATTTTCTGGAGGATAAAGACGTGAGGCTGATAGGCTGTGAGGCGGCGGGAAGGGGCGTCGACACGTTTGAAACGGCGGCGACCATCGCCACGGGGAAGCTCGGGATCTTTCACGGCATGAAATCCTATTTCTGTCAGGATAAGTACGGCCAGATCGCCCCGGTCTATTCCATCTCCGCGGGACTCGATTATCCGGGGATCGGCCCCGAACACGCTTATCTGCACGATACGGGCAGGGCGGAATATGTGCCTGTAACCGACGACGAGGCGGTGAACGCTTTTGAATATCTGGCCAGGACCGAGGGTATCATCCCGGCTATCGAATCGGCGCACGCGGTCGCTCATGCCATGAAGCTCGCGCCGGCCATGGATAAGGATAAGATCATCGTCATTACGATTTCCGGCCGGGGCGACAAGGACTGCGCCGCCATCGCCCGCTACAGAGGGGAGGATATCCATGAGTAACATCAAAAAAGCCTTCCAAAACGGGAAGGCCTTCATCGCCTTTATCACCTGCGGCGACCCCGATCTGGAGACGACGGCGGCCGTTGTCCGCGCCGCCGTCGAAAACGGCGCGGACCTCATAGAGCTCGGCATCCCGTTCTCCGACCCGACCGCGGAGGGCCCCGTCATTCAGGGCGCCAACCTCAGGGCGCTGAACGGAGGCGTTACGACGGATAAGATATTCGCCCTTGTCAGGGAGCTTCGCCGCGACGTAAGGGCGCCGATGGTCTTCATGACCTATGCCAACGTGGTGTTCTCCTATGGCGCGGAAAAATTCATGGCGGCCTGCCGGGATATCGGCATCGATGGGCTCATCCTGCCCGATCTGCCGTTTGAAGAAAAAGAGGAATTTCAGCCCATCTGCAAAAAGTACGGCGTGGATTTGATTTCACTCATCGCGCCCACCTCGGAAAACCGCATCGCCATGATCGCCGGGGAAGCGGAAGGATTTCTTTATATCGTTTCCAGCCTCGGCGTCACCGGCGCTCGAAGCGAGATCAAGACGGACCTCGCTTCCATCGTCAAGGTGGTAAGAGAAAACACCGATATCCCCTGCGCAATCGGATTCGGCATTTCCACCCCCGAACAGGCTCGGAAAATGGCGGCGATATCCGATGGCGTTATTGTCGGATCGGCCATTATCAAACTGCTCGAACAGCATGGAAAGGACGCCGCGGCGTATGTAGGCGGGTATGTAAAGTCCATGAAGGACGCTGCGATCGATCAGTTATAAACAAGAGGGAATGATTTTATGACCATGCAGACGTCCTCTTGTCTCGTTCTTTATCAGGCGCACGAATCAGTTTTCTGATATCGCAGGTGGATTTTTGCTTGGCGAAGCGGTTTGATAAGATAAATTGAGGCGCATCAGCAGTGAAACTCCTGTATACCGGTTAGGGACCCAACAAACCGGGAACAGAAGACAACGCCATGAGCGCCTCACACACTCATGTTACCGCAGGCGAGCGAGAAATGCCGCTGGTTTTTCGGACAGGGGCGTATCGCTTCGTGAGATGGGGAGGCAGCTTGGCCGCGCGGCGTCCAGTGTCGTCGGGGAAGTGAAGCGCAATACCGGAAGCGAAAGTGCTGCCATTGTTTCTTCTTCCATAATACTTTTGTAATGGATACAGCTGCGGCCGGCCGTTTTTTCTATTATCTTTTCAGAAAGTTTATTCGTCCTTCAGCCGCAGCAGCAACGCTGCATTTACTACCACGAATACGGAACCGCAGTTGTGCCACAACGCTCCTGTGACGGGACTCAGGATGCCGAACGCCGACAATACGACGGCCGTCAGGTTAATAATCAAGGATGCGATGATGTTGATATGCACCTTCTTCATAACCTTCTGCATTAGGCTGAACAGATACGGCAGTCGCCTGATGTCATCACTTACGAGAACCGCGTCTGCGGACTCCACTGCGATATCTGAGCCGATACCGCCCATGGCGATCCCGGCGTCGGCGCTTGTCAGGGCCAGGGCGTCGTTGACACCGTCGCCGATCATGCAGATCGGTTCTGTACCGCCGACATAGCCTTTTATGATGTCCATCTTCTCCTCAGGCAGAAGATTGGAACGGACGTCCTTGATCCCGACACCGTCCGCGATCGCCGCCGCGGCGTGTTCATTGTCTCCTGTCAAAAGCATCGGCGTGATGCCCGCGGATCGAAGTTTTTGAATCGTCGTTTTTGCGTCCTCGCGCAGCGTATCCCGAAGGGCGATAAAGCCGATGAGCTCTTTGTCCGCCGCAACGAAGACGATGGTAGCTCCTTTGCGGAGCTCGGAAGCGCAGGAATCCGCGCATGCGCTGACATCGATCCCCTGCGTCTGCATGAAGGCTTCTTTCCCTGCAAGCACCGTTTTGCCATCGACAACGGCGGAAACGCCCTGTCCGGCGATCACCTTGAAATCGTCCGCCGCTTCGTTTTTGCCGCCGGCTTTTTCATACGCAGACCGGATGGCTTTGCCGAGAGGGTGCTCGGATTTCTGTTCCGTCAGGGCGGCCATGCGCAGGACGTCTGAATCGGAATAACCTTCAGAGACGGCAACACTTGCCGTTACCTGGGGTTTGCCGTAAGTAAGAGTTCCGGTTTTATCAAAAGCAATGCGCCGAATCTTTGAAAGCCGTTCCAACGCGTTGCCGGAACGGACGATGATGCCATACTTGGCCGCGTTCCCGATACCGGCAAGAACAGCCGTGGGCGTCGCAAGGATAAAGGCGCAGGGGCAGAAGACGACCAACACCGTGACGGCCCTCATAAACTCTCCGGCTGCAATCCATGTAATGATCGCGCAGGAAAAGGCAATCACGACAAGCCAGGTTGCCCAGCGGTCAGCCGCTGTTACAATGGGGGCCTTGTTTTCTTCGGCCTCCCTGGCCAGCCGTACCATCCGCTGCAGGGAGCTGTCGGCACTGACGGAATCAGCACGCATCGTAAAGGTGCCAAACTGGTTGATCGTACCGCTGAAGACGGTATCTCCCGCGGTTTTGTCCACAGGGATGCTCTCACCGGTCATAACCGACTGGTCAATGGAGGTCTCGCCTTCCAGAATCGTGCCATCCACCGGAACAGTTTCACCGGCAAGGACGCTGAGGATATCGCCGACGTTGACTTCCTCTACCGGGATCTGGACGGCAGCGCCATCTCGCATCACGCGGGCGGTCTGCGGGCTGATGTTAACGAGCTTTTCGATGCTCTCTCTTGCTTTTCCGGAGGTATAATCCTCCAGAAGGGAGCCGATCTGCATAATGAGCGCAACTTCGCCGGCGGCAAAGAATTCCCTGGTCGCCACGGAAGCGATCAGCGCCAATGAAACAAGCAGGTCGGCTTTGATGTCGTGTTCAAAGATGACGCCCTTGAATACGCCCACCAGAATCGGTATGCCGCACAGGATAATGGCAACCCACGCGATATCGAACGGCAGGACATTTTTCAGCGCTCCCGTGATACTCAACACCAGCGCGATTACCGAAGTTACGGCACAGATCAGGGTTTCCTTCGGTTCGTTTTCCAGCCATTTTTTTATCATATAAAAATGCCTCCTTGACAAGCTGTGCCTTGATCGATATACTTAATACAGTATTGAACAAATTGTTCGGTTATGATTATACTGTTCGGCGCAACTTGTTTCAAGAAGCAAATCGTTTCAAAAGTACGTTACCGAACTTTTGGGCTTAAATGTCCGGGAGGTTGCGATGGATCGACGCCAGAAAAAAACAAGGAAGGCCGTGTTTGAAGCATTCACAGGCCTTCTCGAAAAAAAGTCGTATTCCAATATATCGGTTCAAGAGATCATAGATGCGGCGAACATCGGTCGCAGCACGTTTTACGCCCATTTCGAGACGAAAGACGAGCTGCTTCGCGCCCTCTGTACGGAAATATTCGAGCATGTCTTTTCTGATGATCTTCACAAGGAAGATACGCACGATTTTTCGTCGAGAAAAAAAGATACCGTAGGTGAGATCACACACATCTTGTACCATTTGAATGACAGCCGCCCTTATATAAGGAGCATTCTCTCCTGTGAAAGCGGAGAAATGTTCATGAAGTACTTTAAGGGGTACTTAGTGCAGCTGTTTTCGGGGGAGCTTGAGAAGCGTAGCTCCGACGTGCCGCGGGAATACATGCTCCATCACATGGTTTGTGATTTTGCAGAGACGGTGCGCTGGTGGATGAATCATGAGCAGTATTCCGCAGAAGATATCAGCCGCTTCTTTTTTGCTACAACACCCTTTTAGCGATAAAAACGGCCATCAGAGCCGAATAGGGACGACCTCCGGGAATATTTTCTGCGTTATTTCCGGGCAACTTAACGCAAATGCATATAGCGCATATTGAAACCGTTATTAAATGAGACCTTGTCTTTCCAAATGACGTCTTCAACCTTATAAAGATATCGCCTTCTTCCCATCACAAACAGGATGTTATTGATTTATTCGCCGCAGTAATCATACTGCGGCATTTTTGTTTTTAAAGAAGGGGTCAGTTTAAGTCTCCCTCTGTTTGCTGGTGTGCTATTAATCACCATTTTTTCTACGCAAAAAAATATATCATTATCTATGGGATTCCTATGCCACCGAGATAATCCCCGCCGCCGTCGTCAACATCATCCTCGCGGGGGACTTAAACGGTGACGGCAGCGTTACGAGCACCGACGCCGCTTTGCTCAGCCGCTATGTCGCGGGCTGGCATGGCCGATTATTTTATTGAAGTCCCTGTAAATCCCTGACATCCGTTATTTGTCGATTTGTGAACGCGTCGTAAACTCATTATAGATTTTTCATATCAATTCATGCTGCAAGGGGAGTTTTAAATGAAAAAGCTGTTATTAGCCGGTATTCTGACGCTGGTTATGATTTTGTGCCTTCTGCCCGCGACGGCCCTCGCAGCGGAAGGGGACGTGGTCATCAACGCAACGAATTTTCCCGACGCGACGTTCCGCGCCTTTGTCAGAGAGGGCTACGACGCCAACCTCGACGGCGTCCTCAGCCGGGCGGAGATCGACGCCGCCACGAGGATGAACTGTTACAACATGGGCATATCATCGCTGCGAGGCATCGAATACTTCACGGCTTTGGGTACTCTGTACTGCGGCACCAACAATCTTACTTCGCTGGATCTGGGCAACAACACGAACCTGCGGTATCTCTACTGCGGTTATAACAACTTGACTTGGCTGAACCTGTATAACGCTTCCCGCCTTGAAGTCTTGAATTGCTGCTACAACCGACTGTATTCCCTGGATATCAGCGATAGCACAAAACTTGATAAGCTCTTCTGCCATGGGAATTTGTTTACTACGCTGGATGTGAGCAAAGCGCCGAAGCTGGTCGCCGCCGTTCGGGACGGGACAAAGGTGGAAGCCTCCGACGTAGGAGGATGCAATTACTTCGTTTATTCCTATGAGCCCAATTCTTACACGGCTTACGAGCTGTCTGTCAATACGGATGTGAACCTCGTCACCACTGCCTTTTATGACGTCTGGGTGCAGGGCAGGCAGGTCACGAGCGACAACATGGACGACGTGTGGGGCAACGGCGCCGTTTCCTACACCCCGGCCGCCGGAGGCGCCCCGGCAAAGCTTACGCTGAACAACGCCGCCATTGCCGGCGCGGCGGGGCACGGCAGTTATACACAGGATAAATTCGGCATCGAGGTGTGGGGATCGCTTGAGCTGGTGCTTGCCGGGGAAAACACCGTGATATCCGGAAACGCCACGCGCCACAGCGCGGGAATCTATTGCACCGGGAAGCTCACCGTTTCCGGCTCCGGCAAGCTGACGGCCATAAGCGGAACCGGCGGGAGCGGCTACAGCGCCGGCATCCGCGCAAACGGCGATTTTACCGTCAACGGCGGGCAAATCACCGCCAGCGGAGGGGAGGTGAACGCCGACAACGTCAGCGACGGCATTTGCACCACCGGAGACATGGTGATAAACGGCGGCACCGTTTATATGGGCGGCGCCGTCACCGGCGCAGGCTACGGCGCCTATGCCTCCGGCAGCATAATCATCAAGGGCGGAACCGTCACGGCCTCGGGCGGCAGGAGAGCCTTTGCAAAAAATCCCGATCTCTCCGGCTACGCGAACGCCGATGTACTGGTGAACAACGCCGTCTCGTCTTCCGGCAGAAGACCGTGGAACGGTACGGACCCGCTGGGCGGCAACGGCAGCAGCTTCAAGTATGTATATATCGAACCGGCCACCTACTATAACGTGTGGGTGCAGGGCAGGCGCGTTACCTACCGCAACCAGATCGATGTGCTGGGCGACGGCGGCAGCGTGGTCTTCGATCACACCGAATCCACTCTCACCCTGACGGACGCCAATATCACCGGCGCGGCGGAGCCGGGACATCCCAACGACTCCGCCGGTATCTTCCACGCGACCCCCCTGACGCTGAAGCTGGTGGGCGAGAACACCGTTTCGTCCTCGGATACGAGCGGCCACAGCAACGCCATCGACGGGACCGACTTCAATCTCACCATCACCGGCACAGGCAGCCTCACCGCCATCGGCGGGAAAAGCAGCGAAGGGAGCAGTTACGGAATTTATACGGAGGGAGAGCTGACCATAGACAGCGGCGCCGTCACCGCTTCGGGCAGTGACGGATATTTCAGCCTCGGCATTTACGGGAATTCCGGCGTGACGATCAACGGCGGTACGGTGACGGCCATCGGCGGCGCCGCCGGGGCAGGCTCCAGCAAAGGCGTTGCTACGGGGAACGGTCCCGTCGTCATCAACGGCGGTACGGTGACGGCCATCGGCAACACCCGGGGCTTCGATCGGGAGCCCGACCTCTCCGCGCTCCCGACCTCCACCGTTCTGGTAAACACCTCTGCCACGGCCACGGGTGCGACGAGATGGAACGGCACGACCGCCCTCGGCGGCTACGGTTCTCCGTTTAAGTATGTTTCCGTCCTGCCCTACGGCACGATCCGCGACGTGGCCGTATCCGGCTTTGTCGCGCCCGTCGCGGGCCAGACGGCGATCTCCGGCTACGACCTCACCGTGCCGGCGGGCGCGCCCTACTCGGTGAACCATATCTCCTGGTATGACGCCGAGACGTGGCAATACATCCGTCCGCCCGTCCAGTTCGAGGAGGGCAGGAGCTACTATGCCGTGATCGTGCTGTATTCATCGGCAGGCTATGTCTTCCCCGGCGTGGGGACGACGGGCTACGGCCAGTTCGATTCCTTCACCCTCAACGGCGGGACGGCGCTGATCAGCGCGCCGGACACCCAGGTGGTCAGCAACCGGGAATGCCGTATAATCACCATTGACATGGATGCGGTTCCGGCCTCCGCCACTATCCTCGTGGGGGATGTGAACGGGGACGGCAGCGTGACGAATGCGGACGTTGCTCTGCTCAAGCGCTATGTGGCGGGCTGGAGCGTCAGCATCGACCTGAACGCGGCGGACATTAACCGGGACGGCAGCGTGACGAACGCGGACGCCGCCCTCCTCAGCCGCTATATCGGGGGATGGGCAGGCTATGACAGTTATATCATTGAGGTCCCTGCAAGCCCTTGATATATAAGAGATCAACGTCAACGAATTCAAGCAAAGGAGAAAGGAACATATTATGAAGAAAAGACTATTTGCAACAGTTCTCAGTCTGCTGATGCTGTTCAGCCTTTTCCCGGCGACTGCATTGGCAGCGGGCAGCATCGACTTTGAGGTCGGAAATGTAACCGCCCCGCGGATACCGGGAAATGAGATTGCTGTTCCGATCGTCGCAACGGCCAATGTAGGTTACGGCGCGGGCATCATGGATTTCCATTGGGACAATACCGCGCTGGAGCTGACCAACGTGGCCTATTCGGACACGCTGGCTCCGCCCAATGGGCCTGCTCCGCTGGCGAACACAGGAACCCAGCGCCTGTCCTTCGGCGACTACCTTAAGCCGGACAACTACACGGGCACGGGCACGTTTTTCACGCTGACCTTTAAGATCCTGGATACGGCAACGGCCGGCGATTATATCATCAGCCTGTCCAATCCCGATATTATCGACGCCGTCACGCTTGCGAACGTGCCGGTTACCATGAAATCCGGCACGGTGACGCTGACTGAAACACCCCTCAAGACGTTGGACAGTATCGCCATCACCACGCCTCCGACCAAGACGACGTACACTGAGGGCGAAAGCTTTGACGCCGCCGGCATGGTCGTCACCGCGACCTACGATGACGCCAGCACCGTCGATGTGACGGCCAGCGTCACCTGTGCCCCTGCCGGTGCTCTTGCCGTAACGGATACGAGCATCACCGTCAGCTATACCGAGGGCGGCATCACCAAGACGGCGACACAGCCCATTACCGTCAATCCTGCTACAAAGGTCTTGGACAGTATCGCCATCACCACCCCTCCTGCCAAGACGGCATATACCGAAGGCGAGAGCTTTGACCCCGCCGGTATGGTGGTCACCGCCACCTATGACGACGCCTCCACCGCCGACGTGACAGCCAGCGTCACCTGCGCCCCCGCCGGGGCCCTGGCGCTTTCTGACACGAGCATCACCGTCAGCTACACCGAGGGCGGCATCACCAGGACGGCTGTCCAGACGATTACCGTTTCGGCAGCAACTACCTCCATCGATTTTGAGGTTGGAAATGTAACCGCCCCGCTGGTGCCGGGCAACGAGATCGCGGTTCCGATTGTCGCAACAGCCAACGTCGGCTACGGCGCGGGCATCATGGATTTCCATTGGGACAATACCGCGCTGGAGCTGACCAACGTGGCCTATTCGGACACGCTGGCTCCACCCAATGGACCCGCTCCGCTGGCGAACACAGGAACCCAGCGCCTGTCCTTCGGCGACTACCTTAAGCCGGACAACTACACGGGCACGGGCACATTTTTCACGCTGACCTTTAAGATTCTGGATACGGCAACGGCCGGTGATTATACCATCAGCCTGTCCAATCCCGATATTATCGACGCCGTCACGCTTGCGAATGTAGCGGTTACCATGAAACCCGGCACCGTGACGCTGACGGGAGGACCCACGGCATATGACATCTGGGTGGGCGGCACACGGGTCACCGATGCCAATAAGGGCGATGTGCTCTCCGATGGCGGCAGCGTGGTCTTCACCCCGGCGTCGGGCCCGAATGACGCCCGGCTGACCCTGACAGGCGCCACCATCAACGGCGCGCCGTCCCCGCTCAACCCAAGCAGCACAGCCGTGATCACCTCACTGATTGACCTTGTCATGGAGGTCAATGGTGTCAACACCCTTGCCGGAACGGACTCCGCGACGCTGGTCAGCTTCGGCATCAGCGCCGAAAAGCTTACCCTGGAGGGAACCGGCACGTTGAATGTCTCCGCCGGGAAAGCGGGCGGGAACAGCTTCGGCATCTATGCGGACAGCGACCTGATTATCACCGGCGGCACCGTTAATGTCACCAGCGATGAGGCCGCAGGCTACAGCTATGGTCTTTTCATTGGCAATGGCGTCTCTATCTCTGGCGGCATGGTTTCTGTCACAGCGGGGGATGCACCCGCAGGCAACAGCATGGCAATTTCCGCAAGCTCTGTTTCCATCACGGACGGCACCGTCACAGCGATTGGCAACGACCTGGGCTATATCACGAATCCCGACATTTCCGGCTACACCAATCCTACCGTCACGGTAAATACCGCGGCCACGGCCACCGGCGCCTCTGCCTGGAACGGCACGGACGCGCTGGGCGGTACCGGCAGCACGTTTAAGTATGTGAAAGTCGAGCCCGGGACTCCAGCCGTCGTGTTGGACAGCATCGCCATTACCACGCCGCCGACAAAGACGGTGTATACCGAAGGCGAGAGCTTTGACCCTGCGGGCATGGTGGTGACCGCCACCTATGACGACGCCTCCACCGCCCCCGTTACCGGCTACACCTGCACGCCTGCCGGGGCGCTGAGCGTCTCCGACACGACGATTACCGTCAGCTACACCGAGGGCGGCATTACCAGGACGGCGAACGTGACCGTCACGGTCAACCCGGCTCCGACAATCTACACCGTGAGTTTCAACGCAAACGGCGGCAGCGGTACCATGACCGGTGCGACGGCTGTTGGAGGCACCGCCTATACGCTCCCGATAAACGGCTTTGCAGCGCCGACAACTAAGCAGTTCAAGGCCTGGGCCAAGGACAGCGCAGCCGGTACGCAGTATCAGCCCGGCGAGGACGTGACGCTCACGGCGGATTCCACGTTCTATGCCGTGTGGGAGGATGCTCCTGTCACGCCGAAGGCTCTGGACAGCATCGCCGTTACCACGCTGCCCACAAAGACGACCTATACCGAGGGCGAGAGCTTCGACCAGGCGGGCATGGTCGTCACAGCGACCTATGACGATGCAACGACTGCTGAAGCTATCGGCTACGTTGTTTCTCCCTCCGGGCCGCTTACCACGGCAGACACCGCCGTCACAGTCAGCTATACCGAGGGAGGTATCACCAAGACGGTGACTGTGGCAATTACGGTCGCTCCCGCGCCGGTCTATACCGTCACCTTCAACGCCAACGGCGGCAGCGTAACGCCCGCCAGCGCAACCACCGGCACGGACGGCAAGCTGGCCTCTCTGCCCACGCCCACCCGCAGCGGCAGCTACAGCTTTAACGGCTGGTATACGACGGCTTCCGGTGGAACCCTTGTCAACACGAGCACCGTTTTTACGGCGGATACTACCATCTACGCTCACTGGACGTACACAGATGGTGACGGAGGCGTGTCCATTTACAACACGCTGACCTTTAACACCAACGGCGGCAGCTCTATCCCCAGCATCAGTAGAAGCTCCGGTTCCACCATCCCGCTGGATTCGTACAAGCCTACCAGAGATGGATATACCTTCTTGGGGTGGTTCTCTGACCCGGCTCTGACCAACCGCATTACCGAAGTCAGGCTGACGAGCAACACTACCATCTATGCCAAGTGGACGAAGGTCGGCGAGAATCCGTTCACGGATGTAAAGAGCACGGACTACTTCTACGATGCAGTTCTGTGGGCAGTTGAGAACGGCGTGACGGAAGGCACCTCTGCGGCCGCTTTCAGCCCTGACATGATCTGCTCGAGAGCGCAGATGGTGACCTTCCTCTGGAGGGCAGCAGGCTCGCCTGCGGCTACGGGCACGATGCCCTTCACGGATGTTCCGAGGAATGCGTATTACTATAACGCCGTTCTCTGGGCCTGGAATAACGGCGTCACGCTGGGCACCAGCGCAACGACCTTCTCGCCGGAGATGACGGTCACGAGAGGCCAGGTGGCAGTGCTTCTGTATCGCTACAATGGTTCTCCTGCCGTAACGGGCAGCATCCCGTTTACGGATGTACCGACGACGGCGTACTATTACGACGCGATACGTTGGGCAGTGAAGGAAGAGATTACTGTGGGCACCTCTGCGACCACATTCAGTCCGGAGAGCGGCTGCACAAGAGCTCAGATCGTAACCTTCCTCTGGAGATCAGTGGACAAATAAACAAAAGATTTAAAACAAAGGCGGCAGAAAACTGAACTGCACCCCATTTGTTAGACAGTATGATATACTGAATAACAAGTCTTTTCCTGTTAACAACATATAGTTCGACTCCACAGTTGAGAAGTGCTTCTGCTACCTGAATGCTACTTAACCGTTGGCTGGTGCTTCCACCGACAACGGCTATTATTCTGCCGCCCTTGCGAGTGTGGTCAATAAAGGATGGATAGAATCGGACACCACCGTTGTAGTTGGAGAAGCCAGAAATAATATATAAGCACCCATTCCCGGAGACGTGGTCTCTAAGCCACATGTGATCTAACATACTCAGAAGGTTCGAGCTGACACCGGTAGAATATACATTTGGCTGAAGCAAAAACTCCATATTACCCCTCCTCTAGTTTTTTTATTATAATACACCATAAAGAAAAAGGGAAGGGTCACATATAAACTGAAAAAACGGAAAAGCACCATAAGCATGAGAATCATACTTATGGTGCTATCACTGTGTAATCACTTGACACTTTAGATGCCGCAGCATTTATTGAAAAATAGATTTTGTCTAATACTCTTTTAGATGTCTGGAAAATCAAATTTAACTATAAGATTCGGATTAGGGCCACTTTTTATTGCGGCAATAACATCACCCTCACAATACCCAGCATATTTAATGAGAAAACTATTGTATACATTGGGTTCGATGTCTTTTAGAAAGGCCAAATTTCCCAAAACTACGTCGGGATCTCCTCGGCCGTGCACAATTCGGTCATAGACCATTTTCTTTATGGCCAAACGTCTTTCCAAGCCAACAGATATTCTTCCCTTTTCTGTTAAAATCAACCCAGTAATCTTTCTTTGAGACTTCTTGGAGCAAAACCAGGTTTTATTATCATTAGAAGAAAATCCAATCTCTTGTAATTTCTGATTAACCTCATTTCGTAGAGAGCAGGGAAGATACTCTCGTGAGGAAATATAGATGTCATCAGCATATCTTGAATACTTCCAATTATGACTATTACAATAATCTACAAAGTACTCATCAAAAGAATACATAATAATATTGCATATAGCTGGAGAACTTACCGTACCAATACACAAATGATTATGACGAAAACAAATGCTTGATATTACATCCGTTATATCATCAAACCAAAGGCCCGCGGTTTTAAGTACACCTTGATTTGCGATTAACACATCGACAAGTTGTTTCGATGTTATACTGGGAAAGAAATCCTTTATATCTGTATGAAAGATAAAGTAGGCATCCTTATGGAATGAAACGTGTTTCTTGATGCTGCTTCCTTTGTTGTAGGCAAATGCTCCCTTGGAAATCGGCATAAGTGAAAGTATATTGGCTTTAATCCAATATTGAAGCGTTTTCAGCTCTGGACTTGCTTGTGAAATACGTCTCTGGCCACCGTTCCTTTTGGGAATACGATAATCTTTATAGTAATAGTTGCTACGACGTACTATTGAATTAATATATTCGTCTTTTAATTTCAAATCTGTAGAAATGCGATTTATCAATGAACTCATACTTTCTCACCATATCGATATTTTCTGCACATAATCCGATTACGCTCACGATCCATAGCATTTCCGAAATATTTCAACATAAAGCTTTGAGGTTTTATATAATTAAACAATGAGATGTAACCTGCATCCACTTGGATTATCTTCGAGACTTCAAGAAGCTTCCAGATATACCCAACTTGAATCTCACGAGAAAAAGTTTCTCCATTGCGCTTGACAAAAGTAAAAGTATCAAAGCCCTTGATGTTCTTATATAACTGAATCAAATCAGTACTCATAATTGGTTGCGCAAGTTTAATAATCTCAAGTATTTCCAGGATAAATGAGCCGATGTGTACATTGACATTTTTGTTAATTATTCGTTTATTTATGGAAGAAACCTTGTTTTTCATTGCATTCATTAAATCTATCACTGCAGATCGCAACTCCACACTTGCCAACAAAGCCCCTTCTCTTATTTCAGCATATACAATCTTTGATCCGTTATCAGACGCTTTTAACACTGGGCCCGTTGCAACAAAAGAACGACTATCGCGATACGACTCGTCCAATACAATTATCATTTTGTCACTGAATAGTGAATCTGCATATGCGAACGCTCCGAGCTCACAGAAGGATCCGGGGCTTTCGACAAAAAGAATAATTGCATCGCTAACCTCTGCAAGGAACTCTTCAAATGTTAAAAGGTCAATCTTACTATCAAATCCGTCCTCCCATAATTGCTCTGATAACACAATGTTTACATCCGGCAGTAGTTTTTCCATATAACGATGGATTGTTCCTCGGTTAGTATTCCAATACGAGTCTTTAATATTTTTATCGAAACCTTTTCCGCAAAGAAAGATAAATTTAGGATAGGTGACATACTTTGAATCTCTCGAGTCGAGATGTTCTCTAATGCTTTTAAGCTGATACTCACCGAATGCCTTCATCTTCAAAGAATATCACCTATCCAGATAGTTTGGAAACACTTACAACAAAGCAGTTGCTGTGGCACGCTTGTAATGAGAAATTACAAGCGTGCCACAGCAACTGCTTGTAATTCTCACAATTCATCTGGCTCTGTTTAACACAAAGCGCAATACGGACTTTTTTAGCCATATATTTTACTAAGCGTTTCCTGTGCATATCTTAACAGAATACAACATTTTTTGCAAGACGAGATTAACAGCTCCCCTAATACAGTACAATAAATTCATCACTTATAAAGGAGTTGAGTCTATGCCAGTAAATTATACGGAGCAATTCAAGCAAACGGTAATTCACCGTTATGAGAAAGGCGAGGATCTTAAGGAATTAAGCAAAGAATTCAGTGTTGCACTGAGTACGCTGTACCGTTGGCGGATCAAATACTGTTCCATCAAAACGCCGCAAAGGACTTACACACCCAAAGAGTTTGACAGCATGTGTCGTCAGCTGCAAAAACTCCGGCATGAAATGGAGATTATCCGCCTGTGTGGATACCTTTCTGATATCCCGCTTCGGAGACGTCTGGAGAAGCTGGAAAGCATCTATACACAAGACAGTCCCTACAGCGTATATGAACTATGCGAAGCTTTAGAAGTGGATCGAGGCACCTTTTACAATCATATTTTCCGCAGGGCAGATCGAACGAAGTATGAGGAGGAGCAGGCTCGCCTGATGCTGCAGGTCCAGCAGATATTTGATGATAACGCGCAGCGTTTCGGGGCAGAGAAGATTCGAGCTGTTCTTGCGAACAGCGGTATCCATGTGAGTACAAAACGCATTTCCGGCATCATGCAGGAGTTGGGACTGCGCAGCGTCCGCACTGATGCAAAAAAAGAGTATAAAAAGCGGCAGAAATCTGAAAAGAAAAACCTTTTGAAGCAGGATTTCTCCGCTGATCGGCCGAACCAAGTCTGGGTCGGAGATTTTACTTATTTCAGGGTAAAAGGTATTTGGATGTACTTCTGTATCATCATTGACCTTTTCTCCCGTAAGATCGTCGGTTGGAGAGTGTCTCGCAATGCCAGCACCAATCTGGTCACGACTGCGTTCCGGAACGCCTATTCGGAAAGAAACAATCCTAAGAATCTTACCTTCCACAGTGACAGAGGAAAGCAGTATGATTCCAACACATTTGGCCTGCTCATGCAGAATTGTGATGTGAGGCACTCGTTTTCTTTTTCCGGAAGACCTCATGATAACGCTGTAGCGGAAGCCTTCTTTGCATCGTTCAAAAAAGAAGAGGCGTACCGCAGAGAGTACACCTCAGAAGAGAGCTTTCGCAAAAGCGTTGCACAGTATATCGAGTTCTACAATGAAGCACGGCCGCATCAGACTTTAAAATACAAAACACCACAAGAGGTCGAGGACGCCTATTATGCTGCCGGATGAGAAAACGGTGTTGAAATAGCGTCCTTGAGCCGAAAAAAGTTTTTGGATTTCCGGAGTTTTTGGACTGAAGCGAATTCCAGCCGAAATCTGAAACCCCTTGATTTATCAGGATTCCAAACAATAACGAAGTCCGTTTTCCGAGAAAAATGTTCGAAAAACGGACTTCGTTCATATGGTTGCGGGGGCAGGATTTGAACCTACGACCTCCGGGTTATGAGCCCGACGAGCTACCAACTGCTCTACCCCGCGATATAAGGGCGGTTTTTCAACCGCCCATTTATAATAGCACATAGCGATGGGCAAGTCAAGGTTTTATTCCGAAAAATCGTTCGACAGAAAACAGACCCTATTCGCGGGGCGTGCCGGTCGGGGGATTTTCATTGCGGGGGCGGGGGCCGCCGTGGCCGCGCTTATGCCGGCGCTGGGGATTGCCGCCGGAGGGCTTTTTCTCGCCCTCGGCGCGCTGAGGGGGCTTTTTTTCCTGCGGGGCGTCTGCCTGGGCTGCGGGGGGCTTTGAGCCGCCGCGTCCGCGCCGCCCTCGGCTGCGCTGCGACTGGGAGGGCTGTTTTTCGCCGGACGCCGGGTGAGACGGCTCCCGCTTTGCCTCCCCGGCGGTCGCTTCCGCGCGGGCCTTGGCCTCGGCTGTGAGGCGGGCGTCCACCAGACGCCGCGGCTGGATCGGATCGCCCTTGCCCTCGGCCTTGAGCGCCAGATACTCCGCGCGCTTGGCCTTGCCGCCGAGGACCTCGACCTCCGACGCCTCAAAGGTCTTGATCGTGGGATCGACGGTGTCCTCCAGCCGGACGCGCATGGTGCCGCGCAGGAGGTTCACGTCCACGACGCTGCCTTTGCCGTTCGCGGTCTGCACGAAGGAATCGACCTTCGGCACGTTCTTGACGAGCTCCTCATAAGCCGCCTGCTCATATTTCAGGCAGCACATGAGCCGCCCGCAGGTGCCGGATATTTTCGTGGGATTGAGGGAAAGACCCTGTGTCTTGGCCATTTTGATGGACACGGGCTGAAAGTCGTCGAGGAATTGCGCGCAGCAGAACGGCCGGCCGCAGATGCCGAGGCCGCCGAGCATGCGGGCCTCGTCGCGTATGCCGATCTGGCGCAGCTCGATGCGCGTCTTGAAGACGGAGGCGAGGTCCTTGACAAGCTCGCGGAAGTCCACGCGGCCGTCGGAGGTGAAGAAGAAGATGATCTTGCTGCCGTCGAAGCTGTACTCCACGTCGACGAGCTTCATGTCGATGCCGTGCTTGGCGATCTTCTCCTGACAGATGGAAAACGCCTCGGTCTCCTTCTGGCGGTTCAAATCGGCGCGCTTCGTATCGGCCTCCGTGGCGACACGCAGGACGGGGCGGAGCGGCGGCACGACGGTCGCGTCGTCCACGCCATGATTCCCCTCGACGCATTCGGCGTATTCCGGGCCCTTGGAGGTCTCCACGATCACGGGCTGTCCCTTTTCCGCGGTGACGCCGTTGGGGTCGAAGAAATACACCTTGCTGTTGTTTTTGAATTTTACGCTGATGACTTCAGTCAAAATAGTTCCTCATTTCTGTAGGGGGCGTTGTTCGCCCAGGAGCCCTGCCGTGAGCAGCCCGATGATATGTACGCCGCTGACGTTGAAGCCGGCGTATTTCTCCGCCTCATCGAGCAGCCGGATGAGCTGCGTAAGCCGCGCAGGCGGAAGACCGCGCCGGTCGTCGCCGCGCAGGGACGCGGCCGCCGCGCTCTTCACCTCGGTGAAGAAGGCGGACAGCTCGTTTTTGTCCAGCTTTTCGAGCGAGAAGAGCAGCCGCATGAGCTCGGAGTCCGGCCCGCTTGCCAGCGTGTCCAGGAACGCGCCGGCGCGCTCGCTTATTTCCCGCTCCGTTTCCTCCGCCGGGGCGGCGAGAAGGGCGCAGCGCGACCGCACGGTAGGGAGGAGCAGCTCCGGATTTTCCGCCTCCAGCAGGAAGGCCGCAAAGGACGGCGGTTCCTCCAGCGTCTTGAGAAAGGCGTTCTGCGCCTGCGTGTTCATCGCGTCGGCCTCGTGGATGACGTAGACCTTTTTCGCGGCCTCGTTCGGCATGACGGCGGCGTCCGCGCAGAGAGCGCGGATCTTGTCGACCGTCAGTTCCTTCCTGTCCGGGTCGCGCGAGACGTTCACGATGTCCGGGTGGACGCCCTTTTCCGCCTTCCGGCAATCGGCGCAGCGGCCGCAGGGGCGTTCTCCCTCCGACAGACAAACGAAAGCGCGCGCGAGTCTCATAAGGAGAGCCGCGCGTCCTTTCGCGGACGGGCCGCTGACGATATACGCATGCGACAGCGCGCTGCCGTCAAAGAGTTCCAAGGCTTATTTGTTGTCGACGGTGTACATGTACTCGACGAGATCGAGCACCTTGCTGGTGTAGCCCCATTCGTTGTCATACCAGGCGACGAGCTTCACAAAGGTGTCGTCGAGCATGATGCCGGCCTTCACGTCGAAGACGCAGGACTCGGTGATGCCGCGCACGTCGCCGGAGACGATGGGGTCCTCGTTGTATTCGATGATGCCCTTCATGGTGGTCTCGGACGCTTCCTTGATCGCGGCGCAGATGGCCTCGTAGGTGGTCTTCTTTTTCAGCTCCACCGTCAGGTCGACGACGGAGACGTCGGCCGCCGGAATGCGGAAGGAGAGGCCGGTGAGCTTGCCCTGCAGCTCGGGGATGACGAGACCCACGGCCTTCGCCGCGCCGGTGGTGGAGGGGATGATGCTGCCGTAAAGGCTGCGGCCGATGCGCCAGTCGCTGCCCGCGCGGGCGTCGACCGCCTTCTGCTTGGAGGTGGAGGCGTGGATGGTGGACATGAGACCCTTTTCGATGCCGAAGTTGTCGTTCACGACCTTGGCGAGCGGGGCCAGGCAGTTCGTGGTGCAGGAGGCGTTGGAGACGACCTTGTACTCGGGCTTGTAGGTCTCATTGTTGACGCCCATGACGAAGGTGGGCGTGACCTTGTCCTTCGCGGGGGCGGTGATGACGACCTTCTTCGCGCCGCCGATAAAGTGGGCGCTCGCCGCCTCGGTGGTGAGGAAGGCGCCCGTGCCCTCCACGACGTATTCGACGCCGGCCTCGGCCCAGGGGATCGCGGCGGGGTCGCTCTCCGAGAAGACGCGGATGGGCTTGCCGTTGACGATGATGGCGTTGTCGCCCGCCTCGACCGTGCCGTTAAAGCGGCCGAAGACGGAGTCGTATTTGAACATGTAGACGAGCTGGGCGATGTCCGCGTTGCGGAGATTGATCGCGCAGACCTCCATGTTGTCGCGCCCGGCGACCTGACGGAGCGCGAGGCTTCCGATGCGTCCGAAGCCGTTGATGCCGATTTTGACAGACATAAGCGTTCTCCTATCTATATTATGATGGATTAAATTAAAATAAGTATGCGCTGATATTCTGATTATAATCCCGTGTGAAAGAAAAGTCCATAGATATTTTCGTCAGCGGATGTCGCGCGCGCGGTAATAGCCGCCGTGCACGGCGCCGCGCACCTGACCGAGCTCGACGCAGTCGCCGAACGCCTCGAAAACGGGCGCGGCGCAGGCGGAGAGCTCGTCCGCGACCGCGCGGTTCGGTTTTTGGCCGAGGGTGTTGATGATGAAGTCGGCCGGTATGACGGCGGGGCCGTCCGGCGTCTCGACCTCGACGGACCCGGCGTTCACGCGGACGCATTTCGTGTTCGTCATGCAGGTGAGGCGATCCTTCAGCTCGCCGAGGATATACCGGATGCCGCCCTTGTGGAGGCGGTTGGCCTGCGCGGCGACCTCGGGGAGCATCTCGATCACCGTCACGTCGTTCCCCTCGGCGGCGTAGCCGATGCCGACCTCGCAGCCGGAGAGGCCGCCGCCGATGAGGACGATCCTTCCGCGGGGCGTCACGCCCTGCTCGTAGAGCTGCCGCATGGTGTACGCATGTTCTTTAAGCCCCTCGATAGGCGGGATGACCGGGTCGGCGCCGACGGCGCAGAGGACCACGTCGGGTGCGAGAGAGTCGAGCAGCGGGACCGTCGCTTCCGTGTTCAGACGAAACTCCACGCCGCGCCTTTCGGCGGTGCGGATGAGATAATCGCGGAAGGCGACGAGGTCTTTCTTGTAATGATCCGCCTCGAGATAATTGAGCGTGCCGCCGAGCTTTCCCGTCTTTTCGAGCAAAATGACCTCGTGGCCGCGCGCTTTCGCCTCTATAGCGGCGGAGAGGCCGCCGGGGCCGCCGCCGACGATGACGACGCGTCGCTTTTCCGGGGGCGTCTCCGGCAGGTTGAGGTCGTAGAGGTTCATGCCGGCGCGAGGGTTCACGTCGCAGCCCTTCACGCCGTCAAAGAAGCGGCCGATGCAGTTGAGGCAGCGCGTGCAGGGGACGATATCGTCGGTTTTTCCCGTCATGATCTTGTGCGGCGTGTCCGGATCGGCCATCATCTGGCGACCCATGCAGATGAAGTCGGCGTCGCCGTCGCGCAGGATGCGCTCCATCGCGTCGGGGTCGCGGTAGGTGCCGACGGTCGCCACCAGCAGATCGGGCACCGCGCGCTTGACGGCCCGCGCGAGGGGGAGATTGACCTCATGCGGCAGGAAAATGCCAGGGAAGGTGTTCACGTTATTGAAGGAGCCGGCGCCGGCGGATATCTCGATGATGTCGATGTACGGCTTCGCCAGCCTGGCGAAGCCGATGACGTCGTCGATCGTCAGGCCGTTTTCCATGTGCTCGTCACCGGAGATGCGGCACTGTACGACGGCGTCGCGCCCGACGGCCTCCCTGACCGCCTTTAAGACGCGCAGCGGGAAGCGCGCGCGGTTTTCGAGCGTCCCACCGTACTCGTCCGTGCGGTGGTTGAGGGCGGGGGAGAGGAACTGCGCGAGGAGCCAGCCGTGCCCCGTGTGGACGACGAAGAGGCGGAAGCCCGCGTCCTTCATCTTCGCGGCCGCCTGTCGGTACTGCTCGACGGTCCGGTCCATATCCTCCTCCGTCATGGCCCGCGTTTTTTCTCCGCTCGGGAGCGTCATGGCGTCGGGGCCCATGGGCTCGCAGCCGTTGGCCGGGTCGCGGTAGACGAAGTAGCCGGCGTGCTGCAGCTCGATGGCCGGGACGGCGCCGTGCCGCGCGATGGCGGCGGCCTGCTTGACGAAGTTCATCTGCCCGTCGTAGCCCTCCGGCATGACGGCGACGCAGCCGTGGTTGTTCTTTTTGCTCCCCTGGAGAGAGACGGAGACCTCGTTCGTGACGACGGCGGCGGCCCCGCCGCGCGCCTTGTCCTCCAAAAACATGATCTGCTTGATATCCGGCGAGCGCGTGCAGTCGCCGATATCGACGGTGCAGGATGTGGGCGCGGCGATCATGCGGTTCCGGAAAAGAACGCCGTTGACGGTCACGCGGCTGAGAAGATGACGGTACTTGTCGTTCATGGAAAAACACCTCTTGCTTGAATAGAATATATATGGCGGGGCGCGCTCAATCCGACGCCGGACGCGTCAGATCGTGCACCCATGTATAGCGGTTGCAGTAGATGCCGTTGGGGATACACTTTAAGAGCTGGTCGGACTTGAGGAACATGTAGGTCACGATGGGCGACCAGTGGAAGACATAGGCGCTGAGGAAAGCGCCGGGCAGCACGAAGAGCCAGATGAAGCAGTTGTCCACGATGGCGGCGTATTTCGTGTTGCCGCCCCCGGCGACGATGCCGGACTCGATGGGGTATTCGTAGCAGGTGCCCACGACGGAGACGCACAGGATGTTGATGAAGGCGCGCGCCATCGCCCGCGCGTCCGGCGTCACGTTGTAGAAGCTGATGATGAAGTCCCGCGTGAGGAACAGCACGGCCCCGGAAATGAGACCGAGAAAGACGAAGATGATCTGGAGCTTTCGCGTATAGGGCCGGATGAGGTCCATCCGCCCCTCGCCGATCGTCTTGCCGATGGTGACGGAGGCGGCGTTGACGCTGCCGTTGGAGAAGGAGATAAAGAGCTGGTTGAGCACGGTGGCGATGCTCCCGGCGGCGATGGCGGTCTCGCCCATGTGACCGATGATCGCCGTGTGCGCCGACTGACCCACGCCCCAGAGGATGCCCGTTATCATCATGGGGAGGGAGACCTTGACAAAGTCGCCCAGGTACGACATATCGAAGGATAAAAGATGCTTCGGGCGCATTTTGAGCTTTTTGTCCCGGAAGAAGATGTAGCCCAAAACGATCAGCAGCTCTACCGTCCGGCTGGTGAGCGTGGCGATGGCCGCGCCCCGTATGCCGAGCTCGGGACAGCCGAGGTTCCCGTAGATGAGGCAGTAATTCAGGCAGACGTTGATGACGATCGTGCTGGCGGACATGACGGTGCCGATGAAGGCCGTCTGGACGCACTGGAGGGAGTACATGAGGACGGCCGACACGGCAAAGAGGATGTACGTCCAGCGCATGATGCGGAGATACAAAAGCCCTTCGGCCACCACGACGTCCTCGTTCGTGAAGATGCGGATGACCGGCTCCGGGAAAAAGGTGCAGGCCAGGAAAAAAATGAGGCCGGAGGCCACGGAGAATTTGAGTCCCACGGAGATGATCTTGCGTATCGGCGCCGTTTCCCGCTTGCCCCAGTACTGCGCGCCCAGGACCGAGACGCCCACGCCGATGCCGGAGACGAGCTGCAGCAGCACATACTGGAGCTGATTGACCATGGCGGCGCCTGACATGGCCGTCTGGCTGTACGCGCCGAGCATGAAGTTGTCGGCGACGTTCACCAGCATGGCGAAAAGGCGCTGTAAGGCGATGATGATAAAGAGCGGGAAGAAACGGCGGAAGAGGACCCTCGTGTCCTCGCTTAATCGTATCATGGCGTCACCTCACACCGTCAGCGCGGCTATGCGCGCGCCCGTATAGCCGATGAGAGCGGCGGGGGAGAGGATGAGCTGGCGTCCGCGCGCACCGGCGGAGACGGCGATCTCCGGAAACAGCTCCGCCGTCTCGTCGATAAAGGTCGGGTATTTCTTCTTCATGCCCACGGGCGAGCAGCCGCCGCGAACATAGCCGGTGAGGGCCAGAAGCTCCTTTACATGCACGAGCTCGACGCGCTTGTTTTTCGAGAGGGCGGCGGCCTTCTTGAGGTCGAGCTCCTCGGCGACGGGGATGCAGAAGACGAGTATTCCCGTTTTGTCGCCCCGCGCGACGATCGTCTTGAAGACCTGCCCGGCGGGCATCCCGATGCTCTCGGCGGCGTGTACGCCGGAGAGATCGGCTTCGTCATAGTCGTAGGACGCCGTGCGGAAGGGTATCTTCGCGCCCTCTAAAAGGCGCATGGCGTTTGTCTTGTCCATAGGTCCCCCAGACGGGCCGCCCGCAACTCTTTTCTTGACAGACGGCCGGAAATGAGTAATAATAAACTATAACGCTACCAGCGTATGATGTTAAGAGGTAATGCGATATGACTGCAACGGCTAAAAGAGAATTTCCCGCGTGGATCATCCTGACGTGCATCGTGCTTGTCGCGGCCGTCCTGCTCGTGCTGGTGAACAGCCTGACGGCGGACAGGATCAAGGCGCTCAATCTCGCCGCGGCCGACGCTTCGAGGAGGAGCGTCATGAGCCAGGCGGAGACCTTTACCGAGGTGCCGCTCGCTCCCGGCGCGCCCGTGGACGACTGCTGGGTCGTCGGGCACACCGCGCAGGTGACGGTCCGCGGCTACGGCGGACCGATCGAGATCATCGTCGGCGTCGACACGGAGGGGAAGATCACCGGCGTTTCCATCGGCGGCTCCGACTTCGCGGAGACGGCCGGCATGGGCGCGCGCGTCAAGGAGGAGGCGTTCCGCTCCCAGTTTGACGGACTTACCGCGCCCGTCGTCCTCAAGCAGGATATCGACGCCGTGAGCGGCGCGACCATCTCCTCGCGCGCCGTGACGAACGGCGTGAACACGGCGGCGGAGTATATCGCCTCAATAGCCGCGTGAATATCTGCGTTTTCGCCGGGGCCGCGCCCGGCGCCGACCCGGCCTGCGTGAGAGCGGCCGAGGCGCTCGGGGCCTTATTGGCCGGCCGGGGGCACACGCTCGTCTTCGGCGGCGGCGCTACCGGCCTCATGGGCTCTGTCGCCCGCGCATCGCGCGCGCGCGGCGGCCGCGTCATCGGCGTCGCGCCCCGCTTTTTCGATACCGAGGGCGTCCTTTTCCAGGACTGCACGGAGTTTATCTTCACCGGGACGATGCGCGAACGCAAGCAGATCATGGAGGACATGTCCGACGCCTTCGCGGCGCTGCCCGGCGGCATCGGTACGTTCGAGGAATTTTTCGAGATCATCACGCTGCGCCAGCTCGCGAGGATCGAGAAGCCGGCGGCGCTCTTTTCGATCAACGGATATTACGACCCGCTCGACGCGCTCGTGGACACGGCCATGCGGGAGGGCTTCCTCCGGCACAGGAAAGAAGAGCTCTACCGCTCCTTTGAAAACGCGGAAAAGCTCGTCGAATATCTGGAAAGTCATTTCATATCCCCCGACTGAACGTCGGGGGATATTTTTTTAGTTGTGATACAGTTTTTTGGTCTGGTACACCGGCTCGCACGTCAGGTTGACGCCGAGCTTTTTCATGGTGTTCTCGTCCACCTGCGCGAGGATGACGGAGGAGTGCGCCTCGCAGCCGCGCAGCTTCTCGAGCTGCTGCATGGCCGTCTCGGCGTCGGGGTCGGTGACGGCGCAGATGGAGAGCGCGACGAGCAGCTCGTCCACATGGAGCCGCGGGTTATGGTTGCCGAGGAATTTGACCTTCAGACGCTGGACGGGCTCGATGACGTCGGGGGAGATGAGGTGCCGGCTGTCGTCGATGCCGCCGATGACCTTCAGCGCGTTTAACAGCGCGGCGGAGGTGGCGCCGAGGAGCTTGGAGGTCTTGCCGGTGACGATGCGGCCGTCGCACAGCTCGATGGCGGCGGCGGGCTCGCCCGTCTCCTCCGCCTTTTTCTTCGCGGCGGCGACGACGGGGCGCGAGTCGGTCGTGACGCCGACGCTCTTCATCAAAAGCTCGATCTTGGCGGTGTCGGAGCCGTCGGAGAGGCCCTTCCGCCGGGAACAGAGCGAGGCGTAGTAGCGGCGGATGATCTCCATGCGGGAGGCCTGGCAGCAGAGCTCGTCGTCGATGATGCAGTTTCCGGCCATGTTGACGCCCATATCCGTCGGGGATTTGTAGGGACACACGCCGAAGATGCGCTCGAAAATGGCGGAGAGCACGGGGAATATCTCCACGTCGCGGTTGTAGTTCACGGCCAGCGTGCCATAGGCCTCCATATGGAAGGGGTCGATCATGTTCACGTCGTTGAGGTCCGCCGTGGCGGCCTCGTAGGCGACGTTCACCGGGTGCTTCAAGGGCAGGTTCCAGATGGGGAATGTCTCGAATTTGGCGTAGCCGGCGCAGATGCCGCGCCGGTAATCGTGGTAGAGCTGACTTAAACAGGTGGCCATCTTGCCGCTCCCCGGTCCGGGCGCGGTGACGACGACGAGTGGATGCGACGTCTCTATGTAATCGTTCTTGCCGAAGCCCTTTTCGGAGACGATGGTCTGCACGTCGGAGGGATATCCGTCGATCGTGTAGTGGCGGTAGACCCGGACGCCGAGCGCCGAGAGCCGCTTCTCAAAGGCCACGGCCGACGGCTGCTCCGCGTACCGCGCGAGCACGACGCTCCCCACGAAAAGGCCGAAGCCGCGGAAGGCGTCTATAAGGCGCAGCACGTCGAGATCGTAGGTGATGCCCAGATCGCCGCGCACCTTGTTCTTCTCGATGTCGGAGGCGTTGATGACGATCACGATCTCCGCGTCCTCCTTGAGCTGCGTCAGCATCCTGATCTTGCTGTCCGGCGCGAAGCCGGGCAGCACGCGGGACGCGTGGAAATCGTCAAACAGCTTGCCGCCGAACTCCAGGTACAGCTTTCCCCCGAAATCGCTTATGCGGCGTTTGATCTGCTCCGACTGCGTTTTCAGATATTTCTCGTTGTCAAAGCCCGTTCCTGTCACAAAATCACACCCCCGAAGCCGTTTACCCTGTAAATAAAAATAAGGCGCCGGAGCAAAATGCGGCGCCCGAAACTATTTTACGATTTTTATTCTTTCTCGTCAATAGCCCGAGGCGTAAAAAAATTATACGCCCATGGCACGCGCCAGACTCTCGACGATCTCGCCGATCGTCCGGAAACACCGGCCGAGCCCGCTTTTGGCGCGGCCGCGGCTCTCGAGTCCGCTGCAGAGCATGACGGCCGCCGCCGCGCCCGTCATCATGCCGAGGCCGATGCCCTTTACAAATCCGTTTTTCATCCCCATCAAGCTGATGCGCCTCCTTTTTGTGCGGCGTTATCCCGCCGCCGCGCTTATTATCCCGCGAGGACGGCGCGTTACGCTTGCCAATTTCAGCAGCGAGATGTATAATTTACCAACAGAATGAAGAGGAAAAGGAGGCGTGTCCATGCTGGAGACCGTGAACGCCGTGGATGCGGCCATACTGCTGTTCGTGCAGGAGCATATCCGCTGCGGCGCGCTCGACGCGGTGATGCTGTTTTTCACGCATCTCGGCGACAAGGGCGCGGTCTGGGTGCTGTCGGGCGTCATCTTCTTTGCCTCGCGGCAGTACCGGAAGCGCGGCTTCGACATCATCGCGGCGGTCGCCCTCTGCTGGTGCTGCAACGAGCTTTTGAAGCATATCGTCATGCGCCCGCGGCCTTTCGCCCTCATCGAACAGCTCACCATCCTGGTGAGCGCGCCGGCGTCGTGGTCGTTCCCCTCGGGCCACGCCTGCGTGGCTTTCGCCGCCGCGCTGGCTTACGCGAAGGGGATCGGGAAGCTGGGCGCGCCGGCCTACGCGGTGGCCGTCCTCATCTCGTTTTCACGCGTCTATGTGGGCGTGCACTATCCGAGCGATGTACTGGCCGGAGCCGTGCTCGGCACCGTTTTCGCGGCTATCGTGCTGGCCCTGAGCCGCCGCTTCATTCACATACCGGAGTATAAGCCGACGTATATCACGGTGGGCGGGACGCCGGAGGAGGAAAAACACGATGAGCCGGAAGATCAGGATTGAATACGCGGATGCGGGCGCGGGCGAGCCGCTCTTCCTGCTGCACGGCAACGGCGAAAGCCATGCGATCTTTGAAAAGCAGATCGCGTATTTTTCGGTCTCCCGCCGCGTCATCGCGCCCGACACGCGCGGCCACGGCGGCACCCCGCGCGGGGACGGCCCCTTCACCATCCCGCGCTTTGCGGACGACCTGAAGGACCTGTTCGACGAGCTGCGCATAAAAAGCGCGGACGTGCTGGGCTTTTCCGACGGCGGCAATATCGCCATCGCCTTCGCGCTGCGCTATCCCGAGCGGGTGAGACGCCTCATCCTCAACGGCGCGAACCTGCGTCCGTCGGGCGTTCGGGCGAAATACCAGATACCCATTACGGCGAAGTATGTGCAGGCCTGCGCCGCGCCGGGGAAGGACGAGCGGTCGCGCCGCCGGCGGGAACGGCTCGGCCTCATGGTAAACTGGCCGCGCTTTTCCCCATCCGATCTGAAAAAGATCGCCGCGCCGACGCTCGTCCTCGCCGGGACGGACGATATGATAAAGGAGAGCCACACGCGCCTTATAGCCTCGTCGCTGCCGAACGCGCGCCTCGTCTTCCTGCCGGGCAGCCACTTCATCGTCGGCGAGCGGCCGGACGAGTACAACGCCGTCGTGGAACGGTTTTTGCGGGAAACGGAGACGGAAATCTGACAAAAGAGAGGGAAAGACCATGTCATTCGAGATCATACACAAGGGAGAAATGAAGTCGGTCGTGATGCCGGACGGGGCTTTGCGCTCCATCGTCGCCTGCGACAGGGACGTGACGCTCGCGTATATGCGCAGCGAAAGATCCGGCGACGTCGATTCGACGCACAGCCACCCGCACCGCCAGGTGGTCTACGTCATGCAGGGCGCGGGCCGCTTCAAGATCGGGGACGACGTGCAGGAGCTCAAGGCCGGCGACTGCGTCAGCATCCCGTCGAACGCGCCGCACTGCTTCGTGCGCTTTTTCGAGCATACGGAGTGGCTGGAATTCTTCGCGCCGGGCCGGGAGGACCTCGCGCATGAATTTACGCGCGCATGACGCAGGGAAAAAGGGAATTTTTTGTAAGGCAAAAAAATATTTGTAAACTTTATTTTACACCAGTGAGACTCGAAAAAAACGCCTCACCAACTTGACAAAGCACCCCTCCAATGATATCTTTTAGTTAAAAAACAAACTTTGTTTTTAAAGTACAGTTCGAACAAACAGGGAGGGAAATCTTTTGGATAATCCAAAAGCGGTGGACGCTATCACCTCGGGCGAGGATATCAGAAGGATCAGAGAGCTCCTGGAAGTGAGACCTCTGGAACTGCTCCTCTTTGAAATGGGTATTTCTTCCGGCATGCGGATCAAGGAACTGCTGGGTCTGCGCGCGAAAGACATGACCGGGAAATACTCGTATTTGCTCACAGAGAAAAATCTGAAGGAAGCCTACGCCAAATACTGCGAGGTATGGGAGCCGAAGCCGGACGACTTTATTTTCCGCAAGCTGCGCAAAAACGAGCCGCTGGCCTTTTCCGCCGTGACGACGACGGTGAAATCATGGTTTGCCGAGTGCGGCCTGCATGGCAATTTCACGAGCCGCTCGCTTTATAAGACGTGGGAATATATGTCCATGCGCCGCAACGGCGAGATGGCGCCCGGCGTGTCGGCCTACGCGCTCTCGCCCATCGACCCGAACTCGGTGCAGAATCAGGTGCAGGAGCGCCTCTATAAGGCGATCATCACCGGCGCGATGCCGGCCGGCACGAAGCTGGTCGTGAGCCGGCTCTCGCAGCAGCTCGACTGCAATATGCTCCAGGTGCGCGTGGCGCTCGCCCATCTGGAGGAGCAGGGCATGGTGGAGACGCGTTCCTCCAAGACCTGCATGGTCCGTTCGCTGACGCCGAGGGACATCCGTGAGATCGCGTCGCTGCGCATCCTGCTCGAGGGCTACGCGATGGACCAGGAGCAGAGCGAATGGACGCCGGAAACGGCGGCCATTCTGGAGAGCGTGCTGGACAAATGGACCCACTCCTCCGATATCGCCGAATGTGTCCATCTGCACGGGCTGTTCCATGAGCTTTTATACCGCGATACGCATATGCCGATGCTGCTCCACTATATCCGGAACCTGGCCGACAGGATGAACGCCTATCATATCCGTTACTACATCAGCCAGCATATCTCGCATGAGCAGGCTGTGGACGACGAGGTGGAGGCGCACCGCGAGCTGCTCCAGTACATGACGAAGGGCGATTTCGAGGGCGCGCACGCGCGGATGATACAGGATGTCCGCGACGGTGAGAACAACTGCCTGACCCAACTGGAAAAGCTGAACAGGCAGAAGGGCAGGGAAGAGTAAGGAGAAAACCGCATATGAGAGAGGATACGGCCTATAAGAGCTTTCTCCAGGGGCCGGAAACCATAGGAAATCAGGTGCTCTGGAAGGCGTCGGGCTTTTCCGACGACGATATGGCGCGTCCCGTCATCGGCATCGCGGATTCCTTTTCCGACATGGTGCCGGGGCACGCCAATCTCCGCGACGTGGCGGAGCAGGTGAAATTCGGCGTTTACCGCGCCGGGGGCACGCCGGCGGAATTCGGGACGATCGCCTGCTGTGACGGCCTCGCCGACGCGCACGAGGGCGGCAACTATGTCCTGCCGTCGCGCGATACGATCGCCGATTCGGTGACGGTCATGGCGAAGGCGCACCGGCTCGACGGCCTCGTGCTGCTGGGGAGCTGCGACAAGATCGTCCCCGGTATGCTCATGGCCGCGGCGCGGCTCGACATCCCGTGCATCTTCGTGCCCGGCGGCTGTATGCTCTCGGGGCCTCCGGCCTGCGGCCAGAAGATCACCGACAGCACGACCGTTTCCGAGGCGCTGGGGCGCTTCTACGCCGGCGATATCGACTACGACGAGGTCTGCCGCATCGGGCACACCTGCGTGCCGGGCATCGGCTCGTGCTCCATCATGGGCACGGCGAACAGCATGTGCTGCTTTGCCGAGGCGCTGGGGCTGTCGCTCCCGAACTGCGCGCTCATCCCGGCCGTCTACGCCGAGCGCAAGCGTTCGGCCTTAATTAGCGGCGAGGCGATCGTCCGCATGGTGAAAGAGGGCCTCACCGCCAGAAAGATCATTACGAAAAAATCGCTCGAGAACGCCGTCATGACCATGATGGCCTGCGGCGGCTCGACGAACACGGTCATCCACGCCTGCGCCATCGCGCATGAGCTGGGGATCGATTCGCGCGAGATCATCGACGCGTTCGACAAATACAGCGAACTCATCCCGCTCGTGGCGAAGATAAACCCCGCCGGCCACGAGCACGACGCGGCCGACCTCTATATGGCGGGCGGCATGCCCGCCGTCATGAAGGTGATACGCGACTTCCTGCATTTGGGAGAGCTGACCGTCACGGGAAAGACGATCGGGGAGAATATCGACGGCTACCGCAGCCGCTACGCGCCCAATCCCGAGCTCATCCGCACGCTTGAAAATCCCCACAGCACGCTCGGCGGCCTCGCCGTCATGCGCGGCAACCTCGCGCCCGACACCGGCGTTTCCAAGCCCGCCGCCGTGCACGAGGACGTCCGCTTCTTCACGGGGAAGGCCATCTGCTTCGACTCGGAGGACGAGTGCGTCGCCGCCATCGAGCAGAACAAGGTGAAGGCGGGCCATGTCGTCGTCATCCGCTACGAGGGGCCGAAGGGCGGCCCCGGTATGCGCGAGCTCTATAAGCCCATGAAGCTCCTGTATGGCCAGGGCCTTTCGCGTTCGGCCGCGATCATCACCGACGGGCGCTTTTCCGGCACGAACAGCGGCTGCTTCGTCGGCCACATCTCGCCCGAGGCGGCGGCCGGCGGCCCGATCGCGCTCGTGCGGGACGGCGACGAGATAACGATCGACATCATGAAGAAGTCTCTCACGCTCCACGTCTCCGACGAGGAGCTCGAAAAGCGGAGAGAAGCCTGGCGCTATGAGCCCCGGAAAGGTCTCGACCCGTATCTGGCCCGGTACTCCGCGCTCGTCTCCTCGGCCGACCGGGGAGCGGTGCTTGAAGTATACAACTAAAAAGTATAAAAACACGCAAGACCGGTTATGAGCCGTGATATCAGAGGAGGGTTACTTATGTATATCAACTTTCCCGAGATCCACATCCCCATGCAGGGCATGGAGGATGTCCGGATCCCCCGCATGGTAAAAGTGAAGCAGCTTTATGACCCGAAGCGCATCGACGACATCGCGGGCCACGTCCGCGCGCAGATGGACGCGCTGCGCGACCATGAGCAGTACCGCGGCAAAAAGCTCTGCATCACCGCCGGCAGCCGCGGCATCCCGCATCTCGACCTCATCATCCGCTCCATCATCGACGTGCTGAAGGAGTGGGGAGCCGAGCCCTTCATCGTCCCGGCTATGGGCAGCCACGGCGGCGCCACGGCGGAGGGACAGCTTGAGGTTTTGGAGACCTACAACATCACGGAAGAGACGATGGGCGTCCCCGTGAAGTCCTGTATGGACGTCGTGCAGCTCGGCACGCTCGACGACGGCACGCCGGTCTACTGCGACAAGTTCGCCGCCGAGTCCGACGGCGTCATCCTGCTCAATAAAGTAAAGCCCCACACCGACGTGCGCGGCAAGTACGAGAGCGGTATGCTCAAGATGCTGGCCATCGGCCTCGCCAAGCACAAGGGAGCCTCCATGTTCCACATGAAGGGCTTTGCCGCGTTCCCGTCCCGTTTCCCGCAGATTTACGACGTTTTCATGCAGCATAACCTGCTCGCCTTCGGCTGCGGCATCGTGCAGAACGCCTACGACGACATCAGCTACATCGAGATCATGGAGAAGGAGCAGATCGCGGAGAAGGACGCCGAGCTCCTCGTCATTGCGAAAAAGAGCATCGCCAATCTCAAGATGAAGGACGTGGACGTGCTGATCGTCGACCAGATCGGCAAGAACATCAGCGGCAACGGCACCGACCCGAACGTCACCGGCCGCTCGAATTCGCCCGGCTTCGAGGACATCCTCAACATGAAGAAGATGTTCGTGCGCGGCATCACGGAGGAGACGCACCACAACGGCTGCGGCATCGCCGCCGCCGATATGACGACGCGCCGCACGCTCAACGACATCGACTTCGAAATGACGTGGACGAACGTCGCCACCTCCACCATGCTCATCGGCGGCAAGATACCGATGTACGCCGAGACGGACGAGGAGGCGCTGCGCCTGTGCATCCGCACCTGCAACGGCATAGACCTCTCGAACCCGCATATCGTCCACATCCGCGATACCTTGAGCTGCGAGTACATCGAGGTGTCCGAGAACTACCTGCCGGAGCTCCGCGGCAACCCGGAGATCGAGATACTCTCCGAGCCGTTCGACATGCCCTTCGACAAGGACGGCTTCATGATAACAAGCTGGGAAAACTGAAAATGTTTCAAAAAAACATGGCCGCCGGTTTGCCGGCGGCCATGTTTTTTATGCCTTCGGGAGCGTCACGGTGAAGACGCTCCCTTTGCCGGGCTCGCTCTCGACCGCGATCTCGCCGCCGAGGAGGGCCGTCACGCGCTGCACCAGCGCAAGGCCGAGGCCGTTGCCCTCCGTCGCGTGGGAGGTATCGCCCTGATAAAACTTATCGAAGATGTGCTTTTGCGCCTCCGCGCTCATGCCGCAGCCGGTGTCTTTAAACGAGACGACGACTTTTTTGCCCTCCGTGCGCTGGCACACCGAGATCGAGCCGCCCGGCTCGGTGAACTTGACCGCGTTGGACATGAGGTTGTTCCACACCAGCTCCAGCAGACTTTCGTCGGCGCTGACATACGCGCTGTCCTCCAGATCGAAGTCCGGCTCGATGTTTTTTGCCTCCCAGCGGCTCTCGAACTGGAGCAGGCAGTCGGCAAGCTGGCGGCAGACGTCGTAACGCCGGACCTCCGGCACGATCTTCTGGTTCTCGATGCGGTTGAGGCGCAGGATATTGGTGATGAGCTCCGTCATCCGGCCCGCCGCGTCCTCAACGGCCTGCGCGTATTCGAGGCGGTCGCTCTCCGCGATCTGCGGCATCTGCAAAAGCTCGGCGTAATTTTGGATGACCGCCAGCGGCGTCTTCATTTCGTGCGACACATTGGAGATAAAATCGGTTTTGAGCGTTTCCGTCGAGGAAAGCTCGCCGACCATGGTATTGAAGTCATCGAACAGCACTTCAAATTCATCTTTTTTGCCGTCCCTGCGCTGCGGCGGGAGGCGCACGGCAAAATCGCCCTTGGCGACCCGCTGCGCCGCCTCGGAGAGCGCGCGCACAGGGCGGAGCATGCGGCGCCGGATCAGCGCGAACACCCCCACGCCCACGGCGCTGAGCGCCACCACCAGCCCGACCATGGAGAAGATGAAGGACCG
>Ga0208297_1000579_pt1 | contig 64970 bp, 76 predicted proteins | sample LMS_cellobiose_e_FD_187367 | JGI IMG/M metagenome (GOLD analysis project Ga0208297, IMG submission 187367) | Rumen-fistulated moose microbial communities from Alaska, USA - LMS_cellobiose_enrichment (SPAdes) (version 2) | ecosystem: Host-associated > Mammals > Digestive system > Stomach > Rumen...
GGGATTCTCCCTGTTGTTGGAGAAGAGCGCGGAGAACATAGCCATCCTGGCCACATAGGAGATGATCATGGCAAGAGCGGATGCCACGGACATCACGAGGATGTCCCTGTTCTTCACGTGTGAAAGCTCATGTGCCAGCACCCCTTCCAACTCATCATCGTTGAGCATATGGAGCAACGGTCTTGTTGCGACCACCGCAGCATTCTTCGGGTTGCGTCCGGTGGCGAAGGCATTCGGCATGTTGACCTCCGATATCCCGACCTCCGGCATGGGAATACCTGCCTTCCTGGCCAGCCTCTCCACTGTATCGTAGAGCCTCGGATCCTCATCGCGCTTGATGACGTGGACCTTGTTCCCGGACATCGCCATCTGCTTGGAGAAGAAATACGAAGCGAAGACTATCGCCAGAGATATCCCCATCATGATGTAGAAGCCCATCCATACGTTCTTGAAGACGTATCCCACGATGGCTCCCAGACCGACGAGTATGCCGGTCATCGCTACGAACATCAGAGCGGTCCTTCCGCGCCAGAATCTCATTTGATCACGAACGGACTTCTTTGTTCGATTATATTAAATGATTCTATGTTTCCACGACGAAAACGTAACCGCTTCGATCAGAGGTCGTAGCGGTCCCCGACATAGAAATCGTGCACCCCGGCCAATCCGAGATGCACCCTCAGGTTCAGGATCCCGTCCTTCCCGACACAGTGGTTGAGATACAGATCCGGGATCTCGGATAGCATCTCCGCGTACGATGCGGCGACGGCCTTCTTCTTTTTCTCCAGGAAGACAGGACCGATGAACGCATCAAGCGTCTTTCCGAAGTGTCCTCTCACCATGTCGATGGCCTTCCCGGGCTCGCAGGAACAGCGCCCGCTGAGAAGCGCCAGCCTGTTGCCTTCCTTCACGACCATGAAGATCTCGCCGTATCCTTTGGGATCGTAGACGTAAGGTGTGATGTACATCCCCGGGAGAATCTCCTGCCATTCGCCTATTGAATGGAACACAGGGAAATCCTTGACGTAGTCGGATAGGCCCACGCCTCTGGAGATCAGGGTCCTCTTTCCATATAGTCCGTCGGGGCAGTACACGTCCACAGCCGATTCCCTGACCTTCAGGAATCCGTTCAATGCCGCCGAATCCGAAGGATTGCTCTGCGATACCACGACCGCATCGATGGACCCGGGATCGATCTCCAGGTGCTCCATATTATGGATCAGGTACCTGTCGCGCAGACCGGTGTTGAAGAGGGCCCTCTTCCCGTCCTTCTCGATCATGAACGAAGTTCCCTTCGCTCCGATGAGGCTGGTCCCCGGCTGGGAACCTTCGTCGTAGACGCACGTAATCCTTGTAGTCATGGTATCAGCGATGGTACAGTGAGTCGGGTATATCCTTGCATATCCTATAAATCGATTCCATGGGGACCTGACCGTTGGCCGCCCATGCTGCGACCTTCTTGGGGACGGTCGTCACGGCCATTATGGCGGTCGGCTTCTCGGGATCGTCGATGTAATCCGTCTCGATCATGAACCTGTCGGTCCCTTTGGAGAGGGCCTCCTTCAGATTGGATTTGGATGCGGGTATCGAGGGCATGACGCCGTGCGTCTCCTCGGGCGTGACCAACGGGAGAGAGGAATGCTTGACCACCAATCCGCGGTCCAATCCGGCCTTGTCGGCCAGGAGGGCCAACGATTCGTCGGTATCTGCTTCGTTCTCGCAATGGATGATCACCGGGACATCCAGCTCTTTGGCGAGCTCGAATCCCCTCAGAAGCACCCTGTTGGAAGCATCCCATATCTCCCTGTCTACAGGGAAATGGGGCCTCCCTACCTCGCCGATGGCGCATGCGCGCCCCTCCCTGATGTCGCGGGCCGCGTATTCCATCCCTTCGATCATGATCTCCTCGGCCCTCTCGAGCCCGTATTGCTCAGCCAACGGGATCAGCAGAATCGGATAGGGCCCTACGGCGATGTTTATCTCGAGATCGGTCTGTTCCTTCGCCCTGTCTGCGAGGGAATATGTCACCTCGTAGGATCTTGCGAAATCCTCGCCGCATCCGACGGGGACCTCCTTATGGGGAAGCGTGACCAACGTCAGCCCGGTGCCCCCTGCGGCCTGGAACTCCTTCAGGGCCTCCACGTTCCTCCCTGATGGGCTCATGTGGACATGATTGTCGTACACGGGGACCTTCTCGCTCATACGACCGTCATCGGGTCGGGGTAAAAAAGAGATTCCTGTCGCTGTCCGCGACTTAACGATTGTTTCCGTCCAAGAATAGACTGGTACAGTTTTTATCTAGTGTAATAATCAATACCAATGATGACTCGCGGACGCATCTTCCATTTTTGTTTTCCTTCTCCGGGAGCGTGCGACCGTTGAGCATGCAGGACATCCTCTCGGTGATGATTCCGGGACAGAGCTACAAGTTCGAGGACATCTGCAAAGAGCTCGAGAGGAGCGGCTACAGGGTGACGAACACCGATACGGTCAAGGACAGCCTGTACAAGCTTGCGAAGAAGGAATACATCATCTTGATTTCGGGCATCTACATCAGGATCGACGCCATCGAGGATTTCCCACCTACCTATCTAGGCGCGGTGAGGGAGATCCTGTCGCTGATGGTCCCGGAAGAGGTCTACGAGGTAGAGACGATCAAGGAGCTCAGGGAGGATGTGGGGTACGAACCCCTGCCCAAAGAGGTCATCAAGGCCTACATGGATTACATGGTCAAGGTGAAGCTGCTCGAGATAGTCGCAAGGAACGGCTACAGGCTGATCGAACAGAACGAATGATCCTCTCTTTCCTCATCATCGACGCATGATTTTTCGAGTGACGGCGGATGGTTTTCTAGACCGTTTCCCGACCATGAAAAAAGCATCAGAAAATCGGTTCTAGAACGAACGCCGAATATGGTGTTTCTTACTATTTTTAGGGGGTCATATCGGACCGGTGAAAAAAGTTCTAAAATCTACTCCAAGGAAGCTATAAAGAAGGGTGAAAAACGGCTCATAAAAAGACACCTAGACGGCTCTCGTAAATCATGTTCATAGATCCATGAAAATGATCCATAAAAATTATATCAAGAATGATGCTGGATAGGCCGACATTACGATCTATTTTATGATTCTAGAATGACCTTTTCCGATGCGCCATAATCGTTTCGTAAACGGACGACGAAAGACCATTTTTAAAAGAAAAAATGACAGTTACGAATGGGTCCAAAAATTCGAAAAATATGACTCGTTTTTAGAGCCTTTTGAGGACCTCTATAAGACACGCTTTTTCACTCGTGCAAAAAGCCGTTCTTCGGCCTGTTTTTTCGATAAAGAATCGAACAGGAAAAGCCCTTTTTTTAGAGTGTTCTCGCCCCGGGATAAACGTATGATAGAACGCGATCGCTGTCTTTCATGATCGTCGTTGTTACCTAGTTATGATCGTTCCGATTGGGGCGTTGTTATCGATTCGTGCGAAGGGAATGCCTAGCATGATATGTTATCAAAGGAGTTGTTCTGTTCATCGTATGGACAGAGTAGGGGCGTAAATCGTTTCTTCACATCCGGCCCTAGAGTCGGCATCCGAGAGGGGCGACCGGTAACGAAAAGATGTCTCGTATACATATTCTCTTTTGACCCCGTCTGCCGATGAGGGAGCGCGGATTACAATCGATATCGATATGGAAAAACGATCGTCCTTCCGAATTTTTTCGAAGAAGAAAAAAATGATTTTTTGAATTACAAAACGATCGACTTTATCGATTGACAACAAGAGAACGAGAAGAAACATCGAAGGAGCATTAGATCTTTGAACGGTTTTTTTCGTTATTTCATAATTATAGAAAAATATGGAAATTAATAGTGTTTTATACAATGCTGGATGCATGTTGTTTTTCATGGGAAGGGTGAATTGAAGCCCTGTTGTTTTCAATTGATTCTTGTTGTTCATTTTGAAAAAATCATCATTACAAAAAATTGCTAAACAAAAAAAATCCCGATGAAAAAAATTGCGGTTATTATTCTCGTTGTTCGTACTATCAAGGGATGAAATGTCGGTTTACCGACCGAAAAAAAAATTCAGGCGATTATAGGCCTCTTCTCGTTTCCGTTGATGCTATTACAATGATCTATGCGGCATTACAGAGATAACAGACAGCACTAGATATACTGCGACCTGCATCCCGATTCCGTGTTCATTTGACCAACTATTCCAACTCTAGACTGACCCAATACGAGAACTGCAAATTCGCATACAACCTCCATTACAACGAAGGCTACGATTCCCCTTACGAGACCATAGAGGCTTTTCTCGGTTCCAGGGTGCACGAGGTTCTGGAGAAGCTATACACCGACCTCCAGAACGATAAGCTGGACACTCTGGAGGAACTCTTGGAATACTACGAGGCTATCTGGGATTTCAAATGGCATGAGGGGATAATCAACTCATCGAGATTCGACGACTTCATCCACCATGACGACGGGGTACGTTGTATCGAGGAATACTACAAGCGTTTCTATCCTTTCGACCAACTTGTTATCATAGGATTGGAAACGGACGAGAAGCTGGAGCTTCCGGACGGCAACACGTGGTCGGTGAGGATAGATAAATTCGCATTCAAAGGGGATGCTTTCTATGTGTGCGACTACAAGACCGGGAACAGGATGAAATCCCAATACGATGCGGATACGGACAGGCAATTGGCGATGTACGCTGCATGGGTCAGGAAGAAATACGGCAAGGACAAGAAGGTCAAGCTGCTATGGCATATGCTCAAATTCGACAGGGATGTGGAATCGGAGAGATCCAACTTCGAGCTCGAGAGGACCATCGACAACGTCGTCAAGGAGATCCGCGAGATCGAGCACTGCAAGGATTGGTCCCCTCAGGAATCCATCCTGTGCAACTGGTGCGTCTACAGGCACAAATGCCCGCTCTTCAAAGATGCAGTCGAGGAACAATACCCTCTATGAATATAGGTCTGGCACATTTAAATAATAAAGATAACAAACAGCCGTTATTATACTACTAAGGCCATCAGCAACCATGATCAGCGAGAAACAGTCGGTGAGGGTTTCTTTGCAACCGGGGACCGTAACGGTCGATAGATTGTGCCGGATGATCCTGGAAAGGGATCGCCTGATGTATCACGAATCCGAAGATGCGTGGGTAGAATATATGCTGAAGATCGGTTCCAAGGAGCACCTCGTTTGGAAGAAGAGGATCGAACTCGAAAAGGCAAGAAGAAGGGTCGACCTGATCTGCAAATACATCGATGACGGCCTCACCCCGAATATGGATAGCATCGATTCCGTGATAAGGACGGAATTCGAATATCGCGACTTTGATCTTTGGATGCTTACCGAGGACAACAGGGAACTGATGTCGATCCTTTCCTCCGACCGTCTATCCGACGAAGAGTACGACGAGCTCTGCTCCCTTTACCTGTCATCCCTGATAAAGCTGCATGATATCACCGAAGACAGAGAACAAAAGTGCCTCTTTTTCCAAAAACTGTTCGTCAAAAAGAATCTGGACGCGCTCCGGACCGTATACGCATCCATACCGGATGGACAACAATACGATTCCTCTGCCGAGGACAAACTTTAGCTGCTCGATAATATGAGGATCATCGACAAACAGAGATCCGATTTCCCATTCGACATGATAGAATCAATGAAAGACAAAGACTATCTCCGTCAGAAACAGAAGGATCTGGACTCCATACTTGATGATTTCACGGAAGAACTGGAAGAGATCAACAAGGTTCTCAAGGAGGCGTTTGGCTCAGAGATCATCTGACCCTAAAGGCGACGTTCATCCTCTGAGCTATCCTGGCGCATTCGTCCTCAGAGGCTTGCGGGATTGATCCTCCGACAACGGATACGGTGACTCCGGATACGACCTTCCTGCATTCCTCGATGAACTTCAGTACCGCGTCGTAAGAACCTATGCCGAAATTACTCCTGGTGACCTCCAGGTATTCGTCGGCATCCTTCGCGTTCAGACTGATCGATACGGAATCTACCAGTCCCACGAGCTCCGGGACTATGTCCCTTCCGTTGATGAGATTGCCCAGACCATTGGTGTCCAATCTTACCCTCTTATGGAGGACGTCCTTGATGTAGCGCGCTATGACCTTGAGATCCTCGAAACGCTCTGTCGGTTCCCCGTAGCCGCAGAACACTATCTCATCCGTTGCCGAGAGGTCTAACGCCGAAAGGGTGTCCTCCACCTCCTTCACGGTGGGTTCGCGGTCCAGCCAAAGGCTGTCCGCGTCTCCCAATGTGGGAGTGGAATCCCTGATGCAGAACACGCATCTGCAGGGACACCTGTTGGTCATGTTGATGTAGTATCTCGATCCGTAGCGATAGACTATGCTGCTCATCTGAACCTCACCCCGCATCCCGTGCAGAACGACAATCCCTCGGCGTTCATGCGCCCGCAGCTGGGGCAATACATCGGATTGGCCGCCTGCGGATACATCCCTGCCTGCCCCTTGTACTTTCCCCTATTATACAATGATTTGCCCACTACAACAATAATGAGCACTATCGCAATGAATATCAGGACTATGATGAGCATCGGTGACGTCAGGGTCTCGCTCTCCTTCGGAGATAGCGTGTACATACCCGACATCAGATATGGTGATGAATCCTCGTACAGGAGTTCCCCGTGGCTGTCATATTGGAGTGCCAGCGCCTGATTGTTGAATCTGAGGTCCGCGCCTTCCCTCACCCCATAATCGCTGAGATCCGCCCTCTCGCGGTCAATGTAGAGGATTATGTCGAACGTGAAATAGGTCTTTCCTTCCTCGCTCCAGGAGTCGATCAGATGTGTGGTGAATACCAGTTCTTCGACGCCTTCGACGATCATCCTCCTGGATAGAGCGTTGTATGTATCAGGGGAGAATACCAAGGACAGATCCGATGTCCTGAGAGAGACCTCATGATCTACTTCCGTGCCATCGAAATATATGTCGGTACTGACGGTTCTGTAATTCACATTGGTGGTCGGCAGATCGCTATACCCACTGTGTGCTTCTGTCTCGGCCACTATGCCGTAATCGTAATCGGCCTCACGCGAATCGCTCATCGTCGTTCCGTCGACGATGGTCTCCGATCCTATCAGATAATACCGGTATGTGCAGACACCCGCGATCTTGAGGTCGTCCCAGGTGACGTCCATGTAATACCAGTTGCCACCGACCTGAACAAGGTTCCACGCATGGAGGCTGTCCGTCTCCGAATCGGTGGTCCCCGTGATGTACAGGCAGTTGATCCCGTTCGCCCTGCACAGGAATGAGAATGATTGAGCATAACCCGCACAGACACAGGTCCTCTCCACAAGTGCCCCGTAGATGGTCTGGCTATTCGGTGCTTCCATGTCATAGTAGATCGTGGTCGCCAAGTAATCATGGATCTGCCTGATCCTCTCCTCGGGGGTTCCTGTGAAGGATAGACCTAACAGGACGTCCTCCAGTTCCTTCTGCCGCTCCTTTATCGAATCGGTATCCAGCTTAGGAGCGTTCACGCTGGTGACCGACTTCCCTTTCAGATGGACCTCGGAATAACTATCTAGCCAGAAGAATTCGGGATGGTCGCACCATATGGCCGACATCACCGCATTGAGACTGGTACGGCTCATATTGTTGACCCTGAGTGTGGACCTGTATTCCCCGATGCCCTCGACCATCGTGTCGTAGGCCTCTTTCTGTGCCTCGCTGAGAGAATCGTAGGCGAGGACGACATCCTCGCTCTCCGCATCCGCCGCATAAGCTGAAACTGTCAGTAACAGCACGACTGCGAGAGCGAATAACAGCAGTATCCTTGCGAGGCGCATGGACCATTATCATCAAGAATCATAAATAAACAAGAGCGGAAGGAAAAGTGTATGAACGGGGCCGAAGCCCCTAAATGATTTTGAGGTCAGCACCTGCGGATGATCATCGTCACCGCGTTTCCTCCGCCAAGGCAGAGGGTTCCGAGACCGACATCCTTGTTGCGGTCCTGGAGTGCGTAGAGGAGGGTGGTGAGCACACGTGCTCCGGAGCATCCGATGGGGTGTCCCAGAGCGACAGCTCCACCGTTGACGTTGAAGATCTCGTCGGGAACGTTGAGGTCCTTCTTGACCGCGCAGGATGCGGAAGCGAAGGCTTCGTTGTGCTCGAAGAGGTCGATGTCATCGATGGTCATTCCGGCCTTCTTGAGGACGTGCCTCGTCGTGGGTATGGGTGCCTCCATGATGTACTCGGGCTTGACTCCCCTCTCTCCGTATGCCTCGATGGTCGCAAGAGGCTTGAGTCCGTGCTCCTCGGCCCATTTCCTCGATGCGACGACGAGCGATGCCGCTCCGTCGCTTAGCTGCGATGAGTTTCCGGCCGTGACGATCCCGTCCTTCTTGAATACGGGCTTGAGCTTTCCTAGGGACTCCATGCTGGAATCCTCCCTGACTCCCTCGTCGGTGTCGAAGATGATGTCCCCCTTCTTGGAGGGGATGGTGACGGGAAGGATCTCCTTCTTGAACTTGCCTTCCTTGATGGCCTTCGCCGCCTTCTGGTGTGACTCGACGGAGAGCTGGTCGGCATCCTCTCTGGAGACGTTGAACCTCTCGGCGACGATCTCCCCGGTGAATCCCATGTGCTGGTCGTTGAAGATGTCCCAGAGTCCGTCATGGACCATGGCATCTACGACCTTCTGGTCGTTCATCCTGTATCCCCATCTCGCACCGTTCATGATGTAGGGGGCGTTGGACATGCTCTCCATTCCGCCGACCGCGAGGACATTGTACTCCCCTGCCTTGATGGCGTCGGCCGCGAGCATGGCGGCCTTCATTCCGGATCCGCATACCGCGTTGACTGTGAATGAACCGATCTCCACCGGGAGACCTGCTCCGATGGCCGCCTGCCTGGCGGGGTTCTGTCCGAGTCCCGCGCTTATGACATTACCCATGATACATTCCTCGATGTCCGTGGGCTGCAGGCCTGCCCTGCTGACAGCTTCTTTCACAACCATCGCACCGAGATCGGTGGCCTTGATGCCTGTGAGTGTCTTTCCGTACTTTCCTATGGGCGTTCTTACTGCGCTCAGAATAACTGCTTCGTCCATGGGTAATCATCCCTTTGGAGCGACCTATATCTATACAGTATTAAAGACTGACGTTATCCGACTTCGTTTATTGTCGAATTCTTAGATCAGCAACGCCCATTGAGGAATTCGACAGGCTGCTCCTTCCCCATCCTCTTCAGAGGCTTCGAGAGATGCCTCCTGGCCGCAGTAGGGGGCTCGTACCATCCGGGGACGATCTGCCTGACTACAGGTTCCATCACAGGTTCGTTGGAGGATGTGCGACACTTCTTGCACTTATAGGGCTGTCCCGAGCCTGTGGATTTCATCGTCCTACCGCATTCGGGACAGACGGGATTCGACAGCTTCCTGTACTCGTCTGCTACGGATAGGACGTGTATCTTCTCTATGTTCAATGTACGGGGTTCATCCCTGAGTTCGCCTATCATCTCGACCTCATCGCCGGGTATGAGCCAGTCAACCGTATGCCGGAACTCCTTAGAGGGTTCGTACGCACCACAGGTGACGAGACCTCTGTCGGTCTCCATGTCTATGAACACATGCCCTCCGGCTATGTGCCTCGATTCCGAGACCACCGTTCCCCTCAGGACATATGACTGATTGGGTACCAGCTTGGAAGGTCCGCTTATCAGATGATCGTCGGTCCCCTGGTTCGTCAGGAAGACCATCCATCTCTCGATCCTCTCTGTGGATATCTTCTTTGAAGCCTCGATGAGATCGTTCTCGTCATCCCCTCTGAGACCGTACATCACGGGACACGGCGTTGAAGGGACCATCGCCACCTTCTGCATCCTGTCCTCCCAGCTGTTGAACGTGGACGGATATCCGTGCTCCACATCCCTTATGGTCACGGGATCGAAGATGCGTTCCGTGCCCCATCTTTCCGAGGGTCTGTATGAAAGGAGCTCGAACGTGGAATCCCTGGGCCTCCATGCCATCCCGCATGTGCAGCCTATAAGTCCTCTTCCGCATCCGATCTCGAATATCGTACCCCTGATCCTCTTGATCTCCCTGTCGATGACCTTGCGGTCCATGATAGTGCGCACGCCGTTCCAGTAGAATCCCTGAGATGGCTTGACCTTGGATATCAGAAGTCCCGGATCGGCGTCATCCTCATGATGCTCCTCGATATGAGGGATTATCCTCTTCTTCATCATTTCAGGATCTGGCTCATATGATGTGCAATGATCGTAGCAATATATTTCCATGTCACCTATCATGCCGATTAGACGTTTCTTTCCGGTACCTTTTCCGAATCTCATCACAAGGGATCCATTACCCCTGGTCTTCCAGGGTGTCGCCGGATTCAAACGTACCAATCTGGGATTTCCGATAAGGTCCAAGTCCTGGAATTCCCTGATTATCTCCGTAGCTAGGAATGTCGTACAATTCCCTTTCATGGAATCGGTATCATCCACAGCTACGTACATGCATGTAAATCCTGATTCACATTATTATTTTCATCGTTTTTCTCCATATTATGCATCCTTTCGATGAAGAATATGTTTCCATCGTTCGAATATTTTCCGCGGACGGCATAATAACCCAGATCATTCGGACATTCCTTACAGAAGCAGCGGACATCCCCGTCGACGGTATCGATCGAGAAGACATATCCGTTGCTAGAAGTCTTCACACCGTGAATTATCCCGGTCATATCGTATGTGATGTTGTTCTCGTCGGAAAAGTATGTGAAGATCGATATCAGCAATATTACCGAGAGTCCGAGGTAATGATATTTTTTGATCGGATGCACCCGAAAGATGTGATTTTATGATTCTAAATATAAAACAAGATGTTGAGAGTAATGTTGCATAGGCCCCCACCCCTCCATTTCCATTGGAAAGGAAAAATGGTGGTAGCCCTTATTTTTCATGCCATGAGCATGTTAACGAGGACCAAACATCCAATGAATGCAACAATTCCGAGAATGCAGAGTCCGATTGTGATCCAACCTTTCATGAGAATAACCTCTGATTGGAAATCGTTATTGCTGAAACGATATAAAACATTATGATGAATGTGAAGACAGTCTATCATTTCTTAGACTAGATTTATAGACAAGATTGGTAATCAAATAAATCCCGGCGAACATCGTTCGACGCATGTTCCTGTTTTTTCCTAGTAAGCTATAAATTTGAATTCTGCTTACAGAGGAAAGAAAATAAGGAACCGGTAGGAGCCACTGGAGATTCGAGAATGACTGAACCTAACATTTTCACTCAATACATCAAAAAAAGGAACAATCTTGTGAAAAACAAGAAAATCCTCCAGACCACCTACTATCCTGAAATCCTTCCTCACAGGGATGAATTGATAGGACAGATCGCAGACATACTCGCGCCTGCGTTCCAAAACACAAAACCTTCGAACATCCTAATAATAGGGAAAACAGGAACAGGAAAGACAGCCGTAGTCAATTTCATCGGTAAAGAGATCAAGAAAGCCGATCCCGCAGAAGACAAATGTTCATTCATCTACATCAACTGCGAAGTTGTGGATACACCTTACGGAATACTGTACCAGATAGCAAATCAGATAATCTCCGATCCTCAGAGGAAGATACCTTTCACCGGATGGAGTGTAGACAAGATCCTTTCAGAATTGGCAACTTTCGCAGATAAGAGGAACAAGATATTCATCGTAACTCTTGATGAGATAGACAGGACATTCCAGAAAAATGGAGATGATATCTTCTACTATCTCACTTCAGTGAATAATAATCTGAAGAATTCGATGATATCCATCATCGGAATAACTAACAATACGAAATTTACGGAATTCCTTAGTCCGAAGATCAAGAGCAGATTGGCGGAAGTGAAGATAGTATTTCCTCCCTACACCGTGGTCCAATTGCAGGATATCCTCTACGACCGTGCGAAGGATGCTTTCGACGAAGGAGTTCTCGATGAAGGGGTCATTCCTTATTGTGCTGCTCTTACGGCTCAGGACGGAGGAGATGCTAGAAGGGCTTTGGACCTTTTGAGGATGTCTGCCGATATCGCTGAGAGGAACGGAGATTCGAAGATATGCGAAGCTCATGTGAAATCAGCGAAGAACAGTGTGGAATTGGATGCTGTCGCCGAGGTCGTTAAGACATTGAGCCTCCAATCAAAAATGGTCTTAATGAGTGTCATAAAGAATGTTGAGAACAATCAGACAACGATGATCACCGGAGACATCTATTTGACCTACAAGTATCTTTGCGACATATCGGAAACACCTGTCATAACCCAAAGAAGGGTAGGGGATCTCATATCGGAATTGGATATGCTCGGTATCATCCATGCAAGGATAAAATCGTTCGGAAGGGCCGGACGTACCAGAGAGATAGAATTGAGTGTCTCGAAGGATTTCCTCCTGAGCCTTCTGACATTGGATGATCTCTTCAAGAACATCGATAATTACAAGCCTCCGAAACAGACGACTCTGATGTGATTTTCGGGACATATACCGTTTTCGAGTTCCAGTGGAAATGGAGGGGTGGGGGGCTCAATAGAAGCGGTTTAACTGTTCGTATTTGAGTTCCTTTTCCTTGACCTGTTTCCTCCTATAGAATACATCGCAGCAATAGATCAAAGTGAAGATCATTCCGAAGAGCATCACAATGCTCACGATTGAATTGGGGACAAATGTCAGGAAGGATCTCTTGTTCTCATCGAGATAAACTTTCACCACACCTAGCCACGGCAATTCCATTATGGGGACCGATTTGATATCCTGTGTCCCGATCAGATGATCGATGATGTTTCCTGCCTGGTCGAACTGCGTGTTCGTAACGGGATTATCCCCCAATGTGAGGTAACCGCTCTGCCTGCCGATGACCTTCGGATCCAATGAGATGCTGACGGTCTTCTTAGCTACGGTAAGGTCATGGAATGTCAGTGTTCCAGATAGTGCGCGTATATCGCTAGAGCCCGTTGTCTCCCATTTTCCTTCGTAGTTCTGAAGGGAGGGTGCGCTCCATGTTCTGTTACCATTGTATTCCAACCATATTATGGCGCGATGTATGACTGGATTCGAGTTATCACGGTTGTATATGATTACGGAACCATAATCCCCGAAGGTTTTGAATCCGGAAACGGTGCCTTCGACATAACTTTGGATCTCGGTCCTACTAGGTTCCTGTACGACCACGACATCACCGGTGTCTATGACCCCTATGGCAGATCTGTCATACTCATGCTGCATGCTAGAGGACATGACTACGCTCAGAGGAGAATCTAAACCTGAAGCGTTATAGATGGCGACGTAACCAGCCGCCATCACTAAGGCCACTAGGCCTATGCCGATGAAAATGATCTTGGTCCCTACGTTCACAAGACCCAATTGAGCTGAAAATATAAAAGTACTTAACCGAGAATGGACGTTATCACCTAAAAGTCCGCAAGGAGATGTCCAAATGGAAAGACCCAGCAATGACGAATACTTCATGGAGATGGCACAATTGGTTTCTTCACGCTCCACCTGTATGAGGAGGAGGGTAGGCGCCGTCATCGTCAAGGAAAAGAGGGTCCTTTCAACGGGTTACAACGGATCCCCTAAGGGTACGAAGCACTGCGAGGAACTGGGGTGCATCCGTGTCAAGATGAACGTCCCTTCCGGTACGAGGCACGAGCTCTGCAGAGGAGTCCACGCGGAACAGAATGCAGTGACCCAGGCAGCTTATTTCGGTGTGAGCGTCGACGGTGCCACCATCTACACGACGACCTATCCGTGCTCGATGTGTGCGAAGATCCTCATCAACGCAGGGATCAAGGAGATCGTCTACAGCGAAGGATATGCCGACGACCTCTCCAAGGACCTCCTGCAAGAGACAGGAATCAAAATCCGCGAGTACAAACCCCAGAAAACCTTCTGAACGGGCCTGTAGACTCATCCAACTAACCTTTAACTTTTCTTATAATAAGGGTAGCCTTTAAGTAATAACCGAAGAATACGAGCCGTAAGTCGGGGAGTGTAAATTTGAGCCGGACTGATATACTTACGGAGATAAAACAAGCGGAAGCGGAAGCTGACGCCCAGGTCGCAAAGGCCCAGGACGCACAGAAAGCAGCTCTCGCGGAAGCTCGCAGAGAATCTGTGAAGAAAATTCAGGACGCTGAAGCTCAGATGCGCAGCTCTTACGAGTCCGCAATAGCAGCGGAGAAGGATACACTTGCCAGAGAGCATGAAATCAAGATTGCTGGCGGCAAGGCCGAAGCTGATAAGTTCGAATCCGGATCTGCAGCTAAGAAAGAGGATGCAAGAAATTTCCTTAAAAATGAAGTTGAGAGGATTTTGAATGTTTCTTCCTGAGTCGATGAGTAGGATTGTGATCGTGGGTGCCAACTCATGCATCGATGAGACCATTGAGGCTCTCTATGCGTTGGAGAACATCCACCTGATCGATCATACCGTCGACGCGGATGAGGGTTTCACCCTCGGAACACCCCGTCCCTACTCACCCAAGACAGCCGAGAGGTTGCTGAAGGTGCGTGCGATGGAGAAGGACCTTGGTATCAACAAGCATACCAAGACGAATCCTATTTCAGAGAGTGAAATCAGGAGCCAGATAACATCTGACAGCGTCGAATCTGTCGAGAGCGAGGTTAGAGCCGTTCTCGATAAGAGGAATGATCTCAATCAGAGAATCACCGAGTTAAACGCAAAGAAGAAGAATCTCGAGCTCCTTGCAAGACTTCCGATAGACCTGGACCTGTATGCCGGTTACAAGAGCATCACGTCCGTGGTCGGAACCGTGGAGAAGGATCCCACACAGGCCCTTGGCGGCATGGGTGAGACGTTCGTCTCCATGGACAAGAAAGCTGGCAGCATCGTGGCAGTCTTCGTGAAGAACGAGGACCGCTCGCAGGCCCAGAACATCCTGTCCGAATACGGTTTCTCAGAGATCCAGGTGCCCGAGGGCACGGGATCCGTCACAGCAGCCCTTCAGGCAGTCGATTCGGAATTGGCTGTCGTCACGAAGGAGCTCGCGGTGGTCGAGCAGGAAACAGGGGTTCTTTTTGAGAAACACAAACACTTCCTCAGAGCTACAGACGAGGAGCTCACCTACGATGCTGAGAAGGGTACTTTGCCCGTCAGGATCGCTACCACGCAGTATTCGTTCGTCATCGACGCATGGGTGCCGTCCAATCAGGTTCTCGAAGTCAAACAGACCCTCGAGAAGAAGATTTCGGCAGTCTATGTCGAGGTCGAGGAGGAGAAGCGCGGAAGGCGTGAGTCCGAGGCAGACAAGCAAGAGGACAGATTCAAGACCGTGCCCACAAAGATGAAGCACGGCAAGACAACCAAGCTATTCGAATATCCGACAAAGATGATGTCGATTCCAAAGTACAACGAGGTGGACCCCACGGTCCTCATCGCCATCTTCCTGCCCCTGTTCTTCGGGTTCATGGTGGGAGATGTGGGATACGCAATCCCCTTCATCATCCTTGGTGCATACGGACTCAAGTTCGCTAAGAATCCGGACTGGCGCGCAATCGCGACCGTTCTGTTCTTCGGCGGAATCTGGGCATTCATATTCGGTTTCTTCTTCTTCGGAGAGGCCTTGGGAATGCACTTCGTCGGACATATCGAGGAAGGAGCGGTAACATACACATGGGCAGCACTTCTGGGATTGGACAATCTTGACAAGTTCTTCGGAATGTTCCTTATGAACGGTCACGGTGTCGGAAAGATCGATCCCGAATACGTCGGAATGCTTCTGAGGCTTTCCGTGTACGTCGGAGTGGTGCACCTTGGTATCGGTTACGTGACCGCGATCTACAACAAGTCCGTCCAGTACGGATTCAAGCATGGATTCCTTGAGAAGGGAGGACCTTTCCTCTCGTTCGTGGGAGTCGTGATCGTCGGATACGCTATCGCATTCTTCTTGATCATGAAGGCATTCACGGTGGACGAGATGCTGCCCATCCTCATCGTAGGAATTGTGGTGCTGGCAATCGGATCCGTACTCGTGGTGCGCGAAGAAGGGGCAATGAAGGTCATCGTCGACCTTCCTGATACCTTCGGAATCATCCTTTCTTACACCCGTCTGGTCGCTATCGGAATGTCCAAAGCCGGAATGGCACTGGCATTCAACTACATCGCGATCGGAATGATAGCTGGAGTAGACCCGCTTCACGGCGGAAGCGCAGGGATCGTAATGGTGATCCTCGGATTCGTCGTGTTCTGTGTACTCCATCTCATGATTTGGACACTGGCCATCCTCTCCGGAGGACTGCACGCCTTAAGGTTGCAGCTGGTCGAGTTCATGATCAGATTCTATGAGGGAGACGGAACGGAGTTCAACCCCCTCAAAATCAAACACGTCAAAACGATTTCCAATATCAATACAAAAGAGGCATAAAAATGGCAGCAGCAGAAGCAGCAGGAATGATCGCTATTGGAGCAGGACTCGCAGTCGGACTCGCCGGTATCGGAACAGGTCTGGCTCAGAAAGACATCGGAGCAGCAGCAGTCGGAGCTATCACCGAGGACCCCAAGATGCTCGGTAAGGCACTGATGTTCATGGTTCTCCCTGAGACCATCGTTATCTTCGGACTGGTTATCGCTATTCTTGCACTGTTCACGTTGTGATTCCGCCACTCGAGGTAATCTCATGGCATTGAACAACGTGACTGCGGAGGTCAGGGCACTGTCCGAGGAAGCGGTCAAGAAGATCGAGGCAGAAACGGCAGCCGAGGTCAACCGCATCAAATCCGAGACAGACGCCAAGATCGCCGGGTTGAAAGAAAGCGAAGACAAGAGGCTCGCGGACACCATTGCGCGTATGGAACGTCAGGAGGCCTCCAGTGCAGAGCTGGAGAGCAAGAAGATCGTTCTCGCCAAGAAGAAGCAGATCCTCTCAGAAGTCTTCGATGAGACACTCGTGGAGCTCGAGTCTGCGCCCGAAGAAGAAAAGCTGGCACAGTACAAGAGCATGGTCAAGTACGCAAAGACCATCATCGAGAACCCCATCGCAATCATGTCTGAGACGGATGACTTCACAGCGAAGCAGCTTGGTGCCAAGTCCGTAGAGAAGGACAGCAGGATCAAGGCAGGTCTCATCCTCCGCAGCGAGGACGGACAGGTCGAGATCGACATGCAGTACTCAGCCCTTCTCCGCACGGTCTGGGACCGCGGCATCAAACAGGTGTCCGACATTCTCTTCGGGTGAAGGAAATGTTCGGGCTCAGCAAGAGTAAAGGCAACTACGCATACACCGTCACCAGAGCAAAGGCGATGAAGTCGCTTTTGATCAAGGAGGAGGACTACAACAAGATGCTCCAGCTCAGTGTCAGCGAACTTGCTCGTTTCACGTCTGAGGCAGGATACGCCAAGGAGATCACCGATCTCGCGGACAAGACCGAGGGAGTCGAACTGGTCGAGCGTGCCACATACGCATACATGGCCAACACGTTCAAGGCACTCTTGAACGGATCGCAGGGAGAACTCAACACCCTGATGGCCGCATACCTGCAGAAGTGGGACAACTGGAACATCAAGGTCATACTCCGCGGGAAGTCGTATGGTCTGCCGGTCGAGGACATCAGAGCCGATCTTGTCCCTGCCGGTAACATGAGCGCCGAAGATCTGGAGAAATTGATTGCAATAGAGTCGAGCGAGGAGATACTGGCCGCCTACTCCAAGGCACAGTCCATCGATATACCCGCAGATCTCATCGCCAACTACAAGGCGACAGGGAACCTGGGACAGATCGAGGACTTCATCGATAAGTTCCAGTACATCAGGCTCCTCAAGGTCATCCCTACGAACTCAATCCCTACACGCATGTTCTCGAAGTACATCAGGGAGGAGATCGATATCAGGAACCTCGAGACGATCCTGAAGCTGAAGATCGAGGGAGTGGACCCGGACAAGATCATGGAATACATAATCCCCGGCGGACAGAAGATCGATGCTAAACTGGCCAAACAGCTGGTCGATGCAAAGACGGTCGAGGATACGTTCCCGGACCTCGCACAGCTCGATTTCTACGACTACATCAAGGAATCGATCGATGCAGGAGAAATGACCGTTCGCGATCTTATCCTGCACACAAAGAGATACGAAATTGCCGAGGCTAAGAAGTTCTCGAAGGAGTACCCATTGTCCATCCTGCCTGTCATCGACTACATGATTTCCATGGAGCTCGAGGCAAGCAACATCAGGACCATCGCAAGGGGAATCCAGAGCGGCCTTGACAAGGAGACTATCAAAGGATTGCTGGTGATCTGATGGAAATCGCAGTATTGGGAAGTGAGGAATTCACACTCGGATTCAGGCTCGCCGGAATCAGGCGCGTATACGTAGCTAACGCAGAAAACTATCAAGAGAAAATGCTGGAAGCAATTAGCCAGCCAACAATCGGTATCCTCGCAGTAGATGCGAAGGACCTCGACAACCTCCCCTTCAACCTGAGACACAGGGTCACGGAATCCATCCAGCCCGTCGTTGTCGCAGTCGGCGGATCGGATGACGATCTCCGTGAGAAGGTGAAGAGGGCGATTGGCGTAGATTTATACAAGAATGAGGATGATTGAATGAGCACTGAAGGTGTAATTTACAGGGTCGCCGGACCTGTCGTGACCGCCACAGGTATCTCGCCCAAGATGTACGATGTCGTACATGTTGGAAAAGAGCAGCTGATGGGAGAGGTCATTAAAATCGTCGGCGAGTACTCCATCATCCAGGTTTATGAGGACACGGACAACGTCAAGCCGGGAGAGCCTGTCACAAACACAGGAAGGCCCCTTTCCGTTGAACTCGGTCCCGGACTTCTGACATCCGTTTACGACGGAATTCAGAGGCCTCTCCCCGTTCTGAGGGAGAAGATGGGAGACTTCATCTTCCGTGGAGTCGCCGCACCTGGATTGGATCACACAAAGAAATGGGATTTCAGACCCATCGTAACAGCTGGAGCAGAGGTCTCCGAGGGAATGGTCCTCGGTATCGTCCAGGAAGGACCCATCGAGCACAAGATCATGGTCCCCATCGGAGTCAGCGGAAAGGTTGACAAGATCGAGTCCGGCCAGTTCACGATCGACGAGGTCGTCGCAAAGGTCGGAGGAAAGGACGTCTGCATGGTCCAGTACTGGCCCGTCCGTAACCCCAGGCCCGTCCAGGAGAAGTACCAGCCTGACATCCCCCTCGTCACAGGACTCCGTGTCCTGGACACGATGTTCCCTCTCGCAAAGGGAGGAGCCGCCGCAATCCCCGGAGCTTTCGGAACCGGAAAGACCGTCACACAGCAGTCGCTGGCTAAGTACTCCGACGCTGAGATCGTCGTCTACATCGGATGCGGTGAGCGTGGAAACGAGATGACCGAGGTTCTTACAGAGTTCCCCGAGCTGGTCGACCCCAAGACAGGCGAGTCCCTGATGAAGAGGACCGTCCTTATCGCCAACACATCGAACATGCCTGTGGCAGCTCGTGAGGCATCGGTTTACACCGGAATGACCATCGCCGAGTACTTCAGGGACATGGGATACAACGTCGCTCTCATGGCAGACTCCACCTCCAGGTGGGCAGAGGCCATGCGTGAGATCTCCTCCAGGCTCGAAGAGATGCCCGGAGAAGAGGGATACCCCGCATACCTTGCAGGACGTCTCTCCGAGTTCTACGAGCGTGCAGCCCGTGCAAAGGTCCTTTGTGGCGCGGACGGATCAGTCTCCGTTATCGGTGCGGTTTCACCCCCCGGAGGAGACCTTTCGGAACCTGTCACACAGAACACACTGCGTATCGTGCGTGTCTTCTGGGCACTCGACACGAAACTGCGTGAGAGGAGGCACTTCCCCACAATCAACTGGCTCACATCGTACACCATGTACGACAGGCAGCTCCTTGACTGGTTCAAGGCGAATGTGGCGGACGACTTCCCCGCCCTCAAGGCATGGGCAATGAAGACCCTGCAGAGGGAGGCAGAACTGCAGGACGTCGTCCAGATGGTCGGATCCGACTCTCTGCCCGACGAGCAGAAGATCACACTCGAGGTCGCCAAGATGATCCGTGAGATCTTCCTCCAGCAGAACGCATACCACCCCGTCGACTGTTACTGCCCTCTCTCGAGGCAGTACAAGATGCTCACACTGATCAAGAAGTACTCCGACATGTCCGAGAAGGCACTGCAGGCCGGTGCACCCGTGGACAAGATCGCATACCTCCCTGTCAGGACCAGGTTCAACCAGGCCAAGTACGAGGAGAACGTCGACGAGGAGCTCGAGGCAGTATCGGCAGACATGGACAAGCAGTTCCATGAGCTCGGAGCGTGATTCCAATGGCAGACACAAAAATCAGCAAAGAGTACAAGACAGTCTCCCAGATCGCAGGACCTCTGATCTACGTCAAGAAGACAGAGCCAGTCGGATACAAGGAGATGGTCAACATCAGGCTCTCTGACGGTACCACAAGGAGGGGACAGGTTCTGGACTCCTCGGATGAGGTCGTCGTCGTCCAGGTGTTCGAGGGAACATCGGGAATCGACAGGGACGCATCCGTCAGGTTCCTCGGAGAGACAATGAAGATGCCCGTTTCCAAGGACATGCTCGGAAGGATCCTCTCCGGATCCGGACAGCCCCTCGACGGCGGTGCACCCATCGTCCCCGAGAAGGAGCTCGAGATCAACGGAGCGGCTATCAACCCCTGGGCCAGGGACTCGCCTTCTGATTTCATTCAGACAGGTATCTCCACCATCGATGGAATGAACACCCTGGTCAGAGGACAGAAGCTGCCTATCTTCTCCGCATCCGGACTTCCCCACAACGAGATCGCTCTTCAGATCGCTCGTCAGGCAAAGGTCCGCGGTGAGAACGAGGAGTTCGCCGTCGTGTTCATCGCGATGGGAATCACCAACGAAGAGAAGCAGATGTTCATGAAGGAGTTCGAGAGGACCGGAGCACTGAAGAACGCTGTCGTGTTCCTGAACCTCGCCGACGACCCTGCAGTAGAGCGTACCCTGACACCCCGTCTGGGACTCACCACGGCAGAGTACATGGCATTCGACCTCGGTATGCAGGTGCTGGTCATCATGACCGATATCACCAACTACTGTGAGGCTCTCCGTCAGATCGGTGCAGCTCGTGAAGAGGTGCCCGGAAGGCGTGGATACCCCGGTTACATGTACACCGATCTGGCACAGCTGTACGAGCGTGCCGGAAGGATCAAGGGAAAGAAGGGATCCATCACTCAGATCCCCATCCTGTCCATGCCCGGAGGAGACATCACCCACCCGATCCCCGACCTGTCCGGATACATCACAGAGGGACAGATCGTTCTGTCCATGGATCTGCACAGGAACGGTATCTACCCGCCGATCAACGTTTCATCATCTCTCAGCCGTCTGATGGGAGGAGGAACCGGTAAGGGCAAGACCCGTGAGGACCACAAGGGAGTATCAGACCAGCTCTATGCGGCATACGCAGAGGGTAAGGATCTCCGTGGACTGGTGGCAATCGTTGGAAAGGACTCGCTGTCGGCAAAGGACAGGAAACTCCTGGACTTCGCAGACATCTTCGAGGACCGCTTCGTTAGGCAGGGACTCGAGGAGGACCGTTCCATCGAAGAGACACTCGACCTCGGTTGGGAACTGTTCACCGCTCTCGATATCGATCAGATCACCAGGATCGATCGTAAGTACATCGAGCAGTACTTGCCCAAGAAGGCTTGATATCCGTGGGAGCACACGATGTCACCCCCAACCGTTCGGTACTGCTCCAGCTGAAGAGCAGGATCAAGCTGACCCAGGGCGGTCACAAGGTCCTCAAGATGAAGAGAGACGGTCTCATCATCGAGTTCTTCGAGATACTGGAGAAGGCCAGACAGATGCGCGCAGGCGTCACCTCGGACTACGAGAACGCCATGAGGACGATCACCATCGCCCGCGCAGTTGAGGGAGAGGTCGCCGTGAGGTCCGCGGCATCTGCCCTGAAGGCAGACCCGCAGGTCAATGTAACCAGCAAGAGCATCATGGGAATGGTCGTCCCCAAGGTAGAGGCCGACCATATCCATATCTTGATGACGGAGAAGGGATATGGAGTCATCTCCACCTCCGCCTACATCGAGGCAGCGTCGATCGCCTTTGAGAAGCTTCTCGAGACGATCGTCCGCGCTGCTGAGGTCGAGACGACCATGAAGAAGTTGCTGGATGAGATCGAGAAGACCAAGAGGAGAGTCAACGCACTCGAGTTCAAGATCATTCCCGAGCTCAAAGAGTCCGAAAGGTTCATCAAATTCAGTCTCGAAGAGATGGAAAGAGAGAACACCACAAGGCTCAAGCACCTGAAGAAGGCATGATGGGGTATCGGTATGAAATCCATGGACGAGCGCATCGAGGAGCTGACAGAGGATCCTGAGAAATTCAGGAAATTCTTCAGTCTGGCCTGGATAGTCGCCTACGGGATGCTCATACTGGGTTTCACCCTCATCATCTGGATTCTGCTGAAGGGTCAGTAAACATCTTTATTCAATCATCTTCAGCCGGCCCGTCAAGGGCCGGCAAAACCCTATACTTCTGTCGATTCCGGACACATCTCTCCGATGTGTTAGTTGGATGATAATTCCATTAATCTGAGTCTTTTTATGACGACCGTGTGATGATATCGCAGGGCAAGCGGAGGGGCGGTCGGATATCCGATGAGGCCATCGTCTTGCCTCAGAAGGCAGGCCCATATGGAGACTCGTGACATCATTCCCAACCGTTCTGCTCTGCTCCAGCTGAAGAGCAGGATCAGACTGACCCAGGGAGGTCACAAGATCCTCAAGATGAAGAGAGACGGTCTCATCATCGAGTTCTTCGAGGTCCTCGAGAAGGCGAAGAAGGCCCGTGCAGGAGTCTCTTCCGATTACGAGTACGCTCTGGAGGCCATAACGATCGCACATGCCGTTGAAGGAGATGTCATCCTGAGGTCTTCCACATTCGCTCTGAAGGAATTCCCTCCTATAGAAGTGAAGAGCAAGAGCATCATGGGTACTGTCGTTCCCAAGGTGGAGGCTCCCCATCTGCATACGATCATGACCGAGAAGGGATACGGAGTCATCTCCACATCCGCATATATCGAGGACGCCGCCGTGGCTTTCGAGAAGCTCTTAGACAGGATCATAGTCGCGGCCGAGATCGAGACGACCCTGAAGAAGTTGCTGGATGAGATCGAGAAGACCAAGAGGAGAGTCAACGCACTCGAGTTCAAGATCATTTCTGAGCTCAAAGAGGCTGAGAAGCGCATAGAATTCACCCTTGAGGAGATGGAAAGGGAGAATGTTACTCGGATCAAGCATCTGAAAGAATTGTGAGCAAAGCCGTGTTTCTTACGCAAAAACGGATTTTTTTTGTTGTAGGCTTATATATCCACTAACACCGATATTTATACTTGAAGAACGATTTTCTCTTCATGGCAAACGACGCACCACGTCCAATTCTTATCTCGATAGTCGCTATACTTCAGTTCCTTGCCGGACTTCTATTTGTTTTCGCGGGTATCGTGATCCTAGGTGGCATGATAACTGTTGCAGACACCCCCGAGCTGGCCCAGCTGGGAGCACTCGGCGGAGCCGGAATGCTGATTCTCGGTCTCGTCTATCTGGTAATCGCAGGTGGATTCTGGAACGGGTGGAAGATCATGTGGTATATCGGAGTTATTGTTCATACCCTTTCCATCATCATCTATGTCTACTATGTCGCAACCGGTGCAGGTATCATGACCTACGCAGTTTCGATCATCATCAGCTTGTTGATCCTGCTCTACCTGTTCACCAGGGGAGTCAGAGAATTTTTCGGAGTTGCCTGAAAACATTTACCGCCTTCGGGCGGGAACTTTCTTTCTTCTAAAATCAAGTATCTGGTACATGACGGAATTCAATTGAAATCCTTCATCTCCACCTTACCGTTGGCAAGGTCCACTACAGGCATTATAGCAGGATTCGGATTGAAGTTATGCATTCTCTGATACTCGGTCTGGCTCTGCCATGTGGAGGCGTTTATGAGACGGACTCCGTTGTACTGCAGCTGACCCGCACCGTGAACATGACCGGAAACGAATATGTCCGGTACGTATTCCATGGCCATGTAGTCCTTCTTCTCCGGGGCCAGAGCGTTCTTCTGCCCGTATATCGGAGCGAGGTGGCGTCTTATGCACATCTCCTTCATCACCCTGAGCGGATCCTCGTATGTCAGGTACTGCACCGCAGCGACCCAATCATCGATGCTCTTGCCGTGATACGTCAGGACGGTCCTATCCTCGATGTTGAGGTAGACGGGATTCCCGAGCATCAGGATGTTCGAGTCGAATCCCTTGGTGAAGACCGAGTTCAGTGCGGGTTGGGGCTCCGCAGGGCGCGCAGCATCGTGGTTACCGGGGTGGATGACCATCTTGATGTGGTCGGGGATCTCCTTGAGGTATTCGGCCAAGGCCTCATACTGCTCGTAGATGTCCGGGATATCCAATTCCTTATCCTGATCAGGGAACACGCCTATTCCGTCGACCACGTCGCCAGGGAAGATCAGATAGTTGATGCCCTGTTCAGCGGCATTCTCCTTGAGCCACTTGGTCATCTTCTGCCATTGGGGGACCAGGAACGTGCTGCTTCCCACGTGGCAATCAGACAGGAACGCTACCTTTGAAACGGAGTCGCTGGGCTCCCAGGTGTGGGATTTGGGGATATCCGGTCTCACGATCCTATCCGCGATGATCAGCTCCCCTTTGGAATTGGGCCTGCCTATGATTCCTATAACCTCGTCGCTGACGAAGAGTTCGTTGGAGATCGGGGAATCCTTGGATATCAGCACCTTGATGATACCTGTCTCATCCTCGATGGTGAGGATGGTATGCCCGTTCTTGGTGATCGACTTATCGAAGATCATCCCGATTATGTGGACATCCCTGTCCAGTGTCTTGGCCTTCTGTATGGAGGCCGCCTTTCCGAAGTCCGCGCGCTTCTCTATCAGTCTCTTCATGGCGAAGAACCTGGCCTTGAAGTACTGCGCGAAGTCGTTTACCTTCCCTTCGCAGGTGGACTCTCCTGTTATGTCCGTGCCTTTGACGACCGTGAGGTCGGAAGTGAACTTGTTGTTCGGCTTGATCTCCTTGGGGGATTCGAACAGTATCTTGTCTCCGGCGATGCAGTCCATTATGTCCTGCTTGCTGACGAACAGCGCATTGGCCGAGAGATGGGCGAAGACCGTGTTGACGAACTCCATCGGCTTGTTGTTGGAGAGTATCATCTCCATCGCATCGGGCGAAAAGAAAATGCCCCTGCTGGTGGCCGCCGATAGGATCTCCTCCCTCATGCAGACCCTATCGGTAAGTTGGTTATTAGTCATTCGCTCATGTGTTTTCGTTCCCATGGACATTCTCGTTTTACCGGGCAATACGCCGCTTTTCCCGGTCAGAAACCCTTATTACCCTTCCGCCTGATGTGTTCGTATGACCTCAGTGACCATCGAATGCCAGGTCAATCCGAGCGAGGACGAGGAGAAGGTCTCGGCCGCGATCCTGTCCATATTCCCCGATGCGGAATTGGAGCGCACGGATTCCGGATTCAAAGGGACCGCTACCATAGACCATTTCTCGAAGCAGATCCGCAGACAGAAGATCCTCGATGCCACCCGCGGAGTCATGATCAAGAACAGGCGCGGAAGCAAGACCTGGGTCAATCTGAACAAGCAGGTCGCCACGGTCGGGAAGATATCCTTCGCCGACAAGAGTCCCGTTCTCGGGGCCATAGAGGTCTGCATAGAGGATGACGACATCGAGGGACTGATCGACATAGTCGCACCGGTCACCGTCAACGGAGAGGAGGTGAGGATATGATCGGGATATCATGCACTGCATTCTCATCCGAGAGACCGCAGGACTGTCTGGACAGGATCGTCGGCAATTTCGAGCTATGGGAGATATTCTCGGAGGCGGAGCACAGCATCGTCCACAATCTCGGCACGTTCAAGGACCTGCTGCCCTCCTACGACCTCCACTATTCAGTCCATGCTCCGATCTGCGATATCAACATCGCCTGCATCTACGATTCAGTCAGGAAGGCCTCGATGAAGGAGACGGTGGACACGATAAAGGCAACGAACAAGCTGGGGATTGATCGGGTCACTGTCCATCCGGGGCTGTCCTCGATGTCCGTTCACGGGATCGAGAAGAGTTACTTAGACAAAGCGAAGGAGTCCATGAAGGAGCTCGAGAAGGCCTCACACGAATACGGGACAACATTGGCGATCGAGAATATGCCAGATATGTATTTCTTCCTCGGTTCCAAAGCATCCGAGCTCAATGAGATAGTGGAAGGGACCGATCTCGGCATATGCTTCGACATAGGCCATGCGAATACCGCCGATCAGATAGACGAGATGATAGACACCTTCGGTGACAGGATCGTCAACATCCATATCCACGACAACAAAGGTTCCAAGGACGAGCACCTGACCATCGGTAAGGGGTCGATAGATTTCTCCAGCATAATGCCCCGCTTGGGTTTCTACAGGAACAATTACGTAATCGAATCCAAGACTTACGAATCCGCGGTGGATTCTCAGTCCATCTTGGGTTCCTGGCTGTCTTCCTGATCCTCGACAGATTCCCTCTCGATCAGCCCGATCGTCTCCGGCTCTTCCTGGAGATCGTCATCGTAGCATTCCTCCACGACGTCATCGGTGAAAGTCTGTGCCAGAGGTTCTTCTGCAGACACAGGTACGGGCTTCCCGATCCAAGGCATCGTCCACAGATTCTTGACCCCCTGGACGGTGTTGGTGATCAGCGGGAAGATGCAGATGAGTCCGGTACCGAGTATTCCCAGAAGCAGAAGGGCAGCAAAGGTGTCGGATATCGCAAGCATCAACACCATGCTGTAATCGGTGATCATGTGACCCACCATGGATACGTGGATGCCGTATTTCATGTACAGGTAACCGAAAACGAGACCGCCGATCGTGACCGTGACCATCTTTGACAGACCCCAGGAGTCCACATGGGCGTATGCGAAGACGATCGCCGTGATCACCATCATTATGACGCCTATCCTGCTGACGCCGAAGCCTCCGAATGGATACTTGTAGAAGTCCTTTTGACCGGCTATCGCCGCTATCACCATCATAGGAACTCCGAACAGTATCAGGCGGAAGCATATCTCCTCCCAGAACGCGGCCTCTGTGAACAGCAGTAGCGCCTGCGAGAGATCGAGATTGACGATGCCCTCCGGAACTTCGATTGGGTTGCCGCTCGCTGTCAACGCCAGGCTTACGATGACCTCGATCAGCATGGTGGAGCCGAGCAACAGGGAAAGGCCGAACAGCGGTGTATCCGTGAACTTCTTGGCATCCTCCGTGCGGCCGCCCTTGAAGATCGATCTGGAATCGTAGAACAGCATTATGGCTCCTGCTATCAGGACGGTGGCCATGATGACCCAGTATATCTGCAGTTCCGTCCCGGTGAGCCTGACGAGAATTATATCGAACGGGTACAGGATGATATTGAGGCCCCACGCCTTCACAGCCTCGACGACGGTCGGGGCGTAGATTATGATCACCGCTACACAGATGATGGTCGCTATAGCTATCACGATCATCGATGGTATGACCAGCTTGTCGATCGGTGAAGTCCTTTCTACACGCGGCTCCAGGACCGGAGCAGCCTCTGCGAAGCTCTGGCCGCATTTGATGCAGAACTTGTATCCCAGGGCCCTGCAGTTGTCACATCTGTCGCAAGTCATGATCTAATCCCAGCCTGGCGACGACACCGTCGACGCGTTCGACCTCTATTATCGCCAAAAGGCTGCTTTTGTAGTTGGCGATATCCTTTATCTCGTTTGCGATATGTTCTTCCCTCTTTTTGGAAAGTATCTCGTACGATTTGAGATTCCCATTCACGAAGTCGTCCCATTGCTTGGCCAGCTTCTCCGGGGTACTGCCGTCCAGGATGCGCTTCATCCCTTTCTTGGCCACCCCGTGCTCCCTGACGAAATCGAATACTCCCACCTCTTTGGTGTAGAGCTCGGTGAATTCCTCGTCGTTCATATCCAGGGACATGCAGAGCTTCCCCTGTTCCGTGACGAGGTCGATGAAAGTGTACATGGCAGGGGACGGTATCTCTACATCCCCGAAACGTTCCAGGTGCTTCGCGTAGACCATATCCAGTTCGCTGACGTCGAACACATCCTCGATCTGGGTGCGATTCTTCAACCCCTGTATCCCTTCGATGCTGAGCGAAGCCCCGTAAGCATCATGCTCCGAGAATTCTTTACGGACCCTGTCGGCCTCTGATACCAATCCGTTCACTATCGGGAGGATGTCTACCTTGCATCCTTTGATGTCGAGGGAGATCATTTCTTCGTTCCCCTCTCGGCCACAAGGTTGGTGAGCTCGTTGGGCTCATCGATCTTCTTGAGCTCCTCGTTGGAGACCACCGCGGTGGAGTTGATGTTGTCCCTCTCGTGCTTCTTCTCGACGATTAGGATGGAGAACCTGTCCATGATCCTGGACAGCTCCGAGGCGACGATCGCCCTCTCCATGACCTTCTCCTCGTCCGATCCCAGGCTGGTGAGCATTAGGGCGTCCGTACTGGTGGATACGGCCTCGAACGGGCTCCTGATGACGGGTCTGACGGTGAATCCCATCGTGGACAGCTGTTTGAGAGCGAACGAATCCTCGAAGCTGGGAGGCTCGCGCTGCTCCTTGAGGCGCTCCTCGCTCTTGAAGGTGAAGGGGTCTATCGGCTCTATTATCGGAAGACCCAGGAACTCCTCCATCCTGAGGGCGGCATCGATCATCGCACCCATTCCGGACTCGTACATCTGGATGGTGCGCCTGGATACTCCGGCGGTCTCCGCCAGGACTCCGAGGCTGATCCCCCTCTCCTCCCTGGCTGCCCTGAGCAGTTCGCTGTCCAATCTGACGTACAGCCCTCCGGGAGCGGCGAATATGAATGGAGGTGCCTCATCCAGCAATAGATCCGCCAGAGTCTCGTTGGAGACGATGGATATGTTGAATCTGGAATAGACGATACCGGGCTCAAGGGCACCGGAGCTGGACCTCTCGCCGGTGACCAAAGGCACCGCACCGAGGGAATCGGCCAGGACCTTCATCTCGTCAGCGTTGTCCTTGGAGAATGCATCTATGTTGCTCAGAACCTTCACGATGAGGACCTGTTCATCCCTTCTGGCGACTATGTCGAAGCAGATCCCTCTGAGCATCAGGGCGGACGACACGTCGAAACCAGCTTTCGCTAGGATGGCACGAGTCGTGTTGATAAGTTCCGTCCTGTCCATGCTCCTAAAAGTGTTTTCACTTCTATAAAACATTTCAATCGGTCCTTAGAGGGGGCTGGACCCCCTCTGGTTTATGTGTGGTTTCAGAGGCCGCTGTACTCCGACAGCTTCTCTCTGGATTTGGGTCCGAACTTGTCGATGGACTTCTCGAAGTCCTCCATGCTGACCTTGCAGTTGGCGATCTCCTCGTCGGTCGGGATGTTGCCGCTCGATACGAGCCTCCTGACCGCGTTCATGGTCGCTTCGTTGCATATGGCCGATATGTCGGCTCCGGTACAGCCCTCGGTCCTCTGTGCCAGATCATCGAGTTTGACGTCATCCGCAAGAGGTCTTCCCCTGGTGTGGATGCCGAATATCGATGCCCTGGAGGCCTCGTCTGGGGGCGCGATGAAGATCGATTTATCGAATCTTCCAGGCCTGAGTAGCGCGGGATCCATGATGTCGGGCCTGTTGGTGGCCGCGATCACCACTACGTCGTTGAGCCCTTCGAGACCGTCCATCTCGGTAAGCATCTGGGAGATGACCCTCTCGGTGACGTTGCTGTCGCCTCCGGTCCCTCTCTCCGGCGCGATCGAATCGATCTCGTCCATGAATATCACACAGGGCGATGCCTGCCTGGCCTTCCTGAACGTCTCCCTGACGGCCTTCTCGGATTCCCCGACCCATTTGTTCAGGAACTCCGGTCCCTTGACGGAGATGAAGTTCGCCTCGGATTCGGTGGCCACGGCCTTCGCGAGCAGGGTCTTACCGGTTCCCGGAGGACCGTACAGCAGGATGCCCTTCGGAGGCCTGGCATTCATGTGCTCGAACACCTTTCCGAACTTCAGGGGCCATTCGACGGCCTCCTTCAGCTCCTGCTTGGCGGTCTCCAGTGCACCGATGTCCTCCCATTTCACGTTGGGTTTCTCGATGAGGACCTCCCTCATGGTGGAGGGCTGCATGTCCTTCAGGGCGTTCTTGAAGTCGTCCTTGGTGACCTGGATGTTGTTCAGCACCTCTCTGGGGATCTCCTCCGCCTCGAGATCGACATCCGGGAGCACCCTCCTGAGAGCGGCCATGGCCGCCTCTTTGGTAAGGGCGGACAGGTCTGCTCCAGCGTATCCGTGGGTCTTGTCGGCAAGCCAATCCAGATCGACGTCGTCGTTAAGCGGCATTCCCCTTGTGTGGATCTGGAGGATCTCGAACCTTCCGTCCCTGTCCGGGATTCCGATCTCGATCTCCCTGTCGAACCTTCCGGGCCTCCTAAGGGCCTCGTCGATTGCGTTGGGCCTGTTGGTGGCACCTATGACCACGACCTTCCCTCTGGAGTTCAATCCGTCCATCAGCGAGAGCAGCTGGGCGACGATACGCCTCTCCTCCTCTCCGCTGACCTCGTCCCTCTTGGGGGCGATCGAATCGATCTCGTCGATGAATATGATGCTGGGAGCGTTCTCCTCGGCCTCCTTGAAGATCTCCCTCAACTTGCCCTCGGACTCTCCGTAGAACTTGCTGACGATCTCTGGACCGCCGATGGACACGAAGTTGCTGCTGGTCTCTCCCGCCACCGCCTTCGCGAGCATGGTCTTTCCGGTTCCCGGAGGACCGTGCAGCAAGACACCTTTTGGTGCCTCAACACCGAGCCTCTTGAAGAGCTCTGGGTGCCTGAGCGGAAGCTCGACCATCTCCCTGATCTTCCTGACAGCGTCGCCGAGTCCTCCGATATCGTCGTAGGAAACCTTGGGGACGTCCCCGTTGGCCGCAGGCTTATCAGAGATCTTCACCTGGGTGGTGGGTGCCATTATGGCAGCATCGCCGGTGGGCGAGAAGGAGGTCACGACCATGTCCATCTTGTTCCCCATGATGTTCAGCGTGATAGCGTCGCCTTTGGACAGCGCCCTTCCTTCGAGCACCTGCCTGAGGTAATCCTCTCCGCCCTGCAGTCTGAGCTGGTCGGACGGTGCGAAGGTTATCTTCTCGGCGTTCTTCGCGCTGATCTTCTTCACCGATACGCGTTCGTCTATGGAGACGCCCGCGTTGCGCCTGGTCGACCCGTCGATACGGATTATTCCCCTGTTGGCATCCTCCGGATCCCCCATCAGCACCTTGACCGCGGTCTTCTTCGATCCGTCGATCTGCACTATGTCCCCGACCCTCAGGCCGAGGATGATCATGAGCTCGGGATCCATCCTCGCGATCCCTCTTCCGGTCTCGCCGGCCTTCAGCTCTGCAACTTTGATAGCTTTCTCATTCACCATTTTCAGGCCTCCATGTCTCCATTCATCATCTCGTCCAATTCTCTGTAGAGTTCCTTCCTTCTGACAGGATCCTCCACGCTGCGTATGTAGCGGTTTATCGCGTTCATGACCGAATTCCTCTCATTCAGCAGTTCCGCGCGTTCCTTGTCCAATTCAGCGATCCTGGAATCCAGTTCCTTCAGCTTCTCGACGGCCGTCTCCGCATCCACCTTGGTCTGTTCCGCGTTCATGTTGCCGCCGTCCGATATCAGACGGGCGGTGAACATGTTGTCGTGGAGGTCGATCATCAGCGTGAATTGCTGATTCGGTACGTAGACGGTCCTCTTGGGACCCATGGAGCTCTCCTCGGGATAGCTCATCAGCATCCCGGTCTGCTCCATAAGTGCCAGATTCTTCATGACCGCTTGTTGGCTGATACCAAGGTCCTTCGAGAGCTGTAGCGGATAGCTAGGCTCCCTAGTGAGATATTCGAGGATCCTCCTTCTCGTCGGGTTCTCGATTATGGATAGTAGCTCGTCGATGTCAGTCATTTTGATCACTCAGTTGTTAACTGTTAGTTCACTAGTTATGAGTAGATATGAACTTCTATAAAAATATATTTGATAAACCTCTGATACGGACAATAAAACGGCCCGGACTCATGTTATTATACTCACGCCATCTACTTGAGCGTGATGAAAGGGGAATTAGCCGACGACTATGTCATAGTCAGGGACCAGACCGAAGGCAACCAGCTATACGGCAAGGGCAACTACGGCTATCCACGCAGCGGAGGCGGAGTGGACCTGGACATGCTCGAGACCTGCCTCCTTGTGGAGATCGGGAAGCTCGAAGTAACCGATAAAGGAAGGAAGCTGTCCTTCGAGGATATCTTCAGGCTGTCCTCCGGCATAATCGACGGATTCGACATACTCTACATCGTTTACAGGGATATCAGGCTCGGAAGGGGCCTGGTCGTAAAACAGGAGACCGGGAATTACGATCTCTCCGTCTTCGGTGCCGGAAAGAGGCAGTCCAACTCCCGCCCCGCATACATGCTCAGAGCAGTGTCGGAGAGGAGCGTTCTGGACGCCTCCGAGTCGCTCGAGGGCACAGTGGAGACCAACGAGAGGAGGAAGAATCTCCTCTACGGCGTGGTCGACGAGGAAGGAGACGTCACATACTACAAGCTCCACGTGAAGGATCCAGCGGGGAAGGTATTCCCCAACGACGTCAAAGGCAGGGCCGACGGAGTACTGGTCAGCGACAGGATATTCGTTTTCGATCAGGCGCAGTGTGGCTTCCTGCACGATTACGGATTCTTCGGAAAGCTGATCAACGGGATATACCAGCTCTCCTTGGTCGAGGCATGCTATCTCGTCGGCAAGGGCCGTCTTGCAGTCAGGGACCAGGAAGGCAGCGAATTGGATTTCGACGACCTCTTCGAGTACGGTTTCAATGAGCAGGACGAGTTCGAGAACCGTCTCAAGGTGTACACAGACCTCAGGGAGAGGGGACTGGTGGTCAAGGCCGGTTTCAAGTACGGGACGCATTTCAGGGTCTATCAGGACGATCCGGACGACTGCCATGCGAGGTTCCTGGTGCATGCGGTACCTTATGAGGTCACCAAGATGTGGCCGGATATCTCCAGGACGGTCAGACTGTCGGGCGGCGTGAAGAAGGAGATCCTCTTCGCGATGGTCGACGGTAATTCCATCCATTATCTGGAATTCGAATGGTACAAACCCGGTCTGATACCCGGAAAATGAAGATTACTGTATAAGTGGCAGTAAAGGAAAAACGGGGGACAGACCCCCTTGGTTTCTGCTTCACTCGTTCTTCTCAGCAGCCATAGCGGCCTTTGCCTTACCAAGAGCCTTGGAGATCCAGAAGGTCATGATGACGGCAACGATCGTGACTATGATTGCGTATACGAGGCTTCCCCAGATTCCATCCTCACTGGGGAAAACCATCGCAATGGCGGCCTTGATCGTCTCGTTCCAGGCCAGTGCTGCGACGAGTCCGAAAGCGGCCGTGATAAGAGCGGCGAATGTCTCAAGAAGCTGAACTTTGAGCTCTCCTGCCATGATGTGTGAATCTGACAGGCTGTTTTTATAAATTGTCAATAAAAGAGGGCCTTTCGGCCCTTAAAAGGTATTCAGAGCTGGATCTCGATGCCGAGCTTCTCGGTGAGTTCCTTGTATCTGTTCCTGATGGTGACCTCGGTCACACCGGCCACATCGGCGACCTCCCTCTGGGTTCTGCGCTCGTTGCACATGATCGAGGAGATGTAGATCGCCGCGGCGGCCACACCGGTGGGCCCCCTTCCGGAGGTGAGCTCCTTTTCGGAGGCATCCTTCAGGATCTCGGCGGCCTTTGCCTGCACCTCTCCGCTCAGCTTCAGTTCCGAGCAGAACCTCTGGACGTAGTCCTGGGGTTTGGTGGGCATGAGCTTCAGCTTCAGCTCGCGGGTCATGAAACGGTATGTCCTTCCGATCTCCTTCCTTCCGACACGGCTGGAGTTTCCGACCTCGTCGAGGGTCCTGGGTACACCGCACTGCCTGCATGCCGCGTAAAGGGAAGCGGCCACGACGCCTTCGATGGACCTTCCTCTGATCAGGTTCTTGTTGACCGCTTTCCTGTAGATCATGGCGGCGGTCTCCCTGACGTTCCTGGGAAGTCCCATCGCGGATGCCATCCTGTCCAGTTCGGACAGTGCGAAAGCGAGGTTCCTCTCGGTCGCATTGGAGACACGGATCCTTCTCTGCCATTTCCTGAGCCTGTATAGCTGGGCCCTGTTCCTGGTAGGGATGCTCTTTCCGTACGAATCCTTGTTCTTCCATGAAATCTCGGTCGACAGTCCCTTGTCGTGGATGGTGTAGGTCATGGGTGCACCGGTACGTGCCCTCTTCTCTCCCTGCTCCACATCGAATGCTCTCCATTCGGGACCCTGGTCTATGAACTGGTCGTCAAGGACCAGACCGCAGTCCTCACAGAGTAGCTCCCCGCGCTCGTAATCACGAACGAGGTGGTGGCTTCCGCACTCGGGACAGACCTCGATTTCTTCTGCTCCTTCCTTTGTCTTTACCATTCTTGTTTCCCCCTCTGGTATAAAGGTCGGTTTCACGAATTTTTTCTGTAACGACGATCTTCGGCTCGATCGATGCATAAGGGCTCGATACGGGTCCGAAAACTCTCTTGACGACTCCAATCTTGTTCTGAGCGGAGTCAAAGACGACTTCCCCGATTTCCGGTGCTTCGGAACATTGGGCGATGATTCTTCCATCTGCCGTTATTTCCTTAGCCTTTCCCAAAAAATCCATAAGTCTATCGCCACTTTCGGGTTCAACCCATCTATGTGATGGTTATACACATTTATTATTTAAAGAATCGGGTATTCTTTATATGATAGCAGAATTTTCTTGTTTTTCTGATATTTAAGTACTCCATCCATCTTTTTCCTATGGCTGGATTACTAATCCTTGGATGTTATTAGGTAACAGTTACCCGTCTCTCATTTTGCCCTGTTTCAGGCTAGGATTGGTCATCCATCAGCACTCCAACGTGGGTTTATTGATGATAATAATAAATAAGGGCATTTTGTTAGCAGTACCATTACACCCGTCTGACGGGTATGATTTAACGGAGTGAAAACATGGCACTAGAAATCTGGTCAATGGATTTCGTCAGCGTGATCGTCATCGCTTTCGCAGTCGTGATGCTCTTGGCAGGAATCCTTGCTGCTTTCTTCGGCACAGGAAAAGCTAGGGGATTCGGCGGACTGATGGCCGTGATCGGTGTAGCGCTTATCGGAATCTGGATTTGGCTCTGTGGCTACAGCGACATCGCGCTGTTCAGGAACATCCCTCTCTGGGACGTCTTCATTGACGGAATCATCAACCTCATCGGAATCCTTGTCGGAGCACTGATCGCGGTTGGTATCTTCCTCGTAGTGGTTCTCAAGAGCTGATTACGGTTAGAATCCGAAACACTTTACTCCAACCCCTTTACATTTACTTGACAAAAACGAGCGTTGTTACTGCATGTTTTTGCTTGCTGTTTATAGCTTACGCTGACGGATCCCCGCATCCGACCCACCGATCCTGTCATGCCAACGCAATTTACTTTAGACGGTCCAGATGGCCGTAAGATGACTTTTCGAGCCTGGTCGTCGGTCGACTCCGTAATTTTTCAAGGCGGTCAAAGCCGCAAAAGGTAAAGACGGCAGAATACCTCGGACCTCGCATCCCATAACCGGCATCGGATGTCGGGAGTTAGGCTTGAATCGCATGCCGATTCAAGCTGCGAGCCTGAAGTCCGAGCCGGACTTCAGCATCGCGAATATGACCGACAGCATTTTCCTGGATGCCGTTATGAGCGCCTTCTTAGTTCCCATCTCCGAGCACTTCCTCCTGTAGTATTGGGTTATGGACGAATCACAGTTGCGGACGTGCGATTCCGTCACACGTTCCATTACCGCCCTCATCATCTTGTCGCCGTTCTTGGTCATACGGCCGTGATGCTCCTTCCCTCCGGAGTCCCTCACCCTCGGTACCATACCGAAGTATGCGCATAGTTTCTCAGAATCGTCGAACCTGTCGATGTCCACGATCATCGACATGATCTGGACGGCAGTCTGCCTGGCCACACCCGGAATCGTCGTCAGCAGCTCCACCTCCCTAGAACCGGAAGCCTGGATTCCACCTCCTTCTGGATGGAACCCCTCTCTTCTAACAATCTCTCCAGCTCTGCCATGCGGCTCATCAGGGTGATGTCGGATGAGAAATTGAACCTGACATAGTTCCTTGCCCTCTGCGTTTGGAAGTTATCATATGCTTCCGGAAGATGCTCACAATTCCTGGACATATGCGATTTTATCCTCCTGGTCTCGTCGCCGATCTTCTTTGAGATCTCCTCGCGGTATCTGCATATGTCCTTCAGCTCGCATTGCTCTCTGGTCGGGATGAAGGCCATCTGCAGATCGATATCCCCCTTCTTCCACAGCCTCAGCATCCTCGCGATCGTGTACGCATCCTTCCTATCCGTCTTCTTGTCCGATTGCGTGATGACCTTCAGCGCCTGGGCGTGGACGACATGGGTCTCCACACCCCGGTCGTAGAAGTATCTGAAAGGCTGATACGCATAGGTCCCGGACTCCATCATCACGCAGAATCCTTCCTTATCGCCGTATTCCATCAGCTCGGAAAGATTCCAGGATTCTGAATCCCTTATGAAATTCTTCTCGAACTTCGGCTTGCCAGTGCTCGTGAGCACGCAAGCCGTGATATTATCCTTATGTACGTCTAATCCAATGTATCTCATGCGGCATTCGCTCCTGTTTAGCGATTGAGAATGAATGTCGCACTTTTTCAGTCCTTGCACTCACCCTCGAGGAGTTTGCCGCTCGTTTTTGTTGCTGGTCATTTTTAGAATACATCTGTCGAGTGCATTGCGGTATCGATCCGGTCAATGCGTGGATGTTCAGGTCGTGCCTGTGTCTGTACATCGGATGGGAGCATAATCTCCCCCAGACATTGGAATGAGAAAAAAGAAAAAGGGTTGTGGAAGAGGAGAGATCAGTTACCCTGACTGATCATCTCGAGCTGGCTCATGACCTGGTAGATCAGAGTCCTGCCGTGCATGGGGATGTTGGGGTCGTTGGCAAGGTCGTCGAGGATGACGATCGCTCCTGTAGCACGGACATCCATAGGCTCCTTTGTGTCAAGGAGTCTTGCCTTTGCATCCGTGGCCCCTTTCCTGATGTTTCTGGGGATGGAAGTGTCTTCTGCAAGCATATCGAGAACGTCAGTAATCTGTTTGACTTTGTCTGCCATGATATCACCGGGATCAGAACGACTCGAACTCTTCCTGAAGGTCCTGAACCATCTGGTCGAGGACTTCCTCGAAGTTCATCGATTTGTATTCTCTGACGCCACCGAGATCGCTCTGGATCCTTACGACAAAATCATTGTTCTCTTTCACAAGCTCTACGTTGCACAGAATCTCTTCCATTCTTCTTACCCCCGTAGGATAATTTTCCGAACAAGGAGGTTATATATAACGATTGGCGGACAATCAACTACGGTAGCTGATACATGCGGAAATGGGTGCTGCCGAAAGGTCCCGACACCCGTCTCCGGGGACATTGCCGTTCTTTCCTATATACTAAGAAATTACTCTTTCCTTAGAAAGGTTTATAATGGAAACATCGTTAGAGGGTCCTGTTCTATGTTGTTATCGCTTCAGCGAAAGCAAGCATGGAAAAATCGGCAAAGGCCGACGGAGAACGATTACAATGGCAAATGCAGGAGAGTCAACGTACGAGGATCTTCAGGACGAGTTCGAGGCGAAGGCACGCGGATTCGGAAAGGGAAAGTACGGCAGGATCATGAAGATGGCACGCACGCCGAGCAAGGACGAGTACACCAAGACCGTGTACATCACCGCAATCGGTATCATCCTAATAGGTGCCGTCGGTTTCGCAATCTGGTGGCTCATGACTGTATTGCCCAAATACTTCTGAAGGAGGCATACGGAACATGATGTTCACTGGTGAAAACAATCTGAAGAAGGTTGCTGCCAGCGGTAGCGTCTCATGGTCATTCCAGCTTGTCTCGGGCGCCGACAAAGCGAAACTCTCGTTCTCAGTCGTAGCTGGGCCCGATGCAGAGAATGCTCCGGAGTGGACCGTGATACTCCACGATGCAACAGAGGGAGAGATCTGGACGAACGACCTGAGCAAGACCGAGACAACGGTCGCGCTCCCCGGAAAGGCCCCCAAGGACCTCAGGCTCGAGGTCATCTGTCCCAACGGAGCAAGATACGGCGATTCCGTGAAGACCACCATCACAGCGGATGCTGATGACGGTGTGGCCGACATGGTTTTCGAGGCCGTAGCACAACAGTCCATAATGGTCCTTAAGACCCAGATCGACCAGGAGAAGACCGTCGCGAACGAGTTGGCATCCAAGGCGAACAAGGCCAATGACAAGGACATATATGCGATTCTGAGTCCCGCCGGACTCAGAGGATACGTGTTCGTGGAAGGTATGAACACAGACCGCGTCCGCGAGAAGTCGAAGGATATCAAAAAGGCCAGGAACTTCATCGAGGGCGAGGCGGATATCAGTGAGATCAGCCCCTATCTCACACCCGTGTCCGCGGTCGTGGGAATCGTCGAGGGAGACATCGTCGAACTCATCAACGGTCCCTTCAAGGGTGAGAAAGCAAGGGTGCAGCAGATCGATCAGGCCAAAGAGGAGATCACAGTCGAGCTCATCGAGGCCATGGTCCCTATACCTGTCACTGTCAAAGGAGACAGTGTCAGACTACTTGAAAAGGAGAAATGAGCAATGGTAGATACTGTTGAGGCATTGGTGGATGGAGGTCGCGCTTCCGCAGGTCCACCGCTCGGTCCCGCACTGGGCCCGAAGGGAGTGAACATCGGTCAGGTCATCGCAAAGATCAACGAGAAGACAAAAGCCTTCGACGGAATGAAGGTCCCCGTCAAGATCCTGATCAACGACGACAAGACATTCGATATCAAGGTCGGAACACCTCCCGTGTCCGCACTGATCAAGGGAGAGCTCGGAGTAGAGTCCGGAGCACACAACGCCAGGACCGAGAAGGTTGGAAACCTGACCCTCGACCAGGCAAAGAAGATCGCTGACATGAAGGGCGACGATCTCCTCGGTGCAACACTGAAGGCAAGGGTCCTGGAAGTCGCAGGAGCCTGTGTCGCCATCGGTGTGACCATCGACGGAAAGGGACCCAAGGACTTCACCAAGGCCGTCAAGGCTGGTGAGTACGACTCCCAGTTCTGAATAAACATTTCAAGGGGGGAGACCCCCTTTTCTGCGTTCATTTGCTGCTGATTCCACTTTATTCGATTTCTATATCTAATACGGAATCGATGTGTCGACACGGAGGACGGTGCTCTATGCGTTATGATTTCATGCACAAGGACATCAAGGTGGCGGAGCTGATCCTGAGTGAGGATGACGGTACCGTTCTCAAAGTTGAGCATGTGCATAATCTGGAGCATATGCCCATCGGGACTGTGAAGAAAGGTTTCCTGGACGGTCGTGCTTTCAAGGGTTGGTGGAACAGCAGATCGATACCAGCCAGCCGTACAGGGATAAAAGATGTTCTTTTCGAACTGGATTATCATTTCACAACACTGCTGATCGAGAAGTGCATGGGCCTCAGTTTATCCGACCAATACTGGATAAGGGGAGAAGGTTCCGATCTTGAATGGAGAGATGTCAATTTCTTTGACAATGGATTCTCCGAAGACATGGGAGACCTCCTATTCGGAAGATCCCTTGGAAGCAATGAGGTCAGCCTATCATCTCCGGACAACACCTCGGACGGCGTACTGAAGAAAAGATGGAAGATCTTGGATGGTAAAAGGTGTTTAATCAAGGGCGGTGACAAGCCATATGAGCAAGAACCCTTCAATGAGGTCATTGCGTCCATTCTGATGACGTCACAAGGAATTCCACACATCGATTATGATTTGCTGTGGTCAGACGGCAGCCCATACAGTGTCTGTACAGATTTTGTAAACGGAAGCACAGAATTGGTCACCGCCTATCATCTGGTGAAATCCATTCCTCAGAAGCAGAGTGACAATCTGTACATGCATTATGTCCGCGTATGCGAGGAGATGGGCGTGGATGTAGTTCCTTCCCTGGATCGCATGATCACGATCGATTACATCATGATGAACAACGATAGGCACATGGGCAACTTCGGTCTCATCCGCAACGCCGATTCGCTGGAGTTCATCGGACCTGCACCGATGTTCGATACTGGAACATCTTTGGGATGTCAGATCCGTACGGACAGGTTCAATGCAGGATTAGACCACGGTTCAAAGCCGTTCAAGGACACTTTCCATGAGCAGCTGAAACTGGTGGGCTCGTTCGACTGGTTCGATGCAGATGCCATGTTATCCGTATTGCCGGACGTGGAGAGGGTGTTGGACGATAGGGGATTCATAGGCGAGGAGCGCAAACGTTTGATCCTTGAACTGTTGGAGAAACGCATCTCGGGGGTCGAAGGATTCATCAAGGGCCATACTTGACTCCTTGTCCTATTACGTGCTAGTACACACAGGCGTGCGTATAAAGTTTATATATAATATGTCTCTAACGGTGAAATACTTGTAGGAGAGCCGTAAGGCTCGCATGCACTACAGGAGGAATTGTATTGGCAGAAAAATCAACCGTAATGGCCGTGCAGAAAGCACTCGAGAGTGCAAAGAAGCGCAACTTTACTGAGACGGTTGAGTTGGCCATCAATCTCGTGGATGTCGACCTGACAATCCCCAAGAACCGTATCCAGGAGGATATCATTCTCCCGAACGGCAGGGGAAAGTCTGTCAAGATCTGCGTCATTGGTGGTGGCGAACTTGCCTTGAAAGCCAAGGACGTGGCCGATCTTGTGATCACACCCGAGGAACTCGGAACGATCGCAGACGACAAGAAGCAGGCTAAGAAGATCGCGAACAGTACCACATATTTTGTCGCTGAGGCACCTTTGATGGCTCAGGTCGGTAAGAGACTGGGTACCGTTCTCGGACCTCGCGGAAAGATGCCTAAACCAATCGCACCGGGAGCAGATCCCGCACCGATGATTGACGGTCTCCGCAAGTCTGTGTCCATCAGAACGAAAGACAGAAAGACATTCCACGCACCCGTTGGAAGTGCCGACATGAGCCCCGAGGAGATCGCTGACAACATCGATCTTATCCTCAAGCGTGTCGAGGCCCACCTTGAAAAGGGAAGGCACAACATCGCTTCGGCTTACGTCAAAACGACAATGGGTCCCTCGGAGAAGGTCCTGTAAGGAGGTTTCAAAGATGGCACACGTCGCAACTTGGAAGAAGGAACTGGTGAGCGAGCTGGTACAGGATATGCGCGAGGCTCCAGTCGTCGCAGTCGTCGACATGGAGAACATCCCCGGACAGCAGATCCAGTCCATGAGAGCTGGACTCAGGGCCCACGCCAAGCTCAAGATGACCAAGAACAAACTCATGCTCTTGGCCCTCGATGAGGTTGCAGCGGACAGGCCCGGAATCGATGCACTCAAGGACTCAATTGATGGACAGTGCGCGATCGTCACAACGGACATGGATCCCTTCAAACTGTTCGCACAGTTGAAGAAGACAATGTCCCCCGCACCCGCGAAAGCAGGTCAGATCGCACCCTTCGACATCGTTGTACCTAAGGGACCGACACCCTTCGGACCCGGACCGATCATCGGTGAGCTTCAGAAGATAGGCCTCCCCGCAGCTATCGAGGGAGGAAAGATAGCAATCAAGAAGGATTCGACGCTCGTCAAGGAAGGACAACCCATCCCTGCGGACGTTGCAGCTATGCTGCCCAAGCTCGAGATTCTTCCGATGGTCGTAGGACTTGACCTTAGGGCCGCCTACGAGGAAGGAACAGTCTATCACAAAGATGTCTTGGATATTCCTGAGGATTACTACGCTAACATGTTCGCTACGGCAGCACACAACGCTCTCGCACTCGGTGTTGAGATCGCCTTCCCCACGAAGGAGACCACTCCACTGCTGATCGCGAAGGCGTTCAGGGAGACTGTTGCAGTCTCTGTTGAAGCCGCGATACCCAACGAAGCAAGTATCAAGACACTCGTCGCAAAGGCAGACGCACAGATGCTTTCCGTCGCAAACGCGAGCGGATACACAAGCGATTCTGTCGCACAGAGGGCCGGAGCAGCCGCAGCCGCAGCACCTGTTGCAGCAGCAGCTGCCGCACCCGCAGCGGAGAGTGTGAAAGAGGATGAACCTGAAGAGGTAAGCGAAGAGGATGCAGCAGCAGGCCTCTCGGCACTCTTCGGATGAAATTAAAGGAGTTGAATTAAATGGAGTATATCTACAGCGCAATGGTGCTCTACTCTGCTGGCAAAGACATCACCGAGGACGCAGTTAAGGCAGTTCTCACAGCCGCCGGAGTTGACGCTGACGCAGCAAAGATCAAGGCACTGGTTGCATCACTCGAGGGAGTCAACATCGCAGATGCTATCGCGAACGCCGCAGTCGCAGCGCCCGCAGCAGCACCCGCAGCTGGAGCAGCCCCCGCAGCAGCCGCCGCACCCGCAGCAGCCGAGGAACCCGAGGTTGAGCAGGTCAGCGAAGAGGATGCAGCAGCAGGTCTCTCTGCTCTCTTCGGATGAACGAAAGTTGATTCAAAGAGCCAACACAAACCACTTACCACACCCTTGTGGTTCTTTTTACAGAATTTCCATGCACAGGTTTTACATCCTCCAACACATCACGGTATCACATGGATGAGGGAGAAGATGTCATCGTCGTCGCTTGCGGAGGAGCCGCACGCAACGCATTTGGCATCAACAGCAAGAACCGCAACTATTGGGAGCTCTACCGTGAGTCCCTCGAAGAGTTCGCGCATCCCTTTCACGTAGTATCCGAATTCTTCTTCACCCTTCCAGTCGATAACCTGGATACCATAAGGTATGAGTTCCGTGACAAGAGGATCGTCGTCCCCTTTAGTATCCTGGGAGGCGAGCACGGAATCGAGGCCATCAAGACGGTTATCGCATGTGCCAGAGAGATGGGATGCAAGGTCGTTTCCGTGTTCGGGATCCCGATGAGATTCGAGTCTGACCGTCGCGATAGGGCATTCGCCGCCTTACCCGAGGTAGCATCCCTTTCCGACTGCACCCTGGTCCTTGATATGGCGATGATGGTGGAGACCAACATGGAATTTGCCGTCGACAGGTATTGGACCGCATTCCTTAAGATGAGCGATCTGATAATGAAGAATGCCATAAAATGGGTCATAGAGTTCATGCAGGGCCCGTTCTTCACCGTTTTCACCGAACGTCTTTATCTGTTCGTTCCGGCCAGCGACGTGATCCCTCTGAACGCTGTCAAGAAGGCTTGGAAGAAGATCACTGCCAACGATTCCCTCTCGGAAAGCTCGGTCATCCTGGTGGCATCGAGTGTGAAGAGCTCGGAGATAGAGGACATATGCAACGAGGTCGTTATGGAGAGCGGGATTATGCCAGAGGTCATCAGAAGGGATGACTCCAACGATTCGAAGGTCCTTATCTTCAGGGCGGCAAGGTCACTCTGATTTGTCCTTCTTCCAGGGCTTTCCGTATTTCAGGTATTTGGAAGCGTCCCCGAACACGCCCATGATGGTATTGTATTCGTATTTCGTCGGCATCGCGCGACCCATCATCCTTCTGAACATGATGCCTGTGTTCATGCGCCTCTCCTTCGGATAATCGATGGCGTCGAGGAGGTCCCCGAAATAGGCGAACATGAGCTCCTTCTCCCTCTTGTCGGCAGGCTCCGGCCTCCTGGGCTCCGTGTGCATGGCGGTGAAGAACTCGTAGAGGACAGTATGCGTGGCATGCGAGAGATTCAGAATCGGATATTCCTCGCTGGCCGGTATGGTAACGAGCACATCGCAGTAATTGAGCTCATCCTGGAGGAGCCCGATGTCCTCCCTTCCGAACACCACCGCGATCTTCTCCGCATATCCTCTGCAGTGCTCCGCGAACTCCCTCACAGGCATCGGAACGCGGGTGTAGTTGCTGTCCCCTTTGGTAACGACACCGCTGGTACCTACGACGAGGAAGCAGTCCTGAGTGGCCTCTTCCAACGTATTGCAGATAACGGCGTTGTCCAGGATATCGGCTCCGTGCTTGGATCTGCGGTATGCGTCGTCTCCGAGTTCGCAGGGGTTCACAAGATAGAGTTCCTTGATGTCGAAGTTGGCCATGGAACGGGCGATGGCGCCCACGTTCCCCTCGTATTTGGGGCCGACTATGACGACACGAATTTCGGGCATACCCACCACAGGACAGATTGGCTACATAACATCATCGAAGACCAAACGGCAACGTTATTCAACAGGATAGCATATGGGGCGAACAGTATTGCCGTGATCATCACGGAGGCGTTAGAGATGGAGATACCGAAGGATCATCCAAGATACAAATCTCTGGTAACAAGGGAGCGTCTGGCTCATATGATGGAGGAAGGATTGGTCACCCCTACCGGGCTGATATCCCACGGAAGGGGAGAGGCGTACGACTACCTCATGGGGGAGAAGAGCATACCCCCGGCCCTGGAGGCCGAGAAGGTCGCCGCGGCATATCTGCTGAGGGCAAAGAACCCAGTCGTCTGCGTCAACGGGAACGCCGCGGCGCTGGACCCGGACAACCTGATCGCTCTGGCCAAGGCCGTACCGGCCAAGATGGAGGTCAACCTCTTCCACAGGACCCCCGAGAGGATGGAGGGACTGATATCCTATCTGGAATCCAAAGGCGCCGGGGAGGTTCTCGGGAGGGATCCAGACCGCAGGATTGCCGGCCTCAATCACGATCGCGCCCTGTGCACCAAGGAAGGGATATTCGACAGCGATGTCATCGTGGTCCCGATCGAGGACGGGGACCGTGCAGAAGCATTGGTATCCATGGGGAAGGTAGTGATCTCCATAGACCTCAACCCCCTGTCCCGCACATCCCGCAAGGCTACCGTGCCGATATCCGACGAGATGACCCGTGCTTTGGAGAACATCATGCGTTACATCGACGAATTCCGCGGGAAGGATGACACTATTCTTAAATCGATTGAGCAATACGATTCCGCAAAGAACCGTAGCGAGACCATCGGATACATATGCGATAAGCTGAAATCCGATCTTGCATCGGGAGATGATTGAATGGATGACCTTCTCAAGCAGGGATCCCTGAAGCTGCACTGGGTGGAAACACACATGCCCGTGCTCCAGGAGATCAGAAAGAACTTCATAAAGGAACAGCCGCTGACCGGATTAAAGATCGGTATGGCGCTCCACACGGAGGCCAAGACCGGAATGCTGGCCATCACGCTCGCAGATGCAGGGGCGAACATCCGCCTGGCAAGCTGCAATCCTCTGTCGACCGATGACTCGGTCGCTGTCGCTCTCCGTGACGAGTACGGATTGGACGTATTCGCGAAGAAGTGGGAGAGCCAGGATGAGTATTACGCCAATCTCAACACAGTTCTCAACATGAACCCGGACCTCATCATAGATGACGGTGCCGACCTCATCACCATGGCGCACACTACCCGCAAGGAGGTTCTGCCAAATATCAAGGCCGCCAACGAGGAGACCACCACGGGAGTGACGCGTCTCAAGGCCATGGCGGCCGACGGAACGCTTCAGTTCCCCGTCCTGGACGTCAACGACGCCAAGATGAAGTTCCTGTTCGACAACAGATACGGGACCGGACAGTCCGCATTCGACGGATGGATGAACTCCACCAACCTCCTGGTCGCAGGAAAGACCCTCGTGGTCGCCGGATACGGATGGTGCGGAAAGGGAATCGCCATGAGGGCCAAGGGACTCGGGGCATGCGTAATCGTCACAGAGGTCGACCCCGTAAAGGCGATCGAGGCGAAGATGGACGGTTTCCAGGTCATGAAGATGATCGACGCCGCCAAGCAGGCCGACATGATCTTCACCGTCACCGGATGTAAGGACATCCTCACACTCGAGCATTATCAGGTCATGAAGGACGGATGCGTCGTAGGAAACGTCGGGCACTTCGACAACGAGATCAACAAGGATCACCTCAATGCGCTCTCGGAGTCCTGCACCCGCGTCCGCGAGTTCATCGACGAGTACAAGATGAAGGACGGCCGCCGCATATACCTGATCGGAGAGGGACGTCTCATGAACCTCGCTGCTGGACAGGGACACCCCGCCGAGATCATGGACATGAGCTTCGCAACGCAGGCGCTGGGTATCGTGTACATGAGCCAGAACTACAAGGACATGACACCCACGGTCCACAGGGTCCCGGACGAGATCGACACCAAGATCGCAAGCATCAAGCTGGAGTCTCTCGGTGTGGTCATCGATCACCTTTCCGACGAGCAGGTGAAATACACCACGGGATGGAAGGAAGGCACATGAGCACCCCTTTCCTCTCGGTATACGGCCATGTGACGGTGGATCAGATCCTGACCGTCAAGAGATTCCCCGCTGACAACACCACCGAGGACGTCATCACCAAGATGACCACCCTCGGAGGGACGGGAACCAACATCGCCGTTGCCGCCGCGAAGCTTGGATGTCCCACAGCGCTCTGCGCGTTCGTGGGCAACGATTTCCCGGGGGCATACGAGAAGCAGATCGCGGATTCTGGTCTGATAATGGATGAGTTCGTCCATGTGGACGGCTTCGAGACATCCGGAGCTATATTGGTCAACAACCCTGAGATGGTACAGAAGGTCGTATTCTATCAGGGCCCTCAAGGAATGGCCGACGAGACAGGGGTAAGGTTGTCGTCCAACGCGAAGAAATCCAAGTACACCCACTTTTGTACCGGCCAGCCATCGTACTACATCAGCATAATGGACGAGGTCAGAGGATCCACCAGCATCTCCCTGGATCCTGCTCAGGAGTCGCACAGGATATGGAATTCCGACAATTTCCCAGAGGCTCTTTCCAGATCGGACTCGCTGTTCTGCAACAACTTCGAGGCGGAATCGCTCAGGAAGTACACCGAGGTCGAGGACATACTTGACGCTGATGTCGGGACGGTCGTCTGCACCCATGGTTCCGAGGGAAGCGTCGCAAAGGTCAAGGGCGAGAGGATAAGGATCCCCGCGGTGAAGGCCGACAGAATCATCGATCCCACCGGATGCGGTGACACATACAGGGCGGGATTCTACACGGCACTTTACAAAGGATATGAAGTTCCAGAAGCGTTAGTTATCGCTTCCTCAGTCGCATCTTTCGTGATAGAGGAGACTGGTGCTCTGACGAACGTACCCGAATGGGATGCGGTCATCGAGAGGGCGGAACCCTATCTCAGTGAGATCGCATGACCCTTTTCGCTATAACCGGTACGCCCGGTACCGGGAAGACCTCTGTATCCCGGGAGCTCCGTTCCAGGGGATACAGGGTCATAGACATGAACGAGCACATCCGCTCCCACGGGCTCTTGGGGGAGTTGGATGCCGGCAGGGACACCCATGAGGTGGATCTGGACGCTCTTAACGATTCGTTGGAGGAATACAGGTCCGAGGAAGGAACGTACCTAATGGACAGCCATTTGTCCCATTTCATGGATTGCAGCGGGATAATCGTCCTCAGATGCAACCCAGATATCCTTGCGAAGAGGCTGGAGGCCAGAGGCTACGGGCGGGAGAAGGTCATCGAGAACGTGCAGTCCGAGGTATTGGACGTCATCCTATGTGAGGCCACGGAATCCGACATCCCCGTGTACGAGGTGGATTGTTCCTCCGATGAAGTATCGGCTTCAGCCGATTCGATAGAGAAAATAATTAAGGGCGATAACGCCGGTTACCTTCCAGGAAAGACCGATTGGTCACAGGAGATGGACAAGTGGTTCTAGACGGACAGAGAGCGAGGGCGGATTTCGCATTGGCCCCGGTCGCTAAGAGGATGATCAACGTAAACCCGAACATCATCTCATGGATAGGGCTACTTCTGGCGTTGGCTTGCGGAGTCGTATTCTACATCAGCGGAGCCCCTGACAAGGAGTGGCTGCTGATCGTCGGAGCGGTACTTGTCATAGTATCCGGATACTTCGATGCTCTTGACGGCAAGATCGCCAAACTCGCCGGCAAATGCAGCAACAAGGGAGACTACCTTGACCACGTCTTTGATAGGTATGCCGATGTATTCATGATCGGCGGAGTGGCTTTCTGCGCATACTGGTGCAATCCTTATCTGGGAATGCTGGCAATTGTCGGTGTGCTGCTCACATCCTACATGGGCACCCAGGCCCAGGCCATCGGTGCGCCCCGTCTTTACGCAGGTCTTCTCGGACGTGCGGACAGGGTTGTACTCAGCACGATATTCCCCATCATACAGTTCGCGATGTCGAGCTTCGGTTACGGTTCGTTCCATCTCGATCTCGGATCCTTCGCGTTCGACATCAACTGGTTGGAGATCATGATGCTATGGTTCGCGGTCGTGGGAAACCTCACCGCGATACAGAGAGCGATAATCACCTGGAACAATCTGACCAAGGCAGAGAAGGAATGATCATTCCTGCTTCGCGGCAGGCTGCGGGGCGTTACCGTCCCTGTGGTTCGATTTGAATCTGTAGTACTTCAGCGGATGCGACATCCATTCGTACTCGCAGAGCTTATCGGGATTGAAGCACAGGCCGTTGGTCTTCATGGTCTTGCATTCCGGCGGGGAATAGCCTTCTCCGCCGTTGATCTCCCCGAGGATGTGCTTGATCTGGTATTCCGATTTGGATTCGTCGAAATCGGGAGATTCCGCGAATACCTTTATGATGTCCTCATATCCGAGCCCCAAAGCTCTCAGGAATGTGACGATTGCGAATCTGGCGCTGTGAGGAAGATTCAATCCGTGACGGGACATCTCCAGTATGTGGACGAGGCAGGGGGGCATGAATTCCATCTTCATTCCCTCCCCGTTCGTAGGATCCATCTTCATCTTCGCTTCCGCCAGGGACATGGTTACCGCGGTAACGTCGCCGGTGAGGTACTTCTTGAACTCGTCCGGGGTGAGCAGGGGCAGTTCCGATTCGATCTTGTCCTGCAGGGCATTCTGGAGAAGACGGCTGTATTTGTCCTGAGGGAGGTATACCACACCGTGGTGGATATCGCTGTTGATGAGTTTCCAATCCACACTGTTGAGTCTGCTGGCCAGCCTGAGGTAGTCGGGGAATCCCATATGTATGGTCCCGTCGCGTTCCACCGTGGATGTCACGCCGAGCTCGTCCGATACCATCAGGACGGTCTCCCTGTCCTCCTTGCTGAGGAGCTCGTTCATCCGTACTGCTTCGGCGAGGGCGTACCTCTTGGTGAGGAACCTGTCGCCTATCTGCGAGACGATCATCCTGGCGTAGGGGTAGGACATGACCTCTATGAGCCTGTCGTAATCGTTCATGAGCTCCACATAGGATACCTCATGCTTCTCCAGGGCCTGGAGCACCCTTTCCCTCCCCCTAGCACGTGCGGGAGCATAGGATTCCGATGTCATGAGGGATTCCAGGTCGGCAGAGTTCTTCTCAGCGAACTCCGCAGACTCCTTCAGGAAAGGGTACCTCGCCGCACGTTTGGTGTCCATGTCTGAATTACGACGGTACTCATAGATAAACCCTCGATTGTGCGGTCCTGTTGCATTAACACCTATAATGTATGAGTACATCGCGCATAGCATGTCGGATCATGGATTGGACGGGAGCATCTCGGCTATTGATGCGTTGGATTGGCTCCGCACGGGGAATCAGAGATATGTCGATACACAAACGTTCAGCGGGGACATCTCACCGGAGAGGAGGGAGGAGGCATTCAAGGGAGGCCAGCACCCTTACGTGGCGATAGTCAGCTGTTCGGATTCCCGTGTCATTCCCGAGGTGATTTTCTCTGCGGGGATAGGCGAGCTGTTCGTCATAAGGACCGCAGGCAACATCGTGGACGACATCAACACACTGGGAAGCCTGGAGTATGCCGTTGGGCACATGGGTTGCAACCTCATCGTAGTGCTGGGACACACATGTTGCGGAGCGATCGCCGAGGCCATGGCAGGATTTGACGAGGAGCATGCTCTCGACATCATCAACCATATCCGCGACGCCATAGGCAGCGAGGAGGATCCCACGGAAGCCTCGAAGCTCAACATCCGCAGGAGCGTGAGGCTGATCAAGGACGACATCAAATCGAGGGATGATGTGATGGTCGTCGGCGCCCTCTACGACATAAATACGGGTATCGTGCATTTCCTGGATTTCTGATCATCCGAGGACGACGATATCCTTCAGCCTTTCCATCACAGCGGGGTCCTCCACGACCTCCGCTAGCTCTTCTATGGTCTTGAAAGGTCTGGCCATAACTAGTTTGCTGGCTCTTTTCTTTCCGATGCCCGGAAGACCTTCCAGAGAGGACATCGGCATGTGATTGATATCGAACGGATACGTTATCCCTGTTATGGAACGGAATCCCCATTCCGTGATGAATACATCCGTGAAGCGCTCTATCTCCGTCCTGTAGGGGATACCAATGAGGAGCGGGTAGGAACCCAGCTGTCTTCCGAACGTGACGTTGCCGTCGTTGAGCTCCAGATAGACATCCTTGAGTATCGTGCCGTAGGGCGCTATGCGCTCCAGCATGGCACGGTCGATGTTCTCCCTAACATCCTCCTTGAACTTCTTGAAGCGTCTCTGATCGACCTTAACGCTGAATTCCCTTCTCACTGGGAGTACCTGGCGTATGTTTATGCGGCGGATCATAAGTCCTTCGTCCCTTATCTTCTCGAGGATCTCCATGTCCATCCCGTATGTCGACTTCGTCTCTCCGTCGAGACCGCATATTATGTTGATCCCGGGGAGGAGCTTGGGCATCCCTCTCCCGCCCCTGACGGAACCCACCTTGTTGATCATGCGAACGGCATCCATGATCTGCTCGGATGTGCTGTTGAGATTGTTCTTGGTTATGACCACCGGGTCAGTGGATTCCATTCCCAACGCGAGGACGTTCCCGTCCGTACAGCAATCGGTCAGGATGCCGAGTATCTCCTCCGCCTCCTCAGGATATGTGGAAATGACGGCGGGGTTTGCGTTGTCCACGTGTATGGTGTCGAACCCCATGTCCTTGAGCCCTTCGAACAGCTTCCTCACAGCAGCGGGATTCGGTCTGGGAATTTCTGATTCATCCTCAGAACCGTAGGAGACGATGCAGGTCTGGCCTCCGACCCTTATGTTACGAACTCCCAGATCCCTCAGTCTCCGCGCCTCGGCGAGGATGTCCTCGGGGGACCTCATGAGCGGTTTTCCCTTGAGAGGCTCGATGCAGTAGGAGCATCCCCCGGATCTGTAACGGTGGCATCCCCTGTAGGATTCCAGTTCCGCGACGAGTGGCTCAGGGAAGTCCTGATGCTGCGTCACAAGGTCCGCTCCGAGCAGCATCCATCTGTTCCACTCCTCGAGGGTCCTGAACCTTTCCGTGACCTCTTTCCCGCAGATGCCGTCGTACAGCGAAGCGGCGGGGTCCTTCTTGATGATGAAATCGAATCCCTCGGCCTCCTTCGAATCTGCGGCCGAACCGCTTATCATGCGCCATCCCTTCAGCTTGGGGAAGATCCCGGACAGTTCCCGGAGGGACATGGGCATGGATCTCAGATATTTGCCTGGCACAGTGTTTCCCGATAGGACCACCGTCACGGCGGCATCGGGGATTTTCCTCCCCTTGCGTATCATGTCTATGGAGATGTATTCCACGCGGTCCGCTCCGGCATCCAGGGCGGCGCCTGCTATGGAACGGATCATCGGTGAGATATACGGCGGCACCCCCAGAGCGGCGGGGTCGTCGATGTATCCGTCGATGAGGGCGATGACTATCTCCTTGGCCATGAACCGTCGTAGGATGTCCAGGTATTTGGTCGATATCCTGACCGTTCCGGGTATTGTGACTTCGGTAATATATACCGCTTTTAGGCCGTTTTTATATAATATGAACATTCATCGAGGAAGTACCGACAACGGCTGGCGATGGGTATCAGCACGTATCGAGGTGAATAAGATGGTAAACGACCAGGAAATTAGCGTAGAGGAGCGTCTGGCAAGGGCGAAGAAACCCGGCCAGGATGCGATGAAGATGCACCCGTACTACGGAGGAAAGATCGAGGTCGTCCCGAAGGCATGTGTAAGGTCCTTCGACGATTTCGCTATCTGGTACTCCCCCGGAGTGGCCGAGCCCTGTAAGGACATCGCCGCCGACCCCGAGAAGGTGTATGAGCACACATGGAAATGGAACACCGTTGCCGTTGTGTCGGATGGAACACGCGTTCTTGGTCTTGGTGACATCGGTCCCGAGGCCGCTATGCCGGTCATGGAGGGAAAGGGCATGCTGTTCAAGTACCTCGGAGGAGTGGACTGCGTGCCTATCTGCCTTGACACCAAGGACCCGGACAAGATCATCGAGACCGTAAGGCTCATCGCGCCCTCGTTCGGAGGAATCAACCTCGAGGACATCTCGAACCCCAAGTGCTTCGACATCCTCGATGAGCTCAGAAGGGACTGCAAGATCCCTGTCTGGCACGATGATCAGCAGGGAACCGCCACAGTCGAGGTCGCCGGAGCTATCAACGCCATGAAGCTCGTCGGAAAGAAGCTCGAGGATGCCCATATCACCGTCATCGGAGCGGGAGCGGCATCCATCGCGATCGCAAGGCTTCTCCTCGCCACCGGATTCAAGCCCGAGCACATGTGCATGTGCGACTCCAAGGGAATCCTAAACCAGTCCAGGAAGGACGTCGAGGGCAGCTTCAGACAGAAGTGGGAGATCTGCGAGAAGACCAACGGGGCCGGAAAGACCGGCGGAATGAAGGAGGCCTTCGAGGGAGCGGACATCGTCATCGCGGCATCAAAGCCCGGACCCGGAACGATCCCCGCAGAGTATGTCGACCTCATGGCCGACGACCCGGTCATATTCGCCACAGCCAACCCCATCCCGGAGATCTGGCCTTGGGAGGCTAAGGAGCACGGATGCAAGATCTTCGCTACCGGAAGGTCCGACTTCCCCAACCAGGTCAACAACTCCATGGGATTCCCTGCGATCTTCAGGGGAGTGCTCGATGTGAGGGCCAAGACCATCACCGACGAGATGTGCATCGCGGCCGCGAGGTCCCTGGCAGCATCCGCCGAGAAGAACGGAATCAGTGAGGACTACATCGTCCCCACGATGTCCGAGACAGAGGTCTTCATAGACGAGGCTGTCGCGGTCGGTGCCAAGGCACAGGAGCAAGGCGTCGCCAGGCTCAAGCTCTCCAAGCAGGAGATGCACGACAGGGCAGAGTTCATGATCAAGAGATCCAGGAACCTCACCGCCCAGATGATGAAGGAAGGTTTCATCAAAGAATACGTCGAGTGAGACCAAACATTTCAAGGGGGGAGACCCCCTTTTCTTTGGATAATTGTAATAATCTGCGGTGCGATTTCAATTGCATGAAGTCCCTGTTCTCCGTCCTCGAAGAGATCGTCTCCATGGAAGGGAAGATGGTCGATACGGCCGTCGAATTGTTTTCGATCCCTGCACTGGCACCTATCAACGGCGGAGACGGCGAGAGCCGCAAGGCCGATTATCTCATGAAGATGGTGGACGGCTTCGACAGCGTCGAGAGGATAGATGTTCCCGACACCCACGACCCCACTGTCATGAGGTCCAACATCGTCGTCAAGAAGCAAGGGAAGAAGAAGGGCACGTTATGGTTCGTATCGCACATCGATGTTGTCCCCACAGGGGATCCGTGCCTTTGGGACAGTCCGCCGTTCCAACCTGTCCTCAGGGACGGCAAGCTCTATGGGAGAGGTACGGAGGACGACGGGCAATCCGTGCTCTCCACACTGTTCGCTTCCGTGCCGTTCCTGGATCAGGAACTGAACGGGATGTCGCTCGGGATAGCATGGGTGGCCGATGAGGAGACCAACAGCACATGTGGCATCCAGCACCTATTGGATCTGGATATATTCGAGCCAGGGGACATAATAATGGTCCCGGATTACTGTTCGCCCAACGGAGAGAGGGTGGATGTGGCGGAGAAGCACATCCTTTGGCTGAAGTTCTGCATCGAAGGGAAGACGACACACGCCTCCACACCGTCGCTTGGTATAAACGCATACAAGGTATCGACGTTGATGCTGATGGACCTGATGGAATCATTCGACAACAGGTTCGGTGGCGTCAACAAGATGTTCCGCCCAAGCAGCTCCACCTTCGAGCCCACCAAGAGGATCGCCACAGTGGACAACGTGAACACGATACCGGGCTATGATGAGTTCTGCATGGATGTCCGTATCAATCCCGAATACGATCCGGAACTTGTCCTGGGCATGGCCGAGGAGATCGTTCAGATATACTCTGAATCCACAGGTGCCAGGATAACGATGGAAGTACTTCAGAAGGCCATCGCAGGTAAGCCATCTTCGATCGAATGCGAGGGATACAGAGCATTGTCCGATTCCATAGAGATGATAATGGGCAAGGCACCGGAACCCACTGGCATCGCCGGAGGCACCTGTGCGAATTTCTTCAGGCTAAAAGGCTTCGACGCGTATGCCTGGCAGACCGGTGACGGGACGTTGCATGCACCGAACGAGTATCTCCTGGTGAAGAATCTGATGAATGATGCGAAGGTTTTCGCCTCGATGATACACAGGCTCTGCCTGCAGTGATCACTCGAACATCCTCTCGATCATCCACTCGGTGTTGAACTTGACGATGTCGTCGTATTCCTGACCGTTGCAGACGAACGCGATGGGTTTTCCGATGGTGTGGGCTATCGACAGCGCGGCTCCGCCTTTGGCGTCGGTATCGATCTTCGTGAGGATTACAGCATCTATTCCTACAGCATCATCGAATACCTTCGCCTGCTCTATCGCATTGTTGCCGGCGAGGGAATCCCCGACGAAGACCTTGAGGTCGGGCTTGGCGATCCTTACGATCTTCTTCATCTCCTCGATGAGGTTGCTGTTGGTCTGCATACGTCCGGCCGTGTCAACGAGGACGACATCCTTCATCTTCGACTTCGCATGCTCCACCGCATCGTAAGCCACCGCTGCGGGATCCGCATCCTGGGTCTGTTTGACGATCTTGCATCCGAGCCTGTCGGCATGAATGGTGAGCTGCTCGATGGCTCCCGCCCTGAATGTATCGCAGGCCGCCATGACGACGGTCTTGTTCTCCTTCTGAAGACGGTTGGCGATCTTGGCGATCGCAGTGGTCTTTCCGGTGCCGTTGATACCGACGAACATTATGACCGTGGGCTTCTTCTGCTCGGAGATCCACTTGTCGAAGTCGAACTCGTTGATCTCCAGGACATCCCTGACGGCATCCTTAACGGACATCTCGACGATCTCCTCCAGGGAATACGAGCGGTCGTACTTCTTCCCGAGGAGGTTGGCCCTTACGCCCTCTTTGATCTTGTCCGCTACCGGCAGTGCGACATCGGCCTCGAGGAGGGTGAAGTAGAGTTCGTCGAGTATCTCGTCCAGCGCCGAGTCCTTGATTTTCTTGCCGCCGCGGTCTGATACCAGCGAGGAAGATCTGTGGGCATCGGTCTTTCCGGCGGACCTCTCCTGCTTCTGGAGCTTCAGCATCTCTTTCCTGGAGAGCTTGGGTTGCTCCGGTGCCGGCTCAGACGGCTTAGAATCCTGAATGGGTTTTTCGGGAGTGGTCTGGGGCTGCTCGTCCTCTTTTCCGTAAAGTTCCTCCTTGTCGAGGTTCGTTTTGGCCTTGCTGAAGATACCCTTCAGCTTGGATTTGAGAGAATCGAACATCCCTTACCACTCACTGCGTTGGGGTTTGCTGCCTGTTCATATATTCCAACTGAACGGCTTCGGAAACGGTCGTCAGCGCCTGCTGGACCTCTTGGACGGCGTCCACGGTCTTCTTCAGCGCCTCGGATACCTCTGCGGCGTTCGCTTCCATGAACTTGCTGGCATCCTCCGGGGACTTCTCTACCGAGATTCCCGATCCGACACCGACGATGATGTTCTTGTTGGAAGTGACTTTGACGTTCATGAAGGACGAAGCTCCGATGGGAATCATGATCTCATCGCCCTCATCCGCATCCATCAGTGCTTTGATGGACTGGTTGGCCATGTTGACCTCGTCGAGGGTTGAGCGGAGAACCTGGGCGTGCTGTGTGAGCGATTCGACCCTGTTCTTGTAGTTTTCCATCAATGCGAGCATTTGACGGAGTTCGTCGTCGTTCACGTTCACTCACCGATCTGGTATTTCACAACGTGGTTGGTGACTTCCTCTGCAGAGAGCTCTTTGACTCCCTCGATGGAAATCTGCCATCTCTTGAGTTTGTGCTTGCTTCCGATTGTGGAGAGTGCCTTCTCCTTGACCGCTGCCTCATCGTCGGCCGCCATCTCGATAGCGAAAGGCTGCCTGACCTGCCTGGGATCAGCGTAGGTTCCTGATACGAGGAATGCTTTCATATTATTACCTGTGGGTGACATAAACGACTTATTAATAAAGCTATCGCGTATAATTATAGCGAAATGGTGAGGTCCTGGGTGGCATTCGGTACTCCGCAAGATGCGGATATCGGATGTGCCAGAAGACGATCAGAACAGTTTCTCCTTCTGACTCTCCTCGGACGCGAATCCGTAGGTGGCGTACTTCCTTCCTATCAGGAACACGGCGGCATATTCAGGGACCGTTGTCTCTCCGCTGAGTTTGAAGTGCTGACCCTTCATATCCAGGTCCATGTCCTTCTTCATGGTGACCTTGACCTCGTCGTCGGTGTATTCCTGGGGAACCGACATCTGAAGAGGGTCGAAGTCGGTGAGCTCCGCGCGGGTGATGGGGGTGACCCTCAACCCGCTCTTGCCGTGGATGGATCCGGGCAGGCGGATGAGTCTCTTGATATCCGCGGTGACGGGTTCGTCGACCTCTCCGGACAGACGGGGAGCCATATCCTCCTTCATCACCTTGACCAATATGTTCTGAGTGGACTGGGACAGCATCGCCATCGTGTTCTTCTCGAAAAGGGAGCCTCTTGTCTTCCTTAGCTCCTCCTGCGCCTTGAGCAGGGTCGTAGATTGGCTGCCTTTGATGCTCGGGTACTCCCTCTTGAATTGCTTCAGGTCGCCGTCGCACATGTCGTTGACGACATCCATCAGGGAATTCCTCATCATCAGCTTCCATCCTCCGGAATCGGCGGACGGTATGAGGCGGTCCTTAGCTATGTTCGTGCGGACGCCGTTGCCGGTGGTGACCTGGGATGTCGCCACCCTGTTGTAGGGGAACACCCAATCTATGTTCAGACCGGAACCGGTGATGAAATCGACCAATTCCCTTCTCTCCGGGGAACCGAGGCCCATGATCTCGGGTGTCCTGACGTGGGCGTGGTATCCCCTTCCTCCTGAGAATGTTATGTGGATGTCCTCCTCCTGGAAACCGAGATTGTCCATCAGGAACGTGTCCACAAGATGCATCATCTGTCTGCGGATCTCTATCAGCATCTCCGCGTAGGTCATGTTGCCCGCGCCTTCTAGATGGTCCGCATCCAGATCGAAGATCAGTTCCGCACCCATCCATCCCTTCTCGTCCATGGTGGGCGCATCGGGTTTGCGGTAGTAGGATGTGGAGTAGTAGCTGTGGGAAGGCACCTGACCCATCATGAATCTGTGGAGATCGTTGATGTTGGTGAATCCCATGTGCCTCTGAACGTAGTTCTTGTCGAAGAACATGAATCCGAACTCCCTACGGGTGAACCTGTCCGGTAGCATCGGGGTGTTCACCTTGTAGTACCTCCTGAACATCTTCAGGAGGAAGCGATGATTCGAATCCATCGGCAAACCCATCGCGTCGCACTCTAAAAAGCGTATCGCGTACGGTTATGTTGCATCATACGGGAGAGAGTACAGCAAACACTTGTGTGCCAGATTATACAATAATGCATAGAGTTAAGCTTGGAATGACCAAGGATATGGTAACGCTCTCCCCGGTCATTCCAAGCCTCATTGGATGGCATTCTCTAGCGTTCATCGTGGTCCTGATAGGAACCTGTTGAACTTGTCCATGACCTAGCTATCAGAGTATAAGAATGGTAGTGTTCATCACTCAGTGAAATGAGAAATCAAGTTAGCTCCTATTGACTGTCCGGAACGCAGGGTTGCATAGGATGGTCGCTCTTTCTCATCCAGAATATCGGCCTACAAACCATTTCCATCAATTCAATTTTAAACAATCAACCTAATCTACCTATTATGGCAGATAAATTCGATCAGCTTGTAGTCAAGGCAACGGACGGCGACGCGGAGGCACAGTGCGACCTCGCTGACATCTATTATGATGTCTTCGATGAGCATTTCAATCCTGAGATCGCGGCCAAATGGTACCTGAAGTCTGCCGAGCAGGGCAACGCCGAGGCGCAGTTCTGCATAGCAAGGCTCCTATCATGGGGGGACGGCATAGAGGCATCCCCAGAGGAGGCCGTCAAATGGTACAAGGCAGCGGTCCGCCAGGGACACACCGATGCTATGTGCGACCTCGCCAGCATGTATCTTTACGATCCAGATGTCAGGAAGTCCAAGAAGAAGGCCATCCAGCTCTATACGGATGCGGCCAACATGGGCAACTCCAACGCACAGTATTTCCTTGGTCTCGCCTACCTCGACGGGGAGTACGTCGACCAATCTTATGACGAGGCTGTCAAATGGTTCAAGAAGGCGGCGGAGGACGATAATCCGTATGCGCAGTTCGATCTGGGTGAGATGTACTTCACTGGGGTCGGAATGAAGAAGTCCAAGAAGGATGCCTTCAAATGGTACCTCAAAGCCGCTAAGAACGACCATGCCCTGGCACAGTATGCTGTTGCTACGATGTACCTCGAGGGCAAAGGGACCAAGCAGTCCTATAAGGATGCCTTCAAGTGGATGAAGGAGGCGGCCGAGCAGGGAGTCACCAATGCGATGTACGACCTAGCTCTCCTCTACCACTACGGATCCGGAGTCAAGAAGTCCAACAAGGAAGCGTTCAAGTGGATGAGATACGTCGCCGACGATCTCTTCGAGGCGGAGGACGAGTACGAGTTCGACGAAGGCTTCGACGAGATGCCCAACGACGAAGAGGATTGATCCCGCAGGAGGGTACCCCCTCCTGTCAAACGGTTTTCTCATCTTTTCATTCGATAACGTTCATTATTCCAGACCGTTGCTGGCTAACTGTATATACGACATAGGCATCGGGCAACTATGGCATCCAACAGGAGGAAGGAGGAGAGTAAGAGGCTGCTCGAATCCGAGAAGGTGATGACCGATTTCATGGCGGATGACCGCACGGACAGGGTATGTCCCAAATGCGCCATCGCCACATCGCTCAGGAAGTGCCCGAAGTGCGGCGCAGAGACTATCCAGATGGATTGATCATGATCTTTTGAATCTCTTGCGAAGGTCGCGCTGCAGTAACATGTGCAGCATCGTGTACGAGAGCACATCGCCCATTCTGTCCGCCATATCAGAATTGTAGCAGCGTCTGGGGCATCCATTGCATCTGATGCCGGTGACGTTGTTCGGACAGTCGTCAATGCGCTTTATGGCATAATCGAGGAGCCCCCTGCATCCGTTGCACAGATCGCCTCCGTGCTTCTTCGCGCAATATAAACGGACCGCATGATCGATATAGGATTTCCTATCCGCTATGCGCTCATCGACGGGCCTCATGGATATGGAATCTGGTTTCGGATTAATAGATGATGTAGTCACAAACTACCGAACAGATACATAGCCAGGAGTATGACAATGAAACGCTATATGCCAAGGCTGGTTGATGATGTCCTTGAGTTTAAATTGAAGAGCTCAGGTGCCGTCTGGATCAGGGGCCCGAAATGGTGTGGAAAATCGACCACGGCCGAGCAGTTTGCAAAGACTGTCATACGCATGCAGGATGAGGATGTGAGAAATCAGAATATAGCTCTAGCCAAGATGAGCCCGAGCGAATTTCTCAAAGGAGACGCTCCCCTGCTGATTGACGAATGGCAGGTTATTCCGTTCATATGGAATCAGATTAGGACCGAAGTCGACAGGCGCGATGAATTCGGGCAGTTCCTTCTGACAGGTTCTAAACAGCCCGAGGATGTTGAAGATGCAGATAAGCACAGCGGAACAGGTAGAATCACTACATTGTTGATGCGTCCTATTTCCCTCTATGAGTCCGGAGAGAGCAATGGGACGGTATCGTTGGAATCGATGTTCAAAGGCGAAGGGAGGCCAGGTCGCTGCAATACAAGTCTGAGGGATTATGCGTTCTATACGGCCAGAGGGGGATGGCCTAAAGCCATAGGACAGGACGAAGAGATAGCTCTGGAACTAGCGGCCAGTTATGTGGCAGGGTTAATCGATTCTGATATGTCGCTGGAGGATGACGTCAAGCGCAATCCAGACAGGGGGAGATTGCTTTAACGTTCATATTCCAGGAACTGTTCCACGCAGGCCAACAACAGCACCATCCGTAACAATATGATCGCCAACGACAGCGAATCGCTCAATCAGGATACAATCAGCTCGTACGTCAAAGCTCTAAAGAGACTCTACGTAATCGAAGAGTCCGAGGCTTGGAATCCCAATCTGAGATTCAAGACAGCTATAAGAACTTCGAATACGCGCTATTTTGTGGATCTGTCGATCGCCTGCGCATCGCTCGACATCGGGACTGACGGGTTGATCGGCAATCTGGAACTGTTCGGACTCCTGTTCGAGAACCTGTGCGTCCGTGATCTGAGGATATATGCAGACAGGCTTAAAGGCAAGGTCAGGCACTACAGGGACTCCAGCGGATTGGAGATAGATGCGGTCGTAACGCTGCGCAACGGGGACTGGGCCGCGATAGAGGTCAAGCTCGGTTCCCAGGAATACATAGACGAGGGCGCCAGGAACCTTCTGAAACTCGTGGACTCGATGGATCCAAGGTCTAAGAAACCTAGTTTCCTGATGGTTCTCACCGGAACCGACATTGCTTACCAAAGGGAAGACGGGGTATGGGTGGTTCCCCTCGCCTGCTTAGGGCCTTGAGCCAGATCATCACTGGCTGGATTCCCATGGCGCATGCCATTTGATAGTTCGGATTATTTTGTCTCTTCTATTGAGAGCTAAATTACATACAATAATTTCTAAAAAATAGTAAGTAAATTTGTCTTACATACTATTTTTGACATCGAATAGAACGTAATATCAAGAATGAGAAAAAGTCGAGACTGCCGTCCGCAGATGTAAAAATAGTAAGTATCTGGCTCAGTAGTCGTGCTCTTCGATGATCCTGAGGAAGTTCTTGAAGATGTCTACCCCGTGCTCGGTGTTCTCGACCTCGGGGTGGAATTGGACTCCCCAGATCGGTCTATCTTTGCAACGTACCGCTTCGTGGGGACATGCATCAGAATGTGCGATGACCTCAAATCCCTCTGGGACCACCTTGACCTCGTCGTTGTGCGATGCCCATACCGTGAACTCGTCGGGGAGATCCTTGAAGAGATCGTCGTGGTTGGTCACCTTTAGGGGGACGGCTCCAAACTCCGGAGTCGAACCTGGGCCCAACGTACCTCCGAAGTGCTCTGACAGGAACTGCATGCCTGCGCAGACCCCTAGGATGGGGAAATTGGCTTTGTCCAGGTATTCGCCGTTGTTGCCCATCGCCGCACCTTCGGTGGCGACGTTAGGTGCCCCTCCCGAGAGGACCAGACCGTCTACGTCCTTGATATCGTCGAACGGGGTAGTGTTCGGAACGATCTTGGTATCGACCTTGAGATATCTCAGAACGCGCCATTCGCGGTGCGTCCACTGGCTTCCATTGTCTATGACGTAGACTTTCATCGGTCACGATTATGGTAGAATCCGATAAAAAACGTATGATGTTACAAGGAACGGAGGGGGAATGCCCCCATCCTGTTTCACTCCCACTCGATTGTCGCGGGAGGCTTGTTGGTGATGTCGTAGACCACGCGGTTCACGGACTGCTTCATGGTATTCGTGATACGCTGGGACATAGCATCGAGCACATCGAGGGGGATCTTCGCGTATGTCGCCGTCATCCCATCGATCGATGCGACCGCACGGATAGCGATGGTCCTGCCGTAGGCCCTTCTGTCACCCTGCACGCCGACGGACTTCGACGGGAGGAGCACTGCGAAGTACTGCCACGGGAGCTCCATCTTCCCTGCCTCCGCGCTCTTCCTTATCTCGTCCTCCACGATGTAGCATGCCTCGCGGACTATGGCGATGTTCTCAGGCGTGACCTCATCCAGGCATCTCACAGCAAGGGCCGGTCCCGGGAACGGCTGCCTTTCGGAGGCCGCCACGTTCAGCATCCTTGCGAGATCCCTCACCTCATCCTTGTACAGGTCCCTCAGGGGCTCGTACAGCGACATGCCCATCTCCTTAGGGAGCCCTCCGACGTTGTGGTGGGATTTGATGGTGTCACGGACGCCGTCCCCAGATTCGATCCAGTCGGGAGCGATGGTCCCTTGGATGAGGAACTCCGCGCCGTATTCCTTCGCTCTCCTCTCGAAGACGCGGATGAACTTCTCGCCGATGATCTTCCTCTTCTTCTCCGGATCGGTGACGCCTTTGAGAGCGCCGAAGAACTCCTCCGCAGCGTCCTCGATGATGTAGTTGAAGCCCATGGACTTGAACATCTGCTCGACCTCTTCGGTCTCGCCCTTCCTCATGAGCCCGTTGTCCACATAGACGGCCAGAAGCCTGTCGCCGATGGCCTTGTGCACCAATGCGGCGGCCACCATGGAGTCCACTCCTCCGGAGCAGGCGATGATGGCCTTTCCTGTGATCTTGGACTTCGTGTCCTCGATCGTATCATTGATGAAATCCTCAGCACCCAACATCTTCCTTTACCTTCTGAGAATCGGCCATGACTTTGTCCGCCTGTTCCTTCCTGTAGTCCTTCAGCTTCTGCTGCAGGGCGGCATCGGATATCGAGAGCATCTCGATGGCGAGGACCGCCGCGTTGTCACCGCGGTCCATTCCGACTGCGGCGACAGGAATCCCGGGAGGCATCTGAACGATGGACAGCAATGCATCGAAGTTGATGGAACCGCTTACTGGCACACCAATCACAGGCTTGGTTGTGAAAGAGGCTACGACTCCAGGCAGCGCCGCGGAGAGTCCGGCGATGGCGATGAGCACATCGGCATCGCTCTTCGTCACGAGTTCTTCTACCCTGTGAGGGGTCCTGTGGGCGGATGCCACATCGATATCGAACGGCACACCGAACTTCTTCAGGATGTTGATGGCCTTCTCGGCGACCGGAAGGTCGCTCTTGCTTCCCATTATTATGGAGACTTTGGACATTGTTTTCCATTACAAAATAATCGGATAAAAGAATGATGCAAGGGTGAGAAGGTGGGCACGAGTCCCAGCGCCGGCCTGACTGAATTATATGTTGATGGAACCGAGCTTAAGATGTCGTTCCGTGAAAGTACAAGGTCTTACGGCTCCCTTCTCGATTTTACATAATCTCTGTGTTTTTGAACGTATCGGCACGGGGATCAAGAACCGGAAAAGAGGGCCGATAGAGCATCGTCTAGAATTGATGAGCTTGTAGGCGCAGGGAGCTTGGCACTCCCTGCTTTGAGCTTAAACTAATGGGTTTTTCAGAACGCTGGCTCGAATCTCATCTCGAGGGGCTGGCCGCAGCACATGCACCTGGAAAACGGGTTCAACTCATCGTTCATTGTTCCGCAATATTTGCAAAGGTAATGTGATACTTTTTAGTTGATGTTTTGTCTATAAAGAAAAGACATCAGCTCCGTCATCTCCCAAACATGGTCGGTCAGACCCAATTTCATCGCAGGCGTGACATCCACACGTTTGCCACCGTTCTCCTTCTTCCGGATCGAAATCGAAGAGTGCGGAATACAGAGGTTGTAGTAGCCTTTGAACAAATCCAGACCTGCCTGCACGGCCTCCCTGGATTTACCAAAGGTCACCGTTCTGCGCCTGATCCTCGCATTGAACAGCCTGATCGTCAGGTTCTGCCTCTCGATTGCCGACGTGTTGAGAAGGTGTTCCGGTACGTCGCCGAAGGCGACATACCGCCTCACCTTCTCCAATTTCTTGCCCAGGCGGGTCTTCTCCACCACACCGTAGTTGAAGTCAGAATTGGGCTCCAAATGGCTTCCCGGGCGTCCGCGTCCGTTGTTGTACACGCGATAGCTGTACCTCTTGAAAAGAGTGGTCAGATATGGTCTGTAGCCGTCGGTGACGAAATACGGCATGTGGTTGCGCCTAAGCTTGTCTAATTCGGTGTTGACGATGCGTTCGCAGACGGCCTTTCCTCTGCCGTCGGCGACAATACCCAGCAGATACTTTTCGGTGGCACAGAAGGAGGTCCATATCCAGTCCCCGTCCTCTTTGAAATGGTCTCCCACGGAAATCATGTTTTTTTTAGAGTATATAAAAGCTCATCGAATTGGAGGCTCTCGGGGGCCACACCCTTCGATTCCAGACTGGCCGAGACCTTAGCAACATGCTCCCCGCCGCGTTTCGTACGCTTCTGCACGGTCCTGACCGTGCAGCCGACGATGTCGGCCGTCCTCCGGACGCCGACCCCGTTGGCCTGACAGGCCATGATCAGATTGTGCTCCTCCTTGGTCAGGTGGGTATGCTCATAAGCTGTGCCAGTACGGTCGTTGAACACGCGTCCGCAGGTCTTACATTTGTATTTGCGCACGGTCCCTGACTTCGTCTGATAGGTCCCGTTCGCTATGATGTTCTGCTCCCCGAGTCTGCCGAAATTCCTGCATTCCTCATTCGGGCACGAGATCTCCAAGAACTTCTGTTTAGGCCCTCTTTCTCCCATCTTGATCATCATAAACGATATGGGAGTATAAATATAAAATATCAACTAAAAAGTATCACATTACCA
>Ga0208297_1000581_pt1 | contig 64663 bp, 68 predicted proteins | sample LMS_cellobiose_e_FD_187367 | JGI IMG/M metagenome (GOLD analysis project Ga0208297, IMG submission 187367) | Rumen-fistulated moose microbial communities from Alaska, USA - LMS_cellobiose_enrichment (SPAdes) (version 2) | ecosystem: Host-associated > Mammals > Digestive system > Stomach > Rumen...
CACTCCCGATGTTCGTTCCTTTGGAACTCACTATTAGTGTTGGCCGTTCCGGCACTCCCGATGTTCGTTCCTTTGGAACTCACTATTAGTGTTGCGAGGGAGCGGAGCGACGTGGCGATCTCGAACGAGATTCACAGGCAATCTCTATGTCGTTCTATGCTAACCACGGTTTTGCAGGAGTGTTGGTTGGGATGCAGGAGTATTAGCCGGCTCGCTCCGGGACTCCTCGCCTGCAACACATCGGCTTGCTTCGGTGCGAAGCGGATCGCTTAAGAATTCGGCATCCATGCACTCAGTCCACTCTGCTTGAAACATCCTGTTTCTCGCTCCGCTTCGCAGCCCTCAGGTTCGTCGTGTGCGGCAACGGCTCATCTTACGTCACTCGCCCGGCTAATACTCCCTGCTTAAGTCATGCAGCAATGTTTTCATTTATCCTGGTCTATTCTTCAGGTGCTAATAGCTGGGAGCCAACTCCTTTTTTTGTTACAATGGTAGCGAAAGCGGGGGTAGGAGAATGAATCAGGATGATATAGTTCTTTACTGGAGAGGAAAGAGGCAACCGGATGAAAAAACCTATAACCATCGAATACGACAGGTGGTTTTTCCCCAGGTCAGCGAAAATTCCCTGCAAAATTCCTTAGTAGATGTGGACAATCAGCTTTGCTTAGGCACGGATCATCAAGTTATGGCTTGGTTGCTGGATAATGGTTATGAGCAGAGCTTTGACTGCATATACATAGATCCTCCTTATTTAACTGATAGTGACTATTATGCCCAGATAAAAATTGATACCCCCGGCGGGGCCCAGCAGGTCAAGCAGCGGGTGTTTCGTGATAATGGCTACCGGAATCTTTCCTCATACTTGCAGCATATTTATGAATCAGTTGCTATGATAAAGCAGCTTTTGTCAGAACAGGGCAGCCTGTTCGTCCATCTGGATTATCATTCCTCCCATTATGTGAAAATAATTCTGGACGAAGTATTTTCCCCCCAGCGTTTTGTCAATGAGATAGTTTGGTGCTATGGAGGAGGCAGCGGAACCCGGCGCCATTTCCACCGTAAACATGATGTTATATTCTGGTACAGCCGGGGAGCAGACTATATTTTTAATCCCCAGTACCGGCCTTATTCACCTGGCACGATTCAAAGAGGCCTTACCAAAGTTAAGGGTGACCGTTATAAACTGGACAGCAGAGGGGCTTTGCTTCAGGACTGGTGGATTGATATTCCCAAGATACTTAGCCCCACCGCCGGCAACAACTGGAAGTTTCCTACTCAAAAGCCAGTGGAACTGGTGCAGCGCATTATACAGGCCTCTACGATGGAAAACTCTCTGGTAGGCGACTTTTATTGCGGTTCGGGAACAAGTGCAGAAGCTTGTGAAAACCTGGGACGAAGATGGATAATGAGTGACAACAGCATGTATGCGATCCAAACCAGCATCCATAGGCTAATCAAAAACAACAGCCGTCCCTTTATGATTAGTACCACCCAACCAGATACTTCCCCGCCAGGTCAATTGTCAATCATAACCGAGTGTAATTCTCATTTATTCGGCCATGAATTTACCATAACCCTGCAATCTTATCAGCCCCGGGACGGAAGGCCGCCCGGATTAGCTTGGATTGATTTTTGGGAAATTGGTTGGCTAAAGGGCCAGCATTTTATGTCCCTGCTACAAGTTATACCTGCCAAACGGGGGCAAATGGTTCCCCTACAACTTACCCTCAAGCTTGATGATATTAATAAACCACTGGTAGTACAAGTCTGGGATATCCAGGGAGGACCAGTTAAGCTGCCCCTAACCCTGCCCTAACTTACCGGTCTCCCCTGAATACAGTCTACATTGAGCTGTTGCATATCTCATTTACGAATCCTATGCTGTTCTACCAGGCGTTGAATATCGGTTTCTTTATCATCACCAAAAGGAAGCCATACTTCTTCGTAAATATTTTCATCCATTACATCTTCCCGGTTCAGGGTATTGCGCAGGCGGCTCCGAAGGGATGATATAGGCTCAGAAGTAAAAATACGCATATTTCCTCCCTCTTTTTCATTTATTCTAGAGATGCTGCATTCTACGTCCCAACAGGTAAACTCCTGAAATGGCTAAAGCATGCAGAACCCACCATCCCGGCTCCAGCATGCTGAATGTGCCTGGGTCCACCTTATCTTGGCGCATAAATTTTTTACTTACAGAATTTTTATAATCCATGAAATCCATTAGAACTGAAAACATGATGCTTCACTTCCTTCCGATTTGCTTTTTCAATCATATTTTTCCCGCCGGCTATTTTATTTAGATAAGTAAATTATGTAACTGTGACTATCATTACAAATAATAACTGGCCAGGAAATAGAAGGTAATTTTCTTGCTTTGCCTAAATATTTATGGTATCAATGGCGTTAGAGTTTATTTGTCCACTAATGTGCGGGGGAGATAGCAGATGGATCGAGCTGAGAAAGCAGCCCTATGTGAAATCCATGCCTTAAGTGGGGTAGGGACCGGCACCTTGTGGAAAGGGTTTAACGAGTGGGGCAGTTTTGCCGAGATGTATAAAGCTAATGAGGCAGCCTTGTATAAGATTCTGCCTACAGAGGCGGTGACTGATTTAATCCAAAGGCGACGCTCCCGGACTTCTTGGGATTGCCTGGAGAAGATAGAAGCCCACGGGTTTCAAGTGGTTTCTATATTGGATGATAACTATCCAGTATTATTGAAGACTATTCATAATCCGCCTTTTGTAATATACTGTGCTGGTAACTTGGAATTATGGACCGGTTTTTGCCTGGCCATAGTTGGCTCCAGAAACGCTACTCACTATGGGCGGAACACGTCCCGAAAACTCAGTGAGGAATTAGCCGCCTATGGTGTAATTGTAGTCAGTGGCATGGCCCGGGGTATTGATGCCGAAGCTCATACCGGGGCTCTTAATACTGGGACCACTATAGCAGTTCTCGGCAGCGGACTCAATGTGGTTTATCCCCGGGAAAATCAATCTCTGTATGAGCGCATAAGAATGCAGGGACTGGTGATTAGCGAATTTCCCATGGATACGCCACCTGATTCCAAGCATTTTCCCATGCGCAACCGGATTATATCCGGCTTAAGCCGGGGAGTAATTGTAGTAGAAGCCCGGGAACGCAGTGGTGCGCTCATTACGGCCGATATGGCTCTGGAACAGGGAAGGGATGTCATGGCCGTGCCTGGGCCCATAACCAGCAAGAACAGTGTAGGAACCAATCGTCTGATTCAGCAGGGAGCCAAACTTGTTATGGATATTCAGGATATTATTGATGAATACCCTGATTTTGATTGGCAATCTGCTTCACCGCCAGTTATAGTGGAAGGAGTATTATTTGCTGAGGAAGACAGTGAGGAAGCTGAAATTCTGCAGTTGATTGAAGTTGATGGAATTCATTTTGATGAATTGCTGCAGAGAACCAGCCTGGATCATGGAACCTTAAGTTCCTTGCTGCTAAAACTGGAGCTAAAGGGGATAGTGACGTCGACCCCGGGCAATTACTATGTTAAGATACGTTAGACAAGGAATTATGGGTATACTCAACATACAATAATATCAATATCCATGGAGAGGTGATCTGGTTGGCAGAGACGACGCTGGTGATTGTTGAGTCAGCAGCTAAAGCCAAAACCTTAAGTAAATTCCTGGGTAAAGGTTACCGGGTAAAAGCATCGGTGGGACACATCAAAGATTTACCCAAAAGTAAACTGGGCATAGATGTAGATAACGATTTTGAACCCCAGTATATAACTATTCGCGGCAAAGGGGATTTACTTAAGGAAATCAAGGATGAATCCCAGAAGGCCGGACGGGTGCTGTTGGCCACTGACCCAGACCGGGAAGGAGAAGCTATTGCCTGGCATCTGCAAAATGCAATACGTATTCCGGATAATGCTAAATGCCGGGTTGAGTTTAATGAAATCACCAAAGATGCAGTGAAAAAAGCTATCAAGAAACCTCGTCCCATAGACCTGAACCGGGTTAACGCCCAGCAAGCCAGAAGGGTATTGGATAGACTGGTGGGATATAATCTAAGCCCCCTACTGTGGAGCAAAGTACGTAAGGGATTAAGCGCTGGACGGGTTCAATCCGTAGTTGTTAGGCTGATATGTGAACGGGAACAAGAGATACGGGAGTTTGTGCCCGAAGAATACTGGACCATTGAAGCACTTTTGAACACCGTAGAAAAGGCCGGCCTGATTTCCAAGCTGGTCAGCTACCGCGGTGAAAAAATAACTATTCCTAATGAGGAAGAGAAGAATCGTATTATAGATGAACTAGCCCAGCATGATTTTATAGTCACTGAAGTAGAAAAGAAAGAAAAGCGCAAAAAACCTTTGCCGCCATTTATAACCAGTACCTTGCAGCAGGAGAGTTCGAAACGTTTGAACTTTTTTAGCCAGCGTACCATGAGGGTAGCTCAGGAACTGTACGAGGGCTTGGAGTTAGGGAAAGAGGGTACCGTAGGCCTCATAACCTATTTAAGAACTGATTCTACCCGAGTGTCCAGCGTAGCCCAGGAGGAAGCTATCGCCTTTATTACTGAACATTATGGCCAGGAGTATGCGCCGTCGGAACCAAACCAATATAAAAGCCGTAAATCATCCCAGGATGCTCATGAAGCAATTCGCCCTACTTCGGTGTACCGTACTCCCGAGTCGGTAAAACCTTTTTTAACCCGGGATCAATACCGGCTCTATAAGCTGATATGGGATCGCTTCGTCAGCAGTCAGATGACTCCGGCGGTGTATGACACCATTTCTGTGGATATTCAGGCAGGTGAATACCTGTTTCGCTCTTCATCCTCCCATTTGAAATTTGCCGGGTACAAGAAAGTATATAATGATCAGGAAGAAGAGGAAGCAAAAAACCATATTCCCCCATTAAAAATCAATGAGAAATTATTTTTGGAGAGTCTGCAAGCTGAACAGCATTTTACTCAACCACCGCCCCGTTTTACGGAAGCCAGCTTGGTAAAACTCCTGGAGGAGAAGAATATTGGCCGGCCCAGTACCTATGCACCTATAATTGACACGATTTTAAAGCGTCATTATGTGGAACGTCAGAATAAGCAGTTTGTACCTACTGAACTGGGCTTCATAGTAGTTGACTTGCTGAAAGATCATTTCAGCAATATTGTAGAGGTTGAATTCACCGCAAAAATGGAAGAAGAACTGGATCTTATCGAAGAAGGACAGATGGAATGGCGCCAAGTAATCAGAGAATTTTACCAGCCTTTTGCCGAGGATTTGCAAAAAGCCCAGCAACGTATCGAAAAAGTGGAAATTAAAGATGAAGAAGCCGGCAAAGATTGTCCCCAATGCGGGCGGCCTTTGCTGATCAAATACGGGCGTTTTGGAAAGTTTTTGGCTTGCTCAGGCTTTCCCGAGTGCCGGCACACTGAATCAATTAATGAAGATACAGGGGTTACATGTCCTCACTGTGGTGGAGCCATTATTGCCTTGAAAACCAAAAAAGGACGTAGGTTTTACGGGTGCAGCAATTATCCTGACTGCACTTTCCGCTCTTGGAATAAACCTACCGGTGAGAAATGTGCCATCTGTGGGGATGCCATGGTAGAAAAGAAGGATCGTACTTATGGGGTACAGATTGTTTGTCAAAACAGCGAATGCAAGCATCGTCAGGAAGTGAAAGTATAGTTGACGGCGGTACACGTTATTGGAGGCGGTTTGGCTGGATGCGAAGCCGCCTATTATATAGCCAACCAGGGGATTGAGGTTAAGCTCTGGGAGATGCGCCCAACTAATAATACTCCGGTACATCGAACCCCTTACCTGGCTGAACTGGTATGCAGCAACTCCCTTAAATCAGAACAGAATAATACTGCTCAGGGGCTGCTTAAAGCGGAGATGAGAATCCTGGGTTCTCTTTTGCTCCAATGTGCAGAACAAGCTCGGGTTCCTGCCGGTAGTGCCTTGGCGGTAGATCGGGATCTATTTGCCCAACGGGTTACCAGTATTATTGAAAATCATAAGCGTATTGAAGTCATCCGCCAGGAAGTCGTAACCGTCCCTGAAGACCAGCTGGTGGTAATAGCTACCGGACCACTTACTTCGGGAAGACTGTGGCAGTATTTACAGGAAATAACTGGAGAAGAGAATCTTTATTTTTATGATGCAGTTGCTCCCAGCGTAACGGCGGAGAGTTTGGATATGAGCAAAATATATCGAGCCTCCCGTTACGGCAAAGGCAGTGATGATTATCTCAACTGCCCTCTGACCAAGGAAGAATACGAAGAGTTTTATGAAGCTTTGGTGGCAGCAGATGTGGCCGAGGGACACAGTGTGGACCAAGGCTTGTTTTTTAATGCATGTATGCCAGTGGAAGTAATTGCCCGGCGGGGAATAGACACCTTGCGGTATGGACCAATGCGTCCGGTGGGTCTAAATAATCCTAACGATAATTCCCGGCCTTATGCGGTAGTTCAGCTGCGCCAGGAGGACCGGGAGGGTAGAATTTATGGGCTAGTGGGTTTTCAGACTCGTATCAAATGGGGCGAGCAGGATAGAATATTCCGTATGATCCCGGGCTTGGAAAAGGCTGAATTTGTGCGGTATGGAGTAATGCATCGCAACAGTTATATTAACAGTCCGCAATTACTTCATCCGACCCTGCAACTCAGAAGCAACCCACAAGTGTTATTTGCCGGGCAGATAACCGGTGTGGAGGGCTATATGGAGTCGGCTGCCACCGGTATAATCGCCGGAATTAATATTAGTCGTATATGGCGGGGGAAGGATCCAGCAATACCAGGTGAATATACCATGATTGGTTCCTTGCTGCGATTTATTTCGACAGCAAACCGGGTAAACTTTCAACCTATTAATGCCAGTTTTGGCTTGTTACCGGAACTGGTTCCCAGCGTTAAAGATCGCCAGAAACGCTATCAGCACTATGTAGAGCGGGCTTTACAACAGGCGCAGGAATATTCAGAATTGTTGCGACTGTAGTTGTAAATTTGACAAGCATATGCTAGCATGGGCTTTAGAGGTTAAAAATAGAGGCGATGATATGCTGGTTAAGCATGTGGAAGGATTTCTAGATTACCTTCGAGTGGAGAAAAATGCATCAACCTTAACATTGGTAAGTTATCGAACTGATTTAACACAACTGTTTTCTTTTTTAGCGAATAGATATTCTGTTTCCCGCGATGACATTTCCACTGAGTTGCTAAATCATAAGTCCGTACGTGAATATTTAATGCAAATGCAAGAGCAGGGCATGAGCCGCTCAACTATGGCCAGGAAACTTGCTGCCCTGCGTTCATTTGTTCGCTACCTATGCCGGGAAAACATCCTGCAGAATAATCCCATAGCAGCGGTTGCTACCCCCAAACAGGATAAGCGTCTACCTAAGTTTCTCTACCCGTTGGAAATTCAAATGCTACTGGAAGCTCCAGATACTTCTAAACCTTTGGGACTTAGAGATAAAGCAATCTTAGAGACTCTGTATGCAGCCGGTTTAAGAGTCAGTGAATTGATTGGCCTTAGCCTAAATAATATTTATTTTGACGAAGAAATGATCAAGGTATTTGGTAAGGGGAGCAAAGAACGCATCATTCCCTTGGGTAGCCAGGCTATGACCAGTCTGAACAATTATCTGCAAAAAGGGCGTCCCTATTTACAAAAAAGCCCTACTGAAGCTTTATTTTTAAATAAATTTGGTACACGGCTTTCGGAAAGAAGTGTACGCAATATTATAAATAAGTATGTGGAGGAAGTTGCCCTTAATCAGAAAGTTAGTCCTCATACTTTAAGACATTCATTTGCTACCCACTTACTGAACGCTGGTGCTGATCTGCGTTCTGTGCAGGAGCTATTGGGACATGTAAAGTTGTCTACCACCCAGATATACACCCATATTACTACCGAGAATATTCAGCAAGTTTACCGGGAAACCCATCCGCGGAGGTAATGCATATGTTTCAAGCAACTACCATCGTAGCCGTACGTAAAGGTAATCAAACTGCTATAGCTGGAGATGGACAAGTAACCATGGGTCAGAATACGGTTATGAAGCACCACGCCAATAAAATCAAGAAACTGTATGACGGTAATGTGGTGGTAGGATTTGCGGGAGCTGTTGCCGATGCTTTTACTTTGTTCGCCAAGTTTGAAGAAAAATTAAAACAGGCCAATGGTAATTTAACTAAAGCAGCAGTGGAAGTGGCCCGGGAATGGAGAACCGACCGGGTGCTCAGAAAGCTGGAAGCCTTGCTGTTGGTAGCGGATCGGGAAAAAATGTTTATCATCTCTGGTACTGGTGAGGTAATAGAACCCGATGATGGCATAGCTGCCATTGGCTCTGGAGGGTCTTATGCTATGGCTGCAGCTAGAGCCTTAGCCCGTCATACCCAAATGAGTGCTGCAGAAATTGTCCAGGAAGCACTCATGATTGCTTCTGAAATTTGTGTATATACCAATAGCGAAATAACCGTACAAGTAATTGATCATTAGAAGAAAGGAAGACCATTGTGCAGTCTTTTAACATGACTCCCAGGGAAATAGTGGAAGAACTGGACAAGTATATAGTTGGTCAGCAGGCTGCTAAGAAAGCTGTAGCTATTGCCTTGCGTAACCGGTATCGCCGTAAGATGTTACCAGATGACTTGAGAGATGAGGTCTATCCCAAAAACATAATTATGATTGGTTCTACAGGAGTGGGCAAAACTGAAATTGCCAGGCGGTTAGCCCGTTTAGTGAAAGCTCCTTTTATTAAAGTAGAAGCTACTAAATTTACGGAAGTTGGTTATGTAGGACGAGATGTTGATTCTATGGTAAGGGATCTCGTGGAGACTTCCATACGTATGGTGAAAAGCGAAAAATACGAGGAGGTGGAAGATAAGGCCAAACGGTTAGCTGAGGAACGTATTGTGGACTGCATACTCCCACTTCCAAGAAGGAAAGGCCGCTCCCCAAAAAGCCCCTTTGATTTCCTTCTTATGGGGGGAGTAAACGAACCCATTGACCAGGAAGAAAACTTTGATGAGCGTTTCCACGATGCGGAGCAAAAACGGCAGATTATTCGCCAAAAGTTAGCCCGCATGGAGTTGGAGCAGGAAATTATCGAGATCGAAGTTGAAGAAAGCAATGTTTCTTTTATGGAGGTTTTCTCAGGCTCCGGAGTAGAAGAAATGGGGATAAATTTGCAGGACATGTTTGGCAACCTAATCCCCAAAAAGCGTAAGAAACGGCGAGTCACGGTGGAAGAAGCCAGAAAGATATTTACTCACGAAGAGGCACAGCGCTTGATGGACATGGATGAAGTATATCGTGAAGCTATTAAGAGAGCGGAACAGGATGGCATTATATTTCTTGATGAAATAGACAAAATTGCCGCCAAAGATAGCGGTTATGGTCCGGATGTGTCACGGGGGGGCGTACAGAGAGATATACTTCCCATTGTCGAAGGCTCTACAGTAGTCACCAAATATGGACCGGTTAACACCGATCATATGCTTTTTATTGCTGCAGGTGCCTTTCACGTGAGCAAACCTTCTGATTTAATCCCTGAACTGCAAGGACGTTTCCCTATTCGCGTGGAGTTGGAGAGCCTTACTCGTGACGATTTGCGTAGAATATTTACGGAACCGCACAACTCTCTGGTCAAACAATATGTTGCTCTTTTGGAAACGGAAAAGGTACACATTCATTTTACGGACGAAGCCATTGATTATATTGCGGACGTTGCCTTTGAGGTAAACACCAAAACGGAGAATATCGGTGCCCGGAGGCTGTACACCGTAATGGAAAAAGTATTAGAGGACCTACTATTCGATGCTCCTGAATATGCAAATCAAACAATCGAAATAAACAAAACCTACGTAGCTGAGCGTCTGAAGAAGATCGTAGAGGACGAAGATCTTAGCAGATACATCTTGTAGGAGGTTTATGCAAGTGAAAAAAACATTATTAGAAAAATCAAGATCCATCAATAAAATCTTGCAAAAAATAGGCGGCAATCCCGTGGATTTTTTTGAAATGGCCGAGGTGTTGGCCAATAACCTGGAATGCAGTGTGTTCATAGTGGGGCGCCGCGGAGGAATTGCTGGATATGCATTTCATGAAGGAGCCACTTGTCAGGAGATTGAACACCTGATGAGCCATGCTGAACGCTTTCCCGAGAGTTTTAATCAGGAGTTTCTGAACCTGCAAGAAACCAGAACCAATTTTGTTCTGGAAGAAGGACGTCGTTGTATTTTTAATCCCAACAATGTAGGTTGTGACTGTTCTAAGCGTATCTGGTCTATTACTCCAGTTTTTGGAGGGGCGCGGCGCATAGGTACACTGATCATGATGCGCGAAAATCTCGAGTTCAGTGATGAAGACCTAGTTTTAGCTGAGTACGGAGCCATAGTAGTGGCCAATGAGATAATGCGTATGCGGGCAGAGCGGATCGAAGAAGAAGCCCGCAAGAAGGCTGCGGTGCAAATTGCCTTGGCCACCCTGTCCTATTCAGAAAGAGAAGCCATAGAACACATTATTGATGAATTAAACGGTCGTGAAGGCCTGCTGGTAGCCAGCCGGATTGCTGATAAGGTGGGTATTACCCGTTCGGTTATCGTCAGTGCATTAAGAAAATTTGAAAGTGCTGGGGTTATTGAGTCCCGTTCACTGGGTATGAAGGGTACCTATATTAAAGTGCTGAACGATTATCTTTTCGATGAACTAAAACGCTAGTAGAATTTAAAGATTCATAATAGTTTCCCCAAAAAAACAACAAATGACTAGCCTGTTTTTCAACAAGCTAGTCATTTATTTTTGAAAAATTTAGGTCTTTTATAACAAATATTTTTGTAAATAGCAGGAATTTAAATCGATAAAGTCGAACAAATGGCCTAGAGGTGATGGATATGTTTGACAAAATATTTAATTCTCGGGCACAAAAGGTGCTGATGCACGCCCTCGACGGTGCTACCCTTCGGGGTGAAGTTATAGCTAATAATATCGCCAATGTTGATACGCCAGACTTTAAGAGGAGCGAAGTATTGTTCGAGGATCAACTGCGTCAGTTCTTACATGAGCCCCACCAAGGAACTCAATTAAGAGTTACCAATCCCAGACATATTCAAGTAACCAGGAAACCAACCAGCTTCAGTCCTGAGATTTACCAGGTAAATGATTTAAGCTATCGCAACGATAACAATAATGTGGATATTGATGTGGAAATAGCTAAGATGAGCAAGAACGATATTTATCATGATGCTTTGAGTTCTAGTCTGACTCAAGAGATTCGTTTGCTGAGATTAGCAATTACCGGGAGGAGTTAATTATGCCTTTTCTATCTAGCCTGGATATTAGTGCATCAGGCCTTTCAGCCCAGCGTTTGCGTATGGACACTATCGCCAACAATATGGCCAACGCTGAAACAACACGCAATAGCACGGGTACTGGACCATATCGCCGTCAGGTAGTGGTATTTGAGGCTCGCTCGGCCCAACCATCTGCTAGGTTTAGGGGAATTATGCAGGAAAAGCTCTCCCAACAAGTGGGTATGGGGGTGCGTGTAAGAGAAATCCGGGAGTTGACTGAAGCAGAATCTCCTTATCGCAGAGTATACGAGCCTTCTCATCCTGATGCGGACCAAGATGGGTATGTCAATTATCCCAATGTAAATGTTGTAGAAGAAATGATAAACATGATTTCTGCCACACGTGCCTATGAAGCCAATGCTAAGGTAATAGAATCTACTAAGTCAATGGCAGCGAGAGCCTTGCAAATTGGACGTTAAGGGAGGTTTCTAAATGCGATTGGAACTGTTAGGTACCAGCTTTGCTTCCAGATATCTATCCGAGTCAAACGAGAAACAGGCAAATTCGGGTAGCTTTTTGGCATATTTTAACAAGGCTATTCACAGTGTTGACCAGTTGCAAAAGGAAGCTTCGGCTGAAGCCATAAAATTAGCTGTAGGGGATGAAGAGTATTTGCATAATACTATTTTAGCTTATGAGAAAGCCAGCTTAGCTCTTCAACTTACTTTGGAAATACGCAATCGAATTGTAGAAGCTTATCAGGAAATTATGCGTATCCAAATGTAATAATTTGTTAATACGGAAAGTTGAGGAGTAGACTGAATGGAAACTCTAATGACCAGCCTTAAACAGACAGGCATTAAAATTAAGGAATTCTGGAACAAATTAACTCTTAATCAGAAAGTAATAGGCTCCGGGGTAGGACTCCTTATCGTAATAGCTGTTATTATATTACTTTTTAACGGTAGATCATCGCAATCCATGGAGGTTCTTTATGCAGACCTTACTCAAAAAGATGCTGCAGCTATCGTTGAAAAGCTGGATGAAGAAAAAATACCTTACCAACTGGAGGACCAGGGTGCTACTATCTTAGTCCCTTCTAATATTAAATACTCAACCCGCCTAAAACTAGCTGCTGAAGATTTGCCGCAAGGACATGCAGGATTGGAATTATTCCGGGAAACCAAATTTGGGGAAACCCAGATGGATAAAAAGGTGAAATACCAGGAGGCTCTTCAGGGGGAACTGGCTCGGACCATACAGTCTTTGGACAAGGTCAAGGCTGCCAATGTTATACTGGCCATGCCAGAAGAGACTCTTTTTTCCGATAATGAGGAACCTACGAAAGCTTCGGTAGTTATACGCACCCAAGACAATCAGACTTTAACAGCCCGGGAGGTTCAGGGGATACTTAACCTGGTATCCAACAGTGTTGAGGGACTTACTCCAGAAAACGTGGTAATCATTGATCAGTATGGCAACCTGATATCCGATAACATGCTGCTGGACGGGCAGAATGTTACCAGTCAGGTAGAAGCCCAGATACTGATGAAGAGAGCTTTTGAAAAAGAGAAAGAAAAAGCTATTCAGACTATGCTGGATAAAACCCTGGGACAGGATAATTCGGTAGTGCGGGTTAATGCCGATCTGATTTTTGACAGCAAAGAACAAGTGGACGAGCGTTATTTTCACGATGAAGGCGGTCCCTTTATACGCAGTCAATCCATTACCAAGGAATCGAGCACCCAGACCAACGTAAATCCAGCGGGAGTGCCCGGTACTGATACCAACATTCCTGAATACCTGGAAGTTAACAATAATCTGGGAGAATCGACTTATGAAAAAGAAACCAAGGATACTAATTATGAAATTAACCGCACGGAAACAGTCACTAAGTTTTCTCCGGGAAATGTTGACTATAAGTATTTAACTGTATCGGTTCTAGTTAACCGTTCATCTCCTCAACAGGAAAGTCTAGGGGCTACCGAGGAGGAACGCATTGAAAAGATACGTTCTATTGTCGCCAGTGCCACCGGACTCAGAGAGAATGGCATGGACAATATCAGTCTAGAGGACCAGATTTCGGTAGCCTTGATTGATTTCTACACCGAGCCCCAGCCTGAACCGGCGCCTGAATCGGCACTCAGTCGCTGGCTGCAATCACCTTTTGCACCAGTCATAATAGCCCTTTTAGCATTGCTGTTGCTGGTTTTGGTTATAATTCTGCTGCGTAGAAGTTCCGCTGCTGTTGATGAAACGGAACATGAAGGGGTATTTGAAACTGTTGCCGAGGAAGAATTGCGTCTGGAAGACTTAATCGATAGGAAGCTGACTCCGGAAGAGCGAGAAAAGCAGCGTATCCGGCAGGAAGTGGAACGATTAATCGAAACCAATCCGGAAGATGCAGTTCAGGTAATACGAGCTTGGTTGGTAGAGGATTCGAGGTGATAAGCAGTGGCGGTAACTACTAGTAAAAAACCATTAAGTGGACGGCAGAAAGCAGCTCATTTCATGATATTTCTTGGACCAGAGAAATCTGCCCAGTTATTTAAATATATGAATGAAGAGGAGATTGAACAGGTAACTCTGGAAATTGCTAATATTCGTCATGTGAATAATGACAGAATGGATGAAATATTCCGGGAGTTTTTCGAGATGTGCCTGGCCAGTCAGTATATTGGGCAGGGCGGGATTGCCTATGCGAAAGAAGTACTGGAAAGAGCCTATGGCCCAGAAAAAACCATAGAAATTATCGGCCGGATATCAGCATCTTTGCAGGTACGTCCTTTTGATTTTATGCGTAAGACAGAGCCACAGCAACTGCTCAATTTTATTCAGTCAGAACATCCCCAGACCATAGCGCTGATTTTGGCCTATCTTGATGCTGATAAAGCTGCCCTGATTCTTTCAGCACTGCCTCCTGACCGGCAGTCGGAAGTAGCCAAACGCATTGCAATAATGGATACTACTTCTCCTGAAGTAATCAAAGAGGTAGAAAGGGTACTGGAACGCAAACTGTCTTCCATTGCTCCTCAGGAGTTAACCAATGCCGGTGGAGTTAAGGCGGTAGTAGAAATTATTAACCGGGTGGACCGCAGTACAGAGAAGACTATAATGGAGGCTCTGGAGATACAGGATCCGGAACTGGCCGAAGAAATAAAAAAGCTTATGTTTGTGTTCGAAGATGTGGTTCTGCTGGACAACCGCTCAGTACAGCGCGTGCTGCGTGAAGTGGAGTCTCAGGATTTGGCTCTGGCTCTCAAAGGTGCCAGCAGCGAAGTTGCCGAAAAAATCTTTTCCAATATGTCCAGCCGAGCATCGGAAATGCTACGGGAAGATATCGAATTTATGGGACCTGTGCGACTGCGGGATGTTGAAGAAGCACAGCAACGAATCGTCAACGTTATTCGCCGCTTAGAGGAGATGGGAGAAATAGTTATTGCGCGGGGTGGAGGAGATGAAATAATTGTCTAGAGTCATAAAAGGCGTTCATCTTCAGATTTTTGAGCCTCGCTTAATTGAATTAAGTGACATTGTGACCTGCCTGAGAAGCGAGGAGTTAGAAGAAGCTCAAGCGGCAGAGCAGGAAGACATGGCTACGGTTGAACAGGTGGAACAAGAAGCTGCTCGCATTTTGCAGGAAACAGAACAAATGGTGGTCGATCTTCTTCAGAAGGCCCGCAATCAAGCTCATGAAATACTGGATAATGCCCGGGAAGAAGCAGAAGTGACTCTCAGCAAAGCACAAGAGGAAGCTCATCAGCTTCGGGAGAAGGCTTTTCAAGAGGGTTACCAAGAAGGACTTGAATCCGCACGACAGGCTATGCAGAAGGAAATAAACGAGACTAATCAACAGTGCCAGCAAATGCTGGAAGAGGCTAGAAATACTAAACTGGCCATGTTTCGTACCTGTGAGTCTGACATGATAAAACTGAGCCTGGCAGTTGCTAAAAGAGTGGTGGCTACCGAAATAACCACCAATCCTCAAGTAGTAGCTTCCATTCTCCAAGAGGCTCTATCTTATATTGATCAACCAGATAATCTTACCCTTTATGTTAATCAAAGGGATTTGGAGACTATTCAGGAATTAATGCAAACTCACAATTATTCCGATATTGGTAGTAAGACGAATTTGCAGGTGCAGGTTGATAACCGTATAAGCCCTGGCGGTCTGAAGTTGGATAGTGAGTCAGGAACCGTGGACGCCAGAATAGAAACTCGTCTGGCCAATGTGGAAAAAGCTTTCCAGGAAGTGTTGTCAGATGAATGAACCGGCCCGGTTGGAAACAGATAAACTGATAGATATTGTTGAGAAATTGCCGGTTTGTCAACTAAAGGGTAAAATCTCGCAGGCTATCGGCTTAACTCTAGAAGCCACCGGGCCACGTTTGAGTCTAGGCGAATTATGTTATATCCGTACCAATCACGGCACAGGTCAGTATATTCCGGCAGAAGTAGTTGGCTTCAGAAACAACCGGACACTGATAATGCCGTTGGGTGAACTGGAGGGCATTGGCCCGGGCAGTGAACTATTAGCCAACGGTACCACATTGCGGGTAAAAGTGGGAATGGAACTAATGGGGAGAGTTCTCAACGGATTAGGGGAGCCCATAGATGGCAAAGGCCCCCTACGTACTACCTTAACTTATCCGGTTATGAACCAGCCCCCCGGACCACTTAGCCGTACAAGAATTACTGAGGTCCTACCCGTAGGGGTGAAAGCTATCGATGGGCTGATAACGGTTGGAAAAGGGCAGCGAATGGGTATATTAGCCGGCAGCGGAATAGGAAAAAGCACTTTGCTGGGAATGATAGCTCGCAACACGGAAGCCCATTTAAATGTTATCGCCTTAATCGGTGAGCGGGGACGTGAAGTTAGAGAGTTTTTGGAACGAGATCTGGGAGATAAGGGCCTGGAACGCTCAGTAGTAGTGGTGGCTACCTCGGATCAACCCGCCTTGGTGAGAATCAAAGGCGCTTTTGTGGCTACCAGTATTGCTGAATATTTTAGGGATCAGGGTATGGATGTACTTTTGCTGATGGATTCTCTGACTCGTTTTGCCTTAGCTCAGCGAGAAGTAGGACTAGCTATAGGAGAACCTCCGGCTACTCGCGGGTATACACCATCAGTTTTTGCGTTGCTGCCGCGTTTATTGGAACGAGCCGGTACTTCGCCTCAGGGAACCATAACTGGTTTATATACTGTACTGGTAGAAGGCGATGACATGAATGAACCAATAACCGATGCGGTACGCGGTATAGTAGACGGCCACATAGCTCTGAACCGCAATATGGCAGCTATGAACATATACCCGGCTATTGATGTTTTAAATAGCATCAGCCGCGTGATGATAGACATCGTTTCACCGGTACAGATGCAAGCAGCTAATCGTTTTAGAAGTCTTCTGGCTACCTTTCAGGATGCCAAAGATTTGATTGATATAGGTGCCTATAAGAGAGGTACCAATCCACGGATTGACGAGGCCCTTGATCATATTGACGACATGTATGGTTTCTTGAAACAAGACATATATGAAGATGCATTATTTGACCGCACCATAAAGGATCTGCAGCAGAGTATCGGAGAAAAGGCGGTAGGTTAATGAAACCTTTTGTTTACCGGTTTGAAAGAAAACTCGGCTTGGTTAGGCAGGAAGAACAGGTAGTCCGCCTAGAGTTACAGCTGGCCATGGCAGAAAGGGAACGCATTCTGGAGGAACTAGAGCGGGTAAAGAATCGTATTGCTAGTCTAGAGGATGCTATACGAATTCATTGGGGTAATTCATTGCTACCGGAAGTAGGACTGCGCAAAGAATACTTGCCTATTCTGAAAGAGCGTTTCCTAAAATTAGTGGAAGATCTGCAGGCAGCTGAAGAAAAAGTTGAAACCACCCGTAAGAAAGTGATAGCGAAGAAACGTGAGACCATGACTTTTGAAAAACTGCGGGAACATGATTGGCAGGAGTACCTGTACGAAGTGAACCGGGAGGAGCAGAAAATAATTGATGAACTGGCTATAACCTCCGGGAGCCGGGACATTATCCAAAGAGGAATGGGATCATGAAGGCGATTAAAATTGGAGCATTGACATTAATAATTGTGGCTATTGCCAGTGGAGCTATTTACATGCTGATGGTAATGGATGTTATTCCTACTCCGGGTTTTATGAAGAACTTACCGGTGCTAGGGCAAAACCTGCAGACAGAAAGCAGATCAGAACTTACCGCTGAGGAAAAGCTCCGCCGGGATTATGCAAAACTGCAGGAGGATCTTAAACAGCGTGACCAGGACATGAAAGAGCTGCAAGCCCAGCTAAACGAAGCGGAAGCCATTAATAAGAAGTTACAAAAGGAGAACGAATCATTGAGCAATCAGATCCAGGAACTGCAGACCAGCCACACAAATCAACAATCGGTTTATAAGGATATGGCTAATTACTTTTCAGAAATGAAAGCCCAGGATGCTGCTGATCTATTATCCCGCCAAAAGGATCAGGATATAATTGGTATTTTAGGGGAGATGGAAACCAGTAAAGCGGCAGAGATACTGCAGAAAATGGATCGAGAAAAAGCCGCTGCTATTACCAGGCAGATGCTGGCAGTATCACCCTAGTTAGTTACTGCCTTCATCATAACAACTACCGAAAGGAGGTGAACAAGATAAGAGCAGGTATGATTTTACCCGAAAAGGCAGCTACCCAACCCCATGAAGTCAAAACCCGGCCGGTGAAACCGGAATCAGTACCTCGGGGCAGTTTCCAGCGTACCTTGCAAAAGGAAATTCGACGAGATCAGCCAGCTAAAGATCCATCTACCGCTGGCAAGAGGGCGGGCCTTTCCGGTACCGAAACCCAGAACAAATCGGCATCGCAGGATATCGCTGGGGTGAACCCTTCCACCGAAGAGAAAACCGCCGAGGTATTAACAAACCCTGGGACTACGTCAGAAACAGGCACCGCTGATAAGACTGAATCTGCTGCGGCGTTTTTCACTCAGGTAGGTTTAGAAGCAGAATTTACCGAAGGGCTGACAGCAACAGTTCAAGCTCCTCAGACGGTAGCTTTGGGTCAGGAGACTATGGAACCCTCCGAAAGCCAAACTCAATCCGGATGGGGATCCATGCTGGCTCGTAACCAGGCTAGCACCATGGTGAATCAAGCTAGCACTCCAACAACTGCAAACAGTTATGGCAGTACACCTTGGTCGGCAGATGCATCTACAGGGGTTCAGCTTGATACAAACCACCCGGGACAAACCGCTGCCAGCTCAGCGGGTCAGGGAGCCGGTTCAACGGACTTGCAGTCAACACCACTGTTAGCCATAGCCAGTAAGATTGGTGAGGTGAAAAACCCTGAGGAACCCCAGGGCAAAATTGACAGCCAACACCAGCAAACCGCTCGAGAACTGGCGGAGTTGGAGAGCCTAAAACTGACTGGACAAAAAGCACCTGTTATTAGACCATCTGCTGCACCGGAACATGACCAAACAGGCAAGGAATCACGCAGTGATAATACTTACCAGGCAGTTCGTCCGGAAGGACATACATTCAAGTCAGCGGAGTTAAACAGCTCGGTGACAAACAAAACTGCAAGTTTTAACAGCAATGTGGATACCCAGGAAGTGCTGAACCAGATAGTACGCAGGGCAGAACTTATGGTAAAAAACAACCTTTCACAGATGAAAATTGAGCTATACCCTGAGTTCTTAGGTAAGTTAACCATAAAGGTTATGGTGGAAGAAGGGGCAGTTACAGCCAGGTTTATTACCGATAATCATCAGGTAAAACAGATGCTAGAGGCCAATTTAAGCATGCTCCGGCAAACTCTAGAGAGCCAGGGTATGCGAGTTGAGAGGGCTGAGGTAGATGTGCAATTAAGTAATGGCAGCCTGTTCGATGGATCCCACGAACAGCGGGACTGGAACTGGGGTAATCATTACTTCCGCAACCATGTGGAATCAGGCCTGACCGATCAAGATGTTTATCAGATTACCCAGGAACTATTACCAACAGAACCAGCCCCGTATGAAACCTATGGGATTGCCCCCGACGGCAGTTTGAACTTTGTCATATAGGAGGTGAAAGAATGACGGTAAGTACTAATTATACTTTCGTACCCTTTATCAACAATAGTGACAGTTATACCACTGATACTAAGGTTAAGGATGGCAGTATTCTGGGCAAAGATGATTTTTTAAAGCTTCTGATTACCCAATTGAGGTACCAAAACCCGCTGGAGCCAATGGATAATAATGAGTATATAGCCCAGATGGCTTCCTTTAGTGCTTTAGAACAAATGACCAATCTAAACACCAGTTTTAACAAACTGGCTTTGGTATTTTACGATTACTTGATACCCCAGATGCAGTGGCAGCATGCTTCTCAGATGTTGGGTAAGGAAGTGACTTACCTGAATCCTTCTGCTGAAGATGATGCCGAAGAATTTCTATCTGGAGTAATTGAGTCTATCTTAACTAAGGACGGGCAAATTTATTTTATGATCAATGGCAGTAAGGTTCCTGTTGTCAATGTTACCGAAATATTGTCATCGAAGGATTCCAGCCAGGCACTTTTGGAAGATATTCTGGACAAGATTGAGAAACTAGTAAATGATACTAGCCATGCAGAGGATGAGACTGATGGATAACCGGATCTATTTTCCCCAAACAACTATACCACCGGTAACTGCTGGTAAAAATGATTCCCCAAAACCTGCTGCCGGATCTTTTAAGGAAGTACTGGAGCAAAAGCTTGCTGGAGAGCTAAAGTTCTCCCAACATGCCCAGGAACGTCTGAGGTCCCGGCATATACAGCTAGGGGATACCGAAATGAAACAGCTGCAGGAGGCAGTAAACCGGGCCCGGGCCAAAGGAGCACGGGAGTCTCTGGTATTAATGGGAGACCTGGCGCTGGTAGTCAGTGTTAAGAACAATACCGTAATTACAGCAGTGGACGGTGCCAACCTGAGGGAAAATGTATTTACCAATATCGACAGTGCTGTTATAGTATAGGGCCGGACCTCATTTGAGGAAGCCCTGAATGCTGAACGACTGAAGCATTCACAGCTTTTACTAATCAAAGGAGGTTAACGCTTATGATGCGTTCCATGTACTCGGCTATTACCGGGTTAAAGAACCACCAAACCCGGATGGACGTAATTGGAAACAACATATCTAATGTTAATACCGTTGGTTTCAAAAAAAGCCGGGTGGTTTTTAAAGATTCGCTATATCAAAATCTACGGGGAGCCTCACGGCCTACTGATGCCAGAGGGGGAACCAATCCTATGGCTATTGGTTTAGGAATGGCCATAAGCAGTATTGATCAGATTCATACCCCAGCCCCGCCAACTTATACCAATAACCCCACTGATGTGGCCATTGACGGGGGAGGTTACTTTATTCTCCAAAATGCTGGACAGATTTTTTACAGCCGGGCCGGCAACTTTAATTTTGATGAATGGGGCAATTTTGTGAATGTCTCCAATGGATTTAGAGTCATGGGCTGGATGGCTGATGAGAAAGGCAATATAAACACCACCCGGGGTTATGAAGCCATTGATATTTCCAATCGGAAAACCGTGGCTCCTCAAGCCACTGAAAATGTCTATTTCGGCGGCAACCTGGATTCTAAATTGCCGGTAGTAAGTGACCCGGCTACTGCAGATCCCAACAACATGGTAGTAACCAGCCAGGATATCTATGATTCTCTGGGCAATAAACACCTTTTATATTTTAGAATGTCAAAGATAGGCACTGATACAGTAACCGCTCATTATACTGATTCTTCAGGCACTGATCAAACGACATCGATTGATGTTACCCGGTGGAGATGTGAAGTTTCCTTCTCCCCTGACTTTCCCCAGCCTTCATCAGGTACGGGAGATCTCTCTGAAACTCAAATATTAGAGAATGTCTTGATTTTTGACGGATCGGGACAATTTCCTACCCGTGTAAAAGTTGGAGATGAAACTTATGCAATAACCTCTATAGATGGTTATACTATTCCTCCTAAGGTAGATTTAACTGCAGATATGACCAATGGGGCTGAGGACATCAACTTTAAAGTGCATTTTTCGGACATCACCCAGTGGGATTCCAAATCAAATGCTGGCGGTATTTCTCAGGACGGCTATACTATGGGTTCCTTAACCGGTTTTAGTATCGGTATTGATGGTATTATTCAAGGTAATTACGATAACGGTATAACCGTGGATTTGGCTCGACTGGCTTTAGCCAGCTTCCAGAATCCTAGTGGTCTCATACAAGCAGGTTCCAGCCTTTACCAGGTATCCAATAATTCTGGTCAACCTTTGGTGGGTGCACCGGGAGATGCCGGTATGAGTGCATTAACCCCCAGCAGTCTAGAAATGTCCAATGTGGATCTATCCGAGGAGTTTACTGATATGATTGTTACCCAGAGAGGTTTCCAGGCAAACTCACGGATAATTACCACTTCCGATGAAATGCTGCAGGAATTGGTTAATCTAAAACGTTAGTGATGACTTCCCGGGGATATTCCCCGGGGAGCTTAGTGAGGTGAGATGGTGATCTACTTAACCCGGCTTAATGGAGAAAAGATTATGATAAACGTTGACATGCTGGAAATGCTGGAAGAAACACCTGACACGGTGGTTACATTGACCACGGGTAAAAAGTTTGTGGTCAAAGAGTCTACCCGGCAAATTCGAGAGCAGGTCATAGCTTTTCATAAACTTATTCATACCGGGCTTAAGAAATAGTGGTCCAGGAGGGATGCAGGTTGGCGGAAGAAAAAACCGCGGAAGTGACTAATAGATCCGATCTTAAGATCATAATTATCGGGCTGGTGTTCTTTCTGGTAGCCATGGCTGGTACTTACTTTTTAATCAGCCGGATGATGGCTCCATTAATGCCTGAAAAAGAGGCCCCAAAACAGAATGTGGCTACAGGAAATTTGGTATCTATTGGCGAATTTACTACGAATATTAATGATGTTGCCAGTACACGGTTTCTGAAATTTGAAGTATATGTCGAAGTGTCTAAAGAAAATAAAAAGAGCCAGGAAAAAATTACTGAAGCCATGCCTATTATTCAAGACAGCATTCTAAGTATTGTTTCCTCCAAAACTGTGGCTGATCTTGATGTGCGTAATCGCGACAACCTGAAGGCCGAATTAAAGGAGCAACTGAACAAAAAAATTGGCGCTGATGTTATCCAAAATGTTTACTTTACTAGTTTTATTATGCAGTAATACTCTTTGGCAGAATGAAAAGGGGGGTAAACATGAGTGAAATTCTGTCTCAATCGGAAATAGATGCGTTGTTATCTGCATTGAGCAGTGGATCAGTTGATGCCAACCAGCTAAAGCAGGAACAGACCAAGAAAAAAGTAAAAGTATACGACTTTCGTCGCCCTAATAAATTTTCCAAGGATCAAATACATACTCTGCATGTTATTTTTGAAAATTATACCCGGTCTTTGTCAACCTATCTGTCTGCTCAACTGAGAGCTGCGATTCAGATGGAGATTCTCTCCGTAGAACAGTTAACCTACGAAGAGTTTATTCGCTCTATTCCTAACCCTACTATTTTAAATATCTTTTCGCTCTACCCTCTGGAAGGCAGCGCCATAATGGAGATAAACCCCAACATTGGGTTTGCATTTCTGGACCGGTTACTGGGAGGACCAGGAGATACCATTACCAAGGTACGGGGGTTGACCGAAATCGAACAGACCGTAATGGAACGCTTGGCGCAAAAAATGCTGGATTACCTGTCCGAACCTTGGAGCAGCATTATTGAGTTGGAGCCATCCCTGGACCGGATTGAGACTAATCCCCAGTTTACTCAATTGGTATCCCCCAGCGAAATAATGATCATTGTTTCGCTGGAAACCCAAATGACAGGTGTATTGGGGATGGTCAACATATGTATTCCTTTTTTGGTTCTGGAGCCTATTTTGGATAAGTTAAGTGTTCATTATTACTACTCTGCTTCTAATACCAAGTCCAATGCAGAAAACTCTGCTGCTATTCAATACAAACTTGAGAATACTGAGATACCTGTCAAGGTGTTGTTGGGGAGAACGACTATTACGGTTAGGGATCTGTTGGAATTATCTGTAGGAGATGTAATTCCTTTAGAGCGTAATATCCACGAGGAATTGGAGGTGGCCATAGGCCAGCGCACTAAATTCCTTGGTAAGCCAGGTATCCTGGGCAATAAGATTTCCCTGCAGATATCTCAGACTATAAAGGAGGGAAACCAAGATGACTGATGGCATTTTATCCCAGGAAGAAATAGATGCTCTGTTAAAAGGAGATAGCCAGGCTTCATCTGATGAAGGCAGTTTGCGATCTTATTCCATAACTGACTTTGAAAAGGATGCACTGGGCGAAATTGGCAATATTTCCATGGGTGCATCAGCCACTACTTTATCCACTTTACTGAAAAAGAAAGTATCAATTACCACCCCCATGGTAACTATCACTACTCCGGAAAAGCTGCGCAGCGAATATCCCCTGCCTTATGTGGTGGTAGAAGTTGATTATACCCAAGGTTTGCAGGGATCAAATGTCTTAATTGTGAAAGAATCAGATGCTGGAATAATAGCTGATTTAATGATGGGTGGACCGGGTAGCTTTAAACAAACTACTTTGTCAGAGATTGACATGAGTGCTGTAGGTGAAGCAATGAACCAGATGATGGGATCTGCCACCACCAGTCTTTCTTCCATGTTCAATCGACGCATTGACATCGCACCTCCGAGTCTGACTTTGGTAGATCTGGGTAAGAGCGGTTTGGAACTTACCAGTGAGTATAAGGAATTTGTGGCAATCAAGTTTAAAATGGAAATAGAAAATTTGGTTGACAGTGAAATTATGCAAATTATACCAGTAGAAAGCGCCAAAAACATGATAGCGCTGCTTATGGGGACTAGTACGGAAGAATCCGGGGCGGAAGCCGTTTTGGAAATGAGTGATCCAGAACCCCCAGTTCAGCCAGCCCAGGTAGTTAGGTCATCACCCTTAGCTGCTGAACCAAAGGCTCCTGTGGTTAATCAGTCCTGGGAACAATCTTCCTATGAATATGAACCTTCACCGGTACGCAAAGGACCGCATTATGCAGTACAGCCGGTGCAATTTGCTAATCTACAGGAAATGCCTAGTACCTCTACTCCGCAAAATATTGGCTTGATAATGGACGTGCCTTTGGATGTTTCGGTGGAACTGGGTAAAACGCGTAAGACTATACGCGAAATATTGGAGCTTCACCAGGGAGCTATCATTCAGTTGGATAAAATGGCTGGCGAACCTGTAGACCTATTGGTTAATGGCAAATTAATAGCCAAAGGTGAAGTGGTCGTAATTGATGAGAATTACGGTATCAGAATTACTGCTATTATCAGTCCCAGCGACCGGATGAATAAACTTCAATAAGCAGGAGGGCATTATGGGAAAGAGAGTATTAATAGTTGATGATGCAGCTTTTATGCGCATGATGATCAAAGACATTCTCACCAAGAATGGATATGAGGTAGTGGGGGAAGCCGAAAATGGACAGGTGGCAGTAGAAAAGTACCGCGATCTACAACCGGACCTGGTAACCATGGATATAACCATGCCAGAAATGGATGGCATTACTGCAGTAAAGGAGATTAAGTCTTTTGACGCCTCGGCCAAGATCATAATGTGCAGTGCGATGGGGCAACAAGCCATGGTTATTGATGCCATTCAAGCCGGAGCCAAGGATTTTATTGTTAAACCATTTCAACCGGAAAGGGTATTGGAGGCAGTAAGCAAAGCTCTGGATTGATATACAGGGTTATGGATATAGGACGAAAGCAGGAAGTTATGAGATTATTACGTGGGAAAAAATCTTTTCTGGTTGTACTGCTGGCTATTATTCTGATTGAGTTAGTTACCATACCAGTCTTAGCTGCTGATATGGATAAACTTAATCAGGAGTTGGACAATCAACAGCAGCAGCAGGTGGATCAGCCCAACTTAGTCATTGAATTTCTTAAGCTGCTCCTGGTATTAGCTTTAATCGTAGCAGCCGCTTGGTCTATTATTAAACTTTTTAGCCGACAGGTAAGCTCTCGCATGCAGGGAACCTGGATGCGTGTAGTGGACGAGGTTACTCTCGGACAGAATAAAGGCATCATACTATGCGAAGTAGGAGAGAGAATTTTTGCCCTAGGGGTAACCGATCATAATATATCGCTGCTTTTCGAGGTTACTAATCCCAAACTGTTGGAAGAAATCAGTCTGGAGATGGAGAATAAACCTGCTAATCTTCCTGTCGATAGTATGCGTAGCCTATGGTCCAGTATAACTGCTCGATGGGGAGAATCCCTGCCTCAACGCTCATCGACAGGTCAAAGAACTGACTTTCAAACACTTATGGAAGAGCAGGTGAAAAGAATCCAGAACATATCCTCTGCAAATTTGGGAGGGCCCCACAACGATGCTGATAGGAAAACGAAAGTATAGATTTTCAATATTAGGGCTTATAATAACGGGATTAGTGCTGGTAGTTTTTTGGACAGGACTCTTGGTCAGTCCAGTTGCAGCTCAGCCTTTAGAGCTCCCCAGCATAAGTCTACAGGTAGGCGGGGAGGATAATCCCGGCTCATTATCTACTACGCTTCAGCTGATTCTTCTGCTGACAGTATTATCCCTGGCACCGGCGATTGTTATTCTCCTAACTTCTTTTACGCGCATAATAGTTGTGCTTTCATTTCTAAGGTCTTCCTTGGCCACTAACCAAATGCCTCCTAATCAGATATTGATAGGGCTGGCTTTGTTCTTAACTTTTTTTGTCATGGCTCCTACCCTGCAGGAGGTTAATCGGGAAGCTATTCAACCTTTGCTCCAGGGAGAAATTGCTCAGGATACAGCCTTTACCCGAGCTATGGATCCTATAAGGACCTTTATGTTTGAACAGACCCGGGAAAAAGACCTGGCTTTGTTCGTGAAAATGGCTAAAATTGAACGCCCTCGTAATTTTGATGATATTCCTAATTACGTTTTGATTCCCTCATTCATAATAAGTGAATTGAAAACCGCCTTTCAGATCGGTTTTATAATATTTATTCCATTTTTGATAATTGACATGGTAGTCGCTAGTGCCCTAATGTCCATGGGCATGATGATGCTGCCACCCATGATGATATCACTGCCTTTTAAAATACTCTTGTTTGTATTGGTGGACGGCTGGAATTTGGTGATACAGTCTCTGATTCAGAGTTTCGGGTAGGTGACTATCTATGTATGAAAATATAGTTCTGGGTATAGCTAATGAAGCCATGTTAACCATTCTGCTAGTAGCAGCTCCCATTCTGGGTGGAGCTTTGATTACCGGTCTGCTTATCAGTATATTGCAGGCTACTACCCAACTACAGGAAATGACGCTGGTTTTTGTGCCCAAAATTGTAGTGGTAATGATAGTGGTAGTAATTTTCGGGCCTTGGATGTTAAATGTGGTTACCAGGTTTGCATATACTCTGTACGCATCTATACCGCTATATATAACCTGGTAAGGTGGTTGTTGAAATATGCCGTTTCCCATAGAGGGATTTCTGCTGTTGCTGGGAAGGTTATCAGGTTTGTTTTTGAGTGCTCCCATATTCGGCAGCAGACAATTACCTGTTCGCGTAAAAATATTCGTACTGGTCCTATTATCGGCAACGCTCAGTTATGTGATACCTATTGATAGTGCGGTATCTATTGATAGTCCCGGTATGTTTTTAGCGGCCATGATTGTAGAAATAGTCGTGGGTTTTACAATTGGTTTTGTAGCTTATGTAGTATTCGGAGCCATCCAGTTAGCTGGCCAGTTGATGGATATGCAGATGGGGTTTGGAATTGTGAACGTAGTTGACCCTTTGTCAGGTACCCAGATACCACTGATGGGGAATTTCACCCAAACCTTGGCTTTGTTAATGTACTTAGCCATTGATGGCCATCACTACCTGTTACAGGCGCTGGTACAAAGTTATCAGGTTATTCCGGTATGGGGATTACACTTGAATACCTCTTTTTTTGAACTATTAATGACTATTGCCGCTCAGATGTTTGTTATTGCTGTAAAGATTGCTGCTCCCATTATAATTGCGATCTTGGCTGCAGATATTGCTATGGGTTTCATAGCTAGGACAGTTCCGCAGATGAATGTTTTCATTGTTGGACTACCCTTAAGAATTCTGGTGGGATTAATTACTCTGCTATTAATGATGCCGGTATATTTGTGGGTCTTTAACCTGTTATTCTCCAGATTTTTTACATATCTGGACCAAATAATTTTGGCGGTAGGTTAGTAAGATGAGTGAACTGCTGCCCTGGCTGGTGGATCTCCAGCTATTTGCCGATGATGGGGGAACCGGCGAGAAAACTGAACCGGCTACACCGCGCAGGCGGCAAGAAGCCCGGCGCAGAGGCCAGGTTTTTAAAAGTACCGATTTAAATGCAGCCATAATTATGGCGGCCGGGGCCATAGCAACTTACTTGTCGTATCCATACATATTACAAAATTTACACGATTTTACCGCCTTGTATTTGTTGGAACGTACCTCGAACGATATTACCATTCAGTACGCCAACGAGCTTTTGTTGGAAGTATTGTACCTGCTGGGAAGAATGGTAATGCCAATCATGACAGCCTGTTTTATAGCGGCTTTATTAATTTCCTATCTGCAGGTAGGGTTTGTCTTTACCGCCGAACCGCTTGCTCCCAAGCTGGAGCGAATTAATCCGGTTCAGGGGTTTCAGAGGATTTTTTCCAAGCGCGCTTTAGTGGAACTGCTTAAATCTTTGCTTAAGGTAGTGATAACCGGCTGGATCGTATATTCAGTTATCCGCAAGCATTATTATATATTCCCGCGCTTTGTGGATATGGAACTGGGCATTACTCTGCAGGCGTTTGCACAGATAATATTTGAGATGGCTATGAAGGTAGGGGTTTTTTTCATCGTCATCGGTATTTTGGATTATTTATACCAGTGGTATGAGCACGAAAAAACTCTGAGAATGAGTAAATATGATGTTAAACAGGAGTACAAGGAAACAGAGGGTGACCCACAAATCAAAGCTCGCCAGCGCCAGATTCAAAGAGAAGCGGCGATGCGGCGTATGATGGCAGAAGTACCTAAAGCCGATGTCATAATAACCAACCCGACTCATTTTGCGGTAGCTCTCCGGTATGATGTTGATTCTATGGAGGCACCCATGGTGGTGGCTAAAGGCCAGGATTTCTTAGCAGCGAGAATTAAAGAGATCGGAGTTGAGCATGAGGTTATGATCGTCGAAAACCCGCTTTTGGCCCGAACCTTATACTATTCGGTGGATATAGGGCAGACCGTACCCGAAGAATTATATCAAGCTGTCGCCGAAGTGTTGGCCTTTGTCTACCGGCAGAAGAAGAAAATCCTATAGGAGGCTTTGCATGGAGCCCAAATTCAATTGGATGAGATTCATAGCAGATCGAAGCGATATACTGGTGGCTGTGCTGGTGGTAAGTATAGTCATGATGATGATTATTCCTATGCCTACCTGGCTGCTGGATATTTTGCTGACTTTTAATATTTCTTTTGCTCTGGTTATTCTCATGGTATCCATGTTTAATGTGGAGCCCTTAGAGTTTTCAGTTTTCCCGTCATTACTGCTTATAATGACTATGTTTCGCCTGGCTCTCAATATCTCTTCGACCCGCCTTATCCTTCTCAATGCCCAGGCAGGAGAGGTTATTGCTACTTTTGGTTCCTTTGTAGTAGGGGGCAATACGGTAGTCGGGTTTATTATCTTTCTTATTTTAGTAATCATACAGTTTATTGTTATTACCCGCGGAGCAGAAAGGGTTTCGGAAGTAGCAGCACGGTTTACCCTGGATGCCATGCCAGGCAAGCAAATGGCTATTGATGCTGATCTAAACGCTGGATTGATAAATGAAGACGAGGCCCGTGAGCGTCGAAAGAATATTCAAAGAGAAGCAGATTTTTATGGAGCTATGGATGGTGCCAGTAAGTTCGTAAAGGGAGATGCCATAGCCGGTATCATTATTGTAATAATCAATATTATCGGCGGATTAATAATAGGAATGGTCCAGCGGGGTATGTCAGCTTCAGAAGCAGTGGAGATTTATACCATACTTACGGTGGGTGATGGTCTGGTTACCCAGATTCCTGCTCTGTTGATTTCTACTGCCACTGGTATCGTGGTTACCCGCAGTGCCTCCCAGTCCAGTTTAGGTAAAGAATTGAGCCTGCAAGTTCTGAGCTATCCTAAGGCCTTGGGATTAGCAGCTCTAATATTGTTTGCTTTGGGAACTATTGGGCTGCCCCGAACACCCATGTATGTTCTAGGGGCCTTCTTTGCACTGCTTTTTTTGTTGACTAGCAGTGCTGCCCAACCGGCAGAGAAAGCAGAAATAACAGAGGATGTTGTCGAAGCAGAGCAAATAAAGCGACCAGAAAATGTGATGGAACTGCTACAGGTGGAAAAAATGGAGATGGAATTGGGATACGGATTAATACCATTGGTTGACGCGGACCAGGGTGGTGATTTATTGGATCGTATTGTTATGATTAGGCGTCAATGCGCAGTAGAACTTGGTTTTATTGTGCCACCTATACGTATTCGTGACAATATGCAGCTAAAACCTAATAGTTATCTGATAAAGATAAAAGGAGCCGAAATAGCTAGTGGTGAATTATTATTAGACAATTATTTAGCAATTGGCCCAGATATCGAAAATGACCTGGATTTACTGGGGGTGGATACTGTCGAACCAGCTTTTAATCTGCCGGCACGTTGGATAAATACCAATCAAAAGGATCAGGCAGAAATGAAGGGGTATACGGTTGTGGATCCTCCCTCGGTTCTAGCTACTCATTTAACCTCGGTGATTAAAAGTCATTCCTTTGAACTGTTGGGAAGACAGGAAGTGCAAAACATGGTGGACTATGTCAAAGAACAAAACCCAGCAGTAGTAACGGATTTAATACCTGATCTCATCAGTTTAAGCGAACTGCAAAAGGTACTGTCCAATTTACTGCGGGAGCAGGTATCCATACGTGATTTCACTACCATATTGGAAACCCTGGCCGACTATGGACGCTTGACTAAGGATACCGATGTCCTAACCGAATATGTCCGGCAGGCTTTGCGACGACAGATTACTCGTCAGTATGCCGGTGAAGATAGAAAACTGCAGGTCTTAACCCTAGATCCCGCGGTGGAAGATATTCTTCGGGGGTCAATACAACAGAGTGAATTTGGGTCCTATTTAGCAGTTGATCCGGAGATAGCCCAATCATTGATAAATAAGGTGTCTCATTATCACGAAGACCTGATCCGTAAGGGGACCACTCCCATAATCCTATGTGCTCCTATTCTGCGCATATACTTTAAGCGTTTGTTAGATCGCTTTATAAGTGATTTAGTTGTGTTGTCCTATAATGAAATTGACTCTCATGTACAGGTGGAGGTAGTGGGGATGGTTACATCATGAAGATAAAGAGATACGTGGCCAATGATTACCGTACCGCTCTTCGCCAGGCAAAAAGCGAATTGGGGCAGGATGCTATAATCCTTCATTCCCGTCAGATTAAACGTAAGGGCATTATAGGTTGGTTTGCTCCTCCCCAGATTGAGATTACCGTAGCACTGGATGATACCCTTCAGGTTCATACGGACCGGGTCAGGAAAAACCTTGAGGTTGTCTCATGGCCAACCGTGCCCCAGATTGACCACCAGTTACCTCCAGTGATGAATAACGGGCGTGAGACAGAGCTTATCGAAGAAATAAAGCATATGAACCAACTTATGAAAGAAATGCGCACTAAACTCCATGAGGTAGAAAGCATAAAAGGTTTATCCAAGACGGTACATGATTTCTACCAAACTCTTATTCAAAACCGGGTAAAACCAGAGATTGCTATGCATATTGCTGCTAGTATTCAGAACCGGCTACCCCAGGAGGACTGCCTTGACCTGCAGTGGGCTAACGAGGTATGTCTGCATACCCTGCGAGAATATGTAAACAACATTAGTCCCATCTATCTAAATAACACCTCGAGAGCCAGATTAGTTTTTATCATCGGACCTACTGGGGTTGGGAAGACCACTACTATTGCTAAGTTAGCTGCTAATATGACTTTCATAGAAGGTAAGAAAGTTGCTCTTGTAACCCTAGATACCTATCGTATCGCAGCAGCTGATCAGCTGCGTACTTTTGCTGACATTATGGATATTCCACTAAGTGTAGTTTTTTCTGATATAGAGCTGAAAGAGGCAGTAGACAAATACCAGGACCAGGATATCATTTTTGTGGATACAGCTGGCTGCAGTCCCTTCAATCAGGAACAGGTAATGGATTTAGAGCGATTTGTTAAACTAGCCAGGCCTGATGATATCATTCTGGTTTTAAGTGTAACTACTGATAGTGATGATTTACTGAATATCTATCATCATTTTAAGAATGTCGGTGTGGATAAGATTATCTTTACAAAATTAGATGAAGCTGTTACCTACGGTCAAATATTAAATGTTATATATGAAATAAGAAAACCAATAGCTTATGTGACCACCGGACAGAGTGTTCCCGATGACATCGAAGTTCCGGACTCTACCTGTTTAGCCAGAATGTTTCTGGGTGAGGAGGGTATTAAATGAAGGATCAGGCCGAGCGTCTGCGTGAGATGGCTAACCAGGTCCGTCAGCAAATTGAAAACGAGTTGAAGCAACAGGTTCATCGGGCTCGGGTGGTAGCTATTAGCAGTGGTAAAGGAGGAGTAGGCAAAAGCACCCTGGCTCTTAATCTGGCTTTAAAATTGTCTTCACAGGGGAAGAAAGTCTTGCTGCTGGATCTGGATATGGGTATGGCCAACCTGGATATTATGCTGGGGATGGTTCCTAAATATAATCTTTTCCATATGATTCTGGGAAAGAAGAGCCTGGATGAAATTATAATTGCTGGACCCCAGGGAGTATCCATTATTCCTGGAGGATCAGGCATACAGGAATTAGCTAATCTTTCCGCTGGAGATATGAAACGGTTGTTAGTTGAATTGGGACGTCTGGACAACGACTATAATTATGTGCTTCTGGATACAGGTGCGGGCATATCCCAAAATGTTACTACTTTTCTCTTGGCTGCCGATGATGCTATTATTGTAACTTCTCCTGAACCAACCGCTCTAACAGATGCTTATGGGGTGCTAAAGAGTATGCACCGTGCATCGTATAAAGGAAAGGTTTATTTAGTTGTAAACCGAGTGGCTGATGATTCTGAAGGAATTCTGGTCGGGGAGAAGTTGAAAATGGTCGCCGAAAAATATCTGGACCTAGAAGTGGTAGTGCTAGGCCATATTATCAATGATTCCAGTGTTACCAAGGGAATCAGACGTCAACAGCCATTTGTGGAAATTTATCCCCACAGCCAAGCTGCCCGCAATATAGAGCATATTGCCAAGCACCTTTTGGAGTCAAACGGAGATTTGTTTCCAGACGAGTTGCAGGAAATAAAGCCAGCAGGCATAAAGAACTTCTTCAAGCGAATTGTGAACAGCTTAAAATAGGTGGCTATGGGGGTTAAGAATGAAAGAAGATGACTTAAGGGTAAATCAGCTTATCGAAGTGGAAATGATTTACGATGGGGAAAAAGTTGTATTATCCAGTCGTATTGAAGACATCAGAGATGATTATCTACTGATAGCTGCCCCTATTCGACATGGTATACCGTTGATCATGCCGTCTGGATCGGAAGTAATGGTGCAATTTTGGGTTCGAGACACCTTGTGGGGTTTTAACTCGGTTGTTAGCGGCAGGCGCTTAAGGCCGGTACCTATGTGGATAATTAAGAAGCCGGTTGAGATTGTAAGGATACCACAAAAACGCCAGAGCGTAAGACTAAGTGTTAGCTTACCCATACAATTTCAATACTTGGATAGAAATGACGACTCGGTTTACAAAGGGCTAACGGTTGATATTAGTGCTGGCGGAGTATTATTTAGCAGTTCTCAACCCTGTACACCCGGAGAAAGTATCAAGGTTGAGTTGGAACTGACTGAGAAAGATAAGATATCTTCGGTAGCTCGGGTGGTCAGATACTCTGATAAAAGTGAGGATGCTCTGAGGAGATACCGGGTTGCTATACAATTTGAAGATATAACCGAGAATCAGAGGGATAGGATATTTAAGTTTATATTTGATAAACAGCGCGAGTGGATACGCAAGGGACTGCTTGAATAGGGGGGAAGACCCATGACAGCAATTCGCGTTTTGGTTGTTGATGACTCCGCCTTCATGCGTAAGGTGATCAGTGATATTGTTAATGAAGATCCCCACCTGGAGGTGGTGGGAAAGGCCAGGGATGGCCATGATGCCCTGCAAAAGATTAAGCAATTAAATCCTGACGTAGTTACAATGGATGTGGAAATGCCAGGAATGGATGGGCTGGCAACCCTGGAACAATTAATGAAGACGAATCCCGTACCTGTTGTAATGATCAGCAGTCTGACCAAGCATGGTGCAGAGCAGACCTTGAAGGCTTTGCAGCTGGGGGCGGTAGATTTTATTGCCAAGCCTTCAAGACAAATATCTCTTGATATTGACAAACTCAAAGACGAAATAATTCATAAAATTAAAACTGCTGCAGGTACTAGGAATAAATTGGCGAATTTTAAGTATCAGGAGGTAATCAAGCCTTTTGAGCCGGTTACTGGGAAAAAATTAGAAAAAAGTTCCGACCTGAAAAATATTGTTCTGATTGGTACTTCCACCGGAGGGCCTAAAGCTCTCCATGAGGTAATACCCAGATTGCCAGCAAATACCAATGCCGGCATCTTAATTGTGCAGCATATGCCTCCCGGTTTTACCCGTTCACTGGCGGAAAGACTTGACTCTATGTCGCAGATTATGGTCAAGGAGGCTGAGCACGGGGACAAAATAGTTTCCGGCTGTGCTTACATTGCTCCTGGTGATTATCATTTGACGGTTAACCGGCCTGCAAATGGGATGCACGAATTATTTATTAATTTAACCAAAGATCCTCCACAGGGAGGCCATCGCCCCTCCGTGGATATAATGCTGGAGTCAGTTGCGCGGAATTTCTGGGCTAACATGGTTTGTGTAATCATGACCGGTATGGGCCATGACGGAAGTCAAGGAGTGCAGAAGGTTAAGGACCGGGGGGGAAAGGTAATTGCAGAACACCAATCTACCTGTATTGTATATGGAATGCCCAAAGCAGCTGTAGAAACAGGTTGTGTTGATAAAGTGGTTATGCTTCAAGATATCAGCAAAGAGATCATCAGATTTCTGCAAGTATAAGTTTTTTGGGAGCAATGATCAGGAGGTGGTTAGGCCGTGTCAATGGATATGACGCAATATTTGGATGTTTTTTTGGAGGAGAGTAAGGAACACCTGGGCAATCTTAATCAACAGCTTTTGGAACTGGAGAAAAATCCCGGTAACCTGGCAGCTTTAAACGAAATATTCCGTGCTGTCCATACTTTAAAGGGTATGTCATCAACCATGGGATACGAGGATTTGGCCGATTTGACTCATCATATGGAGGATGTGTTGTCGGAACTTAAGGAGGGATTACTGCAGGCCAATTCCCAAGTGGTTGATATTCTGTTTCAATGTTTGGACCGAGCCCAACTGATCATTGATCAGATCGAAAGCAATGGCACGGCTGACTACAACAACCAGGACCTGATTAGAGCTTTAAGTCAGATAAAAGAGGGCCGTCATATAAATCAAGCTGAAGGTGAAGAGGAATTGCTCGAAACTGCTGTAGAACCAGCTTTAAGTGGGTCATTCCACTTTGATTTTAATGATTATGATCTCACAGTATTACAGGAAGCAGTAAGAAAATCCTATCAGGTTTTATCCTTGCGCATTGCCGTAGATCCTGCTTCGTTGATGAAGTCGGTAAGAGCCTTTATGGTATTCAAGGTTTTAGAGGAAGACTGTGAAGTATTGAAATCAATTCCTGCCGTACCAGACCTAGAGGATGGCAAATTCGATGATAACTTCGATATAGTTGTGATCACCAAACAACCGGCAGCTGTTATTACAGATCGCTTGGAACACATTTCCGAAATCCGGGTGGAGCGATGTGAAATTATAAATATTGGTCAATTAACAGTTCAGCACCCTGTTGACACCGTCAGTGAGACCATGCATGAAGTCGAGGAACACTCCGATACCAAAAGAACTCATAAGATAAAACAGACAGTACGGGTGGACATTGATCGTCTGGATAGTCTCATGAATTTGGTGGGAGAACTTGTTATGCATAAGGGCCGGCTGGAACAGATAGGTACCAGTCGTAAGATTGTTGAACTGAACGAGACTATAGAGCAAATTGACCGCATCAGCACCGATTTGCAATCAGTAGTTATGAAAGTGCGCATGGTTCCGGTAGAACAGGTCTTTAACCGTTTTCCCAGAATGGTACGGGATTTGGCCAAAGAACTAGACAAAGAGATAGAATTCCTGGTGGAAGGCAAGGAAACAGAACTAGACCGTACTGTGATTGATGAAATTGGTGATCCTTTGGTTCACCTGCTCCGTAATGCTATTGACCATGGAATCGAGTTGCCCGCGGTAAGAATTCAGCAGGGTAAGCCGCGCATGGGAACCATAATCTTGCGAGCTCGCCACGAAGGAAATAATGTTTTAATTGAAGTTGAAGATAATGGTGCGGGCATTAATATTGAACGGGTTAAACAAAAAGCTGTGGAAAAAGGTCTGGTCAGCAGCAAGGAAGCTGGAGAAATGACTACTGAACAGGCTTTGGACCTGCTTTTTAGTCCCGGTTTCAGTACCGCCGAAAATGTTACTGACATATCGGGACGGGGCGTGGGATTAGATGTGGTCAAAAGCAAGATTGAAGCCATTAATGGTGAGATACAAGTTGAAACTAAAATGGGGCAGGGCACCAAATTCAAAATAAAGCTTCCTTTAACTCTGGCGATAATCCAAGCCTTAATGGTCTCGGTACGTGATGAAATATATGCTATTCCTCTTAGTTCAGTGGATGAGACCACCATGTTGTCCCGGGATGACATCAAGCTGATTCAAGGCCAGGAAGTGATCGTACTAAGAGGAAATGTGCTGCCCCTTTATCGCCTGGATAACTTACTGGAGGTCCCCGGAGAAAGCCAATCTGATGATTTATATGTGGTAGTGGTATGCAAAGGAGATAAACAGGTTGGCCTGGTGGTGGATGGCTTAATTGGCCAGCAGGAGATCGTCATTAAATCTCTCGGTAAGTTCCTGGCAGGAATTCCCGGTATAGCCGGAGCTATTGTTGCCGGGGACGGCAATGTACGGTTAATACTTGATATAGCTACTTTGTTTTAGGAAGGAGGAAGATCTATGCAGGACGTAAGGAATCTTCCGGTAGAGGATGCTCACCATGAAGACCAAGAAATGCAGGTAGTTGCTTTCAGGCTGGGAAATGAAGAATATGCAGTTGATATACTCTTCGTTCAGGAAATCATTCGTTTGCTGAATATAACCAGGGTTCCCCGCAGTGGCCAGCATGTTGAAGGAGTCATTAACTTACGGGGCAATATTATCCCCATTGTAAATTTGCATTCTAAATTCAACTTGCAAGCCGCTGAAGATCAAGAAGATAAGCGAATTATCGTCTTTAAGTGGGATGAAGTGCAAGTGGGTATTATTGTGGATGAAGTTTCTGAAGTCATACGTATCCAGGGGCAAGATATTGAACCAGCTACTAAAGTATATGGCGCTCTGGAAGCAGATCATATCAAAGGTATTGCCAAGATAGATAATCGATTATTGATTCTGCTTGACCTGGTCAAAATTTTTGAATCTGGATGGTGAATGGTTTGGACAGATTCCAGGAGTTATCAAATCTTCAGGTGGATGCATTAAAAGAAATTGGCAACATTGGAGCAGGCAATGCTGCTACTGCTCTGGCGCAGATGATAAACAGCAAAATTGATATGAATGTTCCTAAGGTATCCATATTAGAGTTTGATAAGGTTCCCGAATTACTTGGGGGAGCTGATTCTTATGTGGTTGGTATCTACTTAACGGTAACTGGTTCTGCCCCGGCAAGAATACTATTTATCCTACCGGTAGCTCAGGCATGTCGTCTGGTAGATATGATGATGGGTCAGCCACTGGGACATACTGTTCCGCAGCAAATGAGTGATATGGAATACTCCGCCATGATGGAATTAGGGAACATTATTTCCGCCACCTACTTAAATGCTCTGGCCATGTTTACTCAACTTACCCTGATACCTTCAGTACCAGCTCTGGGGATGGATATGGCAGGAGCGTTACTAAACGCAATTCTGGCACAATTTGGGGAAGTGGCGGACCATGTTCTGGTATTAGAAACCCAGTTCAAAAAAGGTGATGAAGATGTGGTAGGGTATTTTTTTATGTTGCCTGAACCCGGTTCATTAAACACTATTCTTACTGCACTTGGGGTGAGTATTTAATGGCAAAAACAATTCAGGTCGGAATGGCTGACCTGAAATTAGCAAAAGCACCGGACAAGCTGATGACAGCTGGACTAGGTTCATGTATAGGTATTTGTGTTTATGACCCCGCCGTTAAACTTGGTTCACTAGCTCATATAATGCTACCCAGCAGTCTTCAGGCAAAAAACGCACAAAATCGTGCTAAATTTGCTGATAGTGCCATTACCATGCTGGTGGAGGAAATGGAACGTAATGGTGCTTCTCGATCTCGCCTGCAGGCCAAGATTGCTGGCGGTGCTCAAATGTTCAAATTTGCTGGTGATAGTGACATCATGAAAATTGGAGAGAGAAATACTCAGGCGGTAATTGAGAACTTGGAAAAACATCGTATTAAGCTAGTAGCTCAGGATACCGGCGGAAGCTTTGGGCGGACCATAACCTTCGATGTAGAAAATGGCAGCTTGCTAATTCGAACCATAGGACACGGGGAGCGGATCATTTAAGTGAAAGCCGACATTAGCTCATTGTGGCGTAATTATAAAGAATACGCTCAATTGGAGGCAAGAGACGAATTAATACTTCACTATGCGCCTATGGTTAAATATGTAGCTAACCGCTTGGCTATCCATTTGTCATCAACAGTAGAGGTTGAAGAGTTGATTTCTTATGGCATTGAAGGATTGATCGATGCTATGGAGAAATACGATCCTGGCCGTAATATTAAATTTGAGACTTATGCAATCTCCCGCATACGCGGAGCGATGATAGATGGCTTGCGCTCCATGGATTGGGTACCGGTCTCCGTGAGACAGAAAAGCAAAGAACTGGAAAAGGCTTATTTAACAGTAGAAGCCCGATTAGGCAGAGCAGCCACTGACCAGGAGATAGCCCAGGAATTGGGTATAAGTGAACAGGAATTGGCAGTATTGTTAAAGGATGTTGCAGCAACAACGATAATTTCATTAGATGATTATCTTCCTGGTGATGAAGGCGAGGACAAAAAACGCCGAATTGTTGAGATGTTGGAAGATGAGAATGCTGTGAATGCTCTAGAGATGGTAGAAATACAAGAAGTAAAGGACCTACTGGCCAAGTCAATTGCCAGACTTCCTGAGAAAGAAAAGACAGTGGTTTATCTTTATTACTTCGAGGGTTTAACTTTAAAGGAAATTGGGCTTACATTAGGCTTATCAGAGTCGAGAATTTCTCAGCTACATACCAAAGCAGTATTGAGATTAAGGGGAAGTCTCAGCAAAAAGAAGCATCTGGTCGTATAGAAGGGAGAGATGCAGATGTCTGATACTACCTTGGATATGGATGGACAAGTAAAGATCAGCTTCGGCCCTGGGAAAATGCAAGCCTTTATCGAAGTAACGGCACCGGTTGGTTCGGGGTTACCCTGCGGACGTGAGCAGGTCATAAAGGCTCTTAATGAATTTGAGATTACTTACGGTATCGATGAAACTGCTATTGACCGGGCACTAGATCCACAAAACTGGAATAAAAAAATTTTGATAGCCACAGGAAAAGAACCGGAACATGGCAAGGATGGAAAACTGATTTATAAATTCCCTTTGGCCCATGAGAGAATGGCATTAAAGGAAGACGAAAAGGGTAATGTTGACTACCATGAACGCGGTTTAATATATAATGTCAAAATGGGTGAACTATTGGTAGAGAGAATTCCTCCCACTGACGGTACCCCGGGGCGGGATGTAACCAACCGGGAAATACCACCGAAAAAAGGCCGGGATTACCACTTACCCCGCGGTAAAAACACGGTAGCTGATCAGGAGGGAAGGAATCTTTATGCAACCTGTGACGGGCATGTTACCATGGTTGATGGTAAAGTCATGGTGGATACCGTTCTGGTGATCGGCCAGGATGTTGATTATGCTACCGGTAATATTGATTTTGTTGGCAATGTAGTCATACATGGTAATATAAACTCAGGATTCAAAGTACATGCCAGTGGAGATATAGAGATTAAGGGGTTCATAGAAGCAGCCCAGGTCATCGCTGGAGGATCTATTCAGGTAAAAGGTGGTATAACCGCAGGTTCTAAGGGATTAGTAAAAGCTGGGCAGAATGTCTATGCCAGGTTTATTGAAAATTCTACAGTCGAAGCTGGCGGAGATGTTTGGGTACGCGATTCCATTATGCAGTCGGTGGTTCGCAGCGGAGGCAGTGTAAAAGTCACTGACCGCAGGGCTATAATTGTGGGCGGACTTATTCAGGCTTTTAATTTGGTGGAATCCAAGGTGCTCGGTTCCCAATTAGCCACTCAGACCATAGTTGAAGTGGGTATTAACCCTCACTTTCGAGAAGAGTATCAAAATTTAATGAAAGCCAAGGCCGAAAAGAAGAGAATTTATGATAATCTCAGCCAAAATTTACAATCTATCCAGCGCAGTGGGGTTTCCATAGATAATTTAAGTGACAAGAAAAGACTGACTCTGATTAAAATGTTGGATGAATTCAAAAGTCTGCGCCAGGAAATTGCTTCCTTCGAAGAACGGCTGAGCTTTTTAGAAGCAGAATTCGAGAAAACCCAAGCCGCCAAAGTGCGAGTGCTGGAAACGGTATATCCCGGAGTTAGGATCACCATAGGGCAATCAGTATATATAGTTAATGATCCCATTAGATATGCGGAATTTATATATCAAGATGGAGAGGTGCGACTAACGTCTCTTAGCTAATGGGGGGAGAGGCGATGACCATCCGTAGTATTGACATGCAGGTTCTAGTTCAAAAGGTGGGCGAGGTTGCTAAAATTCAGCAAACTGAGAAAACCGATCAACAGGTTAGACAGCAATCTTTTTTGGAACAAATTGCTCAACAGACCCAAGTTGTCAGCACTACCGTGAATCAAACCCCCGCCAGTGAATCGAGCTTAATAAGAGATAAACAATCCGATAAAAGAAAGAAGTCCACAAGCCAGAAGAAAAAAGAAAAAGCAAGTGGGTTAGAAGATGAGGAAGCCCTAAGTTGGACCGATGATCCCCATAAAGGATCGAATTTAGACATACGCGCATAGGCTTAGGATGTGATAACGCTGTGACCGGGTTACTAATTGTTAGTATTATAGTATTAGCGATAACCTTGGTAACTATCACCAAACACAAACGGTTTTTAGAAAGTTATTACCAGGAATTGCTACAGACCTTACAGGACAGCCAGGTTGTTAAATCCGACCTGGAGAAACTTATGAATCAAGCAGTCCAATTATCCAGTGAAATGGTATCCAGACTCGAGCAGTCAGTTATTGAGACCAAGCAGCCTATGCCTGAAGATAATAGAAACGATCAGTTGGGTGGAGCAGAGGAAACCGGTTTTTACCTCCATAATGACCACCCAGTTTTTATGGAGACTTCAGATCCAAACGGTCTCCAAAACCAGGATAGCAATATGGAATTGCCTATGTTGTATCACCAGGTGGTGTCATTATACCAACAGGGATATTCGATTAAAGATATTGCCAGCCGGCTAAATCGTGGTCAAGGTGAAGTAAGTCTTATTTTGAGCATTACCAGCAAACGCCGGGCTATATGAGAAAACATATTCCACAAAGATTTAAGAAGCTATACGTCAGATATACTCTAACATCCGCTTTAATGGCGGTTTTTTTATGAGTGCTTTCAGGGAAGCAAATTCCCAGATTTATGCTTCTAAATTAATCATGCCTGGAAATCTTGCAAAAGCGCTGAGGCTCTGGTATATTAATTTTTGGTAATCACACACGCTGGTCGACTTTTCAGCTCCGTGCCGTTGAAAAACGGTGGTTGAAAAGGTGGAAGCCGCGGAGGAAAAACGAAAAGGAGGATTAAACATGTCAGTTATTACCATGAAACAGCTCCTGGAAGCAGGAGTACACTTCGGACATCAGACCCGCCGCTGGAATCCTAAAATGGCTCCTTACATTTATATGGAGCGCAATGGTATTTACATCATCGATTTACAGCAAACTGTTAAGAAATTTGAAGACGCCTATGAATTCATTAAAAGTGTAGTTGCTGAAGGCAAAGATATTCTCTTCGTAGGTACTAAAAAACAAGCCCAGGAAACTATCCGGGAAGAGGCCACTCGTTGTGGCATGCATTATGTTAACCAGCGTTGGCTGGGCGGTATGCTGACCAATTACAAGACCATCAAAGCCCGGGTACTGCGCCTTAAGCAGTTGGAAAAGATGGAAGCTGAAGGAGCTTTTGATGTATTAACCAAGAAAGAAGTTGCCAAGCTAGTTAATGAGAGAGAACGTTTGGAACGCTTCCTGGGGGGGATTAAAGAAATGGAGAAACTGCCTGGAGCAGTTTTCGTAGTTGACCCCCGCAAAGAGAAAATTGCCGTAGCAGAAGCACGTAAATTGAATATACCGGTAGTAGCTATTGTAGACACTAATTGTGATCCTGATGAAGTTGATTATGTTATTCCCGGTAATGATGATGCTATTCGGGCAGTAAAATTAATATCCTCTAAGATTGCTGATGCTGTTCTAGAAAGTAAACAAGGGGAGCAGATAACGGCATAACAAGTTTAATTAGGGGGTGCAACACCAAAGTCACCCCCTTTTTCCTAAATACTTTATAGGAGGTTGCCACAGTGATAACAGCGCAGATGGTTAAAGAACTTCGGGAAAGAACCGGAGCGGGAATGATGGATTGTAAAAAAGCTTTAGAAGCCACAGGGGGAGACATTGAAAAGGCAATCGATGAGCTTCGTACCAAGGGCTTAGCGAAAGCTGCCAAGAAGGCCGGACGGATAGCCAGTGAAGGTGTTGTTATGTCCTATATTCATGGCGGTGGCCGAATTGGTGTCTTAGTAGAAGTAAACTGCGAAACTGATTTCGTGGCTAAAACCGATGAGTTTAAGGAGTTAGCCCACAATATTGCCATGCAGATTGCAGCTTCCAACCCTACCTATATAAACAGAGAGGAAGTTCCTCAGGCAGTGCTGGATCATGAGAAGGAAGTTCTGCGTGCCCAAGCTCTGGAAGAGGGCAAACCGGAAAAAGTAGTGGATAAGATGGTAGAAGGCCGCCTGGAGAAGTTTTTCAAAGAAAACTGCCTTTTGGAACAACCTTATATAAAAGATCCAGACAAAACTGTCCAACAAGTAGTTTTGGAGACCATATCCAGGATTGGTGAAAACATTAATATACGCCGTTTTGCCCGTTTTGAAGTGGGAGAGGGCATTGAAAAAGAGACGGTAGATTTTGCAGCAGAAGTAATGGCACAGATTAAAGGTTAACTAAAAGAATCTGGAGGGTAGTGGATTGGGGTCCCCAAAATATAAAAGGATAGTGCTTAAACTGAGTGGTGAAGCCTTGGCAGGCACGAAGGGGTATGGAATAGACCATGAAATACTTTCTTCCATCGCTCGTCAGGTCGTAGAAGTAGTAAAAAAAGGTGTTCAAGTTGGCATCGTAGTCGGTGGAGGCAATATCTGGCGGGGAGTTGCCGGCAGCGCCAAAGGGATGGATCGGGCAACCGCTGATTATATGGGTATGCTGGCAACGGTTATAAATGCTTTAGCCCTACAAGATGCTTTAGAAAAGGAAAACATGGGAACTCGGGTTATGTCGGCTATCGAGATGAAGGAGATAGCTGAGCCATACATAAGAAGACGGGCTATCAGGCATCTGGAAAAAGGCCGGGTAGTAATTTTCGCCGCCGGTACAGGAAATCCTTATTTCTCCACCGATACAGCTGCTGCTCTTCGTTCCGCTGAAATTGAAGCAGAAGTTATTCTTATGGCCAAAAAAGTGGACGGCGTTTATGATTCTGATCCGGTTACCAACCCAGATGCCAAGAAATTCACTGACCTGGGCTACATAGATGTGCTTAACAAGGGATTAGGAGTAATGGATTCGACGGCTGCATCCCTGTGTATGGACAACGGTATACCCATCATTGTCTTCGATCTAACCCAGGAAGGGAATATTTTGAAAGCAGTTATGGGGGAAGACATAGGCACCTATGTTGGGAGGTAATAATATGATCAATGATATTCTTAGCGAAGCCGAAGATAGGATGAAAAAAACGGTTGAGCACCTAACCAAAGATTTAGCTACGCTAAGAGCTGGCCGTGCCAACCCGGCTATGCTGGATAAGGTAATGGTTGATTATTACGGAGAACCAACTCCACTTAATCAGCTGGCTAATATAACTGTACCTGAAGCACGACTGTTGGTCATACAGCCCTGGGACAAGAGCAGTATCGCTAACATAGAAAAAGCGATACTGAAATCAGACTTGGGAGTAAACCCAAGTAATGATGGTAATGTTATCCGTATTGTCATACCCCAGTTGACTGAAGAACGTCGTAAAGAACTGGTTAAGGTGGTTAAGAAACGGGGCGAAGAAGCAAAAGTAGCTATACGAAATATCCGTCGCGATGCTAATGATATGTTAAAATCCAGTGAAAAGGAAAAACTAATTTCCGAAGATGAATTAAAAAGGGGAAGCGACGAGGTTCAGAAAGCTACTGATAAATATATAAAAGATATTGATGCAATTCTGAACGCCAAGGAAAAGGATATCATGGAAGTCTAGTCATAGTGATTGCTACCATGTATTATATTTATAGACAGTCAATCTACCCCCGTAAAGCGGGGGTTTATGATTTTAGGAAGAAGGGTGACAAGTGAGTCGGACCACACCCGACTACATGCAGCTTATTAAAAAAGAGAAACTGCCCCGGCACATAGCTATCATTATGGATGGCAACGGCCGCTGGGCTCAAAAGCGTCTTATGCCGCGTACCTTTGGCCATCGCTCCGGTATGAACTCGCTGAAACAAGTCGTGGAAACCTGCTGTGAATTAGGTATTTCATGTCTAACAGTGTTCGCCTTTTCCACTGAGAACTGGAAAAGACCTCGGGATGAGGTCAATTATTTAATGAATCTATTAGTCGAGTATATAAATAAAGAAATCGAAGAGCTACATAAAAATGGCGTACGCTTGCAGGTGTTGGGTGATTACCGCAGCCTTCCGGAGAAAAGTATTAAAGCCATTGACCTGGCTTTAAACAAAACAGCCGCCAATCAAGGAATGGTATTCAATATTGCTCTCAACTACGGTGCTCGTGACGAAATAATTCGCGCGGCCAGATTATTGGCAAAACAGGTAGAAGAGGGATTGTTGGCAGTAGAGGACATTAATGAAGCCGCTTTTAGTCGAGCTTTATACACCTCTGGGCTGCCAGATCCGGACCTGCTGATTCGGACCGCAGGAGAAATGCGGGTAAGTAACTTTTTGCTCTGGCAAATAGCTTATGCTGAATTCTGGTTTTCTCCTTTGCTGTGGCCTGACTTTAACAAACAGGAATTGCTCAGGGCCATATGGGAATTTCAGCAGCGCGACCGCCGCTTCGGAGGATTGAAAACAAATGGGCAGGAGGGCCATCATGCTTAGAACCAGGGTAATTACAGCAGTTATTGGGATTCCGCTTTTATTAGGAATATTATATGCCGGGGAACTATTCCGGCTGGGATTTTTTCTAGTGCTGGCGTTAGTGGGCCTATACGAATTCACAGCTATGATGAGAACCGCGGGAAAAACAGGCCCTGTGCTGCCCGCCCTGCTTTTTATGATGGCCTTACTGTTAGGAGATTTGACAAATCAGCCTTTGATACCTTTGCTGTTCATTGCTTTGTTGCTGGCAGTATTCATAACAGTGGTGAATTATCCCCGCATTTCTTTTGACAACACCGCCCTGATAATGTTTTTTTCCGCTTATCTGGGAATCTGTTTATTCTATGCCATTCAATTATCTTTTTTAGAACAGGGTTTCATGGCTTGCCTGCTGGCTTTTCTGTTAACCTGGGCAAGTGACATAGGAGGTTATGCAGTCGGCCGGCGCTGGGGAAAGCATAAACTGGCGCCCAGATTAAGTCCTAATAAATCCTGGGAAGGGGCCTTGGGAGGTATTGGACTTGCTGCTATAACTGCTTTGGTTTTATCCATTCTGACTGATATGGTAACCTTGACTCATGCATATGCTTTAGTACTGGGAGTAGTGGCCAGTATAGCTGCTCATTTTGGAGATCTGTTTATGTCCGGAGTAAAGCGATTGTTCCAGGTAAAAGACAGTGGCTGGTTTTTGCCCGGGCATGGAGGAGTTCTGGACCGTTTTGACAGTTTTCTGGTGGTGGCCCCGGTAGTTTACTATTGCCTTCAGTACCTTGGGTAAATAAAGGGGAGGGGGATTGCTGATGGATCCCGAACTGCAGAAGAGTCTAAAAACCCTGGTAAAACTGGCCATATTAGTCTTGTCTTTACTTACTATATACCTGTTGTTCGCTTATGTTTTTCCCATAGTGGGTAAGATACTGGCTTATATCCCCATACTTTTCTTACCTTTTATTATTGCTGTGGCTTTAGCAGTAGTGGTGGAACCGGTAGTGGTATTTTTCGAAACCCGGCTGCGGATGAGACGCGGTCTGGCGGTGGTATTCAGCCTAGTTCTTTCGGTGGGGGGATTTATATATCTCATATCCCTGGCTGTTGCCCAGGTGGTTAGGGAATTATCAGGCTTGTACCCGCTGATGATCTCTTACTCGGATCAGGTGATCAACAAATTCATTACCGCCATTTCTAATGCCCGCTTATTATATCTGGAGTTGGATTTATCACCGGAGTTGCAACAAACCCTGGGTGAAAACCTGCAGAAAACCTCCGAACTGCTGCAAAATGTGGCCAAGCAAAGTCTCGAATACATGATCGATATCTTTGCCAGTCTTCCCGGGGCCTTCATTCTTATATTAATAGCCATGGTGGCAACTTACTTCATTATCAAGGACCGGGCTTTGTTGCGTACTTTTGTACTGCAGTATATTCCGGGCAGTGCCCGCTCCAAATCCCGGGAAGTTATTGCCGAATTGTTCCGGGCCTTAATCGGCTTCTTAAAAGCTTACAGCATTTTAATCAGCATTACTGCCATTATCACCATAGTATCCCTAAAAATTCTGGGTATGAAGTATATTTTTACCATTGGAATTGTGGTAGGTATACTCGATATCTTACCCATACTGGGACCAGGTACGTTTTTTGTACCTTGGATAATCTGGGAACTGATTAGCGGAGATACCAAGGTAGCTTTAAGTTTACTAATTGTATATATAATCATTTCTGTGGTACGACAGTTTCTGGAACCAAAGATTATCGGGGACAACATAGGTTTGCATCCTCTCGCTACCTTAATTTCCCTCTATGTGGGCTTGCAGTTGGGTGGAGTGATCGGTATGATCATGGGGCCAGTTTTGGTAGTAATCTTTATTGCCTGCTACCGGGCGGGGGTTTTTGATAATATTAACTGGAGGAAAAATAATTAATGAAAAAGATAACCGTGCTGGGGTCAACCGGGTCAATTGGACGGCAAACCTTGGATGTAGTAGCCCATCATCCCGGTCTATTTAAAATTCAAGCCCTGGCAGCCCTGGACGAAGTGGATATACTCTGTGAACAAGTACACCGGTATAGACCTGCCTGTGTGGTAGTGTACGATGACTCCAAATATAAACAGCTAAAGGATCGTGTACCCGATAGCGTAGAAGTATTAACAGGTCAGGAAGGTCTTTGTCAAGCTGCTGCTTATGAAGAAACTGATATAGTAGTGGTAGCAGTCAGTGGTGCAGTAGGTATCTTGCCCACATTAGCTGCGGCTCGAGCTGGTAAACGCATTGCTTTGGCCAATAAGGAGACTCTGGTAGCTGCAGGGGATATAGTAGTACCTCTGTGTAAGGATATGGGCAGTGAATTGATTCCGGTGGACAGTGAACACTCGGCGATTTTCCAGTGCCTGCGGGATGAAAACAAATCCTTGCAGCAGATATGGCTCACTGCATCAGGGGGGCCGTTTCGGCAATTCAGCCGGGAACAGCTGCAACAGGTAACAGTGGAAATGGCTTTGCAGCATCCCAACTGGTCCATGGGGCCCAAAATTACCGTAGACTCCGCCACCTTAATGAATAAGGGATTGGAAGTTATTGAGGCTCACCATTTATTTCAAGTTGGTTATGATAGAATTCAAGTATTGATCCACCCTCAAAGCATCATTCACTCCATGGTTGAGTTTATAGACGGATCTTGGCTAGCCCATTTGGGGGTACCTGATATGCGGATTCCTATTCAATATGCCCTGACTTATCCTGACAGGGCTGCAACCCCTACTCGGCGGCTTGATTTAATCGGTATGGCGGATTTGCATTTTGAGCAACCTGACATAGAAAGATTTCCGTCCCTTCAGTTAGCCTATGACGCGGGCCGCAGAGGAGGTACTATGCCAGCGGTCTTAAATGCCGCCAATGAAGTAGCCGTTCACCATTTCTTAGCCGGACGTCTAAGTTTTGTGGAAATACCAGAAGTGGTGGCTTATGTCATGAGCCGCCACCAGGCAAAAGTGGTCAGAACGGTCAATGATGTATTACAATGTGACCAAGATGCCCGAGAACTAACCGAAGAACGAATTGCCAGAGGAGGATAAATCAGTGTCCATATTGATAACCATTATTATCATTGCCATATTGATTTTGGCACACGAATGGGGCCATTTCATAGCAGCACGCCGCATTGGCATACCGGTATATGAGTTTAGCCTGGGATTCGGTACCAAACTGCTTTCTACTACTCGTAATGGGGTCCAGTATTCATTACGCTTACTTCCTTTAGGAGGATTTGTGCGCATGGCTGGAGAGGAGCCGGGAGATGAAGATGATCCCAACGGGTTTAACAACCGTACTCCCTTGGAAAAAATACGGGTTTCATTTGCGGGACCCTTTATGAATTTTGTATTGGCTTTACTGCTTTTCATATATAGCTTTGCTTTTATAGGTATTCCCGAATCATCCGATGAACCTGTGCTGGGTAAAGTCCTGGAAGGCAGGCCTGCTGCCCAGGCCGGTCTTCATCCCGGTGACCGTATTATAAGTGTAAATGACCAACCTGTAGCCACTTGGTCAGAATTCACTACCATAATTGCTTCATCAGAACCGGGAGAAACATTGCATATTAAATTAAACCGGAATGGTGAGGCTATAAATTTGCAGGTAGTACCAGACAACCAGGGAACTGGTGGTAAGCCTGCTATTGGAGTATTAAATCAGGTTAACTATACCAAGCTGGGTATTGGAGAATCAATTCAGCTGGGATTGGAACAAACCTATCAATTGACAGTTCTGTTGTTATCCTGGCTCGGAACCTTGTTTACCGGGGGAGCGTCTACCGCAGATGTTGCCGGACCAGTTGGCATTGTTAGTCTGGTAGGAGAAGCTGCCCAAATAGGCACCGTTTTCCTGATTAATTTTGCAGCCTATCTAAGTATAAACCTGGGAATAATCAACCTATTACCTATACCTGCTCTAGATGGCAGCCGTATTGTCTTCGCAGTAGTGCAAGCGGTACGCAGAAAACCTATTGAACCAGAAAAGGAAGGGTTTATTCACTGGTTAGGATTTTTATTCCTGATGCTGTTGATAGTAATAGTAACTTTTAATGATATCCTAAGGTTGATTAAGGGATGACTTTTGTGCGCAGGAGAACCAGGGTAATAAAAATAGGGGATGTTGCTATAGGCGGCGACAATCCCATCGTGGTCCAGTCAATGACCAATACTGATACCAGAAATGTAGAAGCTACTGTCCGCCAGATTAAGCAGTTGGAAGCTGCCGGATGTGAACTGGTTAGAGTAGCCGTTGTAGACATGCAGGCTGCTGAAGCCATAGCCAGGATTGTACCGCAAATCAACATTCCTCTAATAGCTGATATTCATTTCGATTACCGCCTGGCGTTAAAGAGTGTTGAAGCAGGAGCCCAGGGATTACGCATCAATCCTGGTAATATTGGGGAGCGTAAGCGGGTACAGGAAATAGTGAGCCGCTGTAAGGAAAGCGATATACCGATACGCATCGGGGTAAATGCCGGCTCCTTGGAGCGCCAACTTTTGAATAAATATAGGAAAGTATGCGCTGAAGCCATGGTGGATAGTGCCCGGGAACATATTAAAATCCTGGAAGACATGGCCTTTTATAATATTAAGGTTTCCCTGAAGTCTTCCTCTGTTTTAATGACAGTTAACGCTTATCAGCTGTTATCCCAGCAGGTGGACTATCCCTTGCATGTGGGTATTACTGAAGCAGGTACCTTGGAGCGGGGACTGGTAAAGTCTGCGCTTGGATTAGGTTTGTTGCTCTACCAGGGTATTGGTGACACCATCCGGGTTTCCCTGACCGCCGACCCGGTACAAGAAGTATGGGCGGCCTACGAGATTTTACGCAACTTGGGTTTGAGAAACCGGGGACCCGAATTGATATCCTGTCCCACCTGCGGTCGCAGTGAAATCGATTTGATTAGTCTGGCAAAGGCAGTGGATGAGAGAATCAAATATATTCCTGATCCTATTAAAATAGCAGTGATGGGATGTGTGGTTAATGGTCCCGGCGAAGCCCGGGAAGCAGATATAGGGATAGCCGGAGGAAGGGGAGTAGGCTTGTTGTTTCGCCGGGGGGAAATTGTGAAAAAGGTGCCAGAAGCAGAATTAATAGACGAACTAATGACAGAAATTCACAAACAATGTGGACAAGGGGGTACAGGCAGTTGAAGTTTTCTGAATTGTTTTGTCCTACACTGCGGGAGGTTCCCAGTGAAGCGGAAACCGTTAGTCACCAATTGTTGCTGCGAGCAGGTTATATCCGCAAAGCTGGTGCAGGGATTTATTCATATCTCCCCCTGGCCCAGCGAGTATTAAAGAAAATTGAAGCTATCGTACGTGAGGAAATGGACCGGGCTGGAGGTCAGGAATTACTTATGCCCATCATACAACCCCGCGAACTTTGGGAGCAATCGGGCCGTTGGGATGTTTATGGTGATGAAATGTTTCGGTTGATGGATCGTCATCAGCGTTATTTTGCCCTGGGCCCTACCCACGAGGAGATAATCACCAGTTTGGTTGATAATGATATTCACTCGTATAGGGATTTGCCCTTGCTCCTCTATCAGATACAGAACAAATATCGTGATGAAATTCGTCCCCGTTTTGGATTGCTGAGGGGCCGTGAGTTTATCATGAAGGACCTGTATTCCTTTGATATAGATGAGGAAGGGTTAGACGTATCATACCGCAAGATGTATGCTGCTTATAATCGAATCTTTCAGCGGTTAAACCTGCAGTACCGGGTAGTGGAAGCGGACAGCGGAGCTATTGGCGGCAACGAGAGCCATGAATATGTGGTTCTGGCAGACACTGGCGAATCTGAAATTGTCTACTGTGAAAAAGGTGACTATGCTGCCAATGTTGAAAAAGCAGCCTGTGTGTTTAAGGATGACGGGCAGGATGAACCTCAGCTGGAAATGAAGAAAATCCACACTCCCGGGATGCGTACTATAAAGGATTTGGTGGAATTTACCGGGCAGCCTGAGCAACGGCATGTTAAAACTCTTACTTATTACGCTGACGGCAAACTGGTGGCAGCAGTTCTGCGTGGTGACCGGGAACTCAACGAGATTAAACTAAAGCAGGTACTGGGATGTCGTGAATTGTACATGGCTGACGACGCTTCTGTTCGTGATGCCTGCGGGGCTGGATTTGGCTCACTGGGTCCGGTGGGATTGAATATCAAGGTTTATGCTGATCTGGAAGTAGCGGGTATGAGGAATCTTACCTGCGGAGCCAATCAGGATGACTATCATTTCATTAATGTAAACCCAGGTCGTGACTTTGTACCGGAAGATTATGTGGATATACGCAATGCCGTGGAAGGCGACTTGTGCCCGGTTTGTGGACAGCCTCTTAAAGCCACCCGCGGCATAGAAGTGGGTCATATATTCAAATTGGGAACTAAGTATTCCCAGGCTATGAATGCAACTGTTCTGGATCAGAACGGTCAGGCAGTGCCCTTGGTTATGGGGTGCTACGGAATTGGTATCTCCCGCACTATGGCGGCATCTATCGAACAGAAACATGACGAAAACGGCATAATTTGGCCTATGCCGATTGCACCTTTCCAGGTAATTATAGTTCCGGTTAATGCTAAAAAAGAGGATCAGATGAGCACTGCATTGGCCCTGTATACTAGATTACAGGAGCGGGGAGTTGAAGTGCTCTTAGACGACCGGGATGAGCGAGCCGGGGTAAAATTTAAGGACGCCGATTTAATTGGTATACCGGTACGAATAACTGTTGGACCCAAAGCATTGCAGGAGAATCAAGTCGAAGTGAAGAAAAGATGGGAGAAAGAAATCCATAATGTTGCCATCAATCAGGTTGTCGATACCATTATGGAAATCATTCAACAGGGGTAAGTTTGACCGGGATGTGAAGGCATGTCAGTTTATGAGATTATTTTTAAATTAGCGCTGGCGGGGATTTTAGGCGGTCTGATCGGTTTGGAGAGGGAAAGCTTAAATCGTCCCGCCGGGCTACGCACATATACCCTGGTAAGTGTAGGTTCAGCATTGGCCATGGTAGTCTCCCTGGACATGTATTTTCAATACTATCAAACTGTCAATGCTGATCCAGGCCGAATTGCGGCGCAGGTTATCAGCGGGATTGGTTTTTTAGGCGCTGGTACTATTATGCGGGAAGGGGCTACGGTCAGAGGTCTGACGACGGCTGCCGGACTTTGGGTGGTAGCATGTATTGGTTTGGCGGTGGGAGCAGGACTATACATTCCAGCCATAGCCACCACCATACTTATACTATTTGTCCTCATTTATTTTATCCGTTTTGAAGAAAAATTTACGGGTTTGCGGGAATATAAAGGAATAGTAATGGTGTTAGAGGACCGGCCTGGGCAAGTAGGAATTATCGGTTCAATTCTGGGAGATCTAGGAGTGTTGATAAAAAATATTCAGCTTACTCGTTTGGAAGATGATAACCTGGAAGTAGAACTGCTTTTGCACCTGCCTCCTCAATTGAACATTAATGATGTAATCAACGAATTATCTGAAGTGAAAGGTTTAAGAAGTATCGATCGTTTGAATTAGTTTGAGCAGGAGGAGATTTAAGGTAATGCAAGGAAAAAGTCTAGTGTACTTCGACTCCTGCTTTGCTGAAAATCCCTGTTGGATAAACTCTGCTTTGGAAAAGGTAGAGGTTTTTCCAAGCCAGCGGCGCTGGAAGATGGTAATCGCCGTGGAGCAACCTATTCCTGTTTATGAAATTCAAGCCGCTGAACAAAAACTGGCTCAAAAATATCCTTTTGTGGAACAGATCGAGATTGTGCCTTCCCTGCGCAACAGCAGCCAGCATTTGATTTCCTTGTTTGAAAAACATAAAGCTGAATTAGTGGCTGCTGTTTTCTCCAATTCTGAACAGCTGTTAGCACCCTATTCTGCAGATGAGATGCGCTTAGACTTTCATCCTGCTGATGAGGCCCAATATCAACAATATATTAATCAGGAGATCTGCAGCCGGCTGTCCACCTGGTACTGGCAGGAATATCGCTTGCCAGTTTTGGTAAGGGTTCTGCCCACCTATAAACAGCCAGCTCTGCCCGAAGTGACCTTAATTGAACCTTCCTCAGGCAACTGGCTGCCAGAGTTTGACTCGGGAGCTAAGAGATCCTCTGCCAACGGCAAACGTTCTCGTTCCAGCAACAAACTGTCGGAAGCTCAGCCCATGCCAGTGTCTGAATTGCAGGAGGGTTTGAAGACAGCTATAGTGGATGGCGAGATCTGGGACAAAGAGACCACGGTATTGCGTGACGGCCGTTTAGTGGTTACCTATAGTCTAACCGATTTTACCGATTCAATATTGGTGAAAGCCTTTTGGGATAGACCCCCGGAAGATACCATTGAGACCGGTGATTATATCAGGGTAAAAGGCAGTGTTCGCTATGATCCCTTTGTCCGCGAGATAGTCTTATTCATGGACAGTTATATAAAAAGAGAAAAGCAGGTCCGTTCCGATCTGGCATCCGTCAAACGAGTAGAGCTGCACGCCCACACCAAAATGAGCGCCATGGATGGATTAACAGAAATAGGTGCTTTGATAGAGCGAGCTGCGAAGTGGGGACATTCAGCTGTCGCCATTACTGATCATGGCTGTGTACAGGCCTTCCCTGATGCCTACCAGCAGGCTAAAAAGTATGGAATCAAGGTTCTCTATGGGGTGGAAGCCTACTTGGTTGATTCAGAGCGCCGCCAGCGACCTTATCATATTATACTTATTGCCCGTAATCGCAGCGGACTAAAGAACCTGTATCATCTGGTTAGCGTTTCTTACCTGGAGCATTATTATCGTCATCCTAAAATACCCCGTGAGGTACTAAACAAGTATCGGGAAGGCATCCTGGTAGGGTCGGCCTGCCAGGCGGGTGAGTTGTTCACCGCCATTTTGCAGGGCAAGACTCATGAGGAAATAATAGACATTGCCAGGTTCTATGATTATTTGGAAATACAACCTCTGACTAATAACGAATTTCTGCTGCGGGATGGACGGGTCGGCGGTTTGGAAGAACTTAAGAAAATCAATGCCCAGATTGTTGCCCTGGGCGAAGAACTGGGAAAACCTGTAGTAGCTACCGGTGACGTTCATTATTTAGATCCTGAACATGAAATTTTCCGCCGCATTATTCAAGCTGGACAGGGATATGAAGACATTGATGAGGGATCAGGTCTTTACCTGCGCTCAACTGAGGAGATGCTGGAAGAGTTCGCCTATCTGGGCGAGGACACTGCTTACCAAGTGGTTGTGGAGAACCCTCGTTTGATTGCAGAACTGGTAGAAGATATCAAGCCAGTTCCTGATGGCTTTTACCCACCTAAAATTGATGAGGCTGAGGATGAAGTTTACCAGCTGAGCTGGAACAAAGCTAAAGAATTATATGGTGATCCTCTGCCCGAGTTGGTGGAAGCCCGCATAAAAAGAGAACTGGACTCCATTATCCGCCACGGCTTTAGTGTCCTATACTCAATTGCTCACAAGCTGGTGAAAAAATCCAATGAAGATGGCTATCTGGTTGGTTCCAGAGGGTCGGTGGGCTCATCCCTGGTAGCCTTCCTAACCGGCATAACCGAGGTTAATCCCTTGCCGCCCCACTGGAGATGTCCCAACTGCCGCCGCACCCGGTTCGTTACTGATGGAACAGTGGGCTGTGGAGCAGATTTGCCGCCGGCAACCTGTGAGCTGTGTGGTACGGTAATGAATCAGGATGGATTTGATATTCCCTTTGAAACCTTTCTGGGATTTGAAGGAGATAAGGTACCGGATATAGATTTAAATTTTTCAGGAGAATACCAGAATCGGGCTCATGCCTACGTGGAAGAGCTGTTTGGCAAGGAAAATGTATTCCGGGCAGGTACTATCTCTACTATTGCTGAAAAAACCGCTTACGGCTTTGTGAAGAAGTATGCGGAAGAAAGACAGCTGCATCTTCGCAATGCCGAGGTTAACAGATTGGTACAAGGCATAACCGGGGTCAGACGAACCACTGGTCAGCATCCAGGGGGGTTGATTGTTGTGCCCCGGGACCATGATATCCTGGAGTTTACTCCCCTGCAGTACCCGGCAGATAACAAGGATTCCGGCGTAGTTACTACCCATTTTGAATATCATGCCATTGGTGATCAATTGGTCAAGCTTGATATCCTGGGTCATGACGATCCTACGGTTATAAAGGAACTGGAAGACCTGACCGGTATAAAGGCATCTTCTATCAAGCTCAATGATAAAGATACCATGCGCCTTTTCTCCAGTGTTGAATCCCTGGGAATAACAGAAGAGGACATTGATTCTTCAGTAGGAACTTTCGGTATACCTGAATTTGGTACCAGGTTTGTCCGGCAGATGCTGGAAGCCACCCGGCCCACCACCTTATCAGAATTGGTCCGGATAAGCGGCCTGTCCCATGGAACCGACGTCTGGCTTAATAATGCCCAGGACTTGATAGAGAGCCAAACCGCTACATTGAGAGAGGTTATCTGTACCCGCGATGATATAATGGGATACCTTATAAATAAGGGAGTGGAAAAGAAGACTGCTTTTAAGATAATGGAAAATGTGCGCAAAGGTAAAGGACTGAAACCAGAAGAAGTAACTGTTATGCAGGATCATGATGTTCCCGAATGGTATATAGATTCCTGTCAGAAGATCAAATATATGTTTCCTAAGGCTCATGCTGTAGCTTATGTTACCATGGCTTTTCGCATTGCCTACTACAAAGTCTATTATCCATTGGCTTTCTATGCCAGTTTCTTCAGCGTACGGGCGGAGGACTTTGAAGCCCAGACGATATTGGCAGGTTATGATCAGGTACACAAGCGCATTAAGGATATTGAACGCCAGGGAACAGGAGCATCATTGAAGGATAAAAAACTGTTGCCTATTCTAGAGGTTGCTCTAGAAATGCTGGCCCGGGGATTTGAGTTCTACCCGGTGGATATTTATAATTCTCATGCTTATAAATTCAGTGTACAGGAAAAGGGATTACTACTGCCGTTCTCTGCATTACCTAACGTAGGAAAAACAGTAGCTCAGGGCATAGTAACCGCACGGGATGAGGCAGAGTTTATTTCTGTAGAGGATTTTCAACTACGCACCCGTATCAATAAAACCGCTGTGGATGTACTGCGTGAATACGGATGTTTTCGGGATTTGCCCGAGACAACTCAAATAAGTTTGTTTGGCAGCTAAAAACATCAGCATCGCTTGAATAAATTTATGCTACTGTGTTATACTCTTTAGTAGACTGAACCATATTCTGTTACAATTAGTGGGTGTGCACCCACTTTTTCTATTGTAACATGCGTAAAATAGGGTAAGATACTGGGGGTGGTCCATTGGCTGAATCACAAATTGACAGTATTGCTCAGAAGATTGCAGAGCCCATTGGCCAGCTGCAGGCTGAATTGGTTGAGGTCGAGTACCGCCGCGAAAATGGTGATCAATACTTAAGGATTTTTATAGATCGAGAAACGGGAGTTGATCTCGATTTATGTAGCCGGGTTAGCCGGACTGTAAAGGATATTATTGACGCAGCTGGTATTGAGTATGACCACTTGGAGGTATCGTCACCCGGATTAGATCGCAAGCTTATCCATGATAGAGATTTTGTTCGTTTTAATGGTCAGCCAGTCAAGGTTAAATTAGCCAAGAGGTTTAATGGTCCCCGACAAGTGGTCGGGGTTCTTATTGGACACAATGAGTTGACTCTCACCGTAAAAAATGAAGAGGGAGTTTTCGAACTTCCCCGCAGCGAAATTACTGTGGTGCGACTGCACCCAGAATTATAAGGAGGCACAACAATGTCGAACGACTTGATTCAGGCATTGATCGATATAGAAAAAGAAAGAGGTATCCCCAAAGACGCTTTGATAGATGCCATCAAAGTTGCCTTGAACACTGCTTATAAAAAGAATTTTGGAACCGGCCTTAACGTTAGTGTTAATTTCGATGAAATGACCGGGGAAGTTAGTGTTCATTCTCAAAAACGGGTGGTGACTGAAGTCAAGGATCCGCGAGTGGAGATATCTTTAGATGATGCCCGGGAATTATACCCTGACTGTAAAGAAGAGGATCTGGTTTATGTTGAGGTTACCCCGACTAATTTTGGCCGTATAGCTGCCCAAACCGCTAAACAAGTAGTTATTCAAAAGCTTCGTGAAGCAGAAAGAAGCCTTATCTACGAGGAATTTCTGGAGCGGGAAGGAGAAATATTAACCGGGACCATTCAACGTATTGAGAATCGCACTCTTTTTATAAGTTTGGGACGCACGGAAGCCATCATGCTTCCCAACGACCAGATAAGCACCGAGAGATATGAGGTAGGACAAAGGATAAAAGCCTATATTTACGAGGTTAAAAATACTTCCAAGGGTCCTAATATATTCGTATCCAGATCTCACCCCAATTTTCTAAAACGGTTGTTTGAACTAGAAGTTCCGGAAATATATGATGGAGTGGTAGAAATCAAGTCTATAGCCAGAGAGGCTGGATCCCGCTCTAAAATATCTGTCTATTCCCAGGATGATAAAATAGATCCAGTAGGGGCTTGCGTAGGCCCTCGTGGTTTAAGGGTGCAAAATATTGTATCCGAACTAAATGGTGAGAAAATTGATATTATTAAATATGATAGAGATCCAGAAAGATTTATTGCTAATTCTCTCAGTCCTTCCAAAGTAATGTATGTGGATATTAATGAGGAAGAAAAAATTGCCCGGGTAGTCGTGCCGGATTACCAGCTGTCATTGGCTATCGGGAAAGAGGGGCAAAATGCCCGGCTAGCTGCCAAATTGACTGGGTGGAAAGTTGATATCAAGAGTGAGAGCCAGGTGGCTGTCCCTGAAGAGGTGGATGATATCGATGAACAGACCTAGAAAAATACCCCAACGTATGTGTGTGGGATGCCGGGAAATGCGTAATAAGAGGGAACTTATACGTATAGTTAGAACCCCGCAGGAAACTGTGGAGATGGATACTACCGGCAAGAAAGCTGGACGGGGAGCTTATATTTGTCCTAATACTGTCTGCTTTAGTGAAGCGATTAAAGGCAAGCGGCTGCAAAAGGCTTTAAATAAAGAGATTCCTGATGATGTTTTGGAAAGAATTAAAATGCAGATTGATGATATGATGCAGCATTGAGGATGTGGTTCAAACTTGAGGAAAGTATACAATATTATCGGTTTAGCTCAGAGAGCAGGTCAAGTATCTGCGGGGACCATGGCGGCACGCACCAGTCTTATCCGCAAGCGTGCTTGCCTGCTGGTTATGAGTGGAGATATTTCTAATTCTACTCGAGAATCATTGTTGTCTTTATGCAAACGCCAGAAAATACCCTGGGTGGCAATTGGGAACAAATATGATTTGGGAACTGCAGTTGGTAAAGCCTACCGGGTAGCTCTGACCATCAATGACTCGGGTATGGCGAAAGCATTGCTTGACTGTCTGGAAACTGCGAAAAATGACACTACTAGCACGGGGGTGGTTCAATGGCCAAAATAAGAGTACATGAATTGGCAAAAGAAATCGGGATGCCAAGTAAGCAACTGGTAGATACTCTACAGGCAATGGGGCTTAATGTTAAGAATCATATGAGCACCATGGAAGAAAACCAGGTTAGCTGGGTTAAGAAAAAACTTCAAGAGAGTGCTTCGGCAACTGCTAAAGCCAAGCAGGAAACCAAAGCAGCTAAAGACGAACAAGTAGACCAGGTTAACCAAACTCGTGATTCTCAAGCCAGACAACAGCAGAAGTCTACTCAGGAAGAGCAGTTGCATCGGGCACGTTCCCAGGTTAAAGACCGGTCTGAGGAAAGATCCCGATCAACGACAGACAGTCTGAAAACACCCCCTGGAGGACAGCCAAAGGAACAGCCATCCCGTGCTGATCATGCTCATGAGCATTCTTCCCACGAATCCTATCGGGGATCCCAACAGCAGCGTACTCCTCAGCATACCCGCGGACCGCAGCCATCACGGGAACAGAATAAAAACATACAGACTGCCCGGGATCAGCGGGGAGGACAGTTCTCGCGCGGACCGCAGCCCTATAGTTCAGGAGATAGACATTCTGGACCGGCTCACCCGCAAGATTACCAAAGACGTGCAGGCTCCCAGGCCGGAAAGGGAGCCGGCCAGCCCAGGCACCAAGCAGGCGGATCCGGAAGACCTTATCAATCTGGAAACCGTGCTCAGGAACAAGGTAAGTATAATCCACCTTTGACAGTAATTCCAACCGATCGTCCCCGCAGTGATGCCAAAAAGAAGCCGGCAAAACAGCGGTTTGATACAGGTGATCATGATACTTTGGGCAATAAAGCTAAGGGAAAACAGTTGCCCAGTCGTGATTTTAGCCGGCCAGTGAAAAAGAGCAAACATAAACGTAAAAAAGAAGAGAGTATTCCCGAAATACCCAGTGTAATTTCGATACCAGAATCAATAACGATTCGTGATTTGGCCGACAAGCTGTACCGGAGTCCCGCTGAGGTGTTAAAGAAGTTAATGGATTTGGGTACCATGGCTACTATAAATCAGGAGATTGACTTTGAAACTGCCGAAATACTTGCAGCTCTTTATGAAGTATCCGTAGAACGAGAAGTTACCGAAGAACAACGGTTGCTAGAGGAAATTATTGATGATGAAAAGAGTTTGAAACCGCGCCCTCCAGTGGTTACGGTAATGGGACATGTTGATCATGGAAAAACTTCATTATTGGACCGGATACGTAAATCTGATGTAGCTTCAGGTGAAGCAGGAGGTATTACCCAACACATAGGCGCTTATCAAGTAAAGGTAAAAGATAACCGCATTACCTTTATAGATACACCAGGTCATGAAGCGTTTACAGCTATGCGGGCCCGGGGTGCTAATTTGACGGATATCGTAATCCTGGTAGTGGCGGCTGATGATGGGGTTATGCCCCAGACCATAGAAGCGATTAGCCATATTCGAGCCGCCAAAGTGCCGTTTTTGGTAGCTGTTAATAAAATCGACAAACCGACTGCCAACCCAGATAAGGTTATGCAGCAGCTTACTGAATACAATATAGTGCCGGAAGAATGGGGCGGAGACACCATTTTTGTACCGGTTTCTGCCAAGACCGGAGAAGGCATTGACCAACTGCTGGAGATGGTGTTGCTGCTGGCTGAAATGAATGATCTTCGGGCTAACCCGGATCGTCCTGCAGAAGGTATAGTTATCGAAGGTGAACTAGATAAAGGACGGGGCCCGGTAGCGACAGTACTGGTTCAGAAAGGTACCTTGAGGGTTGGTGACTATTTGGTCTGCGGAGTTGAACTGGCCAAGGTGCGCGCTATGACCGATTATCGAGGGAGAAAAGTTGAAGAAGCTTATCCGTCTATGCCGGTAGAAATCATGGGCTGGTCAGATGTGCCGCAAGCCGGGGAAAAAGTTCGGGCTTGTGATGAGAAAGTAGCTAAAGAAATAACCAGCCTGCGTCTGGCTGAGCGAAAGATGCAGGAACAGAAGCAAAGCAGTCGAGTTTCCTTGGATGACTTTTTCAAACACCTGCAGACTGCTGAAGTTAAAGAGTTGAATTTGATTGTCAAAGGAGATGTTCAGGGTTCAGTTGAAGCCCTTACCCAATCCTTGATTAGACTGAGCACCGAGGAAGTAAAAGTCAATGTTATTCACTCTGGAGTAGGAGCAATTAGTGAAACTGACGTAATGCTGGCTTCAGCATCCAATGCGATTATTATTGGCTTTAATGTACGCCCGGATAGCAAGGCCCGTAAATATGCTGAAGAAGAGCACATTGATGTTCGCTTGTACAGAGTAATTTATGAAGCTATTGAAGATGTTAAGAAGGCTATGTCCGGACTGCTTGATCCCGAATATAAGGAAAAGTATTTGGGCAGAGCAGAAGTACGGGCATTATTTAAGGTACCTAATGTGGGAGTTATAGCAGGTTCATACGTTATTGACGGCAAGATCCAGCGCAATGCGGAGGTAAGGGTGCTGAGAAATGGTGTTATCGTTTATGAAGGCCAGCTATCCTCTTTGAAAAGATTTAAGGATGATGCCAAGGAAGTGCCTGAAAACTATGAATGCGGTATAGGGATCAAGGATTTTAATGACATAAAAGAAGGAGATACTATAGAAGCCTTTATTCTTGAAGAGGTACCTCGTCAAATATAATATGTGCAGCAATGGGGGGATAATATGAGCCGGCGTAGACAAGAACGTATGGCTGTTGAAATGAAGAGGATATTGTCCCGGATTTTGCAGGAAGAAATAAAAGATCCCCGCTTGGATTTCTCAACCGTATCGGTCAGCCGGGTTGAAGTATCCAATGACTTGAGTCATGCCCGGGTTTATATAAGTATAATGGGGGACGAGCAAAAACAACAGGAAACCATGGCAGCCCTGCAAAAAGCGCGCGGGTTTATTCGCAGCGGTGTTGCTGCCGAAGTACAAATCCGCCATGCTCCCGAGATAGACTTCCGCTTAGATCGATCCATTGAACATGGCATTCGCATGTCTTCCCTTTTAGATGAAATTATGGAGGAAGGAACTAAGAGTAAGGAATGAATACCTTGTCTGAGATCGCGGCGATTATCAAAAAATATCCTGCCTGGGTTTTGGTGGGACATGTGATCCCCGATGGAGACTGTATTGGTTCGTTACTGGGGCTTTTCTGGGGACTGAACTCATTAGGGAAAAGGGTGGTGCTGGGATTGGAAGATCCTGTACCCCCCATTTATAATTACCTTCCCGGCAGCGATAGGTTAAGGCCGCTTCCTTCAGATGATGATTTACCGGATGCCGTTATTTTTCTGGATTGTTCCGATGAGGAAAGAGCTGGAGAATTAGTGCAGGGTAGACTTCACCAGCGTTCCGTAACCATTAATATTGACCACCACGCCACCAATCCTTCTTATAGCGATTATAACTATATCGATGATAAAGCAGCTGCCACCGCAGAATTGGTTTATTATTTACTCAAAGAATTAGAAGTAGAAATTACCCCGGTAATAGCCCAGTGCCTGTATGCAGGTCTGGTTATGGACTCAGGCCGCTTTATGTATAGCAGTACCCGGCCGGAAACTTTGGAGGTGGCTGCCCAGCTGCTTAGGAGCGGAGTGGATTTAGAGAGAGCACGCATTGAATTGTTTGAGTCCAAACCCCGGGAAGAAGTGTTGCTTTTAAAGCTAGCCTTACAAAATCTGGCCTGGGATGAATCGGGGCATATAGCCTGGATGACCCTGGCTTATGATGATGTGGCCCGGATTGGGGCCTTAAACCTGCACCCGGAAGGGATAATTAACTACACCCGCTCAATAGCCGGGGTCGAAGTGGGACTGCTTATACGCGAAATCAGTCCTGGGGTTTGCAAAATTGGCTTTAGGTCTAAGGGCAAAGTAGATGTGGCCAGCTTGGCTGCCAGATTGGGAGGAGGAGGTCATAGGCAGGCTGCCGGAGCCAGGCTTGAAGGAAGCCTAGGCCAGGTAACCCAGAGGGTAGTGCAGATGGTCAGGGAAGTGATCAGTTGAATGCACGGTTTTTTGAATATCAGTAAACCGTCCGGGATAACATCTTTTGATGTTATCCGCCGGCTGAAAAGATGTTTCCCCAGAGGTACCCGTATAGGGCATTTGGGTACCCTGGATCCTATGGCTACTGGGGTTTTGCCCATAGCAATCGGACAAGCTACCAGGATTATTCCCTATCTAGAGAGAGGTGATAAAGAATATATAGCCAGTATGACTCTAGGGGCAGTCTCGGATACCCAGGATGCCTGGGGCAATATAACCGATTGTCAATCTGCCTTTGTAAATCGTGAGCAGGTCGAAGCCGTGCTGCCGTTATTTAAGGGGATAATTTGGCAAGAGCCGCCAATGTATTCTGCTGTTCACCATGATGGAATCAGGCTGTATGAACTGGCTCGCCAAGGCCAGACCGTGACCAGAAAAAAACGACCAGTGGAAATTAAATCTTTAGAATTACTGGGATTCGATAACCGGGATCGTTATCCAGTTGCTGAACTAAGAATAGTTTGTTCCAGGGGAACCTACATAAGAACTCTATGTCATGATATGGGGCAAAAGTTGGGGACAGGTGCTTTTTTATCGGCTTTAACCAGGACTCGTTCCGGAGAATTTACGCTAGCAGAAGCAACTAGTTTAGATGAGGCGTTAGATTGCTGGTCCAACTTGCTTTTACCCTTGGATTATCCTTTGCAGCATTGGCCTGCAGTGATATTGCGTACCCCGGAGGATGTGCGGGGGATGGAAAACGGTCAGACTATCGTTGCTGCTATGGAGCTTTCAGCCAACTTAGTAAGGGTGTATCGTCCTGATAAAACTTTATTAGCTATCGCGCAAGTGCGACGCCGTGACGATAAAGACTACTTAAAACCAGAACGGGTGTTCCATATTCAGTAATCAAAGGAGCAGGCACATATGAAATTGATTCGCAACTTAGAGCAGTATCAACCATCAGGGCCACTTTGTCTGGCACTGGGTAATTTTGACGGCGTTCATCTAGGACACCAGCAGCTGATTAAAGAATGTGTGAATTATGCCAGGAATAACCAGGGAACTGCAGCCGCTTACATATTTGACCCTCATCCTGCCCGGATTATTAAACCGGCTACAGCTCCAAAACTCCTGGTAACCCCCCAGCGCAAAGCAGAGTTGCTGGAAGTCCTAGGTTTGGATTTGCTTATTTATGCTGCTTTTACTCCTCAGGTGGCCCAGAGCTCCCCTCAAGAGTTTGTACAACATATACTGGTAGAAAAACTCCATGTCCAGCAAGTGGTAGTAGGATTTAACTACTCTTTTGGATATCGGGGAGCAGGTACTCCTGAGTTACTCAAACAATTGGGATACCAATATGGGTTTAACACGGTAATTATTGAACCAGTGAAAATTAACGGGCAGATTGTATCCAGTAGCTCTATTCGTCAAGCTTTAGAGCAGGGTGATATTGAAAGGGCTGCTGAGATGCTGGGCAGCTACCCCATTTTGTCAGGACAAGTCATAAAAGGCGAACAAAGAGGTAGAACAATAGGATTTCCCACTGCTAATTTAAGCGTGGATCAAGAACTCACTATTCCCGCGAATGGCGTATATGCTGCCCTGGCCAGTATAGGCAGCCTTACGGTCAAAGCAGTAGTGAATATTGGGCGTAAACCTACTTTCCATGAGGAGTTTCCTACTACCGTAGAAGCTCATCTTATTGACTTTGATCAGGATATCTATGGTCAGGAAATGAGGCTGACTTTTTTCAAGAAAATCAGAGATGAACGAAAGTTTAACAGTATAGAAGACTTGACAGAGCAGATCAAGAAAGATCGGGATGAAGCTGCTAGAATTGTATATATACCCGGGTAGTGGGTAGTGTAAAGTTTTAGTAGGAAAAAAGAGGTCAGGAATAGAAAAGAGACCTCAAAAAGCGGTGCTTTAGGAAAAAGCACCCTCCTGGTCCAAAGGAGTTGAGGTCTCATGTATAAGATTCAACAG
>Ga0208297_1000583_pt1 | contig 64323 bp, 56 predicted proteins | sample LMS_cellobiose_e_FD_187367 | JGI IMG/M metagenome (GOLD analysis project Ga0208297, IMG submission 187367) | Rumen-fistulated moose microbial communities from Alaska, USA - LMS_cellobiose_enrichment (SPAdes) (version 2) | ecosystem: Host-associated > Mammals > Digestive system > Stomach > Rumen...
CGCGCGGGGCATCGGCGTGGTGGTCATGGAGCCGCTGCGCGGCGGCGCGCTGGCCCGCAAGACGCCTGACGAGGTGCAGGCCATCTACGACGCGGCGCCGGAAAAGCGCAGCGCGGTGGAATGGGCCTTCCGCTGGCTGTATGACAAGCCCGAATTCGTGACGATCCTGTCCGGCATGTCCACCATGGAACAGCTGGACGACAACCTGCGCATATTCGATCAGGCCGAAGCCGGCTGCCTCAGCGAGGCGGACAGGGCCATGCTGACCAGGGTGCGCGAGGCGTATGAAAAGCGCGTGCGCGTGGGCTGCACGGGCTGCGAATACTGTCAGCCCTGCCCGGCAGGCGTGAAGATTCCGCGGATTTTCCAGGGGCTTGACAACGCCTGCATGTTCGGAGACGCCCGGGATTTCGCGCCGCATTACGCCAGGCTGGTGGCCGAACAGGCCGACGCGAGCCGTTGCCAGCAGTGCGGCGCGTGCGAAGCGCAGTGCCCGCAGCATTTCCCGATCATTGAACTGCTGGCCGGCATCCGGGAAGAATTCAAAGGAGCGGGCGCGGAATGAAGGTGACGGTTGCAAGGGACCCTGCCATGCTTGGGCGGCTCGCGGCTGCGGAGGCCGCGCGCGACATCAGCGCCGCCATCAGCCGGAAGGGGAGCGCGCGCATCGTGCTCTCCACAGGCGCCTCGCAGTTTGACACGCTGGCCGCGCTGGTGAAGGAGGACGTGGACTGGTCAAGGGTCGAAATGTTCCATCTCGACGAATACGTGAACCTGCCGGAGACGCATCCCGCCAGCTTCCGGAAATACCTCAGGGAGCGCTTCGTCAGTCAGGTCGGCCTGAAGGCGGCGCACTTTGTGGACGGCACGCGCGAGGGCATACAGGCGCTGACGGAAGAGTTGCGCAGCGCGCCCATCGACCTGGGGCTCATCGGGATCGGTGAAAACGGGCACATCGCGTTCAACGATCCGCCGGCTGATTTCGACACCCGGGAAGCCTACATCATCGTCACGCTGGACGAGCGCTGCCGCCGTCAGCAGGTGGGCGAGGGCTGGTTTGCGAGCATCCGCGATGTGCCGGAGCAGGCTGTGTCCATGACGGTGCACGAGATCATGCGCTGCGAAAAGATCATTTCCTGCGTGCCGTATCCGGTGAAGGCCGACGCCGTGCGCAGGACGCTGGTAAACGCGCGCACAAACAGAGTCCCGGCGACAATGCTGAAGGAACACAGGCGCTTCTCGCTCTATCTGGACAGGGATTCCGCCGCAAAGGTCACTGTGGACGAGGCGGCGAAGTTCAATGAATGCCTGGAATCGTGGGAAATTTATGACGAGACGGCCGGGGAAGGATGATCCGGCCGGGCGCTGCGCCCGCGCGAGCGGGAAAAGGGCGTGGGAAAGGGGCGGCCGCGACCGACGCAGGCCCCGGCCGACTTTGCAAAAGATGATGACATGGGGACGGGCGGGATCCTTCGGGTTCCCGCCTCTTTTATTGTAGCGCGCCAAAACATATGCAGGACGGTTTGTAAAAAATGCAGAAAAATGCGAAAAAAAGCGAATATGACTTGACGAATTGATTAAACGGCGATACAATAAATGCAATCGTATATTTATACGAAATATTTCAAGGAGGAATCCACATCATGAAGAAGTTTTTTGCGCTGTTGATCGCCGTGATGATGGTGCTTGGCATGTTCTCCGCCGCTGTGGCCGATGAGACGCCCGCTTATAAGATCGCCATCATGACCGGCACGACGTCCCAGGGCGAGGAGGAGTATTATGCCGCGACGTCCCTTGCGGAGCAGTACCCCGACATCGTGATCCACGACACGTATCCGGACAATTTCTCCTCTGAGGTTGAGACGACCATTTCCAAGCTGATCGCCTTTGCCAGCGACCCCGATGTCAAGGCCATCATCTTCGTGCAGGCCGTTCAGGGCGCGACCGCCGCGTTCACCCAGATCCTCAACGACATGGGCCGTGACGACATTCTTCTGATCGCCGGCGTGCCCGCCGAGGATCCCGCCGACATCTCCGCCGTGACCGACATCGTGCTGGCCAACGACGAGATCGGATGCGGCTATCAGGTTGCCGACCTGTCCAGCGGATGGGACTGCGACGTGCTGGTGCATTACTCCTTCGCGCGCCATCTTTCCTATGAGACCATCGTCGCGAAGCGCGACGCCATGAAGGCCACCGCCGAGAGCTATGGCATCGAGTTTGTCGAGCGCGACTGCCCCGACCCGACCGGCGACGCCGGCATGTCCGGCGCGCAGGCGGCCGTTCTGGAAGACATTCCGAAGGTCATGGAAGAGTATGCCGGCAAGAAGGTCTGCTTCTACTGCACCAACTGCGGCCTTCAGGTCGCCCTGCAGCAGGCCATTGTCAACCAGGCCAACGCATACTATGCGCTGCCCTGCTGCCCGAGCCCGTATCACGGCTTCCAGGAGGCGTTCGGCCTGACCGCCACCTATGGCGACATCGACGGCGCGATCAAGAACCTGGCCAATTACCTGAACGACCACGACGCCATCAACCGCTTCTCCACCTGGAGCCTGCCGGTGAACATGTCCATGATCAACGCGGGCTTCGCCTATGCGTGCGCCTATGCTGAAGGCAAGACCGACGGCAAGGTCGATATGGCCGTGCTGAACGACTGCTTCGCCGAAGCGGCCGGCGGCGAGATCGAGCTGGGAACCTATGTTGACGCTTCCGGCGCGGAGTATGACAATTACCTGCTCATCGCGCTCGAGCCCATCAACTTTGCCGATTATCTTGACTAAGATATAGCGCAGGTGGCTGTCCGGGGCAACCGCAGAGCCGGGAGTTTCGGACAGCCTTTTTCGTTGAAGGGGCGGCCGGAACGGGCCGCCGCGCCGCGTCTGTGCGGTTTTTCCCCTGGATGCGAGCGGCCGGATGGCGTTGACATGCGGCGGAAAAATCACACGACCGCGCTGGCTGGCGCGGTTCTGCTGATCCCAAACGAGAGCCTTGAGGGCCCGGGAACCGCGGCCCGGGGAAAGGAGTGTCATTGTTGGCCAGTGAATATGTGCTTGAGATGAATCGCATCACGAAAAGATACGGTTCAAACGCCGTTCTGAAGGACGTGACCATGCGCGTGCGGCCGGGCGAAATTCATGCGCTGCTGGGAGAAAACGGCGCGGGCAAATCGACGCTGATGAACGTGCTGTTCGGCATGCCGGTCATTCATTCGACGGGCGGCTTTGAAGGCGAAGTGATTTTCGACGGACAGCCGGTCAGCATTGCCTCGCCCATGGACGCCATGAAAAGGGGCATCGGCATGGTTCACCAGGAATTCATGCTGATCCCCGGCTTCAGCGTGACGGACAACATCAAGCTGAATCGCGAAATCACCAGGCCGTGGTTTGTGAGCCGTGTGCTCGGGCGCGAGCTGGAGTTTCTGGACAGGCCGGCGATGTCGGGCGACGCGCGCCGCGCGCTGGACGCGGTGGGCATGGGCATCGAAGAATACGCCCTGGTCAGCGGGCTGCCAGTCGGCCATATGCAGTTCATCGAAATCGCCCGCGAAATCGACAAATCCGGCATGAAGCTGCTCGTGTTCGACGAGCCGACGGCCGTGCTGACCGAGAGCGAGGCCAGGCAGCTGCTGGATGTCATGAAGCAGATCGCCGCGCGCGGCGTTGCCATCATATTCATTACGCACCGGCTGGAGGAGGTCATGGACACCGCGGACAGGATCACCATCCTGCGGGACGGCGCGCTTGTGGAGACGCTGGACAAGTCGGATACCACGCCGGAGAAACTCGCGGCCATGATGATCGGACGCGGCGAGGAGAGCGTGATCCAGGTCGAGAAGCGCGCGACCCCGCTCGGCGACGGGATCGCGATGTCAATCCGGAACCTGTGGGTCAACATGCCGGGCGAGTATGACAAGGGCGTCGATATGGACGTGCGCGAGGGCGAGATCTTCGGCATCGGCGGCCTGGCGGGGCAGGGCAAGATCGGCGTGCCGAACGGGGTCATGGGCCTGTATGAGGCGACCGGCGAGGTCACGCTGTTCGGGCAGAAGCTGGCGCTGGGCAGCGCGCAGGCGGCGCTGAAGGCCGGGCTCGCCATGGTCAGCGAGGATCGGCGCGGCGTCGGGCTGCTGCTGGATCAGTCCATTGAGGACAACATCGCCTTCACCGCCATGCAGGTCAACGGCGATTTCATGAAAAAGTTCCTGAAGCAGAAGGATACCCGCGCCATCAACCAGTACGCAAGGCAGATGATCAGGGAGCTTGACATCCGCTGCACGTCGCCCGCGCAGCCCGTCGGCACGTTGTCCGGCGGAAACCAGCAGAAGGTCTGCGTGGCGCGCGCGCTGGCGCTGAAGCCCCGGTTTCTGTTTGTCTCGGAGCCGACGCGCGGCATCGACATCGGCGCGAAGCAGCTGGTGCTGGAAACGCTGGTGCGCCTCAACCGGGAGGAGGGCATGACCATTGTGATCGTCTCCTCCGAGCTGCAGGAGCTTCGCTCCATATGCGACAGGATCGCCATCGTGGCGGAGGGAAAGATCGTCGACATTCTGGGCGCCGATGCGTCCGACGTGGCCTTTGGACTGGCAATGTCCGGCACAAAGATAAAGGAAGGTGAAACGGCATGAGCGAACGCGCAAAACCCAAAGGCGGCGGTCGCCGGGCGGCGGCCATCGTGCTGTTTGTGCTTGCCGCCGTGCTGCTGATCGGCTCGGTCTGCGGCTATCTCCTGCGCGGCGCGGCGTCCAGTCAGGCCAATCTCGACAGGATGCGCACCAGCGCGGTGCTTCACGCGGCGTCAGAGGGCCTTGTGGAGAACATCGCGCAGCAGGCCCGCGCCGAAAAGCTGAAGGAGCTGCGCGCCGACAAGGATTTCCGCAAGCGCGGCCTGGACGAGGTGAATGCCATCTGCGACGCGGCGCGCGATGAAGCGCGGCAGGAAGCGGAGAAAATGTATTCGAACCCCGTCGTCGAGGACGAGTCGGCCCTGGAGAACGCCATTGGCGCCTTTGAAAACGTACTGGCGACCTCCGGCACCCTGTATGAGCAGGAGCGCTCGGCCTATGCCGCTCTTTACGTCTCGCTGGTCGAGGGCGTGTCCGACTGGACGGAGCTGGCGGGCGCGGCCGCTGACGACGAGGCCGTTTTCACCGGATTGTGCCGGGTTGAGCCCGACCTGGCGGCTGAGCAGAATGCGCACCTGAAGAGCGCCTTCATCCAAATGGCGCGGGACATGGCGCTGGCCGAGGAGGCAAAAGAGGCGGCCGAGCTGCAAAAGCGCGTCGTCGCCCAGATGAAGGGCGATATCGCCGACTGGTCGGCGCTTGACGGGCTGGAGGATGAGGCGCTGTGGGATAAGCTCACGGAAGAGGCGCCGGAGCTCGCCGACAACGGGGACATCAGGCCGGCGCTGCTCGAGGCGGCCAGGATGTTCGCCACGGCGGCGGCCAACGGCGAGGCCCTGCCGGAGGAAGCCGAAGCGGAGGAGGGCGCCGAGACCTTCAGCGGCACGCAGGCGGATTACAGGTACTTCACGGCGACTCCCACGCTGGCGAAGGAGCTGGAGGACAACGCCGGCGCCTATGAGGCTCTGAAGACCCAGCTGGTCGCGATCATCCCCGATCTGGCGGGACTGTCGGACAAGCTGCAGGACACGCTGAGGTCGAACGTGGAAGCGGTGGTATGGCCGGGCAGCCTCGATTTCACCGCGCGCTATGACGCCTATGCGGCGCACAGTGCGGCCTCCGTGCTGGAGAGCGGCGCGGCCTCCACGATGAAGCTGGCCTCTGTCGCGGAGGTGCTGCTGCTCGCGAGCGTGGCGCTGCTGCTGCTGGGCCTGGTCATGTACGCCTGGGAGCCGCTCACAAAGCGCTTCGGCGTGCCGCGCACGATCATCGCGCTGTTCTTCGTTTATCTGTGCCTGCTGTCGGAGCTCTATCATATCAGCGTGCCGATGATGCTGGGCAATGTGCTTGAGCGCATGACCATGTACGGCGTCCTGGTCCTGGCCATGATGCCGGGCATACAGTGCGGCATCGGCCTGAACATGGGCATGACCATCGGCTGCATTTCCGGCCTTCTGGGCATCGTCTTCTCGCTGCAGTTCAATATGACCGGATTCCCGGCGCTGATCTTCGCCTGCCTGAGCGGCGCGCTCATCTCGCTGCCGCTGGGCTGGGCGTATTCCAAGCTCCTCAACCGTATGAAGGGCAATGAAATGACGATCTCCACCTACGTCGGGTTCTCGTTTGTCTCGCTGATGTGCATCGGCTGGATGCTGCTGCCGTTCAACAACCCCAGGATCATCTGGCTGCTGAGCGGCAGGGGACTGCGCGTGACCCACAGCCTGCTGGGCAGCTTCGCGCACCTCCTTGACAATTTCCTGGCGTTCAGGGTGTTTGGCGTCGAAGTGCCCACGGGAGGGCTGCTGTTCCTGGTGTTCTGCTGCCTGCTGATGTGGCTGTTCTCGCGTTCGCGCACGGGCATCGCCATGACGGCGGTGGGCTCGAACGCGCGGTTCGCGGAGGCCAGCGGCATCAACGTCAACCACATGCGCACGGTGGGCACGGTCCTCTCCACGATGATCGCGGCCGTGGGCATCGTCATCTATTCGCAGGCATTCGGCTATGCGCAGCTGTACACCGCGCCGCGCCAGCTGGGCTTCATCGCCGCCAGCGCGATCCTGATCGGCGGCGCGACGGTGAGCAAGGCCCGGGTGAGCCACGTGCTGGTGGGCGTGTTCCTGTTCGAAGGCGTGCTGGTGTTCGGCCAGCAGATTGCGAACTCTGTGGTTGCCGGCGGCGGCCTGAGCGAGGTTATGCGCATCATGATCTCCAATGGCATCATACTGTATGCCCTGACGCAGAGTGGAGGTGGCAGCCGTGAATAGAAACAAGGTGCTCTCACACATCGGCAAGTATGCGGTGACATATCTGTTCATTGCGCTGAGCGTTTTCTTCATCGTCGTATCCGGGCTGGACATCAACTACGTCGCCAGCCAGCTGCTGCTGCGCCTGAACAGAAACGCGTTCATCGTGCTGGCACTGATCATCCCGATCATCGCGGGCATGGGCATCAACTTCGCCATCACCATCGGCGCCATGGCCGCGCAGATCGGCCTGCTGCTGACCATCAACTGGGGCGTGACGGGCGTTCCCGGCATCCTGCTGGCGGCCGCCATCACGCTGCCGCTCGGTGCGCTTTTCGGCTTCCTCATCGGCAAGCTGCTCAACAAGATGAAGGGCCAGGAGACCATCGGCTCGCTGATTCTGGGCTACTTTGCCAACGGCGCCTATCAGCTGCTGTTCCTGTTCATCTTTGGAACGATCATTCCCCTGAACGACAACGTGACCATTGTGGGCGCCAGCGGCGTTCAGAACACGCTGAACCTGACCGGTTCGGTCGGCCTGTATACGGCCATCGACGGCATCGCTCACATTCCGTTTTTGACGGCGCTGTATGTGGTCGCGGGCGTGCTTGCGCTGTCCGCGGTGATCCAGTACGCGCGCAAGCGGATCAGTGCGAAGCGGATGATCGTGACGCTGATCCTGTCGGCGGCCATCGCCGGCGTGTTCAGCGTCCCCGGCGTGGCGTCCGTGGTCAACGGCACGCATGGCCGCGAGGTGAAGCTGCCGCTGGTCACGTGGCTGCTCATTCTGGCCCTGTGCCTGTTCAACTCCACGATCATGCGCACGAGGCTGGGCCAGAAATTCCGGGCCGTCGGCCAGAGCCAGACGGTGGCGAACGCTTCCGGCATCAACGTGGACCGCACGCGCGTGATCGCGATCATGATCTCAACGGTCCTTGCGGGCTGGGGCCAGATCGTGTTCATGCAGAGCGAGGGCATCGGCACGTTCCAGACCTACGCGGCGCACGAGCAGGTCGGCCTGTACGCCGGCGCAGCCATACTGGTCGGCGGCGCGTCCATCGACCGCGCGACGAATCTGCAGGCGCTGGTCGGCACCTTCCTGTTCCATTCGCTGTTCATCACGGCGCAGAGCGCCGCGTCGGCGCTCTTCGGCGATTCGGCGGTCGGCGAATACTTCCGCGCCTTCCTTTCGTACGGCGTCATTGCCGTCGCGCTGATCATGTACGCCTGGCGCGGAACCAGGCAGAAAAGGGAAGGCCAGATGAAACTCGGCGATCAGGATTCGCGGGGCGGCTGACCCCGGAAATCACACGCGGCCTGCCTCTCATCCCGTGCGCTCTGCGTGCGGAGGCGCGGGATGAGAGGCAGGCCGCTGTGCGCTCAGCCGGAACGGCGGCGCTTCAGGCGTCCGTGAAGCCGTTCGGAAGCATCATTCCGGAGTCGCCTGATTGAATTCCCACAGCAGCACCGAGCCGTCCTCGCCGCTCATATCGACAGCGAACATCCGCTCCGCGCCGCTCTCGTCGACGTAGGAGATGCCGTTGTTGGGGATGTCGCCATAAAACGTCATGGCAACCACCAGCGGCCGCTCCGCGGTCAGCTCGTCCTGCACATACACTTCCTCCGTGGAGAACAGCATGCGGCCGTCGTCCGCCACGCCCTCGCAGCTGAGCGCGAGCACCCTAAAATGCGCCGCGCGGCCCGCCGTCCAGAAGGCGACCCGGGTCGATGACTCTGTTTCTCCGGCCGTGAATTCATCCCAGGCGGCAAAGCCGTCCAGCACATCCTCCGCCCATCCGGCCCGCACCAGAGCGTCGCCGGCAAAGCGAATCGACCAGATCAGGCTGCGGAAATACGCGCCGAAGCCCTCTTCGGCCTCGGCCGGATAATGCGCCGAGGCGACCGCGAAGCTCTCGTCGACATCTACGGCATAATACCCATCGATGAACCAGCCGTCTTCGGAGGTCAATTTCTGGAACCAGTGTATTTCCGCGCCGCTGTCCGCGATGTTGTATGCGTATTCCGTGTCGGGCGCGGCGTTCAGCTCGAGATATTTCCAGGGCAGCACGCCCGCGGTCTCGGGCGGCATGATCTCCATGTAGATGATGTCGCCGAGCGTCCTGGAACGCACGGTCACGCTTTCGTCGCTCTCCGTGACGGCCAGCAGGTCGGCGTCATACCAGAACGAGAAGCCGAGCGCGCTCTCATACAGCGTCTCGACGATCTCCTCCGGCTCTCCCTCCAGCCAAATCACCCCCTCGCGCGTCTCGGCGCCGGCCGGCATCCATGCCAGCGCGAACACAATCACCAACACAAAAAGCTTCTTCATTGTCATTCCGCCTCCTTGAGCGTCACATTGTAGTTGTCGTCGATGACCAGCGTGAGTCCCGGGCCTTCCACATCCTCTTCCGCAGCCGGCTCCGCCAACGGGTCCGACGTCTGGAAAACAGCTGTCACTTCGCCGGGGATGCGCCCCCGGAAGACATACACGACATCGTATCCCGCCCCGGGCGACGCCGCGTCGCATGCTTCATGCTCCTGCTCATAGCTGTACCAGGCCACCTTCTCCGGCGCGGAAAGCGTCAGGCGAAGGGTGGGGCCGTCCTCGGAGGAAGGACGGCGGATCTCGCAGGTCTGCGCGTCCTTCACGGTATAGCTCTCAAGAAAGCGCGCCACATCCCACAGCAGCGGGCCGCTGTCCTCCGGCAGCTCCTTGCTGTCGGTGATGGCGAACGCGCTCCCATCGGCGTAAATGACGCGCAGCGAACGCGTTGGCGCATCCAGCGCGATGAGCTCTGAGAGCGGCAGATCCGCCCAGGTTTCGGGCGCGTAGGCCGCGACGTAGGCCCCAAGATCGTCCAGCGCGTAGGGGGAGGTCTGGTATCGGGCGGTCTTCTTCCGGCCGCCCCATTGCTCCTCCACGGCGAGCACGTCCGCCTCCCTGCCCGGAACCAGCGCCATGAAGAGGCTGTGGTTTTCCATCCCGCCGCCCTCGGAATACTCGCAGCGCACCAGCCCGCCATGCTCCTCCGCCCGCGCGTGCACGCCAAACGACAGCAGCGCGGCGCACAGCAGTGCGACGAAAAGCTCTCTCATATGATTTTCCCTCCCCACCTTTCAACAGCATCCGCGCGCCGCCCGGGCGCGTCCGTTTGCGCTATTATTCTATCATATGCCCGCCCATGGCGTCAACAAGCCGGTTTTTTCGCGCGGCAGCAAAAAATGTCGGATCGCGCTTGCCTGCGCGCGGAAAAGTGATATAATGGAGGGCGGAGCGCCGCCCGGTGCGGCAGCAATATGATGAAGGGTGATTGACGTATGAACACCATCAGAATCGACAGGGGAACCGTTCTCATGGTCGCGCATCAGGGGCTGAGCAAGCTGGAGCGCGGCAACACCAACGCCGCGTTCCTGGCGGCGGGCAATCACAGCTATTACGGCATAGAGACCGACATCCACCGCACCCGCGACGGCCACTTTGTGTGCATTCATGACGCCTCAACCGGCAGCGTGGCCATCGACAATCTTGCCGTGGAGGACTCCACGTTCGACACGCTGCGCTCGCTCGTGCTGATCGATCTGGACGGCGTCCGGGGCCGCAACGATCTGCGCATTCCCACGCTGCAGGACTATGTGCGCATCTGCAAAAAATACGGCAAGGTCGGCGTGCTGGAGCTGAAAAGCGCCTTCGAGCCGGCTGATCTGCAGCGGATCGTCGACATCATCCGCGCCGAGGACTATCTCGCCGGCATCGTGTTCATTTCCTTCAACCTGAACAACCTGGTCGGCATCCGCTCTCTGCTGCCGGGGCAGCCGTGCCAGTATCTGACCAGCGAGTACAGCGACGAGCTGTTCGAGCCCCTTCTCAAATACGGCTTCGATCTCGATATATACTACAAGGCGCTCACCGAAGAAAACATCGCCGCGCTGCACGCCCGGGGCGTCCGCGTCAACGCCTGGACGGTAGACGACCCCGACACAGCCGCCAGGGTCATCGGCTGGGGCGTCGATTACCTCACCACCAACATTCTCGAATGACGTCTGTTCCGGAACGCGAAAGGGGCTGAAGCGCCGGCATCGGCGACAGCCCCTTGTCTTTTATGGCTTTTCCGCGCCTTACAGCGCCGCAAGCCGCCGCGCGCCGCCGCGGCCGAAGTAGCGGCAGAGCAGCGCGGATATCCCGGCATAGAGCGCCGTCACGACAAGCGACATGATTTCGGGCGAGATCCACTTGTTCAGCCACACGGCCCACAGCACGACGGGCGTCGCCAGCAGCGCCATATTCGCGCCCATGGCCGCCAGGATGCTCATGCCCTGCTTCACCGCCACGGCCTCGCTGGTCCAGTCCAGCCGGGGGAAGCGCACGTTCAGCGCCGCGCCCAGCAGCGATGTCATGACCGCGAAGGAGAGCGGCAGGACGAGCGAGACGACATACATCAGCGGGCCGGCCGGGGCGGCGATCCATGTGAGCGCCGTGGCCACGGCCAGGAAGGGCAGCGTGACGACCAGCTGCAGCAGCGCCTTGCTGAGCAGCACATCCTTCGCGTCCAGCGGCATGGCCTGCATGAGCCATATGCTCCGGCCCTCCACGGACACCGAGCCCGCGGATATGGTGCACATGGTCATCGTGAGGCACTCGAACAGCGCCAGCAGGAGCATGACGTATTGGCTGGCTTCAGGGAACGCGTTGAGAATCGTCTGGATGAAATCGGCGTTCGAGAGCACCATGATCGGGCCCACCAGCATGAACAGAAGGCCCAGCCCGCCGTTCAGCATCCACGCCGCGCTCGCGCCGAAGTGCCTCAGCTCCTTCGCAAGCAGCGCGCGCTTCTGGCTCATGACGCGCATTTCACGGCGCCTGTACTTGATTTTCACCCCGCCCTTGTTGCGCGTGGCGATTCCGATGAAGCTGCGGGAGAGCACGGCCATCGCGAGGGCAAACGGCGCGAGCACGCTCAGCGCGAACAGCCCGAACGTGCCCGCGCTGCCCGCGATGCCCTGGCCCAGCTGCCAGGCCCGCCAGCCCGCCGTGCGGATGAAGCCGGCCACCTTGTCCGTGTTCTGCACGATCATCTGCGGCAGCTCGCTGCTCCTGCTGATGAAGTAGAAATACAGTCCGAAGAAGCCCACCGACACCACCAGGGACACGATGCTCCGGTTGCGCATGTGCGACCCGATCCACGCGAACAGCCAGCCGAATATGCACGACAGCGTGAGAGAGCCCAGCGGCAGCATCAGCATGCCCAGCACAAAGGCGGCCAGACTCCCGGCCGTCGGGGCCTGGTGGATCCAGCTGACCACGCCCGCGGGGATCATCACCAGCGCGGTGAACAGGAGGTTGGTGAGGTACAGCACGATCATGCGGCTCAGCAGGATCATCCAGGGGCGGATGGGCATGGACAGCAGCAGCTCGTTGTCGTTGGCGTCGTAGAGCTGGCTCTGTGTGGCGAACACGCTGCCCGCAAAGCCCAGCACCAGCGCCATGAACGCCATCACCGCGAAGTACAGGGGCATCATTCCCACCGCGCTGAACGGATCGTACAGCCCGTAGAACATCATGCCGAACAGCGCCGCATACACCGCCACGACATAGACGCCCAGGAGGCCGATGAGGATCTTTTTGCCCGCGCCCAGCTTTTTGCTCTGCCTGCGGCTCTTGAACAGGCCGCTTATCAGCGCCCGGAAGCGCACGGCCACCAATGTCTTAAGCATTGTCGCCCTCCAGTTCCAGGAAGACCTCCTCCAGGGAAGCGTCGCCGGAGACTTCCTCCATCGTTCCGTTTGCCACCAGTTTCCCCTGGCGGATGATCGCCACGCGGTCGCAGAGCTTTTCGGCCACCTCCAGCACGTGCGTGGAGAAGAAGATGGCGCCGCCCCTGTCGCAGATATCGCGCATGAGGCCCTTCAGGGTGTGCGTCGCCTTCGGGTCCAGGCCCACGAACGGCTCGTCCATGATGATGAGCTTCGGTTCGTGGATGAGCGCCGAGATGACGGCCAGCTTCTGCTTCATGCCGTGGGAGTAGGCCGACACCGGCTGGGCCAGATCCTCGGTCAGCTCCAGCATATCCGCATACCGCGCAATGCGCTCCTCGCGTTCCGCCTTTCCCACGCCGTACATGTCCGCGACGAAATTGAGGTACTTCACGCCGCTCAGGAAGGCGTACAGATCCGGGTTGTCCGGGATATACGCCATCATTTTCTTGCAGGCGATGGGATCCTGCCTGATCGACACGCCGCCGATGGTGATTTCGCCCTCCTCGAAGGCCAGGATACCGCAGCAGGATTTGAGGGTGGTGGTTTTGCCCGCGCCGTTGTGGCCGATGAAGCCGTAAATTTCGCCGGGCCTGATATGAAGCGACAGGTCGCTCACCGCCGTCTTCGCGCCGTAGCGCTTTGTCAGATGCTCTATTTTCAGCATGTCATCCTCCGCCTTTCGTTTGATCATGGCTCCATTATACCGTTTTTCGCCCATCTTTCAATGGCCTTTGCGCGTAAACCGCGTTTTCACGCCCCAGTTATACAGTTTTTCGCTTCAAATGCGCACCGCAGCGCGACATTTGAGAGGCGGCGCTCCTCTTCGCGCGGCGCGCGCCGATAAGCGGCCCCCGCATCGCGCGATGCGGGGGCCGCCGGCTGTGTTCTTCTCCGCGGGCGCATGGCCAAAGCCCCGCGCCCGCATGCCGCCAGAGCGTGTTTCATTGACGGCGCGCCCGCGATGCGGGACGCCCGTTTGGGAACACACGCTAGTCGATCATGAACGATACGATCTCGTAGGGCTTCATCTCAAACTCGATCATCCGTCCCTCGAAGGCGGCGTCGCCCTGCACGTCCTCCATCAGCGAGACGTTCCGGACGCGTTCCGGCGCTTGTGCGAGGGTGAGCTTCACCTTCGCGCGCTGGCCGAAGCACTCATACAGGCGGATGATTGTGGCGTCCGATTTCAGCGCGCGCTTGACCGACTCGATGATAACGTTCGGCTGATCGACCTGAGCGAAGGGCGCGAGCGCGCCGCTGCCGCCCCGGCCCGGCAGCGCGGTGACGGGGATGTTCAGCCTGTACGCCTTTTCGGGCGTGTTGGCGGCGCGCCAGTCGCCGCTGTGCGGCGCGACGGCGTATGTGAAATAGTGCATCTCCTGATCGGCGGTGGGGTTGGGCTCGGTGGAGCTCTTGAGCAGCGTCAGGGCCACGCTGTTTTCGTCCACGCTGTGTCCGTACTTGCAGTCGTTCATCAGGCTGAAGCCGTAGTTGCCCTCGCTCACGTCCATCCACTTGTGCGCGCACACCTCGAAGCGCGCCACGTCCCAGCTGGTGTTCCTGTGGGTGGCCCGGCGCACGTTGCCATACTGGATGTCGAAGGTGGCGTCGTTGTAGAACAGGTCGGCGGGGAAGTGCGCCTTCAGCATGTAGTGCTGTTCCTTCCAGTCCACCTGGGTGTCAAAGTCGATGCGGTCCAGATCGCGGTAGAAGACCACGTCCTGGCGAATGACGGAATTGTTGAAGCGGTAGGTGTTGCGGAGCTTCGCCAGCACCGGACCGTTGGCCACGAGCTCGGAGGAAACGAGATCGGTCACCTCCCAGCTGTGCTCGTCATAGTAGATGTTGATGTCCCAGGCGTCGTAGTTGTGCGGGCGGTTCTCATAGCACACGATGCGGTTGAACGCCTCACCCGCTTTCACCAGCTCGCGGCCGGCGCGCACGTCCACCAGGGAGGTCATGCGCATGGCGTCGTCGAAGGCGCCGCGGAAAAACGGCGTCTCGAAGGCGCGGGTGTCGACGGCAAGCGTCGAGGCGTCGGCCTCGCCGCGCACGAACCACACGGGGGTCGCGGTCATAGGCGCCAGGCCGCGCACGAAGGCGCAGGCTCTGCCCTCGACGAACTGCACCGGGAAGAGGCGTCCCTGCGCGTCGCGCAGCGCGGTCACGGCCTCGTCGGCCTCGAAGAACACCACGTCGTCCCGCGTCGTGCTGAGCGAATTGTAGAGGAGCACATCGCCCGCCAGGCCCTGGCCCAGCGCGGCAAAGGCCTCGTCCTTAAGCGCCTTCAGCTCGGCGAAGAGCTGCCCGTAGATGGCCTTCGAGTCCTCGTAGACCTTCTGGATGGAGCTGCCGGGCAGGATGTCGTGGAACTGCAGCGTCAGCATGCGCCGCCAGATGGAGCGCATCTGGTCGTTCGGGTAGGGCAGATTGCGGGCCCTGCGGGCATACTCACGCCAGAGCTCAACCTCGCGCAGCTCGATCTCGATCTTGCGGTTGCTGCGCTTGTTGCGCGCCATGGCGGTATAGGTGCCGCGATGATATTCGAGATACAGCTCGCCCGACCACTTGGGCAGGCGCTTGCTGCCGCTCACGCGCTTGTCCAGCTTCTCGAAGAAATCGCGGGCGAATTCCTGCCGCACGGCGGGCAGACCGGCCACAGGGCCGCGCATGCGGCGCGCGTTTTCGATCATCCAGTCGGCCGATCCGCCGCCGCCGTCGCCGAAGCCGTAGCTGACGAGGAAGTGGTTGTCCAGGCCCTTCTGCTGGAAGCGCTGCCACGCGCCCTTGATCTGCATCGGATTGATCATGGCGTTGTAGGTGGTGAAGAACGCCAGATCCTCGTGGCGCTCGTAACTCCCCTCGCCGACATAGTCGCGCGTGGGGGTAAAGTGCGTCAGCACCTCGCTGCCGTCGATGCCCTTCCATCGGAAGGTGTCGTATGGCGAGAGATTGAATTCGCTCCAGCTCAGCTTGCTGGTGAGGAAGTAGTCGATGCCGCTCTTTTTGAGGATCTGCGGCAGCGCGGCGGAATAGCCGAACACGTCCGGCAGCCACAGAACGCGCGAACGGCGGCCGAACTCCGTTTCGAAGAACTCGTTGCCGTACAGGAGCTGGCGCACCAGCGCCTCGCCGCCGGACAGGTTGCAGTCGGCCTCCACCCACATGCCGCCCTCCGGCTCCCAGCGGCCGTCGGCGACGGCCTGCCGGATGCGCTCGAACAGCTCGGGCTGGTCCTCCTTGACGAACTGGTAGAGCTGCGCCTGTGAGGACATGAATTTGAACTCGGGATACTGCTCCATCAGCTTGAGCATGGTGGCGAAGGTGCGCACGGCCTTGTGGCGCGTCTGATAGAGATCCCAGAGCCAGGCGACGTCGATGTGCGTGTGGCCGATGATGTCGGCGTAGGCCTCCGGCTCAATGGCGGCGATTTTGTCGTAGTAGTTCTCCTTCATGAAGGCGCGCGCCGCGGCGATGGAGGCGTGGAACGCCTCGCTGAAGGGATTGCGCAGGTCCAGGAGGTTCAGCGCGTCGGAAAGGGTGTACACGGTCAGCTCGCGGTCGCGGCAGTCCCTGGGCTCAAGCAGCAGCGCCTCGTAGGGCACGTTGAGGTCGTAGGTGAGCTGCACGACGTCCTCGCATACGTCGTTGATGCTGAGCAGCATCCGCGGCGGGATGGGACTGTGCGAGCCGTGATTGGGCATGAAGTAATTGGCGTAGCCCTGCATGAAGATGTCGTATGTCTTCCCGGGCACGGCGGCTTCCTCCAGCGTGAGCGCGGTGTGTTTGGTGTCAAAGGCCTGTTCGATGCGGCCGTTGACCCACACGACGAATTGCGGGTTGGTGGCCTCCCAGCCGCTTTCCCGGCCGGTCGTGATGGACAGGGTGAGCTTGCCGGTGTAGTCCTCGGGCGTGACGACGGTGAAGCGGAAGTCCATCCAGTCGTGCCCGCCGTCCTGTCCCCACTCGGAGCCGTTGACGAAGGGCCTGAAGTCGTCGCTGCCGCGCGGCGCGATGCCGATGTCCTGGACGGGCGTCGATTTGCGGACCTGCAGGCTTCTCAGGGTCTGGATCATCTTGCGCGCGCGTTCCGCGAGCTGGTGCATCTGCATGTGAACAACATCCTTTCCTTTTATCGCTTAATCGCTCGGTGGCAATGAGGTTCGTCCCTGGGGTCGTATGCGCGTTGGTCGGGTGATTCATTCGCCTGCCAGCCTCCGGCCCATGAGCACGCCCATGACGGAGGCCATCATCAGTCCGCGCGTCCAGCCGGAGGAATCGCCCAGACAGTGCAGTCCCTTCACGCTGGTGTTGAGGCTTTCGTCCATTTTCACGCGGTTGGAATAGAACTTCAGCTCGGGCGAGTAGAGCAGCGTTTCGTTTGAGGCGAAGCCCGGCACCACCTGATCGACCGCCTGGATGAAGTTGATGATGTTCACCATCGCCCGATACGGCATGGCGGCTGTGATGTCGCCGGCCACGGCGTCCGGCAGCGAGGGCCTGACGTTGGAAAACGCCAGCTCCTTCTGCCAGGTGCGCTTGCCGTCCAGAATATCGCCGTACCGCTGGACCAGGATGTGGCCCGCCCCGAGCATGTTGGTCAGCTCGCCCACCTTTTGGGCGTAGGCGATGGGCTGATTGAAGGGCTCGTTAAAGTTGTGGCTGCACAGGATGGCCAGGTTGGTGTTCTCGGATTTGATCTCCTTGTAGGAATGCCCGTTGACCACGGCGAGGTCGTCGTCGTAGTTCTCCTGGCTCACGAAGCCGCCGGGGTTCTGGCAGAAGGTGCGCACCTTGTTTTTGAACGGCCGCGGATAGCCGATGAGCTTCGACTCATACAGCACGTCGTTCACGTGCTCCATGATCTCGCTGCGCACCTCGACGCGCACGCCAATATCCACGGTGCCCGGCTGATGGGCGATGCTGTGCTCGGCGCAGATCTTTTCCAGCCAGTCGGCGCCGCGCCGGCCGGTGGCGATCACCGTGTGCGCGGCAAACACCTCCCGTGCGTCCGTGCCGTCTGCGCGGGTGATCTGGACGCCCCGGCAGACGGCGCCGTCCAGAATGAGGTTGGTGCACTCATATCCGAACAGAATCTCCACGCCGTTGTCTCTCAGATGATTCTCGATGGCCAGATAGATGTCGCGCGCCTTTTCCGTGCCCATGTGGCGGATGGGACAGTCGACCAGCCTGAGGCCGGCGTGGATGGCGCGCCTGCGGATTTCCTTCACCGCCTCGGGATGGCCCACGCCCTCCACGTGCGAGTCCGCGCCGAATTCCAGGTAGATCCTGTCGGCATAGTCGATGGTTTCCTGGGCCAGCTCCTCGCCGATGAGCTGCGGCAGGTCGCCGCCCACCTCGCAGCTCAGCGAGAGCTTTCCGTCTGAAAACGCGCCCGCGCCGGAAAAGCCGGTGGTGATGTGGCAGTAGGGCTTGCAGCTCATGCACTTGCCCGTTCGGCTCTTGGGGCAGGCGCGCCGTTCGACCGACTGGCCCTTTTCCACGATGAGTATGTCTTTTTTGCCGCCCCTTCTGAGCAGCTCGAGCGCGGTGAATATGCCCGCCGGGCCCGCGCCCACGATGACGATGTCCTTCTTCATATTGGTCCCCGCTTCGGATGAATTGCGCTTTCCGCTCCTTTTTATGACGTTGGAAACAGACGCGTCTATTATATCACGACGCCCCGGCAAAAGCAAACCATCTTGGGAAAAATGAGCCGAAAAAGCGGGGAAAAGGCAGGGCCGGATGATTCCTGTTGAAATTCCCGGTCGGAGAAGGTATAATGGACGTGCTGTTCCGGAAAAATCACGAGCAAACAGCCGGATCCGAAAGGGGTTTTATGATGACGATCGACGAAAGCCTGAAAAAGCTCGACGCGCTGCAGCGCAAAATGGCCGCATACAGCCATGCGGCGGGATTGATCTACTTTGACGGCGCGACCACCGCGCCCAGGGGCACCGCGGCCAACCGCGGCGAGACGCTGGCCGTTCTCAGCGAGGAAAGCTACAAGCTCAGCGCGGGTGAAGAGACCGGCGCGCTGCTCGATTTTCTGCACGAGAACAGCGCCCAGCTCGCCCCGGCGCAGCGGCGCATGGTGGAGCTGCTGCGCAAGGACTTCATCGAGACGCGCGCGGTGCCGATGGAGGAATACGTGGCCTATCAGCGGCTCACAAACGAGGCGGAGGACGTGTGGCACCGGGCGAAGGAGCGCGACGACTACGCCGCCTTCGCGCCCTACATTGACCGCATCGTGGCCACCCAGCGCAGAATGGCCCGCTATGTCGAGCCGGATACCGATCCCTATGACCACCGTCTGGGCCGTTTTGAAGAAGGGCTCACGCGCGCGGCGTGCGACGCGTTCTTTGAGACGCTGCGCGCCCGCCTGGCGCCGCTCATTCGGCGCGTGCAGGCCGCGCCTCAGCTGGACGACGGCTGCCTGCGCGGGCATTTCCCGATTGAGGCCCAGCGTGCGCTGTCCGAATACCTGATGGATGTCATTGGGCTGGACCGTGCTCACTGCGGCATCGCCGAGACGGAGCATCCGTTCACGACCAGCTTTTCAAAGTACGATGTGCGCATCACCACGCACTATCACGAGGAAAACGTCTCCTGGTCGATGTACAGCGTCATCCACGAGGGCGGCCATGCGCTCTACGAGGCCAACATCGCCGACGAGTATGCCTACACCTGCCTGGGCGAGGCTGTCTCGATGGCGATTCACGAGAGCCAGTCGCGCTTCATGGAGAACATCATCGGCCGGAGCCGCGCGTTCGTGTCGCTCATCGCGCCCAGGCTCAGGACGCTGTTTCCGCAGCTTCGCGACGTTACGGACGAGGCGCTCTACCGTGCGGTAAACCGCGCCGAGCCCTCGCTCATCCGCACCGAGGCGGACGAGCTGACCTACTGCATGCACATCATGATCCGCTACGAGCTGGAAAAAAAGCTGTTCGCGGGCGACGTGACCGCACGCGATCTGCCGGACGCCTGGAACGCCATGTATAGGGAATACCTGGGCATCGACGTGCCCACGAACCGCGAGGGCGTGCTGCAGGATTCGCACTGGTCGGGCGGCCTGTTCGGCTATTTCCCGAGCTACGCGCTGGGTTCGGCCTATGGCGCGCAGATGCTGGCCAAAATGCGCGGGACGATCGACGTGGACGCCTGCGTGGCCCGCGGGACGCTCGCGCCCGTCACCGACTGGCTGAGGGAACGCATCTGGCGCCACGGCAGCCTGCTGAAGCCCGGTGCGCTGTTTGAACAGGCCGTGGGCGCGCCGTTCGACCCCGGCTATTACGTCGACTATCTCGCTGAAAAGTACATGGCGCTCTACGGCCTGAAGTGACGCGGTCGTTGACGGCGTGTGTGTTCAAACGCTTTCAGCGCCTCCCGGGATTTTGAAACGCACTCGAAAAGCCGGCCCCTGCGCGGGGCCGGCAAATGTATTCCATTCAGGGCCTTTCCGAAGGCCCCGCGGCGCTCAGCGATGTTCCACGCGGACCGGACGGCCGGTCTCCATCGACTGATTGATCGCCATGACGAATTCCATCGTCCGCACGGCGTCCGCATAGGGAGAGCGGATCGCGGAGGGATCGCCGGTGAGCACGGCGTCGACGAACGTGCGGTCGCACCTGACGCCCGCGTCTCCGGAATCCCTGATGGTCAGTGCGCTGCTGTCGGCCTTCATGGTGCCGTCCCCCTTGAAGACCAGCCCGGCGCCGTCGTCCTGTCCGGACTTGAGGCCGTAGATATTCACCTTGTCGAGGATGTAGTGATCGAGCCGGCAGTCCTTCGCGCTGAAGGTGATGCGGCTGTCGAACGCTTCGCCCGATTTGGCGTAGCAGCCGGTGGACAGCGAGCCGAGCGCGCCGCATTCAAAGCGCACGGAGGTGGTGGAGACATCGTCGGTGTCATAGTTGATCACGTCGGCCACAAAGCCGCGGGCCGCCATGGAGTACACCTCCACCGGCTCGCCGATCATGTAGCGCACCATATCGATGTTGTGGATGGTCTGCTCGACGACCTGGCCGCCGGAGCGCTTCTTGTCGCGCCACCACTCGACGCCCGGCACGCCGCCCATGCGCACCATATCCACGAACACCACGCGGTGGCTGTCGACAAAACGGCGCGTGTCGTCGACGATGCCGGCGTAGCGGCACTGCAGGCCGACCGCCGTGATCAGGCGCGTCTGCTGGATATCGTCGCGGATCCTGTAGGCCAGATCCATATCGAGCGCCACGGGCTTCTCGATGAACATCGGGATGCCGCGCCGGATGGTCTCGAACTCGATGTCGCCGTGGCAGTAGGGCGGCACGCAGATGAACACCATGTCGGGATTCACCGCGTCGTACATGGCGCGGAAATCGGTGAAGGCGCGCCCCTGGCCGGCCCTGGCCGCAAAGCGCTCCGCCCGCTCCGGCACAAGGTCGCAGAACCCGGCCAGCTCGATGTCGCTGTAGTCGAGGAAATGGTTCAGATGATAGGTCCCGATGCCGCCGCAGCCGATGATAGCCAGTTTCTTCATGATCAAATCCTCCTGTTGCGCGCGCATTCAGGCGCCGCGCCGTATTGTCCCTTATGCTTTCCCCGGCCGGTTTCGCCCGGCTGAGGCCGTCGTCACATGGCGATGATGCGCTCCAGCGCCCCGGCCGTGATGTCGTACAGGTAGGCCGGCGTCCTGGGCATGGCGTCCAGCTCCGCGGTGAGGTAGCCGTCATAGCCGACTGTCCGCAGCGCCGCGACGACCTTTTCAAAGCGCACGCTGCCTTCCAGCAGGTTGCAGAAGTATCCGGCATTGCTGCCCGTGCGCCGGAAGTCCTTCACGTGGATCCTGACGATGCGTTCGCCCAGTATGTCGATCCAGTATTCCGGATAGGAGAACAGGGCCACATTGCCCACGTCGAAGTACGCCCCGAGGTTCGCCATGCTCATTTCGTCAATGAAGCGGGCCATCTCGAAGGGGGAGAGGAAGAAATTGTTCCACACGTTTTCCACGCCGACCCGCACGCCGCCCTGTTCGATCAGCGCGCGGCATTTTTCGAGCTCGCCCGCGGCGTGCGTCCACGCCTCGCGGATGGAGCAGCTCTCGCTGATGCCGCCGGGCACGACCAGTATTCCGTCCGTGCCGAGCGCGCGCGCCAGCTCAATCTGCCGTTCCATGAGCCTCGGCGCGGGAATTTCGCCGTTCGACGAGCCCAGCGTGGTCATGCCCCACATGGAGCTGGAAATGCCGCTCACGGCCAGGCCGGTCTGCCGGCTGATCGCGCGTATGTCTTCGAGCCGGCTGGCCGGCGTATCCAGAGAGAGAATGTGATTGCCGTGGCCCGCCGGATCCAGGTTGAGTTCAACGCCGTCGAAGCCCGCCCCCTTCAGCGCGGAGAACATTTCCTCAAATCCGACATCCTTGGGCACTGACCATGCATTGAGCGATTTTTTCATGTCATGACCTCCGGTTCTCTGAATTCTGGCTTTATTATACACGCTCTCCCATACGGACGCAAGCACAAAGTGATAGGGGCATGGCTGTTAAGAGGACGGCCCCGGCTGTTTTTCAATCCGGCATTGCCGCGCATGGAAATATCTGCTATAATGGAGGCGCGGGCGGGCCGTTTGTGCCGCGCAGACAATGGAGGAGCGGGGCCATGATTTGGAATCGGGAGGAATACATCGCCCACATGACCTTTCAGGATACAGGGCGGGAGATGTTCACGGAGCTGTTCGGGCCGCTGGGCGCGCTGGAAAGGGAGTGGCGCGCAGCCGGCGTTCCGGAAGAGGAAATCGATCTGAGCGCCTTTGGCTGGGACAGCGTAAAGTACGTGCATCTGCGCTGCCGCACCGGCGCGGTGACGGGCATTGAGCCGCGCGTCATCTCCGACACGCCGGAGGAACGGATCCTGATCGACGAAATGGGCCGCAGATCCCGGCTGTGCAAGCGGAGCGCGACCATTCCGCTGCCCCTGGAGCATCCGGTCGAGACGATGGACGACTGGCTGCGGGTGCGGCGCTGGTATGAATTCAGCGAGGATCGCGTCGACCGCGAAGAGCTGGAGCGGGCGCGGGCGCTGCAGAAGCAGGGGTTCCTGGTGATCGCCGATATGCCGGGCGGGTTTGACGAGCCGCGGCAGCTGCTTGGCGAGGCGGGGCTCTGCGTGGCCTTCTACGACGAGCCGGAGATGATCGAGGATATGCTCTCGCTGATGGCGCAGACCACGCTGAAGGTGTTTGAGCGCGTGCATGACTATGTGGCGATCGACAATCTTTCGGTGCACGAGGACCTGGCGGGCAAGTCGGGCCCGCTGGTCGGCCCCGCGCAGATCCGCGCGTTCATCCGGCCGTATTACCGGAAAATCTGGGACGAGGTGAAGCGGCACGGGGGCAGCCTGTTCTCGCAGGACAGCGACGGCAATATGAATCCGGTGATCGATGACTTCCTCGACTGCGGCGTCAACGTCATGTATCCGTTTGAGCCGGGCTCCGGGATGGATCTGGTCGCCTGCCGGGAAAAATACGGGCGGCGGCTGGCCGTGAAGGGCGGCATCGACAAGTATGTCCTGCGCGGCACGAAAGAGGACATCGAGCGCGAGCTGACCTACAAGCTGGGCGCGGCCGCCCGGGGCGGCGGCGCGGCCTTCGCGCTGGACCATCGCATTCCCAACGGCGTGCCCATTGAGAACTATCGCTATTATGTCCGACTGGGACGCGAGCTGCTGGGCTTGCCGCCCGCGTCGCCCAGTCCGTTTGTGCGCATGGCTTTCTGAACGTGAAGAGCATGAGACAGGGGGAGAGGTCATTGAATACGCGGGAGCGTTTTCTTCGCACGATGAATTTTGAACCGGTGGATCGGCTGCCCATGCTGGAATGGGCCACCTGGTGGGATAAGACGGTGACGCGCTGGAAGGCCGAGGGGCTGGCCGTTGCGCGGCGGCCCGGCCTGAGCGAGGGCGAGGCGCTGCATCTGCAGATGGGGCTTGACCTGCATCTGCAGACGTGGGTCGGTTTTCAGACGGAGAAGACGCCGAAGCCGGCGCATCACGGAGCGCCCATTGTCGAAACGATGGAGGACTACGAGCGCGTCAGGCCCACGCTGTATCCGGAGCATCCGCTGAACGAGGCGCGCATGCGCCTCATTGCGGACATGCAGAAAAGGGGCGAGGCGGTGGCGTGGATCACGCTGGAGGGACCGTTTTGGGGTCCCCGCGCGCTGCTGGGCATCGAGCCGCACCTGTTCGCCTTCTACGATGAGCCCGAGCTCATGCACACCATCAATCGCGACCTGGCCGCCTTCAACCGGCGCGTATACGAACAGGTCTGCGCGTATTTCGTGCCGGATTTCATGACCTTTGCAGAGGATATGAGCTACAACAACGGGCCGATGCTGTCTGAAGCGCTGTTTGACGAATTCATGCTGCCGTACTACCGGGAGCAGATTCCCGCCATCAGGGCGCGGGGCACGCGCGTGTTCATCGATTCGGACGGCGACATCTCGCTGGCGCTGCCCTGGTTTGCGCGCGCGGGCATCGAGGGCATTCTGCCGCTGGAGCGCCAGGCGGGCGTTGATCTGGAAGCGCTGCGGCGGACGAATCCGCGCTTCCTGTTCATCGGACATTTCGATAAGATGACCATGCCGCACGGCGAGGCGGCCATGCGCGCTGAATTTGAACGCCTGCTGCCGGTGATGCGCCAGGGCGGCTTCGCGCCGTCCGTCGATCACCAGACGCCGCCGGGCGTTTCGCTGGAAAACTACCGCGTTTACCTCCGGCTTTTCCGGGAATACGCGGAAAAGGCGGCGCAGTGAAAAGAGAAGCGTGCGGACCGGCGATGCGGCCCGCGCGCTTCTCTTTTGCCTGAAACCAGGGCGCTAATAGCGCCCGACTCTTTTTACCTCGTTGATGATCGCGGTCATGTTGTCGAGCGAGACGGAATTCGGGATGGAGTGGTCGGACGAGAAGATGTAGCCGCCCTTTTCCTTGAGGATCGGGATCACGCGGTCGATCTCGCCGACAATGGCGTCGCGATTGTCCCAGAGCACCGCGTTGACGCCGCCGTGAAGCGTGAGCTTTTCGCCGTATTTCCGCTTGAGCGCGACGGGCTGCATGCCCGCCTTGACCTCCAGCGGATTGAGGCAGTCGATGCCGATTTCAATCAGGTCGTCAATCCGCGTCATGACGTCGCCGCAGGAGTGCAGGTGAGCGTAGACGCCCTTGTTGTGCGCCCATTCGACGGCGCGCCGGTGAACGGGTTTGAGCAGCTCCCGGTACATCTCGTTTGAGAAGAAGGTTGTGCCCTTATAGCCCATGTCGTCGGGCCAGTAAATGGCGTCGAAGCGATAGCCCGCGTTCCAGATCCTGTCGAAGAGCGCGATGCAGCGGTCCAGGTAGGTGTTGAACATGTCGACGACCCATTCGGGCTCCTCGTGCATGGCGATCAGGATGGTTTCCGTGCCGGCCATCCAGGAATGTGTCACGTCAAAGCCGAACCAGAAATCGGCCTCGATCCAGCGGCCTTCGGCGATCCAGGCGGCGTAGTGATCCCTGAGCTGCTGCCAGGGAATGCGATCGTCCTCCAGCGTCATGCGGCGCTTGGCATCCTCCCAAGCCTCGGGCGTCGTGACCCTGTAGTCGAGAAATTCCGGCGTGGAGTCCAGCTCCTTGAAGTTCTTAAGCGTCACGCCCCAGGGCGTGGTGACGATCTGATAGCGGTCGGTCTCCTCGACGACCTTCTCTTCATAGCGCGGCGTGATGTCCACGCCGATATTCTGCACCTTGTCGATGTCAAAGTAGTCGCGCCAGTCGACGTCCTCCGGCATGCCCTCGGCGTGCCAGCGGCGCAGCGTGCCTGCCCAGGGAGAATCGATGATGGGAATGCGGTCGGCCTCCCTGTGTTCGTACATGCGCTGAAAACGTTCCCTGGTTGTCACGGTTCATCCCTCCGGAAAGAGCATCTGCTCCATGTAGTGTTCGTTGAATTTCGGATTGCCGCCCAGCGACACGTGCCGCGCGCGCGCCGCGATGGCGCGGGAAGCGTCCAGCCCGTTTGTATTCAGCAGCAGGCTGGCCGCGCCGGAGAGCGCCGCGTTGCCGAGCACCTTCACGCGCGGCGCGAGAGACTCGGGAATCAGCCCGATGGCCGCCGCGCTGCCCACATTCAGGTGGCTCCCAAAGCCGCCGGCAATGTAGAGCGTGCGCACATCCTCCGTCCGGACGCGCGCCGTTTCCAGCAGCGTCTCGATGCCGGCCGCGATGGCGGCCTTGGCCAGCTGGACGGCGCGGATGTCGCGCGGGAGCAGCGCGACGCCTCCCTCCAGCGGGAAGTCGTCGTCGTCCATCGCGCCGGTTTCGTCGACGGCGCCCAGCGCCAGCGCGGCGGCGACGGCGTCGATCAGCCCGGAGCCGCACACGCCCACGGCGGGCTGGTTGCCGATGGTATGCAGCCTCACCCGGCCATCCTCCACCCAGACCCGGTCGATGGCGCCGCGGACGCTGCCGCAGCCGCAGGAGATGCCCGCGCCCTCGAAGGCGGGGCCGGCAGCCGTCGAGGCGACGTAGAGCGCGCCGTCCTTCCACAGGGCAAGCTCTCCGTTGGTGCCCACGTCGCACAGCAGGGATATTTCGTCTGAATCGCACTGCCCGCTCGCCAGGACGGCGCAGGTGATGTCCGCGCCGACGAAGGCGTGCATGCAGCGCGGCAGATACACGCGCCTTCCGTCCGCTGTCAGGGTCTCGTCGAACAGGCAGTCCGCCTCGAACGGCGCGTGGGAGAGGGCTTCGGGACTGCGGCCGGTGAGCAGATACAGCATGGTGGTGTTGCCGGTGGCGACCATGCTCTCCACGGCGTCCGCGTCGATGCCGGCCTGCGCGCAGGCGGATTGAAGCAGCGCGCGCACGGCCCCGGCGATCTGCGCCTGGAGCCGGCCCAGGCCGCCGTTCAGCGCCGCGCCAATGCGGCCCATGACGTCCGCCGCGACGGCGGTCTGCGGGTTGAGAAGGCCCGCCTCGCCGACGCAGCGGCCGGTGCGCAGCTCGAACAGCCTCAGCGCCACCGTTGTGGTGCCGATGTCCACCGCGGCGCCATACGAGCCGTCCATGGGGGAGAGCGGCGCATCCGTCGCCGCGCCGCCCGTCTCGATCTGCTCCATGGCGCGCGCCTCGGGCAGGATCACCTCGGCATCGCCCAGCAGCACGGCCTGACAGGCCAGGCGCGCGCCGGCGCACTGCTCGGCGGCGTTTGGCGCCGACACCGCGCCGCTCAGCGTCACGGCGCACTTGCCGCAGCGGCCCCGTCCGCCGCAGGGCCGCGCCGTCTCGAACCCGTTTTCCGTCAGAATGTCCGACAGCGCGCGGCCCGGTTCAAAGAACCTGGTAAACCGCGCGCTGCCGCGTATAATCGTCAACTCAGCCATCGTTGCGCTCCGAAAACAGCACCATGCCGAAATAGGTAATCGTATTCGCGCCGTTGATGTATTTCAGCGGCGTGTGTTTGGTCGTATTGTAGACATCCATGCCATAGCTCTCGATCGACGCCAGCGCGCGGTCTGGATGACGGCAGGGCTCGTCTGTGACCTTGGCGCAGGTTTCGCACAGGCCGCAGCCGCCGCCGGCCAGATGCAGCGCGTCCTCGCCCAGCACGGGGCGTAGGGCGTCCAGGAGCTTCTGACTCACGCCGGTGAAGGCCTTCTTCGCCTCGTGCATTCCCTCGATGTCGAAGCTGTCCTCAAGGGGATGGATGGTCTGATAGAACAGGCCGCGCTCATAGCTGCGCACGCGGGCCATCAGCTCGTCGATGGGGCCGACGTCCGGCGGGCATGTATAACAGCGTCCGTAGATGCCGCAGCGGTTGGCCTCGCACATGGCGCGGAATTCCGCGTTGAGCACAATGGCGTCCTGTCCAATGATTGCGGCCTTGGTCGCGCCGCAGTCCAACGCGATCCGGATAAGCTGCTCATCGTCCATGGTCGTGCCTCCAGACGCTCAGGCGCCCTTTTCCAGGCAGAATTCCAGCGCCTTGTCCGCCGCGGAAGCCGCGTCGGGCGTGTAGGCGTCCGCGCCGATCTGGCGGCAATAGTCCTCGGTGACGGGCGCGCCGCCGATCATGATCTTCACCTGGTCGCGAATGCCGGCCGCCTCGGCCGCCTTGACGACATCCGCCATGACGCCCATGGTGGTGGTGAGCAGCGCGGAGCAGGCGATGATCTGGCAGCCTTCGTTCTTCGCGGTCTCGATAAAGGTGTCGGGCGCGACGTCGGTGCCCAGGTCGATGACCTCCAGGCCCTTGCCCTCGAGCATCATCTTCACCAGGTTTTTGCCGATGTCGTGCAGGTCGCCCTGAACCGTGCCGATGCACACCTTGCCGCTGGCCTTGACGCCCTCCGCCGCCAGCAGCGGCTTGAGCAGCTCGGCGCCCTTGTTCATGGCGCGCGCCGCGACCAGCACCTCGGGCACGAACACCTCGTTGTTTTTGAATTTTTCGCCGATGACATTCATGCCGTCTACCAGGCCCTCGTCGAGAATCCGCTGGGCGGAGATGCCCTCGTCGATGGCCTGCTGGACAAGCGCCTTGACCTCTTTGGCTTTGCCCGCCTGCAGCTTCAGGGAAATGTCCTCAAGAATCATGTTACCGTCCTCCTTGTCGTATGGCTGCCTTGAACCGGCCATGCATATAAAGCGCCGCCTTCCCGCGCGCTTCAATGCCCTCATTTTACACTATTCAACAGGGGTTCGTCAATTGCTTTTTGCAAGATTGTTTCACTGTTTTCCTCATAAGCGCTTTCTGTCAATTGACAGCGAAGGCGGCTGTGTGATATACTTAACCACAATGAAACAGGAATGGGAGAAACCCGCCGGCCCTCCGCGCGGGAGGACTGACTGTTGAGGAGGATGACGCTGTGAGACGGGACGATATCGTGCTGCTGGACGGCGCCGTGGGCACCAGCCTGTGGGAAAAGGCGGAGGACAAGGTGGCGGTGTGGCGCTACAACCTTGAGAATCCCGCCATCGTGAAGGAGCTGTGCGGCGAGTATCTGGACGCCGGCGCGCAGATTATCCTGGCGAATACGTTCGGTGCAAACCGGTTTGTGGTGAGCAAGACGGACTACTCCGTGCAGGAAGTGGTTTCCACAGGCGTGCGCCTGGCCCGCGAGGTCATAGGGGACCGGGCGAAGGTGGCCCTGTCCGCCGGTCCGCTGCCGGTGCTGCTGGAGCCGTACGGCGACCTGACGGAAGAGGAGGCCTACGAGATCTTTGACGAGCAGATTTCCGCCGGCGTCGCGGAGGGTCCCGACATCATCGTGCTGCAGACCTTCATGGACGCCGACATGATGCGCGTCGCCGTCGAGGCGGCCAGCCGTCACAATCTGCCCATTTTTTCCATGATGACCTTCACCGAGGTGGGGAAGACCATCATGGGCCATTCGGTGGAACGCTATGTGGAGACGCTGAAGGATCTTCCGGTGTCCGCCATCGGCATCAACTGTTCGCTTGGGCCGGACAAGGCCGTGCCGGTTATCCGCTCGTTCCGGGAGTATACCGACCTGCCGCTGATCTTCAAGCCCAACGCCGGCAAGCCCATCCTGCAGGACGGCGAGCAGAAGGTGCAGTACGACATCGACACCTTCGTGGAGGACTGCATGCCGGCGCTGGACTGCGATGTGAAGTACATCGGCGGCTGCTGCGGCAGCAACGCGGCGTATATCCGCGCCATGAGGGAGCGCATTTTTGGGCGGTAAGGCCCGAAGGGAGAGGGGAACATGACCCATCGGGAACGCGTCAGAGCAGTGATGCACTATGAAAACTACGACCGCCTTCCGTGCGTGGCGTTCGGATACTGGACGGAAACCCTGGACAAATGGGCGGCCGAGGGCCACGTGCGCCCCGAGACCGCCGAGCAGTACAGGATCACGAGCGACAACGGCCCCGCCGACCGCGAGGTCATGGATCAGCTGGGCTTCGACTTCAGCTGGCAGAGCTGCGTGAGCGGCCGCAACACCCTGTTTCCCGGCTTCGAGCACAAGGTGCTGCGGGTCGAAGCCGACGGATCCCAGATCGTGCAGCAGTCGACGGGGCATCTTGTGCGGATCAAGCCCGGGGTGGACAGCATTCCCGGGGAGGTCGGGTCGCTGCTGACCGGGCGCGATGTGTGGGAGAGGGATTATCTGCCCCGGCTGCAGTACAGCGACGAGCGCATACCCCGCGCCGAATTCGAAAAGCTGCGCGAGGAATCCGCGGCGCGCGAGTATCCGCTGTGGCTGCACTGCGGCAGCCTTTACGGGGCCATCCGCGACATGCTCGGCGTGGTGGAGCTTTCCTATCTCCAGGCGGACGACGAGGACCTGTACGTGGAGATCATCGACACCATGGCGAATCTGGCGCTGAAGGTGGCGGAGGAGACGCTGAAGACCGGCGTTGTCTTCGACGGGGCGCACTTCTGGGAGGACATCTGCTTCAAGAACGGCCCGCTGGTCAACCCCGAGGTGTTTGAGCGGTATGTCGGCCCGCATTACCGGCGCTTTGCCGATCTGCTGGCGCGCTATGGCATCGACCAGATCTCGCTGGACTGCGACGGCTGCATCGACAGGCTGGTGCCGATCTGGGTGAAAAACGGCGTGAACACCATGTTTCCCATCGAGGTGGGCACGTGGAACGCCTCCATCGCCCCCTGGCGCGCGAAGTACGGCAAAGCCCTCCGAGGCGTGGGCGGCATGGACAAGCGGGTGTTTTCTCAGGACAAGGCCGCCGTGGAGGCGGAAATCGAGCGGCTCAAGCCGCTGGTGGATCTGGGCGGCTACATCCCGTGCCCCGACCACCGCATTCCCCCCGACGCGAAGTATGAGCTGGTGGCCTACTACTGCGAACTGTTCCGCAAGGCATTCTGACGCCGAGCGATCGCCTTGCGCGCAGAGCCGCCCATGGCATGAGGCCATGGCGGGACAACGGTGACACGACGAAGGAGAATGGAGGTTTTTTCATGGCGTATTGTACAAATTGCGGCGCTTTGCTGGAAAAAGGCGTCCGCTTCTGCCCGAACTGCGGCACGGCCGTTGCCGTGACCTATGTCGACAACAGCCTGCGCAACGACTACAAGGTCGTGCTGGTGTCCCGCGGCACGTGCGCCGCGAGCGTGGCGGTCGACATTCTCTCCGACCTCCTGGGCTACACCGACGCCGAGGCGGCGCAGATCATCAACAATCTGCCGATGGCGACCGCGGTCGACCTGACGGCCGTTCAGGCCCAGTACATCGCCCAGGCCATGTCGGAATACGGCATGGAGGTGGCCATTTATAATAACAGCGGCTATGTCGACATCAGCACCACGGCGACGAACTCTGTCTTTGACAGCAACGGCAGTTTCCTCGCCAGCGTGGCCGCCGTGCTGACGGGCCTCACCATAGGAAACCGCGTCAGCCGTTATGAGCGCTGGGTGCAGCCCGCGCCCGTTGTATTCCGCCCGGTCTATCGCCGCCAGGTTCCGCTGACCGCTTATCGGCGCTATCGTTCGGTGTCCGCGCCGCGGCCGGTGGTCGTCGCGCCGCCGCACCCACCCATGCGTCCCGCGCCCCGGCCGATTCCGGCCCAGCCCGTGCGTCCGGCGCCCGCGCCCCGGCCCATTCCGGCGCAGCCCGCGCGCCCGGCGCCCGCGCCCCGGCCGATTCCGGCCCAGCCCCCGCGCCCGGCCTCCGGCGCCGGACGGCCTCAGCGCCCCGTACCCGGCGGCAAGACGCCCGGCTCGCATCGCTGACCAATCTGGGCCGCTCTTCTGACGCAGAGCGCGCAGACTGCCGTGAAAACAGAATACGCATGGCTGCCGCATCGTCACGGATGCGGCAGCCATGCTGTAAGGCAAAGACAGGAATCTGTCGGGAGAGGGGGCTGTTTGAAGGGAACGCCCCGACGCGCATCAGAATTCCACGCCGGCGGGCCGTGAGCGGACGGCGAACAGGCGGCGCCAGCGCCTCCTGAGGGCGTCGAGGGCCGGCGCGGGGTCGTCGAAGACGCCGAAGCAGCAGGAGCCGCTCCCGCTCATGCGGGCAAAGCGCGCGCCCAGCCGCCGCATGTCGCTCAGGACGGCCTGAACGGCGGGGAGGAGCGCCTGCGCGGCCGGCATGAGGTCGTTGAAGGCGAGCGAGTCCAGGCGGGCGTAGTCTCCGGCGCAAAGCGCGCGGGCCGCCTCGTCCGCGTCCCGGTTCAGCTTGACCGGCGACCGGTCATACTCGGCGTAGACCGCGGCGGTCGACAGGCCGGCGTCCGGCATGACGAGGAGCAGGGCGGGCGAGGGCGGCGCCGCGAGAGGGGTCAGCCGCTCGCCGATGCCGCGCACGCGCTGCAGGCCGCCGACGAGGCAGAAGGGGAGGTCCGCGCCAAGCGCGAGGCCGATCGACAGCAGTTCTTCCTGAGAGAGATGCAGCCGCCACAGGCGATTCAGCGCCAGCAGGGTTGCCGCGCCGTCCGCGCTGCCGCCGCCCAGGCCGGCCATGGCGGGGATGCGCTTGGTCAGGCTTATGTGCGCGCCTGCGCTGATCCCGCAGTCTGCCCGCAGCCGCCCGGCGGCCCGGCAGACAAGGTCGCGCTCATCCCATGCGGCGGTATGCCCGTCGATCGACAGCGACAGTCCGTTCGCCGGCTCGAAGGTCAGGGTGTCGTGGAGCGATACGGACTGCATAAGCATGTCGAGTTCATGATATCCGTCCGATCGGACGTCTGTCACGGCCAAAGACCAGTTGATTTTCGCGTTGGCGCGCACGGTCAGCATGAGGATCCTCCCGTCAGGTCATGGTGGACATGGATTCGCGGATGACGTCGATCACGGCGGACAGTTCGTCGTATCCGCGGCTGGGCGCCGTGAAGTGCAGCAGGTAGATGCGTCGGGACGCGCGCACGTAGCACATGAGCACATAGCCGGTGATGGCGTCGTTCGTCTTGGGATCGCGCGCGGTGTAGCGCTGGCGGATGCCGGTGGTCTCCATGATGGCCACATCGCCCTTGAATTCGCCGGCCTCATAACTGGGATACTGCTCCCTGACCAGGTCGAGGAAGCTGTCCAGCTGCGCCTGAAGCTGCTTGCTTGTGGGGCGCTCGGAGACGATTTTACTGGTTACGGCCAGGCGTGCGGGCGTTTCACCGGGATCGACCGGCTCGATATAGCTGATGGTGGATTTGCCGGGCTGGTTGATCCAGTGGGAGGGATATTTGAAGATCACGTCCAGCGTGGAGTTGGTGAGCATAAAGTACTGGTAATCGTCTATGGCGACCCGCGGCACGGGGCTGGGCTCAGGCGTGGGTTCGGGCGTGGGCTCAGGCGTCGCGGTGGGCTCCTCCGTGGGCGTGACGTCGGCCGGTTTGCTTCCGCAGCCGCTCAGCAGGAAGAGGCAGGCCAGCAGCAGGCACAGGGCTTTTTGTGTTTTTTTCATATGTGTTCCTCCCGGGAGACTCGTTCTGTGAAAAAAGACGCTCTTTTGACCGTTCCAGTCGCGCCCGCGGGTGAAAACCGCGCCGCCTTTCGCCCGGATTGAGGCGCGCTTGCACGCCCCGTCGGGGGACGAAACGCCCGTTTGACGGCGAAACAGGTCCCGCAAACGCTGGGGAATGATACGACACAATTATAAGGGATTCCGTCGATTTTGGCAAGAGCGGGGCGGGACATAAAGGCGGCCGGATGCAGAAAACGGGGGAATAATAATGTTAATTGTCAACGATGGGCTTGACATTCCGGCTGTGGCGTTGTATCATAAATAGCGTGCTTTGAGCCATTGGAGAGACTATGCGCTGATGTAGCTCAGTCGGTAGAGCGCATCCTTGGTAAGGATGAGGTCACCAGTTCGAATCTGGTCATCAGCTCCATTTTTTTCTCAACGGCCATGAGCGCGCGCTGATGTAGCTCAGTCGGTAGAGCGCATCCTTGGTAAGGATGAGGTCACCAGTTCGAATCTGGTCATCAGCTCCATGGAAAAGCCCGGAAAACGCGATGTTTTCGGGCTTTTCTTCTTTTGGCCCGGCGCGCGTTTCCGAGCCCCGTTCGATGGGAGCGAGGACTTCAGGACGCCGCAAACCGGCCGGGAAACAGGCAAGCCGTCAGCCCGGCGCGCTCCTGCGGCCCTTCAGCAGCGGCTGGGCGAAGTGAACGTTGAAAAGCGCGATCAGCGGCCCCATAAAGAAGGCCGTGATGATTGTGCCCGCGCCCGGCATGAAGCCCAGCGCGAAGCCGATGATCACGCAGATCAGATCCGTGCCGATGCGAATCAGCTTGAACGGCACGCGGTTCTGCCGCCTGGCCAGGTGAAGCGCGATGAAGTCATAGGTGGAAACGCCCAGATCCGCCGTAAAGTACAGCGCCGAGGCCAGACACATCACCACAATGCCGATCAGCAGGTAGATGATGCGCATCGCCATCGTCGGGTCGCCGAAGACGCTGTGGATTGCCGCCTCGCTGAACTCCACGATGTAGCCTGTCAGAAACAGGTTGATGAACGTCGCGATGCCTATATAGTGCCTGTCAATCAGCAGCATGGCGCCCAGCAGAATGAGGCACACGACGACATACAGCGTGCCGAACCGCAGCGGCACGACGTTGTCCAGGCCGTTGCACAGGCACTGGAAGGGATCCGTGCCGAACGCCGCCTGCTTGAAAAAGCCCACGCTCATGGCGCAGATCACCACGCCGGCCACCGCCATGCACAGCCTGCGCCGCCTTTCACCCGGTCTGAAGAATGACAGCGCCGCCGTGCGCCATTGCGATACATCCCTCTTCATCGATCCGTCTCCCATTCGCGTATTTCCGGGACGCCGTTCCGGTATCCGTGGGATATTATACCAGCCAGAGCGGCGCATGTCATCAGCATTTCCATGTTATTTTCTGTCACGACGGACCGGTGCGCCCACTGGGATGGAGAAAAGCCGCTGAACGCGGAAGCGCGGCGAAAACGCGCCGCATACAAAAAGCCCTGCCTGAAAAGAAGCTTCAGACAGGGCGTGGTGGAGCATAGGAGATTCGAACTCCTGACCCCAACACTGCCAGTGTTGTGCGCTACCAACTGCGCTAATGCCCCGCAACAGAAGTGATTATAGCACTCTCAGTGGGAAATGTAAAGAGAAAAAAATGTAAACTGCCCGAAACGTGTCCCGCTTCTTTTTCCGGGCGCGCCGCTGTTTTTCCGGCTGTTATCCGTCTGGCGGCCCGCTGCGAGGACTCCGGGCCGGCGCGTCATGCGGACAGCCGGCTTGCCGCAATGAGGATGTGGCAGAGATAGTAGGTCGGCAGGATGAGCGCTTTCGCCCGGGCATGCCCCGCGAAATTGGCTTCGCCAATCATCGTATCGGAGAAGAGGATACAGGCGATGCCCAGGGCGTACGGCACGCGCTCCGGGGGCGGCGCGTCGAGACTGAGCGCAAAGAACAGCCCCAGGAGGCTGACGAGGGCATAGCCGGCCAGCGCACCCTTCATGGAGGCGGGCTGGCCGGGGAGCACGGAGCGCGTCAGGTAGACGGTGTAGAGCGCGGCCAGCACGGCGATCAGGCCGGCGGCCAGCGGACGGAAGGTCCAGCGCCGGGCGGCATCGAGGATGAAGGCCACATGCGCGAGGCCGAAGAAGGCGACGCCGAGGAGAAAGCGATTCGAACGGCCCCGCTGATGGGCCAGCAGATAGTCGCCCGCGACGGAAAGCAGCAGGCCCAGGGCGAGCAGCTGTCCGCCTGCCTTCACACCCGAAAACAGCACAATGACCGCGCAGGCCAAAGAAACCAGCGCGCTGAATACGTACCGGCGCGTGACAAGGCGCATGAGCGCGAAAGACAGCGGTACGAGCAGCCAGAGAAAGCGCATGGCGTTCACCTCCCTGTTTTATCCCCAGGCACTTCGCGGGTTTTCCGCCCTGAAAGGCAGCCTGATTCGGGGAAGGCATCCTCCGGGGCCGGGAAGACGCGCTCTATTCGGCGATCCGGAAGGCGTCAAGGTCCGGCAGGCCGTACAGCGCGCGATAGTCTGCGCCCAGATAGCAGGCGAAGGATTGGATGCGCTCGAAGCCCAGTCCGCTGTAGAAGGCCATGTCGGCCCGCACGACGTCGGGGTGGGGAATCAGCCGCTTCGGCGGCTTTTTGTAGTCGGAAAGCAGCGAATTGTCGAACCAGTAGTCGAGCGCGGTGGCCTCCTCGCGTCCGAAGAAGTCGAGCAGCGCGGACAGGTGCGCGGTCTCACGGCGGTTGGCTTCGCTGGCCGGGTCGTCGATCGGGCGCGTCAGGTCGCGCTTATACGGCGCGAACTGCAGATACAGCCCGTCGCGCAGATCGCGCCTCGTGGGCGCGGGCAGCGTCTCAAAGTAGGCGAGATAGGCCAGCTGGGCGTCCGGGCGCACGGTGCGGATGCCGCGCAGCAGCGCATTCAGCACAATCATCTGCTGGTCGGAAGGCGACAGGGCGGCGCATCGGTCGCAGTGGCAGAAGGCGTCGGGCGAGTCGTCGAGCCACAGGGCGGCGCGTCGGGGATGATTGGGCAGGCGGACGTAGAGACGCGCCGCGCTTTCGCTGATCGCGTCGAGCGCTTCCGCGCAGGACGGGCAGAAGTTCCAGTCGCACGTGCGATGGCCGGACGCGTCGACGCGCTGCCAGTCCGGATGGGCCTTCAGCGTGGCTTCAGGCAGAAGATAGCGCAGCGCGTGCATTTCACAGGTGACTTCGATGCCGCGCCGGGCCGCCTCGTCGAGCAGCGCGCGGTATTCGCGCGTTTCAAAGCGGGCCAGCATGGCCGCGAGCGTTTCGTTGGCCAGGCGGCCGCCAACGGGATGAAGGCCGAGCGCTCTGACGTTCAGGCGGGTGAGCTGGTCGAGCCAGGTCATATCGAGCTCCTCGGGATGAATGAGAAGACTGGTTTCAGGCATGGGGGGACCTCCCTTTTCGATGTATCACACAGAATAAGTGGCGGCAAAGCGATCGTGGAAGGGGTCGCCGCTGTCGAGGCCGGCCAGCTCAGCCGCGGCGACGGCCGCGCCGAACACCGGCGGCAGATCGGCCGTGAGCAGTTTGTAGTCGTCGCTCAGTCTGGCCCGCACGCCGTCGCGGACGCGCGCGGCCTTCCAGATGCTGCCGGAGAGCGCGACGAGATAGGGCGCGCGCGTGAGATGTCCGGCGCAGGTGGAAATGAGAAGGGCCAGCTCGTCGCACGTCGTGTCGATCAGGTCGAGCGCGACCGCGTCGTTCCGGTCGGCGGCCTCGAAGGCCAGCGGCGCGAATCCGGCGATCATGCGCTTGCCCCCTTCGTACAGCACGGGGATGGCCTCGTTCAGCGGCAGTCCGATCTTTTTCACGGCCAGGTCGGTCAGCAGCGTGTGCGCGCCGCGTCCGTCATAATCGCGGTAGGCGGCGTTCAGGATGCCCCGGCCCAGCGCGTAACCGCTGCCGGCGTCGTCGATGAGGTAGCCCCATCCGCCCACCTGGGTGAGCTGGCCGGCGCGCCTCACAAAGGCGCTCGCGCCCGTGCCGGAGATGACCACCATGCCGTCGTGGGCGCCGACGCAGGCGTAGAGCCCGTTCAGGGCGTCGCTGCCGTTGTCTATGAGCCGCACATTGGGCAGCAGCTCCGCGAGGATGCGATGGACGGCCGCGCGCGTCTGCGGGGCGGTGCCGCCGGCCATGCCGGCGTAGAGCGCGTCGACAGGCCGGTCGGGCTGGTCCGCGAGCAGCTCCTTCACCTGTTCGGCGACGCGCCGCGAGGCGGTTTCCGCGCCATATTCCGAAGCGTTGCTGCCTGGCGCAAGCAGATGATTGACGACGGCTCCGGTGTTGTCGCACAGCACGAGCTCGTTTTTCGTGCCGCCGACATCGATGCCGATGAGCATGGAATCGTCTCCTTTCTGACGTTTGCCGGAAGGCGTTCCGCGAGAAAGCCGCCGTTTGACAGGCGGCGGCTATGCGGCGATTACTGAAACAGCGTGCAGCCCGCCTCCCGGAAGGCGCGAATCATGTCTTCGAGTTTGTCCCGGCTCGCGTGGAACATCCCGCCCAGGCAATCGAAGCAGAACAACTCGGTCGCGCCGCGGTTGACGAGCTTGCGCGTCAGGCCGGCCTCGTCGGAGGATATGGGCCGGCCGCAGCGGGCGCAGGTCATGCGCGCACCAGCCTGGCGCGGTAGACGGCGCAGTCGTGCGCGGGCACCTTCACGCGGAAATACTCCTTGTAGACGCCCGCCTCCTCGCCGGTGAACACGTTTTTGAGGCTGAGCGCATAGCCGGAGGCGGCCGTCAGGCCGAAATCGGTGAACATGGCGGGCAGGCTGCGGTCATCCTCGCCCATGTTGAAGAAGCCAAGCGCATATTCGCCGTTTTCCAGGAATTTGAGCATCACGCGGCAGTCGTCGTGCCAGCCGGCCGGCAGGATGATCGGCGGGCGTGCCTCGGCGTCCTGATCGATGCGCAGGAGCTCGCGGTTGGTGACGAGCGCGAGCGTCTTCTCGTCGATGGAGCGGATGTCGCAGCCCAGCATCAGCGGCGCGGAGTACATGCACCACAGCGCGAACTGGCTGCGATAATCGGCTTCATTGCAGCCGGTGGAGCCGACCAGGCCCTTGCCATACATGCCGACGGTGAGCATGTCGATGTCGTTGAAGCAGCCGGGCGCGGAATAGCCCAGTTTATCCGCCTGGCTGTTGGCGATCTTGCGGTAGGATTCGGGATTGTCCACGATGTCGCCTGTGGAGCGGTACATGTGCGCGCCGGTGGAGCGGATCCAGGTCCACACGTCGTCGCTGCCCCAGTTGCAGGCGGAGAAGAGGATTTCCCGGCCGGTGGCGCGCAGCGCCATGCCCATGCGGCGATACAGGTTCGCGCCCACAGAGGAATTGGGGCGGTAGCAGTTGTCGTATTTGAGGTAATCGACGCCGAAATCCGCGAAGGTCTGCGCATCCAGGAATTCATGATCGAACGAGCCGGGGTAATCGGCGCAGGTGCGCACGCCGTCGCAGGAGTACATGCCGAACTTCAGCCCCTTGGAATGGATGTAATCCGCCACGACCTTCATGCCGTTCGGGAATTTTTCATGATGGGGGACGATGCGGTCGGTGACCGGGTCGCGGTCGTATTCGCTCCAGCAGTCGTCGATCACGATATACTCGTAGCCCGCGTCCTTGAGTCCTTTTTTGATAAAGGCGTCCGTGCTTTCGCGGATCAGCTGTTCATTGATGTTTGAGCCAAAGGTATTCCAGGTATTCCATCCCATGGGCGGTCTTTGTGCCAGCATGTGTTTGTCCCTCCCTGTTGTATTGGAATTTTTCGAGATCATTATAGCGGATTTTGGCCCGGATTGCAACAGAAAAAGAAGGGGCCGCGGACAGTCGTTCCGCCCTTTCATCCGTGAAAACGACATTTTATGGGTGACGCCGCGGCGAATTGGTGCTATAATGGAGCCGGGATACCGTTCCACGAAACGCAGCGCGGCTGCACAGGGAAAAGGAGGGTGACACGCATGTCCACATTGCTTGCTTCCGGACGGAAGGCGCTCTCGGCCATCGTCATTCCGGCCGATGCGACGGAGCAGGAGAAGTACGCCTCGGAGGAACTCAGAAACTACCTCGACCTGATGAGCTCGGCGGTTTTTGACATCACGGACCACCCGGCCCCGGGAGGGCGGATCGCGCTGGGACGCGCGGCGCATGCCCTCATGGCGCCGGACGACAGTCTGGGCGAGGATGGCTTCCGGATCAAAACGGTTCCGGACGGCATCGCCATAGAGGGCGGCAAACGGGGCGTCATTTACGGCGTCTACGAGCTGCTGGAACGGCTGGGCTGCCGCTTTTTCACGCCCGAATGCGAGAAAATCCCGTGTCAGACCGAACTGACCGCGCCGGATATCGACATAAGGCAGGTGCCGGCGCTGGAGTATCGCGAGCACAACTATCACTATTTCAGAACGCATCCGCGCTTTGCCGTGAAGGCGCGCCTGAACGGGCATTCCGCCGACATTCCCGAGCGCTTTGGCGGCCACAAGCCGTACACCTGGTTCGTTCATACGTTTGAACGGCTGGTGCCCACCGCCACCTACGGCGCGAGTCATCCGGAGTACTTCGCCATGTACGGCGGCAAGCGGCGCACGCTGGACGGCGGGCGCACCCAGCTTTGCCTGACGAATCCGGATGTGCTGCGCATCGCGACGCAGAGCGCCCGCGACGCCCTGCGCGCGCATCCGGAAACGCGCATCATTTCCATTTCCCAGAACGACGTTTCGCCCGGCTGCCAGTGCGAGCGCTGCCTGGCCGTCGATCGGGAAGAGGGGAGCCCGGCCGGCACGCTGCTGCGTTTTGTCAACGCCATTGCCGAAGCGCTGGAGCCCGAATTCCCGCAGGTGGTGTTCGACACGCTGGCCTATCAGTACACGCGGCCCGTGCCGAAGATAACGCATCCCCGGCACAATGTCTGCGTGCGGCTGTGCTCCATTGAATGCTGCTTCTCGCATCCCTTCGAGCAGTGCGACGACGACCGCGGCGTGTTGCTGCCGGACGGCACAAAATCGTCGTTTATCCGCGACCTGAAGCAGTGGGGCGCCTATCATGACCGGCTGTACATCTGGGACTACACCACCTGCTTTGCCCATTACGCCGCGCCGTTCCCGAACTGGCGCACGCTGCAGCCCAACATGCAGGCGTTTGTGCGCAACAATGTGAAGGGCGTGTTTGAGCAGGGCAACGGCAGCGTGCGCGGCGGCGTGGATTTCAACGAAATGCGCGCGTATGTCATCAGCAAGCTGCTGTGGAACCCCGACTGCGATGTGAAGGCGCACATCCGCGAGTTCAGCGACTATTACTACGGCGCGGCCGGCGCGTGCGTGCGCGAGTACATCGACGCGCTGTGCGACAGGGCGGAGCGCGACGACATCCATGTCGGCTTCAACGATCAGACCGACACGCCGCTCTATGACGACGCCATGCTGGACCGGCTGGACGGGATCATGGACCGCGCCGAGCGGGCCGTTCAGGGCGACGCGCTGAGAATGTGGCGCGTGGGCAAGGCCAGGCTCAGCGTGCGCTGGGTCCGCCTGAAGAACAGGGCCATGCTGAAAAACCAGCTCGACCCCGAAGAAGTGACGCGGTTCTTTGCGGACTGGCGCGCCTACGGCATGGGGCGTCTGGACGAATGGGTCGGCATGGAGACCACGCATCGGGCGCTTCTGAAGAACGTCTGGCGCGGCACGGAATTCTATGAGCACTGGATCGCCGAAGGGGCGGAAATCTACTGATACATGAAAAAACCGCCGCGCGGCGTTCGGCCGTGCGGCGGTTTTTTATGTGGCGTTACGCCTTGAATGGAATGCCTGGATTACTTGGAAGCCAGGTACTCATCCAGCTGACGCTGGGCCTCGGCGATAATGTCCTGCAGGCCGGCGGCGTTCAGCTTCTCCATCATCTCGGGCAGCTTCTCGTCCGGATCGACGGTGCCGGTCACGATCTCGTTCATGTACTCGGCCTTGATCGCGGAGATTTCAGCGTACTCGTTGGTGAACATGGAGGAATCGAAGGTGAAGCCGGAGATCGCGGAGATCTCAGCCTCGTTGGCGATGGCGTCATAGTAGAGCTCCCACTGGTTGATGACCGGCGGGTCGATCTTGCCATCCACCTGATCCTGGCTGCACTCGACGGCGGCCAGAGGATAGGAAGCCTGAGAGAAGGCCCAGGGCGCATAGTTGCTGGAGCCCAGATCGGTGCGCATGGCGGCCTTGCCGGTGGTGCCGTCCTCGAGGGTGAAGTCATAGTAGTTCACATGCACGCCCTCGATGCCCCAGCGCAGGATGTTGCGGTATTCCCAATCGGTGTTGACGAGCTCCTGATACTTCATGGCGGCCATGAAGCGCTCCTCGTCGTCCTCCAGCGTGATGGAGAAGGCGTTCATAGCGCCCTGCACGCCGTCGGTGTTCAGGAACGGGCCGGAATAGCAGGTCATGCCGCAGGGATAGCCGTAGCTGGGAGAATAGTCGTAGCCGGGCCAGGCCTGGACGGTCTTGATGTGATGCTGCTTGCTGTCGTTGGAAGACTCGGACAGGGTCGCGGCGTCGGGGTTGATCAGGCCCATGGTATACCACTCGCGCATGGTGTGCAGGCGGTCGATGATGGTGGGATCGTCGAACTCGCAGCAGACCTTGGTGGCATCCTCGCCCTCAGCGCCAAAGATGACGCCGATCATGGGCGTGCGGTCGATGAAGTCAAAGGAGGTGTCCCAGCCGGCGGGCGTGCCGCCGATGGTGAAGGCGTACTGGCCTTCGGGCATGGAGGCCTGCAGGGCCACCAGGTAATCGGTCAGCTCGGACCAGGCGGAAATGCGATCCGGGATGTCGAAGCCGTTGTTCTCGGCGAACTCCTTGTCATAGACGATGAAGTTCATGGGAGCGACGTCCTTCGCAACGGGGATGGCATACAGACCGCCGTCGGTGGAGCGGGCCAGGTTCCAGATGTCTTCGCTCATGATGGCGTACAGCTCGGGAGTCCACTCCTGAACCTTGCCCCAGATGTTGGCGAAGAGGCCGTTGGACACGTTGACGTTGAAGTTGTTGTACCAGGAGCAGGTGAAGTACATGTCCTTCACTTCGCCGGACTGGATCGACAGCTGGATTTCGTCGCCGGTGTAGTACTGAATGTCGCATTCCACATTGAGCTTTTCACGGGAAATCTTGTTCAGCTCTTCCAGAACGATGGCGTTGTCGATGGGGGCGGTGGAGCCGGTGCCCTGGGCCCAGGTCAGCTTGATCGGATCCGCGGCGTCAGCGAAGGCGATGCCGGCGGTCATGGTCAGCGCCAGGGCGAGAACCAGAGCCAGAGAGACGAGTTTCTTCATGCTTGAAACCCTCCTTATTGAATTATTACAAACAGCCCGAAGCTGCTGTAACCGTTGGATGTCATCCCTTCACCGCGCCGATCGTCAGACCGGACACGAAGTACTTCTGGAAGAAGGGATAGCTGCAGGCGATGGGGAGCACCGAGACCATAACCATGGCCATGCGGATGGTTTCGCTGGGCAGGTTGGCGGCCGCCTCCGCGCCCATCTTGTCTTTGTTGCGGGTGAGGAAGGAGATGTTGTCCTCCAGCGAGATCAGCACGTACTGCAGCGGGAACTTGTCCTGCACGTTGCTGGAGAGGTAATACTTGGCCATCATCCAGTCGTTCCAGTACGCGAAGGTGAGGAACAGGCCGATGGTCGCGATGGCGGGCAGCGAGATGGGCAGCACGATCTGCGCGAAGATGCGGATCTGGCGCGCGCCGTCGATCTTGGCCGACTCAATGATTGCGTCCGGCACAGAGGTCTGGAAGAAGGTGCGCATCACGATGCAGTAGAAGCTGGAGCAGCAGATCGGCAGGATGAGCGCCCAGTAGGTGTCCTTCAGGCCCAGGATCTGGGCGTTGATCATGTAGCTGGCGACCAGGCCGCCGCTGAACAGCATCGGGATGAAGATATACCAGGTGAAGAAGCCGCGCAGGCGGTAGTTGGGACGGCTCAGCGCGTAGCCCATCGTGGAGGTGGTGAACAGGCCGAAGAAGGTGCCCACGATGGTGATGCCGATGGAGTTGAGGAACGCGCGGCCGATGTAGCCGGTCTGCTTGGCCAGATAGGCGTAGGAGGCCAGGGAGAATTCGTCCGGGAAGAAGCTGTAGCCGTTGGTGAGAACCGACTGCTCCGAGGAGAACGAGACGATCAGCACCAGCAGCGCCGGCAGGAAGCACATCAGCGCCAGCAGAATAAACAGCAGACTGATGAACACATTGGTGGCGGGCTTGACCCGCATGTATTTGATGGTTTCAGGCTGATTCTTTGCCATGATTGCACACTCCTTTCTGCATCCGAATCGATCAGAACATACCGGCCTCGGGGTCGATCTTCTTCACGATGAGGTTGGCGGCCACGATGGTGATGCAGCCGGCCACGGACTGCAGCAGGGAGGCTGCGGAGGAGAAGTTGATGTTCGGCCGCTCGAGCAGCGCCTTGAACACGTACACGTCGATGGTCTGCGTGATGTTGGTCAGCGAGCCGGAATTGCGGGTCGCCTGATAGAACAGACCGAAGTCGCTCCGGAAGATATTGCCGACCGACATGATGAACATGATGGAGATGATCGGACGCAGCATGGGGAGGGTGATGAACTTGGTCTGCTGCCACTTGGTCGCGCCGTCGATCAGCGCGGCCTCGTACATCTCGTGATCGATGCCGGCGATGGAGGCCATGTACACGACCATGCCGTAGCCCAGGCCCTTCCACTGGTTGAGGAAGACGAGGAAGTACTTCCAGAAATTCTCATCCAGATACCACTGATGCTTCGGCGCGTCCCGGCTGACGATGCCGAGGGAGCGCGCGATGTTGTTCACCAGGCCGCGGTCCGTTGCCAGGAAGGCGTATACGAAGTAGCTGATGACGACCCAGGAGAGGAAGTGCGGCAGGAACATCATCGTCTGGCAGACCTTGGCCAGCTTCTTCGAGTACAGCTCGTTGAAGAGAATGGCCAGCGTCACGGGAATGACGATGCCGAGGATGATGAAGATGATGTTGTACACGATGGTGTTGCGCAGCATCGTGGCAAAGTAGCTGGACTTGATGAGGCCCTGGAAGTTGTTCAGTCCGGCCCACTTGCTGTTGACGAACAGGTTCCAGATGAAGCTCCTGCCCGGGCGGACCTTGTAGTCCTTAAAGGCGATGACGATGCCGAACATGGGGAGATAGCAGAAGATAAAATACCAGATCGTGGTGGGCAGATGGATCAGGAACAGCTCCAGATTGTCGAACGAGGAACCGCTGCTTGCGCCGTTGTTCTTTCTGGCGGCGCCAGACTTCTTGCTCAATATGGTCGACCTCCTCATATTAAAACTGAATAATCAAAGACGCGACCGCGGCGCAAGCCCGATCGGCCTTCTGTTATTCCATACTGATAGAACAAAGTATCACATAAATGTCATATTCATTATAGCACAGGCGCCGATCTTTGTAAAGAATAAAAACAGCTCTTCGCCCGATTTAACATTAAGACGTCTGAGAAGCGCCCGACCCGGCGCGAAAGCGAAAGGCCGCGGCGCAGCGGATGAACGCCGGCGACATAATATAATATGGTCTGTTTTCTTGAACATTGACAAAACGGACCGCGTTTCGAATTTGCATAATGGCGGCGAAACTGCGGAAACTAACGAGGCAAATAAGAGCAAAAGGAGCGCTTGAAATGAGAGCCACCGGAATTGTCAGAAGGATAGACGAGCTGGGACGCGTGGTCATTCCCAAGGAGATCCGTCGGACGCTGCGGATCCGCGAAGGGGACCCGCTGGAAATCTATACCGACCACGACGGCGAGGTCGTATTGAAAAAGTATTCGCCCATCGGGGAAATTGCGACCATCGCGAGGGATTATACCGATTCGCTCTTCCGCTCGCTGGGCCATATCTGCTGCATCAGCGATCGGGACATGCTGGTATCGGTGTCGGGCACATCGCGGCGGGACCTGCTGGAAAAGCCGCTCAGCCGGGAAATGGAAAACGCCATGACCAACCGCACCACGCTTCAGCTCAACGCGGCGGCCAACGCGCAGATGATTCCCATCATTGCGGAGGACGACGCGGGCGGCTACACGGCGCAGATCGTGGTGCCGATCGTCGCGGACGGCGAGGTCATCGGCTCGCTGCTGCTGCTCAGCCGGGAAAGCGGCGTGCGGATGAACGAGATCGACCTGAAGGTGGCCGAGACGACGGCGGGCATCGTCGGGCGGCAGATGGAACAGTGATCCCTCGGGACGGCGGGCGCTCCGGCGTCCCTTTTTTCTGCCATATATTTGCCGAATATACCGGGAAGCATTGACAACCGGGTATATTTTGGATATAATAGACGAGTAAAACGCGAAATGCGGACGGTGAAGCATGGGAAAAATCTGTGTGGCATGCCTGGGCTGGACTGCGGACGACATGACGCTGGGCGCCGTGAAGCGGCTGCGCGCCGCGGAACGGATCATCCTGCGGACGGCCCGCTGCGGCGCGGCGGCCTGGCTGGACGCCGAGGGCATCGGATACGCCTCGTTTGACGCTCTGTACGATCAGGCCGATGATTTCGACGGGCTGACGGCGCAGATCGTCGGGGCGCTCCTCAGGGCCGCGGAATCGGGCGACGTGCTCTACGGCGTCAACGATCCCGGCGACGCCACAGGCGCGGCGCTGCTTGCCGAGCCAGAGGCGGACGTCGAGTTTGTGAACGGCGTCGGCGAGGGCGGCGTGCTCGCCGCGTATTCGGCCGGTTCCTTCGTCCAGATGAACGCCATCGACAGCCCCATGTTTCAGCCCGACGCGTCCCGGACGACGCTGGCCCGGGAGATCGACGGCGCCATTCTGGCCGGCGAGCTCAAGCTCAGGCTGATGGAGGCGTATCCCGAGGAATGGCCGATCATCGTCTCTCTGCCGGACGGATCGCTCCGGCGGATGCCGCTGTGCGAGCTGGACCGGATGGAGACGTACGATCACCGCGTATGCGCGCTGATTCCCGCGGTCGAAGACATCATGGAGAAGGAGCGCTACGCTTTCGACGATCTGAACCGGATCATGCGGAGGCTGCGCGCGTTCGACGGCTGTCCGTGGGACAGGGAGCAGACGCACGCCTCCCTGCGGCGCTATCTCATTGAGGAAGCCTACGAGGTGGCCGACGCGGTGGACAGCGGGGATACCGACGCGCTTTACGACGAGCTGGGCGATGTGCTGCTGCAGGTGGCGTTTCATGCGGAGATCGGCCGCGAATGCGGCGAGTTTGACATCTCCGACGTGACCACGGCCATCTGCCGCAAGATGATCAAGCGCCATCCCCACGTGTTTGGCGGCGAGCGCCGCGGGACCGCGGAAGATATCGTCGGCCTGTGGGAACGCCTGAAAATGCAGGAAGGCAAGCTTGAGTCGGCCGGCGAGGCGCTGGAAAGGACGGGACGCGGCCTGCCTGCGCTGATGCGCGCGGGCAAGGTGCTGAACAAGGTCAGGCTGTTCGGCGCGCCGACAGACGAGCTGGAAGGTTTGCTCCAGGCGGCGCCGGAGCATTTCGACAGCGAGGAAGCGGCCGGGGATTTCCTGCTGGCGGCCGCGCTGCGTGCGGCGCGGGACGGCATGGATCCCGAGCTGACCTTGTCCCGGGCGACCGATCGCCTGGTCAGGCGGTTTCAGCGCCTGGAGCAGGCTGTGCGTGCGGAGGGGCGGACGTTGGACGCTCTTGCGCGTGACGAGCTTTTTCTTCGCTGGAAGACAGCGGAAAAGGATCAGAATGACCCAAAAAACGAATCAGGGAGGACAACATCATGAATAAGACTGAATTGACGAACAAGGTTGCTCAGAAGGCTGAACTGGACAAGAAGACCGCAGAAAAGGCCGTCAATGCCATTATCGAGACGCTGACCGAGGCGTTTGACGCCGGCGAAAAGGTCCAGATCATGGGCTTTGGCACGTTTGAAGTGCGCGAGCGTCCCGCTCACATCGGCCGCAACCCCGCGACCGGCGAGAGCATAGAGATCGCGGCCAGCAAGACCCCCGTCTTCAAGGCCAGCAAGACGCTCAAGAAGTAATTTTTCGCGCCGAAACTCCTGTGCCGCTTCATCGGCGCGGGAGTATTTTTGTATGGGAAAAACGGAGGACTTTATGAGACTGGACAAGTATCTCAAGGTTTCGCGCATCATCAAGCGCCGCACCGTGGCCAACGAAGCGTGCGACGGCGGCCGCGTGTCGGTCAACGGCAGGGTCGCAAAGCCGGGAGCCGAGGTGAAGGAAGGCGACATCATCGAAATCCGCTTTGGCGAGAACGTTTCCCGCTATCAGATCGTCACGCTGTCGGAGCATGCGCTCAAGGCGGATGCCGCCGGCATGTACAGGGTCATCGGATGAAAGCGGTATGGAGGCGGAGATGAGGAAGGACGCGCGCTGCTGGGCCGTGGTCGTCGCGGGCGGACGCGGAAGGCGCTTCGGCCAGCCCTACAATAAAGTATTCCACCCGCTGGACGGCCGTTCCGTGCTCATGCGCTGTCTGGACGCCCTCGCGGCGTCGGAGGCCTTCGAGGGAGCGGTCCTGGTGCTGTCCGCGCAGGACAGGCCGGCATGGGATGCGCTGGTGAGCCGCGAGGGGCCGGCGCCGCTCGTGCGCATCATCGCCGAAGGCGGCGCGACGCGCCAGGAATCGGTCTTCAACGGGCTGAAGCAGGTCCCCGAAACGGCGGATGTCGTCGCCATACACGATGCGGCGCGGCCGTTTGTGACGGCGGGCATCGTGCGGGAGACCATCGCGTCGGCCCTGCGCTGCGGCAGCGGGATCCCGGGCCTTCCGGTCTCGGATACGATCAAGCTGCTTGACGCGCAGGGCGACGCGGTCGAAACGCCGCCGCGGGATCGGCTGTGCGCCGTTCAGACGCCGCAGACCTTCCGGCGGGAGCTGATCGTGAGGGCGCATGCGCGCGCGCTGGACGAAGGCTATCAGTCCACCGACGACGCGGCGCTTTTCGAAAAATATGTGGGAAAGGTGCATGTTGTGACGGCGCCGGAGTGCGTCAACAACATCAAGGTGACGACAATGCGCGACGTATCGGGCTTTGGATGTCCGTTCCGCACGGGCACGGGCTTCGACGTCCACCGCCTGACGGAGGGGCGCGCCCTGGTGCTCTGCGGCGTGAAGATCCCCTTCGGGAAGGGGCTGTTGGGGCATTCGGACGCGGATGTGGCGGTTCACGCGCTGATGGACGCCCTGCTGGGCGCGGCCGGACTCGGCGACATCGGCCGGCATTTTCCGGACAGCGACGAGCAATACAGGGGCATTTCCTCGCTGGCGCTGCTGGACCGCGTCAGGGACATGCTGAAGGAAAAAGGATTCCAGCCGGTGAATGTGGACGTCACCATCGTGGCGCAGCAGCCGAAGCTGAAGGACTATATGGAGCGCATGCGCGCCAACCTCGCCTCGCATCTCGGCATTCCGGAGATGAGCGTCAACGTGAAGGCCACGACCACCGAGGGCCTGGGCTTCGAGGGCGAAGGGCTGGGCATTTCCGCGCAGGCGGCGGCGCTGATCGCCGGGGAGGGAAGACCATGAAGACGATTGCCAGCTTTACCGTCGATCACGATGTCATCGTGCCGGGCGTGTATGTGTCCCGGATCGACGGCGATATCACCACATACGACCTGCGCACCCGCCGTCCGAACTGCGGCGATTTGATGGACAATTCGACGATGCACACCTGCGAGCACATGCTGGCGACCTACATCCGCAATTCGCGTCTGGCCGATTCAATCATCTATTTCGGCCCGATGGGCTGCCAGACCGGCTTCTATCTGCTGGTGCGCAACGCCGTTCACGCCGAGGTGCTGGACGTGCTGCGCGAGGCGCTCCGGCAGGTGATCGACCACGACGGACCGGTGTTCGGCGCCTCGCGAAAGGAGTGCGGCAACTGCGCCTCGCTGGACCTCGGAAAGGCGAAGGACGAGTGCGCCCGGTATTTGGATGTGGTGCGGCGCTGGACGGACAGGGATCTTTGCTATCCGCACGAATGATCGAGGCAGGAGGTACGGATTCGATGATTGGAATAATCGGCGCAATGGCCGTTGAAATCGACGCGATCAAGGCGCGCATCGAGGAAAGCGCGACCCAGACGATCAGCGGCTGCGCATTCGTCAGCGGCCGCCTGGCCGGGCAGGACGTGGTGGCGGCGCAGTGCGGCATCGGCAAGGTGAACGCCGCCGTATGCGCGCAGACGATGATCCTGACCTACAGGCCCCGGCTCATCATCAACGTGGGCGTGGGAGGAAGCCTGAACGGGGCGCTGCGCTACGGCGACATGGCCATCGCGGACAGGGTCGTGCAGCATGATTTTGACGTGTCCTCGCTGGGCGATCCGGTCGGGCTGGTCCCGACCGTCAATAAGATCTACTTTGAATGCGATCCTGAGACCGTGGCGCGCATTAAGGCCGTCGCGGACGACATGGACGGCATCACGGCCATGGTCGGCACAATCGCCTCGGGCGATCAGTTTGTGGCGGACGGCGAGGTCAAGGCGCGCATTGTGCGGCGCTTTAACGCCATTTGCTGCGAGATGGAGGGCGGCGCAATCGCTCAGGCGTGCCTGCTGGGCGGCGTGAAGTGCGCGGTCATCCGCTCTGTCTCCGACAATGCGGACGACGATTCCACCGCCGACTACGGCCAGTTCGTCCAGCTGGCCGCGGCGCGTTCGGCGGAAGCGCTTTGCCGCCTGATCGAGACGCTCTGACGCCGCCCGGCGGAAAAGCGGTTCGTTGAGAAAAGCCGCGGCGCCCTCCGGAGTGAAGTGAAAATGCCCCGTCAGGTCCTCTGCGCGCAGAGGCCGCCCAGAATTTCCGGCTCTGCAAACAGCGCCGTGGCCCCGCCCGTGTGCCAGAACAGCACGGTGTCGCCCCTGGCGATGAGGCCGTTGCGCGCGTCCGCCAGCAGTCCGGCCAGGGCTTTCCCTGTGTAGACGGGATCGACGAACAGGCCCTCAGTCCGGGCCAGCGTCCGGATGGCCTCGCTGGCGGCCTCGCTGGGCTGCTCGTAGCCCGGCTGCCACTGGGTCAGGTTCAGGCGCATGGCGGCGCGCTCGGGCCTGCGTCTGCTGCCGAGCCGCTCCAGCACGGACGCGCTCAGGTCGTATACCTTTTTCAGATATGATGGCTCGTCCTTGGGGCTGGCGGCCACGGAGACGATCTCTCCGTCCATGTCCAGCAGCGCCCTGCCCGCGTGCATGCCGGCCATGGTGCCGCCCGTGCCGGTGGCGTGGTAGATTTTCGAGAACCTCAGCCCGCCGAGGGCATCCGCCTGCTCCGCCAGCTCGACCATGGCCGCCGCAAAGCCCACGGAACCCAGCACACTCGCGCCGCCCATGGGAATGTCGATGCAGAGCCGGCCGGTGGCGGTCAGCTCCGCGGTCCGCGCCGCGCCCATGCGGAAGGAGCGCTCCTCGGCGTCGGCCTCCGTTTCGCCCGCCTCGATGGGAACGATGTGGATCTCGGCGCCGAGCACATGATCCAGCAGCAGGTTGGCGCGCAGGCCGGCGGCATCCGGGGGCACCACGGCGGTCAAATACAGAATGGGCGTCATGCCGACCCTGCGGCAGGCCGCCGCGGTCTCCATGGCGTGATTGGACTGGGTCGCGCCGTAGGTGACGGCGTATTGTGCGCCGGACGCGGCGGCTTCGCCGAGCAGATACTCCAGCTTGCGCACTTTGTTGCCGCCGAACAGGTTCATGCCCGTGAAATCGTCGCGCTTGATATAGAGATTGATGCCCAGCTGTTCGGACAGCCGGTCGAGGCGGCAGAGCGGCGTGGGGAAGAAACCCAGCTGCGCCCTGGGCAGCCGGTCGAGCAGCGCGCGGGCTTCCTGGATGGCTGTTTTCATGAAGCGGTACCTCCGTTCCGTTGTCGTTTATGCGCGGCGTTTTCTGCCGGGAAGGGCGGCGTCATTCCGTCAGGGCGGCCCACATGCCGCGCAGCTGTTCCGCCAGCGCGGCGTATTCCGCGCGGCCCGACGCCTCGGCGCGGCGCAGGAAGAGCGAGAGCTTGCTGTGCGCGTTCCGTACGGCGGGATGGCCGGCGTCACACGACGCGGGTATCAGCTTGAAGCTTTCCCGGGCCATGTCGGCCAGCAGGAGCGTCAGCTGGTCGGCGGGGCTGCGCGCGTCGTCCATGCCGACGGAGAGGAGCTGGGCGACGAACCCAAGCGTGCCGGCGGTGTACCAGCCGCCGTTGAAGCGGTTGGGATTGGCGCGGCCGTCGGTGACGGGCGAATTGATCTTATTGGTCAGATACACGACGACGAGCTGCCTGGCCGGGTCGATCATGGCGAGCGTGCCCGTCCAGCCCTGGTGGCCGATGACGCCGCTGGCGGCCTGCGTGCCGAAATACCACGCGCGCTGGTCGTCGCCCTCGCGCCACCAGCCCAGCCCCCAGTTCGCCGCGTCCGCGCGCTTCGGCGCGGTGAAGGCGTCCATGACGTTTCGGGAGAAGAAACGGTGCGGGCCGTAGCCGCCTGTCAGCATGACCGAGGCCAGCCGGGCCAGATCCGTCGCGCAGGCGAACAGTCCCGCGTGGCCTGAAACGCCGCCCATGGCATAGTGGGCCTTTTCGTCATGCACTTCCCCCTGCAGCGTCTGCGTCCGAACGCCGGGCCAGGGCGTCCAGCCGTCGCGCGTGTTGCCGTTCAGCTCTGTGGCGGCGCAGTCCGCCGGGGAGAAGCCGTGCGCCAGCGGCCTGTAGGCGATGCGCTTGAGGCCCATGGGCGCAAAGAAGGTCTCCCGCAGGTAATCGTCGAGGGGGCGGCCGGTGATTTTTTCCACGATGAAGCCCAGCAGCATGTAGTCCACATCGGAATACACGGTGCGGGCGCCCGGCTCATACATCAGGGGCGTCCTGAAGATGGCCTTCAGCGTGGCCTCCCTGGTTTCGGGGGCGCCGTCGCAGCCGGCGTACAGCGCGTTGACCGCGTCGGGGTCGTACCGGCGCTTCGCCGCGTCATAGCGCAGATTGTGATACTGAGGATCCGCGGGGAAGCCGCCCTGATGGCAGAGCAGGTCGCGCACCGTCAGCGCCGCCTTCCAGGCGCGCACGGTTTCGAGCCCCGGGTTCTCGCCGTCCTCCCAGATGATTTCAATGGCATCCGTTGCGAAGGCCTCGCCGAGCAGGTCAACGACGCGGGCGTCCAGGTCGATCCGCCCGTCCGTCGCCAGCTTCTGCAGCGCGTAGTTCACGGAGAACATCTTGGTGACGGACGCCAGGTCGTACAGTGTGTCGTTGGTGGCGGCGGGGGCGTCCTCGCGGAAGCGCCCGTCCGGATCATAGGCGCTTGTGCGCCCCCAGGCGTTGCGGTAGATCAGCCGCCCGTTGCGGACGACGGCCAGCTGCGCGCCGGGAAAACCGTGGGCTGCGTCGGAGGCGATCAGGTCTGAGATGAGGTCAAGCGCCTCGGGCGAGACGCCCTCCCGGGCCGGCGCGCCCTCCAGCACGACGGGGTAAGGGATGAAGACGCTGACCGCATCCCGCAGGCCGGACGGCTCGATGTTGGAAACCTGGATCGTGTTCACCCCGTTGACGGCGGCGGCGCTCATGTCGACGGCATAGGCGTGTCCGGCCGCCATGGCGCGCGTGTCGACGCGCACGCTGTTGACGAACAGGGAAAAGCGCTCGACCCGGCCGTCGACGCGCACGTAGAGCGCGCCCTGATCGTGCCAGTTCAGGAAGCTGAGCATGCTGTTCATGGCCAGCGTGTCGTCCACATAGCCCTTCCAGTCCGGGAACACGGCCGTCTTCTGCCATTGATATTCGGGAATGGCGTCAATCTGCGTGATGTTCATGCGTCTGTCCTCCCTGCGTCGTGGCCGGCGCGCGCCTCAGGCGTCCGGCAGGATGCCGAGCGCCTGCCCGAGGTCGGCGATCAGCGTGTCGGCGTCTTCCAGACCGACGTGGATCCTCACCAGATTATCCGGCCGGCCCGCGGCGCGGCTGTCGGCGTCGCCGCCCAGCACCGTGCACAGGCTCTCGAAGCCGCCCCAGCTGCAGCCGTTCTGGAAGCAGCGCAGCCGCGCGGCAAAGCGGCGGATTTCCTCCGGGCTGCCCGCGGGCTCAAAGCTCATCAGCCCCGTGGCGCGCTTCATGTATTTGTGGAAAAGCCCGTTCTGGCCATAGGTCCGCGATCCCGGATAGAAGACGCGCCGGATTTTGGGGCATTCCTCGAGCCACGCGGCGATTTTTTCGGCGTTTTCGGCGTGCCGGGGCATGCGGACAGGCAGCGTGCGCAGCCCGCGAATCAGCAGGGACGCCTGATGCGGGTCCATGTTGCTGCCCAGCCAGGCGCGCTCGTGATCCTGAATGCTCTCGATGATCTCGCGCCGCGCGACCAGCGCGCCCGCGACGATGTCGCTGTGGCCGCCCAAATACTTCGAGGCGGTGTGGCAGACGATGTCCACGCCGTGCTTCAGCGGCTGCTGAAAGAGCGGGGTGGCGTAGGAATTGTCGATCACGGTGCCGACGCCCCTTTCGCGGGCCAGGGCCGTTACGGCGTCCAGATCCTGCATGCGGAACACCAGACTGGACGGGCTCTCCAGGTAAATCAGCGTCGTGGAGGGGCGAATGGCCGCGCGGATCTCGTCGACGGACGCGCCGTTCACCAGCGTGTACCCGACGCCGAAGCGCTCGTGCAGATAGGTCCTGATAAAGCCCAGCGTGCAGCCGTAGGCGGTGTCCACGAGGACGATGTGGCTGCCGGCGCGCGTGTAGTGCAGGATGGCGCTGGAAATGGCGCCCATGCCAGAGGAGAAGCACAGCGCGCCCTCGCCGCCCTCCAGCGCGGCGATCTTGCGTTCGGCGATATCCGTGGTCGGATTGCTCATGCGCGTGTAGCTGTAGGGCGAATCAACGCCGTTGCATTCGTTCGGGCGCACGAACAGCGAATTCTGAAAAACAGGCGGGACGATGGCCCCCATGTATTTGGCGTATTCATCGCCGACATGCGCGCAAATGTCCTCGGGCGTGGTGTACTTTCTGTCCTCTTCTGTCAAAAACGCCATATTCCTCTGCCTCCCCGCAATCAAATCGATATCCCCGCGTTTCCGCTCACTATGATATCACAGCCCCGCACTTTTGTACAGCTCATTTTGCCGGCGCATCCGGCTTGACGGCCGCAGGCCCGCGTGGTAAAATGGCAGGGAAGCGCGGAGACGGGGCGGGAAAGGAAGGATGGATATGGAAACGGTCTCTTTGGGCATGATTCTGGAAGCGCGGGAGCGGCTGAAGAACGCCGTGCGCCGCACGGATCTGGTGCCCTCCCAGATCCTGGCAATTCCGAACAGGAGAGAAGTCTTTCTGAAGACCGAGTGCCTGCAGTATACGGGTTCCTTCAAGCTGCGCGGCGCGTATAACTGCATATCCATGCTGACGCCCGAGCAGCGCGAGCGGGGGGTCATCGCGTCGTCGGCGGGCAATCACGCGCAGGGCGTGGCGCTGGCCGCGGCCAAGTTCGGCGCCAGGGCCACCATCGTCATGCCGGCGGGCGCGCCGCTGGCCAAGGTGGCGGCCACCCGCGGCTACGGGGCGGAGGTGGTGCTGCACGGCGCCGTGTATGACGACGCGTATGCCGAGGCCTGCCGCATCCAGCGGGAGACCGGCGCGGTCTTCGTTCATCCCTTCAACGATCCCTATGTGATCGCGGGGCAGGGCTCCATCGGGCTGGAGATCATGGACGCGAATCCCGACATCGACACGGTGGTCGTGCCCATCGGCGGCGGCGGCATGGCCTCGGGCATCGCGGCCGCGGTCAAGCTGCTGCATCCCCACGTGAAGGTGATCGGCGTGCAGGCGGCCGGCGCGCCGTCCATGCTGGAGTCGCGTCGGGCCGGCAAGATCATCACGCTGGACCGGGCCAACACCATTGCGGACGGCATCGCCGTAAAGACGCCGGGCGATCTGACCTTCGCAATGTGCGGACAGTATCTCGATGACATCGTGGCCGTGGACGAGGACGAGATTGCCGGCGCCATTCTGATGCTGCTGGAAAAGTGCAAGATCGTGGCGGAGGGCGCCGGCGCGGCCAGCGTCGCCGCCGTGATGTATGAGAAATTCGACACCGCGGGGCGGATCGCCTGCGTGGTGTCGGGCGGCAACATCGACGTGACGACGCTGCAGCGCATTCTGGATCAGGGCCTGATGAAGTCCGGCCGCATGACCCGGATCCATACCGTCATTGAGGATCGGCCGGGCCATCTGGCGCGGCTGCTGACCGTCATTTCGGAGAGCGGCGCGAACGTCGTGTCAATCCAGCACGACCGGACCAGCATGAACAGCGGCATCGGCATGGCTCTGCTGGATCTGCTGCTGGAGACCAACGATTTCGAGCATCTGGAAAGAGTGCATGCGCTGATGAAGGAAAACGGCTACCCCGTGATGTAGCGCGGCCTGAAAAGCGATATAAAGAGCTGCCTCAGAACGCCGACGGCAATGAAAGCGGGAGAGGCAGCTCCTTTTATATGCAAATGTCAAAAACGCGCCGGGTCCGGCCGCGCGGGTCCCGCTCCGTTCAGGCCCGTCTTGTTTCCAGGCAGGCTTCGTTCTGCGCCTGCGCGGGCAAAGCCTGCAGCCCGTAGGCCTGCAGCATCTCCTCGCTGAAGGGCGCGCGGCGGCCGGGGCAGCCTTCACGCGGGCAGAGCAGGCAGTTTTCATAGCGCCGTTCGGATTCAAAATAGATTCCCGAGCCGGCCTTATAGGGCAGCATCAGGAAGGACGGGGTCAGCTGCAGGCCGATCCGGTCGGGGCCTTCGCCCAGAAGATCGAACAGGGGCCGCTGGCAGGGCAGGGGAAAGTCCGCCAGAGAGCCGGGATTGACGCTGCTGACGAGGCTCAGGCCATAAGTGTGCTGCACGGTTTCATGGAGCTGCTTTCCCACGGCCCGCAGGGCGGCCTCCGAGATGGCGTCGATCCAGTAGCGATAGAGGGGATCGTCCGTGGCGCGGGCGAAATCGTACAGCTCCCGGCCGCAGCTGATCACATAGGGGAAGACCCTGCTGAGTCCGCGGAAATTCATCGTCAGTACCCGGCTGTTGAACCGCTGGTCGCCGACAAAGGTGAAGTCCCCGCTTTGAGAGACGCTGCACTGTGTGAATACGCCTTTCGGGTTGGCGATGTTCAGGCAGGCGTCGTAGATTTCCCGGAATTCGTCCTCGCAGTCCTCGTTGATCCGAAGCCGCCGGGCGATGGCGTCATAGTCCCCCTCGTAGCGAATCGACAGGTAATTGAGCGGCATGCAGTGGCCTCCTTCGTCGCAAATGGCAGGGAATGCCGATGCGCGGAAATGTCAGCCAGCACAGCATAGCATATCCGCAGCCTTCTGTCAAGGCGGCGCTTTCCCGCCGGAGCCGACGGAGGAATAATTCATTTCAAAATCATTAAATTGTTTTGACAGCAGGGATTCGGCGGTCTGATATCGAAATAATAAAGAATAAGTGTGGGTATCACTGAATAGAGAGCGAAGGAGTGGTCACATTATGGAATCGAGTCAGGTCAGGCCGATCACCCGGTTTGAAGACGCGCCGGAATACATCGCCTTTTTGGAACGGTGGCGGGAAAAAGAAGACGCGGTGGGTGCGGATGACCCTTATTTTGTCTGCCACGATTCGCCGCTTACGGATACGTCTCTGATGGCCGGGGAGCGGGTGCTCAACTTCGGCTCCTACAACTACGTCGGCATGTCCGGCCGGCCCGAGATCAGCGCGGCGGCCAAGGAGGCCATTGACCGTTACGGCACGAGCGCCAGCGGCAGCCGTCTGCTCGCCGGCGAAAAGACGCTGTACAAAACGCTTGAAAAGGAACTGGCGGAATGGAAGCGTTCGGAGGATTGCCTGGTGCTGGTCAGCGGCTACGGCACAAATCTGACCTTTGTGGGCAATTTCTGCGGCGAGGGGGACCTGATTCTGTACGACGTGCTGTCGCACAACAGCATCTGGCAGGGCTGCCAGCTGAGCAAGGCGACGGCCCGTCCCTTCCCGCACAACAACGTCGCCGCGCTGGAGCGCCTTCTCGCCTCCCGGCGTGACCGCTACGGCAAGGTGCTCATCGTCATCGAGGGCGCCTACAGCATGGACGGCGACATCGCGCCGGTTCCCGCAATTGTGGCGCTGAAGAAAAAGTACGGCTGCTTCCTCATGGTGGACGAAGCCCATTCCTCCTGCGTGCTGGGCGACACGGGCGGCGGCGTGGACGAGTATTTCGACCTGCAGCCCGGCGATATCGACATCAAGATGGGAACGCTCTCCAAGGGCCTCGGCGCCTGCGGCGGCTATCTGGCCGGCAGCCGCGCGATCATAGAGTACATGCGCTACAGCCTGCCGGGCTTTGTCTTCTCCGTTGGCATTTCCCCGGCGCTGGCGGCCACAGCGCTGACGGCGCAGCGCCTGCTCCGCGCCGATCCCTCCATCATGCGCCGCCTCCATGAGAACATAGCCGCCTTTGTCGCGGAAGCGAAAAAGCGCAATCTCGACACCTGTCTGGCCGGCGAGACGGCCATCATCCCCGTGATGGTGGGCGAGGAAACCGATGCGTATCGCCTGTCCATCGCCATGCGCCACGCGGGCGTCTTCGTTCCGCCGGCCGTGTTCCCCGCCGTGCCACGGAGCAAGGCCAGGCTGCGCTTCTGCGTCATTTCCGAGCACACGCGCGAGGAGATTGTCACCGCGCTGGATACCCTGATTCAGGTCGCGGCCCGGGAGGGCGTCGCCCTTCCCGCGCCCGAAGCGCGCTGAACGGCCTGACGATATCGGCCGCGCGCGGCGGCTGGCGGACGGCGGCTCATACGAAGCCCTGCCTGAAGGGATGCCGTCCTGCGCACTGTTGAGATGAGGTCATAACCGGCGAAGCGTCTGAACGCGCATTCGCCGGTTATTCAGCGAAGCGCGTCGGTCCGAACCGCTCACGACATCATTCAGGGAGATGCAACGTCATGCCTGATACAATCCTTGCCCTGATGGCCGGCTTTGCGCTGGATCTGCTGCTGGGCGATCCGGAATGGCTGTATCATCCGGTTCGCCTGATCGGGAGGTTCATATCGTTTATGGAGGGACGGCTGCGGGCCCGCGGGGGCAATTTGCGGCGAAGCGCCCTGTGGCTGACGGCCTCGACGGTTCTGGCGACGATGGGCGCCGCTGCGCTGATCATCGCGCTGCTGGGGCGGCTCGGACGCGTTCCGCGCTTCGTCGGCATGGCGCTGCTGGACTGGATGGGCATCGCCGTCACGAGCATGGCGGAGGAGGCGCGCGGCGTCGAGAGGGCGCTTGACGGCGGCATCGAGGCGGGCCGCAGGCAGGTATCCCGCATCGTGGGACGCGATACGCAGGCGCTTTCCGAGGAAGAGGTCGTCAAGGCCACGGTTGAAACCGTGGCGGAAAACACCACAGACGGCGTGATCTCGCCGTTTATCTATGCGGCTTTGGGCGGGCCGGTGCTGCTGTGGGGCTTCAAGGCCGCCAGCACGCTGGATTCGATGGTCGGCTATATGGACGAGAAGTACCGTGACATCGGCTGGTCGAGCGCCCGGCTTGACGACGCGCTCAACTATGTGCCCGCGCGCGTAACCGCCGCGCTGATGTGCGCCGCGGCATGGCTTGTGCGCCTGGACGCGCGCAATGCCTGGCGCATCGTGAAGCGCGACCACGCCAATCACAGGAGCCCGAACTGCGCCTGGAGCGAGGCCGCGGCCGCCGGCGCGCTGCATATTCAGCTGGGCGGCACGCACAGCTACTTCGGGAAGCCCGTCGAGAAGCCGCTCATCGGCGACAACGACCGGCCGGCGCAGCGCGGCGACATCCGCAGGGCCAATGCCCTGCTGTACGGAACCAGCCTGCTGGCGCTGGGCGTGATCGGCGCGCTGGCGCTGCTGCTTCGGTGAGGAAAAACGATGCTGAACTATGAGGTCAATCACCCGGATGAAGAGGCCATGAGGGAGGCCGCCGCCCGCTGGGACGCCGTGGCCAAACCGCTTCGCTCGCTGGGCCGGCTGGAGGATCTGGTCACCCGGATCGCCGGCATTCAGAGGACGGCGGATGTGCGCGTTGCGCCGCGCTGCGCGCTGGTGTTCTGTGCGGATCACGGGGTGGTGGAGGAGGGCGTCTCGCAGTCCGGCCAGGAGGTCACGTCGCTCGTGGCGCGCAGCATCGCCGCGGGCACGGCCAACGTCAACCTCATGGCCGGCGCGGTCCGCGCCGATGTGTTTGCCGTGGACATGGGCATGGCGCGGGACATCGACTGCCCGGGGCTGATCCGGCGCAGGATCGCCCCCGGGACGCGCAACATGACGCGCGGCCCGGCCATGACGCGGGAGGAGGCCGGGCGGGCCGTGCAGGCGGGCATCGATCTCGTGGGCGAGATGAGGGCGCGGGGCTATCGCCTGATCGCCACCGGGGAGATGGGCATCGGCAATACCACGGCCAGCACGGCGCTGTGCTGCGCCCTGCTGGGCGCGCGGCCGGAAGCCGTGACCGGACGCGGTGCGGGGCTTTCGGACGAAGGGCTTTCCCGCAAAAAGCAGGCTGTCCGGCGCGCGCTCGAGGTGAACGGGCCCGATGCCAAAGATCCGCTCGGCACGCTCGCAAAGGTGGGCGGTTTTGAAATCGCGGCCATGGCGGGCGCGTTTCTGGGCGGCATGGCTTTCGGCGTGCCGGTCGTGATGGACGGCGTGATTTCAGCGGTCGCCGCGCTGCTGGCCGCGAGGCTGTGTCCCGCGGCGCGCGGCTATATGCTGCCGTCGCACATGAGCCGCGAGCGGGCGGCGGCGCTCGTGATGAACGAACTGGCGGCGGAACCCGTCATTCACGCGGACATGGCGCTGGGGGAGGGAACCGGCGCGGTGGCGCTTCTGCCGATGCTGGACATGGCGCTGCGCGTGTACGCCGGCCCGCATACGTTCGAGGAGCTGGGCATGGAGGCCTATGTGCCTCAGGAGGAAGCGACGTGATCGTTCTGCTTACGGGCGGCAGCGGCTGCGGGAAATCAACCTATGCCGAAAAGCTGATCGACGCCATGCCGCGCGAGGGGCGCGTGTACCTGGCCACGATGCAGGTGTACGACGAGGAGTCCGTGCGCCGCGTGTCGCGCCACCGCGCGCAGCGCTCTGACAAGGGCTTTGAGACCGTCGAACGCCCCATGGATCTGGCCGGCCTGACGGTGGCGCCGGGCAGCACGGTGCTGCTGGAGGATCTTCCCAACCTGCTGGCCAACGAAATGTTCGACGGCGGCGACTGGCGGCGCATTGAGCCCGGTCTGCGCGCGCTGGCCGGGCGATGTCTCAATCTCGTCATGGTGACAAACGACGTGTTTTCAGACGGCGTCGCCTATGCGCCGGAGACGCAGGAATACCTGCGCCGCCTGGCCCATATCAATGCCTTCGCCGCGGCGATGGCCGATTACGCGGCGGAGGTCGTCTACTCGATTCCCGTGCCGATAAAGGGGGAAGCGCCATGCGTGTGATCCGCTCGTTCATCATCGCCTTCTCCACCTATTCGCGCATTCCCATGCCGCATGTGGAATGGTCCGAGGAAAACAGGAAATACGCCATGTGCTTTTTCCCGCTCGTCGGCCTGGCGGTCGGGGCGGCGCTCTGGCTGTGGCTGTGGGCGTGCGAAAGGCTGGCGGCGGGCGCGCTCCTGAAGGGGGCCTTCGGCGCGCTGCTTCCGCTGCTTCTGACGGGCGGTATCCACATGGACGGCTTCATGGACACCACCGACGCGCTCGCCTCCTGGCAGCCCAGGGAGCGCAGGCTGGAGATCCTCAAGGACAGCCACACGGGCGCGTTTGCCGTGATGGGCTGCTGCGGCTATCTGCTGCTCGCGGCGGCCCTGCTGGCCGAGTCCCGGCCGGAGGACGCGCCGCTCATCGGCATGTGCTTCGTGCTTTCCCGCGCGCTGAGCGCTTGGGCGCTGGTGACGCTGCGCTCAGCCCGTCCTGACGGCATGCTGGACGGCTTCGCGCGCGCGGCGCGGCGTCGTCTCGTGACCGCGAGCAGCGCGGTCTACGCGGCGGCCTGCCTCGCCGTGTGGAGCCTGCGCGGCGGCTGGACGGCGCTGCTCTGCGCGGTCGCGGCGTCGGCTGTCACGCTCTGCTACCGGCATATGGCGTATAAGCAGTTCGGCGGCGTGACCGGCGATCTGGCGGGATGGTATTTGCAGGTGACGGAGCTGTGCTGTGTGGCGGCGATTGTGCTGGGAGGGAAGCTGTCGTGAAACTGTACATCGGCGGCGCCTATCAGGGCCAGGAGGCGCTTGCGCGGGCGGAGAATCCGAACGCTGTGATTCTGGCCGATTTTCACGAAGCCGTCCGCGCGGCGCTGTCGCGGGGCGAGGACCCGCGCGCGTTTGCGCAGCGCGTGTGCGAGGCGGAGCCGGACGCCGTGATTGTCGCCAACGAGGTGGGCGCGGGCGTCGTGCCTGTCGAGGCGGCGGAACGCGCGTATCGCGAAGCCGTGGGGCGCGCGCTGTGCGTCGTGGCGCAGCGGGCGGAGCGGGTGACGCGCGCGGTGTGCGGAATCGGGGTGCGCATCAAATGACGTGGATCCTGATTCGCCACGGACAGACGCAGGGCAACGTCGAGCATCGCTACATCGGCTGCCGCACGGACGAGCCGCTGTGCGCGGCGGGCATCGACGCCCTGCGAGGGGCGGTTTATCCGCCGGCAAAGCGCGTGTTTGTCAGCCCCATGCGCCGCTGCCTCGAAACGGCGGCGATCATCTATCCGGACATCGAGCCGGAGGTCGTCGACGACTTCCGCGAATGCGATTTCGGCTCGTTCGAGGGGATGAATTACGCCGAACTGAACGGCCGCGCAGACTATCAGGCGTGGATTGATTCGGGCGGCGCGCTGCCGTTCCCGGGCGGCGAGAGCCGATCCTCGTTCGCCGCGCGCTGCGCGGGAGCGTACGGGGCGCTGCGGGCGCGGACGCGGGGAGAGGACTGCGCGCTGGTGATTCACGGCGGCACGATCATGGCGATCATGGAGCGATGGGCCAGCCCGCGCGGCGCTTACTTCGATTTTCAGGTGCGCTGCGGCGGGGGATATGTTCTGGAGCAGGACGGGCGCCATCGGCCGCTGTGACGGGGACGGCGCGCCAGACGGGATGAACGCGAAACCGGGACCACCGCGCCGACAGAGCGCAGCGATCCCGGTTTCGTCTGTATGGCCGGAATGATCAGAGCTTGATTTCCTGATCCTTGAAGGAGGCGGCGCCGCGGAAATCCGGAACGTCGATCACCTTGCCGTTGTTCATCACGGACAGCTCGGAGAGCAGGCCGACGGCCGTCCATTCACAGGCCTGATAGATGTCGATGTCCGGCTTTTTGTTGTTGCGGATTGCGTCGACGAAATCCTGCACCAGGAAGAAGTCGCCGCCGCCGTGGCCGGCGTTGTTCTGCGCTTCGGTCGCGCTGCGATACCGCTCGGGGAGGTATTCGGCGCACTCAGACAGATCGCGCCACTTCGCGTGGTCGACATCCGCGTCCATGCAATCCAGCCAGACGAGGTTCTTGCTGCCGTGCTCGCGGGCGCTCTCGAAGCAGCCCTTGGTGCCCTGCAGCTGATAGCCCGTCATGTTGTGCGGACGCGGCGAGGTGCAGTCAACGCGCAGTTTGATCAGCTTGCCGCTGGCCGTCTGACACATGGTGACGGTGGTGTCGTCCTGCCGGAGGCCGTTGTGATGGCCGGCTGAGAACGTGCTGATGGACTGGATGCGCTCGCCCTCGAACCACTGCATCATGGGCCCCAGCGAGTGCGTGGGATAGAAGTTGCCCCGCTTGCCGAGCTGCCAGTAGCTGCGCCAGGAGGTCTTCCCGTTGGGATACACCATCAGGCTGCGCACGTTGTGAAGATACTCGCATTCGCCGTAATAGACTTCACCGAACAATCCGCGCCGCACCATTTCACGAATCTGCTGGCAGAAGGGCATGTACGCGTAGTTTTCCGCGTACATGTAGGTTTTTCCGCTTTTCTCCACGGATTCCTTCAGCCACCAGAGCTCGTCCATGGTGACGCCCGCCGTGACCTCGCTCAGAATGTGCTTGCCGGCCTCCAGCGCGGCAATGGCCTGCGGGACATGGCACTGCATCGGCGTCGCGATGACCACGGCGTCAATGTCCGACTCCAGCATGTCGTCAAAAATGCGGTAGGTGTGCGGAATGTTGTACTGCTTGCTCTTGGCTTCCAGAAGCGATCCATCCAGATCACAGAGCGCGGCGACCTGCACGCCCTCGATCGCGTTGAATCCCATCATGGTCGACAATCCACGTCCTCCGGCGATGCCAATTTTCAGAACCTTTTCCATAGCTCATTCCTCCCATTGCAATGATTGTGATCGGGAACAGTTCATGCGACGGGCGCGCGGGCCGCGGCGCGGCTGCGCGCGGGAACCGTCAGATGCAGTGCGTCTCAAAGCCCATCATCCGGCCGAAGGCCAGGATTTCGTCCACGTCGCCGCCGTAGACCAGCGCGGAATGATGCGTGCCGCCCAGCTCCGAAAACGCCTTCAGGAATTCAGGCAGCGGCCGGCCGGGCTTCATCCAGCCCTGCACCGAGTTGCGGTACACCCCGAACTCCAGCCCGCAGCCCAGCATCTCCACCGGCGTCGCGATCATCGAGAAGCCCTCGCGGGCGGGCGCCACGTTCACGAACACGGCCTCGCCCGGGCGGTAGCAGGTGTACGGCGCCGCCGTGTCGCCGCAGCTGTTGTAGTTGAACGGAACGCTGCGCATCACCGGCCGCCACTGCGCCAGGTCGTAATTCGCCTCGCCCATGTGGCTCAGCAGAATCACGTCCTCTTTCCAGTCCGGACAGAACATCTCCGTGAACGTGGTGTCGTGATACACCGACCGCAGCGCGCCCACCAGGCCCGCGGTGAGCACGTCGCCCTCGCCCGCGTAGCCCAGGCCCCGCACCATCGCCTTGCAGCACTCCGCGAAGGGCATCTTCGGCAGCCCGCAGATGTCCAGCGTCAGGAAGTTGACCGTCAGCGCCGTCAGCTTCTCCGCCTCTGCCCAGCGGCGCACGGCCAGGCCGGAGCGCACCGCCTCGCGGTAGGCGTCCTGATCGGTGACCTCCATGGTGAAGGTGCGCGCGTCAAAGGCCATTTCCTCTTCGATGTCCTTCTTCGTCACCTTTTTCAGATACTTCGCCACGGCGGCCTTGTCCATGTACACGACCTCGGCGCCGATCTTCGCCTTGTAATCCTCGTCGCTCACCAGGAAA